>Ga0209012_1001372_pt1 | contig 25502 bp, 16 predicted proteins | sample RS3BMetagenome_FD_184735 | JGI IMG/M metagenome (GOLD analysis project Ga0209012, IMG submission 184735) | Ferric oxide microbial mat and aquatic microbial communities from Rainbow Spring, Yellowstone National Park, USA - RS3B (SPAdes) (version 3) ...
GAACTGAACACCCTCGGTGCCGACATCGTGGCCGTGAACCTCGAGATCCGAGGGGACATGGCGTCGTGGTGACTGCTGGACCACACCAGCGCGGGCCGCCGTCACCAACGAGCATTGCCGACCCATGGTCAGTGATCGTTGCCGCTGCGTGTGCAGACAGCGGTGCCGCCAACAACTGATAGTCAACTCGGCTTCGGCGGTGATCATGTTCGTCGCCGTCATACGAATCGTCACCACCCCAGCAGCCCTATGGACCCACCGCTGGGCGTCAAAGACAGCATGGCTTATCGCCGCCTTGTACTTCGCCCCGAGCACCCACTCGATCATCGTGCCGCTCGGCGCCGCAGCCGCCATCTTCCACACCCACAAGCTCAACCAACCCCCCTCTCGACCCCCAGCCGACCTGCCCTACGCCGCAGGCGCACCCGACACCGACAACCAAGACAGCCAGTCATGAACCTCAACGACAACGGCTTCCCCTCCGGGTCGGGCGGCGACTCCAGCTACGGCTACACCTACGGCCCCAGCGACAGGCCGCGCTACGGTCATCCAAGCGACAGTCACGGATACGGCTACAGCTACAGCTACAGCTACGTCCGTGACGACGTGTGCGGCCCGGCCAGCTGGGGCGGGTGTCCCGGGTGGCGTACTCCTTGTGACGACAGCTGTCTATGTGGCGGCGATCCGGGATGCCCAGGAGGTCCTCACTGCGGAAGCCGTTGCGGGACCGACTGCGAGTGCGGCAGTGGGTGCGATGACCGCTCCAGCTACAGCTACGGGCGCAGCTTCGACAGCCGGCACGGTTACGAGCGCGGGAGCGGGGATGTCGGTGTGCACCGGGTTGTTGTAGTTCACGGCGACTCCTCCGACATGCTGCGGGACGCTCTCGTCTCCAGCGGGCTGGTGCCGGCTCTCGTCACCGCTGGCTGTGTCATCTGGGTGCCATCCCAGGCGACGCAGCCGGGATCGCTCCCCCACCATGCTGGCGGCATCCGGGCCCGAGCGAACGCACGTCATCCGTTCCGACTCCCACCGACAAACAGACCCGAGGAGCATCCATGACCTACACCGAAACCACTGGGGCCGCAGTGCCCGCCCGCCGCGAGCCGCTGTCCCCGCTCGCGGTGTCCCCGCGGGCCGCCGCCCAACAGCTCGGCGTCGGCCACGACGCCATCTACACACTGCTCTACCAGGGCCGTATCCGTTCGGTGAAACTAGGAAGGCGACGTCTGATCCCCGTCAGCGAACTCGAACGGTTCCTAGCCGAAGAGCTCACCTGAAACCACAGCCACACCCCGCAGCGGCCACAACACCACGCCATCAACGCGCAACACGACGGCAAGCCGGTGTCCGCCCAGGGCGAGAACCCATGGCACTACCTGCCGTCGAGAAGATCCGGTTCTACCCCCGTCAGCAACGCGGGACGCTGCAGGGCCCTAGGGCCCTAGGGCACTACCCGGACCGGTCGGCGAGGCGGCGGTTCGCGGGCGTGGTTGCTCGGGGTGGGCAGCCGGGCCAGCGGGACGGCTGACGGTTTAGCGGGGGGGTGGGCGCAGAGCGGCGGCCATCCGCTCCGCTGCGTCACGTTTCATCCCCTCCGAGAGATGCCCGTAAACGTCCTTAGTTATGTAGATCGACGAGTGACCGAGGACCTCCGACACCACCTCGAGCGGCACCCCCTGGGCGAGCATCACGCTCGCAGCCGAATGACGGGCCTCATGAGGATGCCAGTGACCGAGGCCCGCGTCCTTCGCTAAACGCACGAAAGCCTTAGCGAAGTTGTCCGGGTCTATCGGCGTGCCCACCGACGAAGCGAACACCAGCCCATGCTCAACCCACGCCCCCCCGGCAGCCTCCCGCTGGCACGCCTGGCTGCGGGCGTGGCCCTCGAGCGCCTCCACCAACCCCTCCGTAAGAACCTCCACCAACCCCTCCGTAAGAAACAGCACCCGACGACTCCGACGTGTCTTAAGCTCCGACAACTCCACCCTGCCCGGCGCCCCGCCCGCGTAACCACCACCATCCAGGCGGCCCGACTTACGAAGCGTCACCGCCTGACGAACCCCCAAAGTGCGGCGGGCCGGATCGAAATCCGACCACGCCAAACCCAGCACCTCACCCCGGCGAAGCCCGTAAGACAACATCAACAAATACGCCGCCTCCAGACGATCCCCCCTCGCCGCCTCGAGCAGAACCCCCGCCTGCTCCACGCTGAGCGCCCTGCCCTCCGGGGTAGACAAACGCGGCGCCTGCGACAACGCCGCCACATTCCGGGTGACCAGACCCTCCCGCTCCGCCTGGCCGATACCACGACGAAGCACCGCCCTCATAATCCTAATCGTGTTCGCCCTATAGCCCGCCTCCCGCTTCGCCGCCCACAAAGCGTCCACATCAGCGACAGTCAACTTCGCCAACCTCGTCTTGCCCAACACCGGCACCAAATGCAGTCGGACGATCTGCGCGTAATCGTCCAAAGTGCCCCCAGCCACCGAGCCGGGCAGGGTCGTCGCAACCCAGCGAACCAGGAACTCCCCCACCGTCAACTGATCGTCGACGACAACCCCCGACTCCACCTCGCGCTGAACCCTGCGCATCTTCGCCAACGCCTCCGCCTGCGTCGAACCCGTCACATACTTGCGCTTACGCTTCCCCTCAACCCACCCGAGATCGACCACCCCCCGCCACCTGCCATCAGGACTGCGATACACACTCCCATCTCCCGACGGCCGCCGACCCCTCGACGCTGCCCCAGCAACCACTCCACGACTCCTCCACTCACACCGGCAACAACCCGGCACGCCACGCCTGCAGGAACCATTTATGGCTGCCAGCTGGCTGCCACGTCGGACGGTGTCGATCCGCTTGGCTGCCAGTATGGCTGCCAGCGACCCCTAATGTCAAGAACCCGCTACAGGACACCCCTGTTGACCTGGGCTTTCTTGGTGCGCTCGGAGGGACTCGAACCCCCAACCTTCTGATCCGTAGGAGGATCCCCCAATCCCAACCAGCCCCTCCACTACCCGCCACCTACAATGAAAACAACCTAAACACCCTGTAATATTCTAAAGGCTCGTCCCGTCAAGTCGCTCCCGTCCCAGCCAGTCTTGCGCCGCCCGTTACAAAACCCGTTACAAATCCCAGGAGCAGCCCAATCGCATTCAACTGACCTACGTCGCGACCTTCCGACCAACAATCAGAAGGTCAGGCAACCCTCGGCGGGGCCGTCACCAGCCGTCTGTGAAGGGTGCGAGGAGTGACGTCTCGAGTCTTATTGTGGTCACTTCTCAACTGAAAGGGGAGTCATGGCCAATGGGCGAGTCAGCGGCAAGGTGATGCTGAGGCCTATCCGGGTCGGGCTTCTCCTCCGGTCCGACATCACATCGCTCAACCTAGGTATCGAGTGGGCAACGTCGACGTGGGGTGGGGCCTACACCCTGCTGTTCGATCCGAACGGTGAAGAAGGACTCCTGCGGGTGGCCGATGGACTCGGAGTGGACGTCCTCTACCCAGTCGACGATGACGAGCGGGAACGCCAGCTGGCAGGGACTCCGGGCTATGCCTGGCAGGGACGAGGTGAGTGGGCGCCATTCGCGCAGCCCAAGGAGTACATGTCGGCACGACTGCTCGGCCCCGAGTGGTTGCTCGATCGGTTACCGAAGGGGGTCGAACCGTTTCTCCCGACCTGGTCTGACGACGATCCGCTCGGTGGTCTCTTCTCTGTCTGGCTCGGCAAGTACGGCTCTGACGACTTCGGCCGTCAGCTCGCCGCGGCAGTGGAGCAGAGCGGTCGAGTGATCGAGATCGCACTCGACGCGCCGGTCGCCCTCCCGGATGGGATCTCTCCGATCAGGCTCACTGGGCAAGAGATCGGCTACTCGGGGGAGAACGGCTTTCACGGCTTTATTGTCGTTGATCCAACGAATCCGAAGCACCTTCGTCTCGCCTGGAACGTGCGCGCCATGGGCGGCGACGTGTTTCTCTGGCCGCTACACGACTCCGACCGGCTAAGGGAGCTTGCCCAGGCATGGATCGAAGATCGCCGGAGCTCCGGCCAGCTAAGCCGATGGCGCCAGGGCGACGGAACGCCGCTCCCACCGCATGCGAGCGTAATGCTGTTGGAGGAGGGTTCGACGATCCCCGACGACCTTGCTCACATCCTGAGTAATGCAGGTCTCGACCCGTTTCCAGAGGGTTACTTCGTTGTTCCCGGCTGGAGCGGCAGCCACCCGTTCTCGACGGAATTTGAGCGGTCCTTCTCCGCTGACGTTGACGCAGCGGATTGGTCGTTCCCGGTACCGCTTCCCGAGTTCGTGCCTGTCCTTCGGCGTGACCCGATCACCCGGTCGATGATGGTGGCCACTCAGGTCGAGCTCTCCCGGGAGCAGCGACTTGGCTCTACCAGGTGGGCAGCCCTTCCCAACGTCCGGGGCCTCGCTCGCCTTCTCCGAGGGGGAGCGTTGCGATCGACGATGCGTCGTCCGGTACTCGGAGGCCGAGCATTGGCACTAGAGGTCTCCTCGGAGGAGTGCAACATCGAGCTTGTCCCGGCGATCGAAGCAATTGCCAACCTGTTCGAGGGTTCGGGATGGGAGTGTTCCCAGAGCGATCCCGGCCGTTTCGCCACTCGGTTGGCTGACATCTTCGGCGGGCCGGGTACCGCCGTCGCGAATCAGCCGGCGGCGCGGGCGGTGCTCGCCGCGACGGTTCGTTCGCCAACGGGCAAGACCATCGGTGAGCTTCTTGCGGCTGCGAAGAAACACCACGGATCATGGCCCAAGCGCCTTTTGGTCGACCGGTCTCCCAACGACTACGCACGAGAAGTGGTGGATCTCCTTCTGTATCGCCGGCTTCTGCAGCCTTACTTCGCGGTTCGATGCCCCGAGTGCACCATTCTGATGACGAAGCGGCCCGAGGACCTCACCTCGGCTGTGACGTGCAGCATGTGCTCGGCAGAGTTTCCCCTGGGCTTTGCCCTCGGTAGGTCGAAGTCCGGGCAGGGTTGGCAGTATCGGCTCCCCCAAGACATCGGCGAAGACCGACTACTCGAAGCACTCGCTCTGCTCGCCACGGCGTCAGCACTGAATTCGGAGGGCGTCTTCGCAGGCAGCAGTCTTCATCAATTCGGGATTGAGTTGAAAACCCCGCGACAACACGGCAAAGCGCGCGAACACGAGTGCGAACTCGACCTATTCATGGTGGTTCATGACGGCGGGAACCCGGAGATCATCGTCGGAGAGATCAAGAACGGCGGCTACCTGGAGGAAGCTGACCTTGACAACCTCCTGAGCGTACGGGATTGGTTCCTTGGGCGTGGATTCAACTGCTACCCGCTCTTCGCGACGCTCCGAGAGGAATTGCGAGATAGCGAACGTGGCTTACTTCGCGGCGCTTGCGAGCACGCCCCCAGGGCCCACGGCAACCACATTCTCCCGCTCCTCCCAATCGTCCTAGTTGGCTCGGATCTGTCGACTGCCCCGATGGAAGAAGCTCATCCAAGGTCGTGGAGCACCGCCGTGGGTGCCTACACCAACCTGTCGTCTCAGTCATGTGTACGGAATCTGGGTCTCACGTCTTTGGAGTGGAACCCGACCGTCACAGGGGGTTCATGGCAATGCGACTGGAGCGATTGAGATGCCAGATTACCTGAATCGCCGACCGTTCGAGAGCGGCGCGCCCGCGCTTGAAGATGGCGGTTCCTTTGTTGGTGACATCTCTGTTGAAGAGGAGATCGCGGCGCTCACGATGGGTCTACCGCACCTGATCCTTCTGGGAGCGGGGGCGAGCAAGGCAGCCTTACCTTTCGGCGACCTTCGTGGCCAGCCCGTCCCTCTCATGCCGGAGATCGCCGAGGAGCTCGGGCTCGAGGAACTCTTCCCGGCAGACCTTCGCGACTTGGCCCACACGGACTTCGAGGCCGCATACTCGCGGCTATGTGACCACGGAGGCCCGGTCGTCTCAGAACTAGATGCCCTAATCGGCAAGTACGTAAGCGAGCTTCGGCTCCCCAAGGAGCCCAACCTCTACGACTACCTGAATCTGTGCCTTCGGGCGAAAGATGTGATCTTCACCTTTAACTGGGATCCACTCCTCGTGCAATCGCAGCTTCGCCTCCACCGAGCCGGGGTCGAGCTCCTTCCGCGGGTTTTCGCACTGCACGGCAACGTCGCGATCGGCTATTGCGAGGCGTGTGAGCAAAGCGGGATCGGCATGGTGGGCCGACCGTGCGGGGGCTGCGGAAAGCCGTACCAAGCATCCAGGCTGCTGTTTCCTGTCGAGCACAAGGACTACACGAGCGATCCCTTTATCGATCGTGAGTGGAGGGCAATGAGGTACTTCCTCGGCCAGTGCTTCATGTTCACGATATTCGGCTACAGCGCGCCGGTTACCGATGTCGAAGCAGTCGCAATGCTGAAGGCCGCCTGGGGAGATGTCTCGAATCGCACGATGGAGCAGACCGAGATCATTGACCGACCTGGCTGTGATGCCGACGAGCTGCGCGAAAAGTGGGACCCATTCATCCACACGCACCACTTCGATGTATTCGACGACTTCTTCTCCTCCTGGATGGCTAAACACCCTCGGCGCACCGGCGAGGCCTACACCGCACAGTTCTGGGAAGCCCGATTCATCTCCGAGAACCCGGTGCCCCGTAATCCTGCCACCCTTGACGAGCTCATCGGCTGGTTCCAGCCGCTGTTGGCGATCGAGCGACCACGACGGGGTGACCCCCTTGTCGACGGCTGATCCGCGCCTGCGTGTGCCCCTTAGTGGAGGTGGGGCCTAGTGACTATGACCAGAACGTCATGATGGCTTCTTACTAGGCAATCGTGTAGCTGAACCAGCTGACATTTTAACGTGGCGTTCCCTTTTACAAGTGTGGTGGTGAGGTCTACAAGCTCTAAAAGCCGAGGTCCTGATCCATGGTCAGGCTCCTCGTTGAGATGGTCGAGCCCTTCAGGGGTGTGTCTATGCGGATGACTCTGCTGTGGCTCGGGAGGCATGTTCCGTCCAGGCCGTGCGTTTGGTCGATGTCTCCAACTGGGGCGTTTCGATGAGCAACTCTGGGGAACTTCGGTGAGCGCCGTCACTACGGCCAGTGCGTCGATTGCAGCTGGATCTTTTTAGGTTGTTGTTCTACCCGGTCGTACTGGTGAGCGTCGGCTAGCGAGTTCGTCTGGATACGATATGACCCGATAGCCGTCAGTTGCGATCCGTCGGTAAGTAGGAGTTTAGGAAACGGGGAGATGCAACAGCTCCTACCAGGGGTTTCGCGTGAACCCCCGGTAGGAGCTTGACTGGTTCTCACCGTGTTTACCCAGGTCAGACCGTGTGTGGCCAACGTTGTGTGGTCGGCGCGTGGTCTGTTGGTGGTCTGAGATCTCCCGTCTCCGTCTCTGCCATTATCTTGGGTGCGGTGGGGAGAGGTGGCTCAGGCTGGATACAGCCCGAGCCACACCCTTCACCCTGCTAAACCTGATAGCGATGGACATCCTTGAGATTACGAACATCGCTGTCGCAGGCGGTACCTCGGTCCTAGCTTTATTCACGTGGATGGCTGCACGGGCCGGCCAGGTAGCGGCCAAGGCGGGGCAGCTCGCAGCGGAAGCAACCAGGGAGGCCGCCCTGGCAAGCCGCGACGAAGCGACCGCCACCATTCAGCTCGCCATGGAAGCCCAGAAAGATCGGGAGCTCGCATGGCGGCCTCATCTCGGTCTTGCGATGACCCATACGACTCCGGCCGGCCCTACCAATCCACCCTTGCTTTCGGCGCAGTTCGAGCTGAGCAACGTTGGTAGCGGCCAGCACTCTCCACGACCGTCTGGATCTACTACTGCGACTCCGAATGGAACAGATGGGGCAAATGTGAGGATCTGCTCGTACCCAGCAAAGAGACCCTGGCAGCCAGGGGATTCCCGCTGCAATCCTCTGACTCCGAGCCGACTCCCTTCCCAGAAGGCATATTCGATCTTCCGACCACCTGCCCCCACAACAGCAAGTGGTTGCTCGTTGCCACCTGAACAGACGTGCTGGGAAACCATTGGCGTTTCGTCGACGGGCAACCCCCCGAGGTCGTCCGCCCCGACGATCCCAGCCCTCCACGATGGGTTCTGTGGGTGCGCTAAAGACTAGGGACCTCGCGACGATGGAGCCCGAGGGGCTGGCATGTAGTTGCCCTACAAGGGAACTCCCCGCTGTCAAGCCCGTACCGCGACACCGCGTGACCTGGGCGATCGTCACACCCGCTGGCGTAACCGACTTGCTGGAGCCCCGTAGAGGACCGTACGAGATCGATCCCGACGATCTCTTCTGCTCACGCCGCAGCACATCTAGACATCAGACCATCTAGCGTCCGCTGGTAGTGCTGGGTCGGATCGAGCGGGCGAGCTAGCGTGGACCATCTCTAGAATCATGCCACCAATATCGAACATGTGTTCTCCTACACTGTGACAATGGGTCTCTTTCAAGAGCGTGCCGCGCTCGTAGCTCTTCTCACGCGCCCACAGGCGAGGTGGCAGCTGGTCGCTGACGAAGTGGAGGCGGCTGGTAGCGCCCTCGATGTCATCCTGGGCGACCGTGCAGCCCAGCAGGTGCTGTTCGCGACAGCTTCGGATGTAGAGGCAGAGCTGGCTGCCGCCACCGGCCGCATCCTCGCATGGGAGCGCGAGGGACTATCGGTTGTAACTCTGCTCGACGAGAGCTATCCAGCGCAGCTGCTCACCGTGCATCAGCGCCCTCCGCTGATCATGTATCGAGGGACGCTGGAGGCTGGCGACGCCAGCGGGGTGGCGATCGTGGGCACTCGCCACCCGTCTCCTGAGGGCGTCCGCAAGGCCCACGAGCTCGGCGAGGGGCTAGCCGAGCGAGGGGTGCCCGTGATCAGCGGTCTGGCAGCTGGTATCGACACCGCAGCTCTCAAGGGATCTCTGACAGGTCGAGGGCGCACGGTGGCAGTGATCGGCACGGGATTGCACCACTCCTACCCGAAGGAGAACGCGGAGCTGCAGGCGACAATAGGCCGCGTAGGGGCCGTGGTATCTCAGTTTCTACCCGATGCACCGCCAACGAAGTTCTCGTTTCCCATGCGGAACGCCGTGATGAGCGGGTACGCAACGGCCACCGTTGTCGTGGAGGCCGCATGGAAGAGCGGTGCACGCATGCAGGCTCGGCTCGCCCTCGAGCATGGGCGTCCCGTGTTCCTGTTAAGCAGCCTTCTTGAGCACGACTGGGCACGCGACTACGCCAAGCGGCCCGGCGTCACGGTAGTAACTGGTGTGGACGACGTATTTTCCGGATTGGAGAGCTTCGAACCACGACTTGACCAGCTCGTCTGGAGCTAGCCCATGCCTACCGTCGGGGAGCTCACAGCTCCATACGGCAACTATCTCATCCCCGTCCGGCCTGTGGGACCGGGAGTATGCAGCATCTGCCGCACGTCGGTACTTGCGAACTATCCGCGTTGTTGGCAATGCAACGAGGCGCTCCGGCGGCTTCCCGACACTGCCGATGCTGTCGCTTTCATCTCTCTCGCCGTAAAAGGGGAGCAGCTCGCCTACGAGCTGTCGGGCTACAAGAACTCTCGGAACCAGACGGCCCGCAATCGCATGACCATCGGGTTGGCTGCGGTTCTCTGGCGCTGGCTCGCGAGCCACGAGAGCTGTCACGCCGACGCCTCAGGTACTGACACGTTCGATGTTGTGTCCGTCGTTCCAACTACGAGAGCTAGAGACGGTGTCCATCCGCTCCAGCACATTGTCAGCAAGCTCATCGGACCGACTCAGGAACGCTTCGTCGATCTTCTAACCGTAAACCCGGCGGCTGCTCAAGATCGAACGCCCGATATAGATCGGTGGCACAGCTCCCCACTTGCCGGCGAGGCTGTTTTGCTCATCGATGACACGTGGACGACAGGCTCCGCAGTCCAGAGCGCCGCTGCGCGCGTGAAGCAGAGCGGGGCGTCGCGGGTGGCAATCGTCGAGATCGGCCGTCACTTCTCAACCGTAGCGACCAGCGACGACTACCGCGACGCCGCCAAGGATTACTACCGAAAAGCCAAGCAGGTGGCGTGGTCATGGGACGTGTGCTGCCTCGAGTGACAGACAGACCCGCGCTAGCCCCAACTTGTGATGCACATGGAGGTCAGGATCGGCTCCCCGGATGTGCAGCCGCAGGGTCGGCCGGCGGCGGATCGAGAACAGTCCGGTAGGGCTCACCCGACTCAGCCGCCTTGGCAAGGGCGTCGTAGCGCTCCAGGACGAGTCGCTTGGTGACGTACTCACCGTGTGCCTTCTCGTCGTTACGGGCGACTATAGGAAAGGTGTCCATCACATAGTCGACGTCGTCGCGGTCATAGCCGTAGAGGTGGAAGAAAGCTGCGTCGAGCTCAGCCCGAAGTAGACGCCGACGCTCCAGGTTCCAGCGGAAAGGGGGGCCGTCGTAACCGAGATCGGCGGCGAAGCCGGAGAGGTCCCAGGCGGTGTACGTAAGCTCAAGCACTCGCGGTGATAGCCAGTCGGACACAGCTTCCCCAGGCGACCATGGCGCCGACTGACGGAGAACGGCCGCAGGGAGAACGGGAAGTTGCTTGAGCGTGAAGAAGGCCAAGTTGGTACCGCCGACCTTTTGCCGGCTCACATAGTCAAACGCGAACGAATCGAAGATCCCGAGTAAGCCGGCGGTGAGGAACGGGGAATAACGGGTGCGAATGAGAGGAAGCTTGTGGCCGGCAGCTACAGCGGGGATCGCTGTGGCGATCACGGTCCGTTCGTTGGTCGCGTTGGTGATGTCGCGAAAGCCGAGGAGCCAGGTGGCTGCTGGGTCTCGCAGTGCGCCGAACACGTCGGGTTCAACGACCCAATAGCGGGGCTGAACGCTGTAGCCGGGGTCATCAAGTCGCTCGGGGGGAATGTAGGGGAGGTTGCTCCCGGCATGGTCGGCGGCCTTCATGGCGTAGTCACCCCAGCGGTGGGTGTAGTGATGGACCATCTTGGCCTCGTAGAGGGGCAGCCAGCGCCGGTCGCCACGGGTCCAGGTGTTTCCGTCGAGTCGAGCGCCTTCGGCTTGGAGTTCGTCGGCGGTGCGGAACAGGTGCGAGTCGTTGGTCATGTGGAACATCGTCGAGAACTCGACGCCCCAGGGGTTTCCGTCGGGATCGCCTTCGCGTACGAGGACTGGGACGTTGCGGTAGATCTTCTTGGTGATCTCGGCGTCGCGGCGGGTATGGAAGATGGGGGCGGTGCAGGTATTTGGGTTGATAAGGGCGAGGTCTTCTGGAGTGAGAGTGAAGCGGCGTTCGGGGTCTGTTAGTTCCTCGGGACGACGAGCAAAAAAGAAGTACTCCGCTGCGTCAAAGGACTCCCAGAGTCCAGTCACGGTTAGCAAGCAGAACTTGAAGGCATGATGGATCCCTGGAAAGATGAATGCTTCGTTCTCGAATGACAGTAGACTGACTAATGAGTGTGTGGTGACGCAGTCGGCGAAGAAGTCTTTGGTGGTGTCGTCGGTTGCGATGCCGGTGGGGACGATGATCCCGAGACGGCCGGTTGGGGCGATTGCATCTCGCATGGCTTCGGCGAACACCGAGTAGGTGTTTACGTCGCCGCGCCCACAGAGGGGGTAGCGCCCGGAGGAGCGCAGAAGGTGGCTTTCGCCGTCGGCGTGGCGCAAGGCGGCCTGATACTCGTCCCACAGGTCAGGCTCCTCGGCTTGGAGTTTGTTGACGAGGGCTTTGCGTTTCGCGCCGGCGGCGGCTGCCACCTCTGGCGCTCGGATGGCGAAGAACTCTTTTTCAGAGAGCTTTACTTTTTCCCAGGGTGGGTTACCGAGCACGACGTCGAAGCCGCCCGCGCCGCCAGGCCCGTAGACGGCGGGGAATGCTAAATGCGGGTGCAAGAAGCCGTACTCGCGGGCACAGTCTTCCACGACGGCCCGTACCCGCTCCGGGATCTGGTCGGGGTGGGATAGGGCGGTTTGATAGGTGACGTCGGTGATTGTAGGTTTGCCGGGAGCTTTGAGGACTACGAAGGCGGCGCACCACGTGTGGGCGGCGAATACAGCGTTGCGGTAGCGATTGGAGTCGACCAGTTGGGCCCAGGCGGCGGCTTTGGCCTCGACGTCGTCGAGTGTGTCATCGCCGAGGTGGCCGATTTTGGTGGCATCGCCGGCAAGTGGTTCGATCAGGTCGGCCAAGTCGTAGCTGAAGAGGCTGTGATGGCCGACCCGCTCGAGCTTGTTGATTTTCTTCAGGGCTGCGACGGTCTTCTTGTCGTCGCCGGTCAGGTCCTTGAATGCGTTGTCGGGTATCCCCCCGGAGAGCAATTCGGGGGTGGCTCCAAGGAGAGCATTGCCACAGACGATGTGGTTGTCCAAGAAGTTGAGGGGCCGCCCGGGATCGACGGCTTCAAGCCATAGGTTGACCTTGCATAGCTCGACGGCCATCGGATTGGAGTCGATACCGTGGATGCAACGGCTGATGACCTGGCGGAGGGCACGTCGGACATCTGGCGGTGGGGGCGAGGTTTCGCCGGTGCGGTACGCGGCGAGGCGGGCGGCGATTCGCTGCGCAGCGGCGATCAGGAAGTGCCCGGAGCCGCAGGCCGGGTCGAGGACGCTGAGCGACAGCAACGCCGCTTCGGGGTCTGCGCTGTCCGCGGCCCGTCGAGCAGAGGGTCGAGGGCCGTGTCGAGCAGGCTGGTGATCAGGGCGGTCGGAGTGTAGTAGCTGCCGGTGGTCTTACGTTCGCTGCCGCTCGCGGCGATCAGCTCGAAGCGTGCGGCGTTAGCGTCGATGCGGGGGTGCAGTTCGAGCAGGCTCTCGTAGACGCTGCCGAGTTCTTCTGGACCGAGGTTCGCGAAGTCGACCCGGTGCAGCGCTCGGTCTCGTTGGGTGTAGGCGAGGTGGCGGACGGCGCCGAGCAAGTCCCGGTTGGTGAGGCGGGCGTCGTCAAGATCGCGACAGGCGTGTGTCGACCACAGGAACGAGCCGACGGCGGGCACCGCGGCTGCTGGGAGACCTTGACGGTCGAGGGCAGCGAAGAGGGGCTTGAGGGATTCCCACAGGTCGGAGTGGCGGGTTCCGCGTTGGCGGCGGGCTCGGTCGCGTAGGCGGCTTAGAGAGTAGAAGCGGCCGTAGATGTCCCGGGCGCCGTCTGCAGCGTCAGGCGGATGAAGTAAGTCTCGGTCTTCGGCAACTAGCAGAAAGACCAGCCGGTAGACGAGGCGGAGGACCTGTCGGTGATAGTCGTCGCCCGTGAGATCCCCGGACCGGAGTCGGTCTTTGAGCGCGACGTTGGCGGGGTGGGCGAGGAACCCGGCGCCGAGGGCTGTGATTGCTGCTTCGAACCCGGCACGCAGGTGATCGAGGGCCCGCACCCCTTGGCGTTTGGATTCGTTAACCCAGGACTCTGCCCAGCATGCCTCCGGACGGTCGGCTTCGAAGCGGCTTTGGTGGCAGAGCATCCACAGCAGTGAGAAGTCGGCGAAGACCTGGCCGGCGAACATGTCGGCGATGTCGAACTCGACGTACGCGGCGCGCGTGAGACTGGTGTTGTCTCGCAGTAGGCGCAGAGTTCGCCCGTTGGAGACGACGGCCCACAGGTGAGCGTCGGAGCGGTTGAGCAGGTCTTGGACCATCGAGTGCGGGGATGCGCCCGCCGCGCCGGCGACGCCGCGGCTTCGCCGGTCGAGGTCGACATCGGCGCCGAGAAGGTGTATTGGTACCGCTCCCCAGATGTGGGAGATGGGGTAGTCGCGGCCCTCAACGGTGAGAGTGGAGCTTCGAGCGACGCGGCCGTAGCCGAGCTCGGCGAAGAGGGGTAGAAGCCAGCGTTCCCGGGTGATGGTGGTCGCCCGTTCTCCGCTACCGAGGCCGGCGAGTTCGGCCTGGAACGCGCTCCAGGCGCCCTGGAGTTCGGTGAAGGACCGGTTGATCGCGTCGCGCAGGCGCCATCCGGCTGGCAGGTGGTAGTCGGCGGGGCTAGTGCCGGGCAGGTTGTCGGGGGTCTGGGTCAGCCGGCCAAGAAGATCGACGGGAAGCAGTCCACCCTCGCTGCGAACGGTGGTGAAAGATGATCGGGATGCCACGGTCAGGCGAACATTCTCATGCGGGCAGGTAGACGTAGACGCCGAGCACGTCGACGGGAAGGTGGGGAATAACTTTGACCCGCCCGCCGCTGCCTGCGGCACGCCGGACTCTGCGGTGGGCGTCCGCTAGCTGCGCCGCTCGTTCGACGGCTATCCGGTCCAGATCCGGTCGCAGCAAGTCGGCGTTTCGGACGATCCGCCCTACGAAGCCCGCTCTTTGCTCGGGTGGCATGTTGGAGTCGGGTTGGGCGTCGAGAAGCTGCGCGGCTCGTTCGGGGTCAATCCATGCCGCGTTGGCAGGGGATCCGGTGAAGGCGACGACGGCGAGGTCCTCGGCGAGAAGTAGGGTTTCGAAGCTAGTGCGGTTAGTGACCGTCACGTCGTAGCGATGACGCATCAATAGAACCGTGGTGGTCTCCTCGACCATGTTGGTACGAATTGCGCCGCAGCGCGCCGCCGGGCTGGGGGTGTGGACGTCGAGGGCAGTGTCGAGAAGGTAGGAGGCGAGGCCGGTGACGACGGGATGGGTGCGCGATAGGTAGACCTCACCGGGTCGCAGCGTCGGCTGGTAGCGCACTTCGAGTGTGGTGGCTTCGGTCTCCAGCAGGTCCAGCGCCCCACGAGGGAGTCGGTCGATAGAGATCGTGGCAGGAGGACGGTCCGGGGTGCGGCCGTCTCCGACTGTAGAGCCGCCCAGGGCGGTCACAGCGTCGGTGACGAACCGGGCGATATCGCCGGCCGAGCCTATGGCGGCCCCCACAGCTGCGACCTCGGCAGCGACGTCGTCGGTGCTCAAAGAGTGTTGTGCGAACCGAGTACGGGAACGTTTTTCCTTCTCGGCAGCCCTGTCCCATTCTTGGAAGAGGGTCTGTTGCACGTCGAGTACTGGTGCGGCAAGCAGGCTGAGCTGCCGGTTGGCGGGGCTGAAGAGCCGCTCGAAGATCGTTTCGATGAACTCGTCGTTGCTGCCCGGAACCGGGATGGATACTCCGAGCTCGGAGCGGATCTTCTTGTGTTTGCGGAGGAGCACTTCGAGGACGATCTCGTCGATGACGTTGTCGACGCCAAAGACGGTGGCTACCTTGACCGTCGGCGACGGCTGGCCGTAGCGGTCGACGCGCCCTTCACGCTGCTCTAGTCGGGTCGGGTTCCAGGGCAGGTCGTAGTGCACTACAGCATCGAAGTGTTCCTGCAGGTTGATGCCTTCTGAGAGGCAGTCAGTGGCAACGAGGACCCGCTTCGAAGCGCCTCCCAGCTCGGCCACGCGGGTCTGTCGATCCGTAGCCGGGATGTTCCCGGTGACGTGGTCTACCGTCACAGTGCGCGGCAGGGTGTTGCGCAGGTGGCCTGCGAGGTATTCGGCGGTCGCTATGAAACGGCAGAAGATGATCGGTGCATAGCCCTCTGCAACCAAGCGGCGGACGAGCTTGAGCGCGTGGGCGAGCTTGGCGTCGTCGTCGCCAGCCAAGCCGTCTGCGCGCCTGGCCAGAGCCCGCAGCTTTCGCCGCTCGGCGGTGTCGGGGCTCTCATCGGGGTCGGAATCGGCGCCGGGGGCTGTGTCGGGACGGCCGGCGTCATCAGCTTCGTTTTGGTCGAGCACACTGCGTCGCCCGGCGTCATCTGCTTCTTCGACCGTCGCTGTTACTGCTGGCGCGGCTCGATTGCGTAGCGTCTCGGCAGCCGCGGCGGGGCTCGAAGCCAGGGAACGCAACAAACCCAACACGCTCCACCATCGGACACGCTGGCGGTGACGGCCGCCGCTCTCGTCGGCAACGGTCTCGCGGGCCCAAGCCAGGACGTCATCCACGAAGTCCTTGTATGTGCCAGTTAGCTTGTAGCGGCCGTCGGACTCGGGGAGGTCGAGTCGGTCCGGGAAGGGCGTGTCGGTGTCTAGGTAGACGCGGATGTCGGGCCGCCGGCGTTGCACGAAATGGCGGGCCAAGCGCGCTCGCGTTGTCTCGTCTATGCCGGCCTCGTCGTCGGCTAGCCCGGCGAAGGAGGGCTCTAGCAGCCCTACGAGAGAGCGGAACGCTCCCTCGTTTCCTGAATGCGGGGTGGCGGTGACCAGGATCAGGTTGCGTGTCGCGTCAGCGCATAGCTCCGCGAGGAGCCGGTAGCGCTGATGGGACGCGCCGCGGCCGCGGGGATCGGCGGCACAGCTATGCGCTTCGTCGACCACTATCAGCTCGGGGGCGGTTCGCAGGAACTCGTCGCGTCGGCGGTCAGACTTGATGAAGTCGGTGGACACGATCGTGTAAGGGTAGACGTCGAACACGCTCTCTCCGTAGGCGAGGGAACGTTCCAGGCGGGTAGCTGTCGAGGACAGGACCAGTTCGGCGTCAAGGTGAAACTTGTTCAACAGCTCGGCCTGCCATTGCTCGGCCAAATGCGGGGGGCAGAGCACCGCCAATCTCCGGGCCTGGCCCGATACAAGAAGTTCCTTGGCGACCAAGGCGGCCTCGACCGTCTTGCCGATTCCGACGTCATCAGCGATGAGTAGTCGTACAGGGTCGAGACGCAGGGCCATCATCAGAGGGACGAGCTGGTAGGGGCGGGGTTCGACGGCGATCGCCCCGAAGGATCGGAACGGCCCGGCCGACGAGCGGAAACCAAGGCGAGCTGCGTCGCGCAGTAGGCGTGCGCCGAGATGGTCTCCTGCGGTAGCGGGGTCGGGCCAATCGAACGTTGCCGCCTCGACGAGCTCGGCGCCTAGAAGAACCCCGGCGATGTCGTCGTCGGTCCCGCCGAGCGGACGCAGTACTAGCAGCTCGTCGGTCGAGTCGGGTAGCACCACCCACTCGCGGCCTCGGGCGCGAACCAGGGACCCCGGCGCGAACGTCGCCCGTGTCGACGTACTCATCGGGCGGCCTGACCGAAGGTGCCAAGGTGGTGCGCCAAGAGAGTATTCCAATCGTCCGCCGCGGCGAAACGAATGACGGTCCAACCCTTGGCGAAGAGTAAGTCTTCCGCGGTGGCGTCTCGTTGCGCCCGGTGGGGATAGAGGTGGTGGGGTCCGTCGACATAAACAGCGACGTGGGCGTCGTCGTAAACGAAGTCAGGTCGGGTACGGGCGTCGGCAATAAGCGGCTGGGCCCGGTCGGGTAGGCGCAGGCCGCGATCGGCTATCAGCTCCAGCCAATCGCGTTCAAGCTCGCTGCCGACCTGGCGGGACAGCGTTGCGAGGTGCTCCGACCGCTGGTGAGGTCCGGGCGAAGTGGCGACGATCCCAGCGGCTAGGCCGTGGAGGTAGTCACGGATGAGCAGGTGGTCGACGAGAGAGTGATCAGGCTGGTTGGTGTAAGAGAGCAGGCAGTCGTAGCACGCAGCCTCGCAGTCCTCACGCCCACCGGGGGCGCGACGCAGATCAGCGAGGGTGTCCGGGTCGAAGTGGCAGCGTCGCAGGGCACCTCGGGCGACACGGGCTAGCGCAGTGGGGTCCTCGACCAGTTGCCGGAGTACCCCGGCCCCGCCCTCCGCCGCCTCATAGATCATGACCAGGCTGCGCGCCTCCAGGTCGGGTAGTCCTTCAACGGCCAGCTCGGAGTCCTCCAGGTCGAATTCGCTTTGGATGGCGGCTTTGAGCGCTGCTTGGAGGCTGGCTACGAACCCGTTTGTGGAATCGGGGTAAACCGGGTCGAATATGAGCACGTTACGTCGATCCTCGACGAACGGGACAACAGTCTTACGACGACCGGTCAGCGGGCTGTCGCCGCCGGGATCCTCGTCGGGTCGCGGTACCCACTGGCCGCGTTCGATATCGAGGGAGAACCCGTGCTCGCCCCGGTTCTTGCGGCGCGCCCAGCCTACGTTGACCCGCGTGATCGTCGCCGTCTGCCCGTAGGCGAGCTCGGCGAGCCTCCCGCCACCAGCCGGGTCCGTGACAGTAGCACCCCTCACGCTCGGGTTGCCGTCGATCTCTGCCCACCGGTATGCGGTGCGGATTTCGTAACCGCGGCGCTGGCGCTCCTCGGAGTTGGAGTTGATTCGATCGACTCGCTGCGTCGACACGCTGGTCATGCGGAACATGGAGTCGAACCGCCACTTCGACGAGGCGAGGTCCCCGCCGCATCGCTCGCAGCGGTCGACTGATACGCCAGCTCGAGCGGAATGAAGGTAGCCGCAGCTGCCGCACTGAACGGCCGAGGACGTTACAACCGGGTCGTCTAGGGTGTGATCCGTGGATTGATTGACCGGGATCATCACTCGGTTGACCCGGTAAACCGACCCTTCGTGATAGATGAATGCTCCAGGACCGAACTCGCTTATCGCGACGAAACGGGGACGGCTCAGGTACTCGTCGGCACCCTTGCCTCGCCTGGCCGGTATCCACGCTGACAGCGGGAGGCGCGGGAAATTAAACCCGGGCAAGAAACCCTCGGCGGCGAAGTAGCGGTAGGAGTAGAAGTCTGACTGGAAGTCGGTCTTGGTCTCGTTGAGCAGCAGATCCATCTGGTTCTCGGCCTCAGTGCGCAGATTCCTCGCTCGTCTTTTGTCTTCGGGAGGTCTGCTCTTGTCGAGGACGACGGCGTTCTGGGTGGCCTGCTGGCCCTCGGCAGCGCGAAACAGGTCCCTCCACCGCCGGCAGGCCTCGTCGAAGCGCAGCGGCACAGCTGCAAGCGTGTCGGTCAGCCAGTCAGGGGTCCACCAATCGGTGCCGGCCAGCTCGGCGTCGATGCTGGCCAGGACTCGACTGGCCCGCTCACACGCTCGGGTTCGCGCTGCGGGATCCGCCAAGTCGTCTGCCTTGTCCGCCAGGATCCCCAGTCGGGCGGGAGTGCCACTCACGTCGAGGACGTCGGAGAGACTTCGCCCGAGTGCCATGTGAGCTTCAGCCAGCCAGATCGAATGTACGTGGGAGCGGATCAGGTCCTCGTTGCCCAGGTCGAGGCGCGGTGGGTGCACCTTGCCGGAAACCATCAGAGTGGGTCGGCGGAAGAAGTATTGGTCGTGAGCGGAGCCGGTAGAGCAGTAGCTGATGACCAGGGCCGGCTGGCCGGAGCGGCCGGCCCGACCGCTACGCTGGGCGTAGTTCGCGGGAGTGGGCGGGATGTTGCGCATTCCTACGACATTGAGGCTGGCGATATCGATGCCAAGCTCCATTGTCGGCGAGCAGAACAGCACCGGCAGTGGCGGCAGCGCGTCGCCTCGGAAGCGCTTCTCGCGGATTTCTCGTTCGGGTGCGGCTACTTGCGCAGTGTGCTCCCGTGCTTCTAGCCCACCGAGGGCTGCCGCAATGCTCTGGTAGAAATCGACGAAGAAGGCGTTAGCAGCGCGCCCCTCCGAAGCCGCGCGCGGCACTCGGATCCGGTCGCGAGCAGCGAGAGTCCCGTCGCCCAGCTTCCAACGTAAAGCGGAGGCCGGTATCTGGTAGCCGACATCGGTCCCCTCCGCCGTCTTGCGTTCGATGACTGGTTGGATCAGCCCAGCCCTTTGTAAGACCTCGAAGAGATCCGCTAGAACGGCGTCGACCTCGTTGGATTTGATAGCTGACTCGAAGGCCCGCCGGCGGAGGTGCTGGCCAACCAGACTCCGGTTGGATAGGCAGATCCAGTTACGCTCGTCGTCTCTTCGCCGTCCTCTCAGGAACACCGCCTGGCTACGCTCCAGCTGGTAGCGCTCAGCCTCGTCGATCGCCCACGGGGCTAGCAGGTTCTGGCTCGACCGGTTGAACAGCACGTCGTGATGAACCGGGTCCAGCTGATCAACTTTGACAGCCAGCTCGCGCCGCAAATAGTCCAGGATCGCCCGGCACAGTTCGGCCCGACGGGCAGAGCCACCGGCTCTTAGGGCGTCATTACACCCCGACCATTCCGTCTCGTCGGAGCACAACTCGTCGAGGTAGGCGTAGTCGACGCGCAGTAGGCCTGCCTGCTCGAGATTGGGGGCGGTCACCCGCCATCCTGCGCGCAAGTCGACGTACAGTCTGTAAGCCAGAACCTCCCGGAAGGCCCGGTCGACATCTTCCTTGGCTCCGTAGCGGGCCTCAGGATTCTGGGCGTACTCACTCATAGGCAACGCCAGCGCCGCTTGCACGGCCGAGGCCAGATCGGTGTAGTCGAGACCGGCCGTCCCAGCGCCAGCAACCGCCCGGTACAGCGCGGACCGTAGCAAGCTGACCTGGACGAAGTCGTTGAAATGGCCGGCTTGCAATGCTGCGTCCTGGCGGTTGTCGGTGAAGTTGAGGAGCTTGCGGGGTACGTCTGCTCCTTGCGCTTCGAGGAACCTCAAGGTTGCCAATGTCAGCATCGTCGTCGCAGTGGAGCGCCCCTCGAAGCCCAGGGTGCTCATCTTGGTGATGTCCGAGCGGACGGTAGGGGCATACGTCGCGCCCGACCACAAGCAGAACCGGAAGGGCGTCGGCACCCACCAGCATTCAAGCGCCCCGTCGACACTGCCAGCGTGGACCGTACCGTCGGGAGTCACCCACTTACGCTGGGGGAGAAGCTTGCGCCGGTCGCTTCGGATGCTCGGCTGACCGTGGCGGTCCTCGGAGACCCAGTCCGACGGCAGCCGCTCCATTTGGGCGTCAGGGTCACCGGGCCACGGATCAGTCGTCGACGTGTACAAGAACCCGACGCTGCGCTGGCCGTCCAGCGAGTCTGTGTCGCCCAGATCGCGTGGGACCAGGCGCTCCCTTCCGTCTTCGGTGATCTGCTCGACAACGTAATACTCCTGGCCACCATCGCGGCAGAAGGCCAGCGGATATAGCCGCCTGGATCGGTCCCCGGGAGCGAACTGCTGCTCGCCCAAGGTGATAAGCCGGTCAGCCTCACTCTCTATCGTCGCGAAAGCGCTCGAGCCCCGCGATACGAACTGGTGGAGCTTGAACGCAAACACCGGTCGACCGGACACGGGGTCGAGCACTCTTGACCCGCTGATCAGCGCCGTCTTAATCGCCGCAGTCGCCTTCTCCCGATCAAGTTCGACGGTCTTTGCCAGCTCCGCGGCGATCCCGTCGAGTCCTCCCAGGGTCTTTGGTTCGGCTCTAACCAGCCTCCCCTCCCTATGCGCCAAGCCGATCGTCGATTCGAGCCAGCGGGCGACTGGGTCCAAACGAAACTGCTCGAATTCGCCAGAGCCGCGGCTCACTGGACTATTAGCTGCCTCCGCTAGCCGGCCGGCAAAGTCTGGAGTGACCTCTGGAGCGACGGTTGCCCGCTGGAGCGTCTCGCCGATCACTCGTTCAGCACGCACTTCCGCTCCGAACAGTCGACCCGCGACTCCAGCAACCTCGTGTCTCTGCTCGTCGAGGGTGCCAGCACCGGCGAGAGTGGCCGATGTACCGATACACATGAGCCTGTCAGCGTTACACGCTTCGCGGACCCGGCGGCAAAGCATTGCTACGTCCGCGCCCTGACGACCCCTATAGGTGTGCAGCTCATCGAGCACCAGGAACCGCAAGTCCTGCGCCTGGGCGATCAGCTGGCGTTCGTCAGTCCGGGTCAGGATGAGCTCCAGCATCACGAAGTTCGTGAGCAGGATGTCCGGCGGCCGGGCGATGATCGACTGGCGCTCCTCATCGCTCTCCTGACCGGTGTATCGCTTGAAAGTCACAGGACCTCTGCCATCGGGATAACCAGCGCAAAGGAACTTCCGCAGCTCCTCCTGCTGACTGTTGGCCAAAGCGTTCATCGGGTACACCACGATTGCCTTGATCCCCTCGCCCGGACCCTGGCGCATCACCTGATCTACGATCGGGATCATGTAGGCAAGGCTCTTGCCCGACCCGGTACCCGTCGTCAGCACGTAGTTGTCGCCAGCCCTCGCTGCCTCGATCGCCTCGACCTGGTGACGGTACAGCGACAGGACACTCCCCGGTCCCGAGTCCTTACCGAGCCGGAACGCTCGAGCACACTCATCGTGCAACAGGCCCGATCCCACCAAGTCCTCGACAGTCCCGCCCGGCGCAAACGTAGGGTTCAAACTCAGCCACGGCTCAGGCCACAGAAGGCCATCATCAAGGGTCTCCGCAACCACCTTACGGATCCGCTCGTCACGAACGTGCAAGAAGCCCTCAATGAAACGCTGGTAGTCCCCGATGACCGAGTCACGAAGCTCGAAGACGTCCATTTCTACACCAGCCGTGGCAAGGTCACGCTACCCATCGCCCGCTGCCACCTGCCCACAGACGATACATGCCGTCTACCCCTCACCTGTCAGGACACCGCGAAGGTGTCGATGTTTGCGACTGCAATTCCACGCTAGACGAGGGCCCCGACCATCCGCTACGGACAGGTAACCGATACCGCCCGCGTGAGAGGGCCTCTACGGTCCCTCCCCACGCGCAGCGAAAACTGCGACGCCGGTCAAAGAATGATCCCATCCTCGACCATCACCCGGGTCGCCCCACCCCCTGGCACGGCTGCCGGGCCTGCCGCTGCCGTGCCGGCGAGTTGCAGCGCATGCTCTACGGCTGCTTGTGCCCGCCGGCGATGCCCTATGGCTTCGATGGTTTTGGGGGTGTTGTCGGCTCCGAGGGGGCGCGCGTCGCTGCCGATGTTCCATCGGTCGCGGTAGGCGGCGACGGTCGAGACCGCCTGCATCCACGCCTCGGCGGCCGCCGGGTGGGCTGGCGGGGAGCCGAGACGGAGTACCCACGCCTGGTGTTGTTGAATCGCTTGGGCTGCGAGCTCGCCCGCTAGGCGTTGCATGGCCTGGTCGCGTTCGTCGAGGGCTTGGGCGATGTCGGGGTCGGTCACACCGGCGGCGCGGGGGATCAGTCCGGCGATCAGGTTGGTGGCCGCATGCCGCCGGGATCCGGCGGTCGCCGCCCAACGGTCGACTCGTTCGTGGAGCACCGCGGCGGGGTCCTCCGCCCCTGCCAGGCTGCGGGCTCCGACGAGTTCCGGGAAGGCCTTCTCAACGTCTAAACCGCGTGCCTCCGCGTCGCGTAACGCTGCGAGGAGCGGCCCGTATGCGTCGCTGGAACGCACTGCTTCGACCTGGCCGGCGGCCAACCCGGCGTGCTCTAACAGGGTGTCGCAGCGTTCGGTCTGCCCGGCCCGGGCGAGAGTCGCGTACTCCCCGGCGAGGACAGCGAAGTCCTCCGCTTGACGGCGGTTGCGGCGCAAAGCCTCGTGCGCCGAGATGTCGGCCCCCTGATTCGCCAACACCCCGGCCAGCACATCCCTCGCGTCTTGGGGTTCGGTCATCTCGTCGTGAGAGGTCGCCGGATCAGGGTCGTAGCGGGTGTCCACATACAGCCGGTTCGAGTCCCGGCCACGCGTCGCCGCCACGTAGAGAACCTCCCTCGTGGCGCCCGGGGCGACCAGCGCGTGAGCGGTGTCAACGGTGCGGCCCTGCGCCCGATGCGCCGTGGTCGCATAACCCAACTCGACGTGCTCGGCCACGTAATCCGCCGGGAACACCACCTCGCCGCCCCCGCCGACACGTCGCGCTGCCATCGACCCGTCACTGTTGGTGGCGGTGACAACGAAACGATCCCCGTTTTTCACCCACCGCCGTCCGGTCACCAAAAGACGGTTGTTCGCCCTCGCAACGACAACGTCGCCGACGCCGGCAGCCTCCCCGCCCGCGACGGCCAGCCCGTCCCCCGCGACGCTCCCGCCGGCGACGCGGTCGGCTCTCGCCCGGCGGTTCAGTTCCCCGACGGTCGCCGAGTCCGAGGCGATCATCAAACTCGACCTGCCTGCGTCAACGTCGGCCTTCCACGCCTCGTAGAGAGCTTCGAGCATCGTCTCCCGGTCGCCTCCCGTCACCCGGCCGTGAGCGGTGTAGGCGTCGATCGCCGTTTCGGATCCCAAGCGAAGCTCGACGCTCGCGGCTTTCTCCCACGCCGAGCGGAACCGGCGTACGTCGACCAGCTCGGCGGCCATGTCCCCCCGGTCGCCGACCAGCAGCGAGAACGCCCCGCCCGCTTCGACAGCGGACAGCTGCGCCCAGTCCCCCGCCAAGAGCACTTTCGCTCCGGCGTGGACCGCCGCCGAGGCCAGTTCGTCGAGAGCGAACGTCCCGGCCAGGCTCGCCTCGTCCACGATCACCAACTGGCCGGCATGGAAGCGGCGTTCCTCCACCACCAGGCGGGCAGCGTCGAGGCGTTGCCTCAACTTGCCGGCCGACACCGACGAACGATGCGGGCGAGATGCGACGGCGGCTGCTAGGCGATCTCTGCGGGCCGCTAGCTCGGGGATACGTCGGTGCTCGGTGAGCCATTTGGCGGTGTTCTCCGTGTCGATCCCAAGCTCTCCGCCGAGCACCTCCGCTGCTGCGGCAGAAGGAGCGAGACCGACGACCGAACCCGGCCCGTGCTCGGCTTCCCACACGGCGCGCAACCCTGCCATCGCCGCGGTCTTGCCCGTTCCGGCGGGACCTACCAGCACGTCGAGAACTCGACCGGAAGTAGCGATCTTCTCCACGGCGAGCGCCTGATCCACGCTCAGCGGGTAGTCCCGGCCAGGCAAGTTCGCGTCCAGGACCGCCGCGACGACAGCCACCCCCACCTTCGGGCCGACGACATCCCTGCCCGCTTCTAGAAGCCGGCCCTCCGCGTCCAACAACGCCTGGGTGCTGTACGCGACACGGCCCGCGGGGTGCAGTCGCGACGTCCCGTCCTCACGGATATAGCGGGCCGGGGTGTGCGTCAACGCCGGCGGGGTGAGCGCTAGACAACCCTCGACGGCCAGGTCGGTGATCCTGTCCGCGACCGCTACCCGGTCGTCTGGGCTGGCGAAGCGGACCCCGTGCAACGTGCGGTGCGCCTCGGCGAGCAGGTTGTGGCGGCCGAACGTCGCGTGGCGCTCCGCCACGCCGGCGACGACCGCCCGGGCGGCGTCAGCGACGATCGGCCCGGCCAGGTCATCCGCTCGCAGTAACGGCAGATCGTTGCGGCCTTTTAGGCCCGCCACCCAAGCCACCTGCTCCTCTCCGATGTGCCCGACGGCCCGCTCCCTCCACTCGCCGGTCAGCCCGGCAAGGCTACGGTGAGACTTGCCGGGACGGGTAGCGAGAGTCGCGTGTTGGGCTATGCGCATCTGTTCGACCGGGCCCGGCTGGCGTCCATGCGCTGCGGCGAAGGACGCTGTCAGGCCCTCGCGGTAGGAGGCGATCGTTGCTGCGCGCCGGGAGAACTCGGCCATCAACACTTCCGGGACTCCTTCGATCTCGTATCGTGGTCGGCTCGAACGGCGCCGACCGCGGGCCTCCCAGCCCACGCCGAGCGCCCCGGTCAGCAGGTCTGACAGCACCCCTTGGTGAAGCTCGGACAGGGTCGTGGTCGCCTTGAAGATCCCCCGGCTGTCAAGTGTCCGCCACTTGCCGTCGGAGAGCGACTTCGCCCTGTTCCACACGACCACGTGTTCTCTTAACTAGAAATGGCCCTAGTTAGGACGAGGATCGTCGCTCTGCCCCCTCGTTTGGCTATCTGCTTGCGGCCAAGCTGTCCTCTATGGGCCGAGCGGCCCTTCG
>Ga0209012_1001379_pt1 | contig 25409 bp, 27 predicted proteins | sample RS3BMetagenome_FD_184735 | JGI IMG/M metagenome (GOLD analysis project Ga0209012, IMG submission 184735) | Ferric oxide microbial mat and aquatic microbial communities from Rainbow Spring, Yellowstone National Park, USA - RS3B (SPAdes) (version 3) ...
ACCCGGCACGCCGCGCCAGCACGGTGCGGCCACTGCCGACGCCCGCAGCCCTCGTGGGGCCGCGCAGACAGGCCCAGAGAGGAGAATTGTCTCAAATGCCGACGGTACCCAAAACGAAGGGGAACGAGGCCGCCCTCGCGAAGCAGCTGGTCGCGGGGACGCAGAAGCGCCTCGCGAACATGCCGCAGCTGTTGTTCGCGGGGGGCTCGTTCACTCCGGCGCAGGTCGAGGCCCAGCTCGAGACGCTGGCCACGCTCCGCACCGGGGTGGACGATGCGCGCTCTACCTTGAAGGCGAAGCTCACGGCGCAAAAGGCGCAAGCCCCCGCGCTCGTGAGCTTCATGCAAGCCTTCGAGGCGTTCGTCAGGGCGATGTTCGGGAATCAACCGGACGTCCTCGCCGACTTCGGGCTCACCCCGAAGAAGGCCCGCAAGCCGCTGACGACCGAGGAGCGGGCCGCCGCGAAGGCCAAGCAGGAAGCCACTCGCAAGGCCCGCGGCACCACCGGGAAGCGCAAGAAGCTCGCCGTCAAAGGCGACGTGACCGGCGTGGAGATCACGCCCGTCACGGCTTCTTCGAGCCCGGCACCGGCGGCGCCGACTGCTCCGGCCGCTCCCACCACGGGTAGCGGCACGAAGTAGCGGCGTCACATAGGGGTCTCGCCGACCCGTCCCCCGAGACCGGAAGATGCCTCTCGCGAGAGATGGTGTCTTCCGGTCTCGTCTTTTTGTCTTCTGATTCGGCTCTCGCGCGTGGTCTTCCCGATCGCGAAGCTGCTCTCTCTGCCGGGCCTCGGCCGCCGCCCGCGACCACGATCGCCGTCCGGACATCGTATTGGTGTATACCGTCGCGCGCTCCCTAGCCGCAGGGGTTCCACACAGATGACGCAGACCTCGATTCCCAAGTGGCAGTTCGTGACCGGGTGGGTGCTCTCGGGCATCCTCGGCTTGCTCTTCCTGCCCAGCGCCTTCTTCAAGATCGCCCAGCCGGGCGCGTTCCTCGAGGGCTGGACCAAGTCGTACCCCGCGGGGGCCGCGCTGCCGCTCGGGATCGTCGAGGTGACGATGTTCGTGCTCTACCTCGTCCCGAAGACGCGCTACCTCGGCGGTCTCGTGATGCTCGCGTACCTGGGCGGCGCGGTCGCGACCCACCTGCGCGACGGCGACCCCAAGCTCGTGCTGCCGATCGCGGTCGGCGTCGTCGCGTGGGTGGGGCTCTTCCTTCGCGACCGAAAGCTCCGCGCGCTCGTCCCGGTCGTCGACGAGTGAGCGTGGGGGCGGCCCGCAGCCGCCGGGCCACGAGCGCGTCGGCGGCCAGCGACATCGTCCGGCGTCGGCTCGTCGCGCAGCGCCTCTCGGCCACGGCGTTCACGCGACCGGCGGAGGTCGTCGCATGGCTCGGCGCGGTTCAGGCGCAGGACTACCTCGGCGCGCTCTGGGCGGTCGGCCTCCGTCTCACGCAGGCGCGCGAGCGCGACGTGGAGCAGGCGCTCGCGGACCGATCCATCGTCCGATCGTGGCCGATGCGCGGGACGCTCCACTTCGTCGCGGCGGCCGATGCCCGGTGGATGATCGAGCTGCTCGCGCCGCGCGTCGCCGCGTCGGCGGCGGGCCGGCTGAAGGCGATGGGGATCGACGAGAAGGTGCTCGCGCGTGCGCGGCGCGCGCTCACGAAGCACCTGGAGGGCGGTCGCCGCCTCACGCGGCCGGCGGCGTACGCCGTGCTCGAGCGGGCGGGGATCGCGACGGCGGGGCAGCGCGGGCTGCACGTGCTCTGGCGGCTCGCGCACGATGGGCTGCTCTGCTTCGGTCCGCGCGAGGGCAAGCAGCAGACGTTCGTCCTGCTGGAGGAGTGGCTGCCGCGCGCGCGGCGGCGGACGCGCGACGAGGCGCTGCCGGAGCTCGCGCGCCGGTACTTCGCGGGCCACGGGCCGGCGACGGTGCGGGACTTCGCGTGGTGGTCCGGGCTGACGCTGGCCGAGGCACGCCGGGCGACGGACATGGCCGGGAAGCTCGTCGAGCACGAGGTCATCGCCGGCGAGCGCTACTGGTTCGCTCCCGTGGAGCCTCCGGCGGGCGCGGCGAGGGCGGCGCGGGCGGCGCATGCGGCGGGGACCGGCGATCGAGCCCACGCGCTCCCGGCCTTCGACGAGTTCTTCGTCGGCTACGCCGATCGCAGCGCGCCGATCGACCCCGCGCACGCGAAGCGCCTGACCGCCTTCGAGGTGCTCGGACCGGTCATCGTGCTGGACGGTCGCCTGGTCGCCACGTGGAAGCGCCGGATCACGCGCGCGAAGGTCGCCGTCTCCACCGCGCCGCTCGCGCCGCTCGGCAGGCCGGGGGCCGCGGCCGTCGACCGCGCGCTCGAGCGCTACACGCGCTTTCTCGGGCTCGCGCGGTGAGGGCGTTTCACCGACCGCGCCGGGGATGGCTCGAGGCTCACCCGGAGGGCTCATCCCTCGGTCGTACCGTCCCGCCCCCCGCGCACGCCTCTTGCCGCGTCGCGAACGCATGCGGCTCGCCGTCGAGGTCGCGCTGACGGCCATCTTCGTGTTCACGCTCGCGATGGCCGTCGCCGCGCTCCTCATGCATCGCGTGCGTCCCCCGAATCCGCCGCCGTGAGAAGGCTCACCGCCGCCGCCCGGGCGCGTCGGCGCACCCGAGGGCTCGTGGCTTGCAGCGAGCCTGCGACATGGCTCGCGCGATGAGCCTGGGCGGCGGCGCGCCTCGGACCGGCCCCGCCGAGGCCGTCCCGAGCGGGAGCGCCTCGGGCGCCGCGCTTTCCAGCCAGGTTCCGCTCATCGACGGGTGGAAGCTCCGGCTCGCGTTCGCCGGCGTCATCGTCGTGTTCGTCGTGATCAACGCGGTCCTGTTCCGCGAGGCGGGCCTCCAGCAGGGGGAGGATCGGCTGATCGTGACCAACATGCTCTCGAGCATCCAGCTGGTCTCGCGCATGGCCGACGACATCGATGACGAGCGAATCCTCGTGGCTGCCCGCACCTACGCGACGCAGCCTGCCGGCAGGGAGCGGATCGAAGCCAAGCTCGCAGAGGTGAGGCAAGATTTCGCCGACGCCGTGCGCGACTACGGGCCGCTTGCGACCGAGCCGGGCGAAGCCGAGACGTGGGAGCGTGCCAGGTCCGAAATCGCCGATGCCGAAGGCGTCATCGATCGAGCGCTCGCGCTCGCGCGCAGCCACCAGAACGACGAGGCCCGCGCGCTGCTGGCGGCCAACCTCGGCAGGTTCGACGCCCTGGACCGGACCGTCGACGAGCTCGTTCGAATCAACGACGAGGCGGTCGACCGCGTCGTTGCCGAAGCCCACGCGATCGGGCTGGTCTACCGTCGATACGTGCTCCTCCTCACGCTGGGCGGAGTCATCCTCGCGTCGGCGGCCGCATGGCGGGTGATCCACGGGGCGCATCGCAACGAAGAGCTGCTGCGGCGACTGTCGCGCAACATGGAAGAGCGAAACCGCGAGCTCGACGCGTTCGCCGGTCGGGTCGCCCACGACCTGCGCGGCCCGCTGACGTCGGTGACCCTCGCGGGCGCGCAGCTCGCCAGGGGCGCGTGCGACGCGCGGGTGAGCGAGAAGTTCGAGCGGGGCGTGTCGCGGATGAAGTCGCTCATCGACGATCTGCTCGCGCTGGCCCGCATCGACGCCGAGGCGAGGGGCGACGAGTGCGACGCTGCCGTGATCGCCGACTCGGTTCGACAGGAGCTCGAGCCGCGCATCCAGGGCGAAGGCGGACGGCTGCGCGTCGAGGTGGAGGACGCGAGGGTCCGGTGCACGGAGGGGCTGCTCGTCGAGGCGCTCGCCAACCTCGGCGACAACGCGATCAAGTACCGCCGCCCCGACGTGCCGCTCGAGGTGCACCTTCGCGGGCGCTCCGAGGACGGCGTGTACCTCTACGCGGTGACCGACAACGGCATCGGGATGACGCGGCAGGACGCCGAGCACGTCTTCGAGCCCTTCTACCGCGCGGACCGCACGCGCGCGGTGTCGGGCACGGGGCTCGGGCTCGCGATCGTCCGCCGCATCGTCGAGGCGCACGGCGGCTCGGTGCTCGTCGACTCGGAGCCCGGCGTCGGGACGACGTTCACGCTCCGCCTGCCGCGCGCGGCGGTGTCGAAGCGGTGAGCTCCACGTTCACCGCCCGGTCGCCGTGCTCTTCGAGACCAGCTCGCGGATCGCATCCATGAGCCGCTGCGGCGAGCACGGTCGGACGAGGATGCGATCGAAGCCCCGGGCGGCGTGGTCCAAGTCCCAGTCCAGCGCGATGACGGGGATGGACCGGGTGCGCACGTTGGCCCGCAGAACGCGCAGCGTGTTCGCCCTCCCCAGGCGCGGAAGGGACAGATCGAGCACGACGACGTCCGGCCGGACCGCGCGCGCCCGAAGGACGGCGTCGGCGCCGCTGGCCGCCTGAATGACCCCGAAGCCCTTGCCAATCAGGGCCTCCACGTACGGCGAGCCGAGGATGGCCGTGTCCTCGACCATGAGGACGATCGGGCCAATCGCCCGCTCACCGCTGATGAGGCGCCTTGGCGACCGTGTGCGCATGTGGGCAGGGCACCGAGCGTGCGTCGGCGCGCGCGCCCTCTGGCTCGCGTGCCCGTGCGCTCCGCTCGCTTTCTCCCCCGTCAGGGAACGCTCGTGCACGGTTCATTCCCGGGCGCGACGGGAATGCGCGCGTGAGCTCCGAAGCCGGGGCTCCCATCTTTCTGTGGCAGGAATGTCGAGGTCGGTCGCACGGCCCGTGGCGATTTGTCACGGACCACATGTGCGTCCGCGCGCTGCACCTCCCGTCGACCCGTCGGGCGGGCGCGTCACCCGTCTTGCGCACCGCGCATCGGGGCCGAGCGCCGGCGCGGCTACGCCCACCCGCGCTCGGCCACGCGCTTTCGCGCCGGACCCAGGTCGACGTCCAGCTGCTCGAACCCGGGGAGAATGACGTCGCGCAGAGCGCGCGCGTACACGTCGGCGCCGGCGCGCGGCCCGAGGTAGGCGCACGCCTCGAGCCGCGCGTCGTCGCGCGCGCCCTTCGGGGCCGCGGCGCCGAGCACCGCGCCGAAGGTGCGGTCGAGCATCGCCGGCAGCTCCCGGGCGAGGCCACCGAGGCGCCGCTCGCGCGCGCGCTCGGCCACGTACGCCCAGCCCACGCGGCCGTGATCCACCTCGTCCTCGAGCAGCGACTCGACGGCCTCGCGCGCCACCGGATCGGTCGCGCGCGCGATCATCTCGGTGAAGTAGACGCCCGTCAGCGTCTCGCTCAGGCAGCACATCTCGACGACGTGGTAGAGGACGCGCTCGGCGCGCGTGGCCCCCTCGTGCATCGGCACGCTCGGCAGGCCGCGGAAGCGGGCGGGCACCTCGCGCTCGCCGAGCAGCGCCGCGGCGAAGCGCCGGCAGATGTCCGCGTGCCGGACCTCGTCGGAGGCCGCGCGCGTCACCAGCGACAGCACCGCGGTGCTGCAGCCCTCCTCCGCGAGCTCGCGCGCGAGCAGCGCGAACGCGCCGACGGCCAGGTGCTCCTGGCGCATTCGCTCGCGCCAGCTCGCGCCGACGACCGCGCGGCCGCGCGTGCCCAGCGCCGGCGCGTCGAGCCGATCCCACGCGAGGGTGCGACGCGCGCCGCTCATCCGTTCCCCTGCGATCCGCCGCAGCTCGCGTCCGAGGGCAGCGCGGTCTCCTGCGGGAAGCAAGGAGCGTCCTGGCCGGCGTCCTGCGTGGCGTCCTGGCCGGCGTCGATGAACGCGGGACCCTCCATCGGGAACGCATCGACCTGCTGGGCGGTCTCCGCGGGAAAGGCGTCGACCTGCTGCGCGGTCTCCATGGGGAACGCGTCGACCTGCTGCGGGCCCTCCTGCGGGAAGCCGTCGGCGGGCGCGCCCGAATCGGCGCTGCTCGTGACCGTCGCGCCCCCGCACGCGGTCAGGGCGATGCCCCCGAGCACGAGGACGCGGAACATGCGGTCGGCGCTCTTCATGGCCGCCCCCGAGTGCACGCCGGATGCCGCCGCAACTACGCGAGATCGCTCGCCGCGGGTGTGCCGGCGCGTGCCAGTCGCCGCGGGATCCGGAAGTGCCGGCCCGCACCTCAGCGCTCTCCCGGCGGCGCCCCGCGCATCGGCCGCACCGGTGCGATCGATGCATCGCGTGCTCCGCGAAGTCGAAGGAGAGCGAGCGATGATCGGAAGAGCCTTGGCCCCCGTGCTCGTCCTCGCCGTCGCCGGCGCGGTCGGCGCCTGCGCTCGACGACCCACCGCGAGCGTGCCGCCGCCGACCACCGCGGCGGCGCAGCCGGGGACGGTCACCGCCGAGCCGGCCGAAGGCTACGCGGCGCAGCCGGGAGCGCCGGGCGGGCGAGGAGCGGCCGCGATGCAGGGCCGCGAGTGTACGACGGCGATCGGCGGCACGCGCGTGCGGACGGTCGCCACCCCGAGGGGCGTGAACATCACGTTCACGACGAGCGTGCCGGAGCTCCGCCGGCGCGTCAGGAGCTTCGCCCACCGCATGAACGTGCAGTCCGGCGGCGGCGCGGCGACGGGGCGCGCGATGCGCATGGGCGGGACGACGATGGGCATGCCCCCCGTGCGCACCCGCGTCGAGGACGTCCCCGGTGGCGCGCGCATCCACGTCACGCCGCTCGACCCGTCGCGCCTCGGCGCCCTGCGCCAGGCCTGGCCGCAAGGCGTGACGACGGTGCGGGGAGGCTGCGTCCCGATCTCCGGCCCCGGCGCGGGCGCGCCGTGATAGGCCCGATCGCGTGCCGCCGGCCCTCCTCACGGTCAACGCGGGCTCGTCCAGCCTGAAGGTCGCGCTCTTCACGGGCGACGATCCGCCGGTGCGCCTCGCCGCCGCGAAGGTCGAGCGCATCGGCGGCGAGGTCGCCGACCACGCGGGCGCGCTCGACCTGGCCCTCGAGCGGCTGGCGCTGGCGGACGGCAGCCTCGCCGGGCTCGCCGCGGTGGGGCACCGGATCGTGCACGGCGGGCCGTCGCTCGACCGGCCGCTCCTCGTCGACGACCGCGTGCTCGCCGAGCTTCGCCGCCTGCAGCCCATCGACCCGGACCACCTGCCGGCCGAGATCGCCCTGGTCGAGGCGATCCGCGCGCGCGCCCCCGCGCTGCCGCAGGTCGCGTGCTTCGACACGGCCTTCCACGCCACGCTCCCGCGCGTCGCGCGCCTGCTCCCCATCCCGCGCCGCTTCGAGGCCGCGGGGGTGCGCCGCTACGGCTTCCACGGGCTCTCGTACGAGTACCTGCTCTCCGAGCTGGCGCGCGTCGCGGGCGAGCCGGTGGCGCGCGGGCGGGTCGTCATGGCGCACCTGGGCGCGGGGGCGAGCCTCGTCGCGTGCCAGGACGGGCGCTCGGTCGAGACGACGATGGGCTTCACGCCGAACGCCGGCGTGCCGATGGCGACGCGCACGGGCGACCTCGACGTGGGCGTCGCCGTGTACCTGCTTCGCCACGAGCGCCTCGACGCCGACCGGCTCGACGATCTCCTCAGCCGCCGCTCGGGGCTGCTCGGCGTCTCGGAGACGACCGCCGACATGCGCGATCTGCTCGCGCGCGAGGCGGCCGACCCGCGCGCCGCCGACGCCGTCGCGCTCTTCTGCTGGCAGGTGCGCAAGGCGATCGGCGCGCTGGCGACGACCATCGGCGGCCTGGACACGCTCGTCTTCTCGGGCGGCATCGGCGAGAACGCGGCCCCCGTGCGCGCGCGCGTCGCCGCCGGCCTCGAGCACCTCGGCGTCGCCGTCGACCCCGCCCGCAACGACGCAGGCGCGCCGGTCGTGTCCACCGACGCGAGCGCTTGCACAGTTCGCGTCATCCGCACAGACGAAGAGGCCATCCTGGCGCGCCACACGCGGCGCGCGATCGCGAGGTGAACCGCCATGCCCGCTCCGCTCTCGCCCGATCTCCTGCGCCGCATGGACGCCTACTGGCGCGCGGCCAACTACCTCAGCGTCGGGCAGATCTACCTGCTCGCCAACCCGCTCCTTCGCGAGCCGCTGCGCTTCGACGACGTCAAGCGGCGCCTGCTCGGCCACTGGGGGACGACGCCGGGCCTGAACTTCGCGTACGTGCACGCCAACCGCGCGATCGTCGAGCACGATCTCGACGCGATCTTCGTGACGGGCCCGGGGCACGGCGGGCCCGGCATCGTCGCGAACACGTACCTCGAGGGCACCTACAGCGAGGTGTACCCGAACGTCTCGCCGGACGAGCCGGGGATGGCGCTGCTCTTTCGCCAGTTCTCCTTCCCCGGCGGCATCCCGAGCCACGTCTCGCCCGAGACGCCCGGCAGCATCCACGAGGGGGGGGAGCTCGGCTACTCCCTGAGCCACGCGTTCGGCGCGGCGTTCGACAACCCCGACCTCGTCGTCTTCTGCGTCGTCGGCGACGGCGAGGCGGAGACGGGGCCGATGGCGACGAGCTGGCACTCGAACAAGTTCCTGAACCCGGTCGGCGACGGAGCGGTCGTGCCGATCCTGCACCTCAACGGGTACAAGATCGCCGGGCCGACGGTGCTGGCGCGCATCCCCAAGGAGGAGCTGCACCAGTTCCTCTCGGGCTGCGGGTGGGCGCCGCGCTACGTCGAGGGCGACGACCCGGCCGAGATGCACCAGAAGATGGCGGCGGCGATGGACGACATCGTCGGCGACGTCCGTCGCATCCAGAAGGAGGCGCGCGCGCGCGGCTTCGAGCGGCGGCCGCGCTGGCCGATGATCGTGCTTCGCACGCCCAAGGGCTGGACGGGGCCGGAGAAGGTCGACGGCGTTCAGGTGGAGGGGACCTTCCGCGCGCACCAGGTGCCCTTCGAGATCGGCCGCGACCCGGAGCGGCTCGCGATGCTCGAGCGATGGATGAAAAGCTACCACCCCGAGGAGCTGTTCGACGCGCGCGGGCGGCTGGTGGACTCGCTCGCGCAGCTGCCGCCGAAGGGCGCGCGCCGCATGAGCGCCAACCCCCACGCCAACGGGGGGCTGCTTCGCAAGGACCTTCGCCTGCCCGACTTCCGCGCCTATGCGCTCGCCGTTCCGCGCCCGGGGGCCGTGACCGGCGAGGCGACGCGCGTGCAGGGCCGGATGATCCGCGACGTCATGTCGCTCAACCGCGAGGCGCGGAACTTCCGCGTCTTCAGCCCCGACGAGACGAACTCGAACCGCTGGAGCGCCGTCTTCGAGGTCACCAGCCGCAGGTCGGTGGCCGAGATCCTTCCGAACGACGACCACGTCGCCCCCGACGGGCGCGTGATGGAGATGCTGAGCGAGCACCAGTGCGAGGGGTGGCTCGAGGGGTACCTCCTCACCGGCCGCCACGGCGTCTTCTGCTGCTACGAGGCGTTCATCCACATCATCGACTCGATGTTCAACCAGCACGCCAAGTGGCTGAAGGTCACGCGCACGCTGCCCTGGCGGCGGCCCATCTCGTCGCTCAACTACGTGCTCACCTCGCACGTCTGGCGGCAGGACCACAACGGCTTCAGCCACCAGGACCCGGGCTTCATCGACCACGTCGTCAACAAGAAGGCCGACGTCATCCGCGTGTACCTGCCGCCCGACGCCAACACGCTCCTGTCGGTGACCGACCACTGCCTGCGCAGCGTGAACTACGTGAACGTGATCGTCTGCGGCAAGCAGCCGTCGCTCCAGTGGCTGACGATGGACCAGGCCATCAAGCACTGCACGGCGGGCCTGGGCATCTGGGAGTGGGCGAGCAACGACGAGCGTACCGAGCCCGACGTGGTGATGGCGTGCGCGGGCGACGTGCCCACGCTCGAGACGCTGGCGGCCGTGGACCTGCTTCGCCGCCACGTCCCCGATCTCAAGGTGCGCGTCGTCAACGTCGTCGATCTGATGAAGCTGCAGCCGCCGAGCGAGCACCCGCACGGCCTGCCGGACCGCGAGTTCGACGGCATCTTCACCCCCGACAAGCCGATCCTCTTCGCGTACCACGGCTACCCGTGGCTCATTCACCGGCTGACCTACCGGCGGACCAACCACGGCAACCTGCACGTGCGCGGATACAAGGAAGAGGGGACGACGACGACGCCGTTCGACATGACGGTGCGCAACGACCTGGACCGCTTCCACCTGGTGCAGGACGTCATCGATCGCGTCCCGAAGCTCGGCGCGCGCTACGCGCACCTTCACCAGCACATGGCCGAGAAGCTGGTCGAGCACGAGCAGTACATCCGCGCGCACGGCGACGACATGCCGGAGGTGCGCGACTGGACGTGGCCGGCGTGATTTACGTTTCTTCACGCGCCCCGGCCGCGCGCCCGGCGCGGGCGTGCGCATCGATCCCTCCGGAGGCCCACGGAAGGCGCCTCGGGAGGCTGCGATGCTCGGGTTCGTCATCGGTACGCTGTGTCTCATCGGTCTGATCAAGGTCCTGCGCCGCGGGTACGGGTGGGGCCACCACGGTCCGTTCGCCCACGGCGGCTGCGGCCACCACGGCCACGGCGCCGGCTACGGGCCGGGCGGCGGCCCCGGCGTGCGCGGACGCGCGCGCCGCTGGGTGCTCCGCTCGGTGTTCGAGCGCCTGGAGACGACGCCCGGCCAGGAGAAGGCCATCGTGGGCGCCATCGACGAGCTGCGCGACGAACGCGAGGTGGTCCACGCGGAGCTGCGCCAGACGCGCGAGGATCTCGCGCGCGCGGTCGCCGGCGGGCTCGTCGACGACTCGACGCTGGAGGAGACGTTCGCGCGCCACGACCGGCTGCTCGCGCAGCTGCGCGTGTCGTTCGTCGAGGCCGTCAAGAAGATCACCGAGGCGCTCGACGAGCGGCAGCGCAAGCAGGTCGCCGACCTGCTCGAGCGCGGGCTTCGCGGCGGCCCGCACTGGGGCGGTCCCTACCGCGGCGGGATGTGGGCGTGAGGGGAGGGGAAGCCATGCGACGCCGAATCGTCATCGCGTTCCTCGCGCTCGGTACCGTCGTCGGCTACGGCTCGGGCATCGCGCACGCGGTGCACGCGCACCGCGCCCACTGCGCCGGCTGGCACCACGGCGGCGACGCCGCGCGCGCGCACCCGTAGCCGGCTGCTATCGACCCCGTGATCGCCAGAGCTGGAACACGCCCAGCGCGGCGATGGCCGCTCCGGCGATCACGAGGGGCGTGGTGCCGTTCGTGAAGGGGAGGGCGAACTTGCCCGAGGCGCCGGCGGCGATGGCCACGAGCCCGAAGCCGAGATTCCAAACGCCGGCCTTCATGGAGTAGAGCTTACCGCATGCGGGTCGCGGCGCTCCTCCTCGTCGCCCTGGCGGGCGGGTGCGGCCCCTCGGTGCCGCCGGTCCAGTGGACGTGCGACTTCGACGCGAGCGTCGCGCGCCCCCTGTCCGACCCGGACGCGCAGGCGGACGACGCGGGGCGGCTCCCGCCCGGCGACTGCCAGAACACGTGCGGTACGCCGGCGACCTCGTGCACGCGCATCACGCTCGACAGCGGGGTGCCCGGCGCCATCTGCCCGGTCTGTACCTTTTAGGCGCGGGCGGCGCGACCGGCGGCCGGCGTCCTCCGTGACGCCGGCGACCGGGGTGGGTCCGCGTGGGAGCGATCGCGCGGCGCCGCCCGCGTTCCCTCTTCCCCGGCGCCGCGAGCGATGCTCACCTGCGCCTCAACCGTTCGATGACCGACAGCCCGCTGCCCGCCACGTTGCGCCCGCCCGGCCTCGCCCCGCTCGATACGGTCGACGATCCGCTCGACGCGCTCGACGACGCTCCTCCCTCCGCCGTGCGCTCGGTCGGCGGCGACGTGCAGTCGCTCGTCGTCGACACGGGCCTCGGCTCCGCGGCGGCCGACACGGCATGGGTGACGGTCACCGGTCCGGACGGCAACGTGCTCTTCGAGGGGCCGCCCAGCGTCGACGGCTGCGTGCAGGTGTCCTTCGCCGCGGCGTCGCACGTCGAGCGCGTGCGCGTGCTGCTCGAGACGGCGACGCAGCACCGCCAGGCGGAGGTCGTCCTGCGCGGCCCGTGGACGACGCACGTCTTCGAGCGATCGGGTTGAGCCCCGTCATCGCCGGGGGAAGCCACCTCCGGATCCGGGCGAGACCGGAGCGTTGCCGGCGGCGCCGTTCCCCTCGAGCGCTGCGGCCGCCTGCACTCCGACCGCCACGACCGCGGGCTGGGTGGTCGCCACGAGCTCGGACAGCACGTCCGCGCGGTCGCGCTTCGTGTGCAGGAACTCGACGCCGCCCGTCGCGGCGAAGGCCGCGAACGCGGCGGCTGCGATGGGAGCAATGGCCGGCACGCCGCTCATCGACGACACGACGAGCACCGTGGCGAGGGGCACCTTCATGACCGAGACGTTCACCGCCGCCATGCCCGCGAGCATGGCGAGCGTCGGGTCGATGCCCGGGAACACGATAGAGGCGGCCTTGCCCAGGCAGGCACCGATGAAGAAACAGGGGATGATGATGCCGCCGCGCCACCCCGAGGCGAGCGTCACCGCGACGGTGAGCATCTTGGCGCCGGCGAGCAGCAGCAGCATCGTCAGCGCCGGCGAGGAATCGAGCAGGGCGGTCTGAAGCTGCTCCTCGCCCCAGAACCGGGTCGCCGGAAGCTTCCACGCGACCAGGCCGAGAACGAGGCCGCCGAGCGCCGCCTTGACGAACATCGGCGCCGTGATGCGGCCGAACAGGCCCTTGATCGCGTGAATCAGCCAGACGTAGGGCCGCGCGCTCAGCCCGCAGGCGACTCCCACGCACGCGGCGACCAGCAGGTCGGTCCACGAGCGGCAGGCGTACGCCGGGAAGTGCCAGATGGGGCCGATGCCGTGATGCGTGAGCGCGGTGAACACGGCGTAGCCGAGGAGACAGCCGATGATCGCCGGTACGGTCGCCTCGTAGTACTCCATGCCCCGCTTGTGGGGGATCTCGAGCGCGAAGATCGCCGAGCCGACCGGCGCGCCGAACAAGGTCGCGAAGCCGACGCCCATGCCCGTGAGGGTCAACGTTCGAACGTACGCCTCCGGCAGCTTGAGCCAGCGGTGCAGCCAGGTGCCCACCGAGCCGGTCAGGTAGACCATGGGCGCCTCGGGCCCGGCCGAGCCTCCCGCGGCGATGGACAGCAGCGAGCACGGGACGAGGGGGAGGTTGGCCTTCGTGTCGAGGCGGCCGTTGTGGACGTGGATGTTGTCGACGACCGCGTCGGTCTCCCCGGGCTCGCCGAGCAGGTACGACAGCCCGACGAGGATGCCGGCTCCGCCCATCAGCAGGTACACGGGGACGTGATGCTGCACGCGCTCCGACGTGCCGAGCATCGCCTGGAGCGCGTAGTAGTAGCCGGTGGCGAGCACGCCGGAGAGCGCCCCCACGACGCAGGCGAACATCAGGACCCGCGAGTCGATCGCGAGAATGATGCGGGAAGCGCCGAGCAGACGGGTCAGCAGCGAACCAGCGTCACGGCGACTCACGACGGGGTGCCTTCCTCGCGCGACGAGCGCGGGACGGCGATTCCTCGTCGAAGAACATGGCCGCTGCCGCGTGCTCGATGCCCATCTCGCGGATGAGCGCCGCGAGGCCATCGGTCAAGCTCGAGAGCTCGGAGGGGCTGATCCGCCGCAACGACTCGACGAGGCGCGCCTGCGTCGGCTCGGGGCAGCGCGCCAACAGCCGGCGGCCCGATGCGGTCAGGCTCAGCTGGATGCGGCGCGCATCGACCGGCGACGCTTTTCGCGCGACGAGCTTGCGGTCGGTCAGCCGCTTGACGACGACCGAGACGGAGCTCTGGTCCGTCAGCGTCCGCTCGGCGAGCTCGTTCAGCGAGTCGGCCGGCTGCTCGGCCAGCGCCTGCAGGACGAACAGCTGCGCTCCGCTGATGCCGGCGCTGCGCTCGGCGTCCCGGGCGCTCAGGCGCAGGTCGCGCACCACCCGGCGAAGCGCATCCATGACCCGCCGGATGCTCTCGGCCCGGCGGGCAGGCAAGGAAGGCACTTGGCGGGAAGACGCTCGAAGCATGGGACACCACAGGGGACCGGGACATAGCTCGCCCGTACGGCTGCGCAACCCCTCCTTCGCGCAGGCGCTCAGGTATGGCGCCCGCATGATAGCGCAGCGACCGGCGACTCGAAAGCGTGCTCGCGCTCGAGTGTCCCTCGCAGCCGGAGCGGCTCGCCCCGGAAGGGCTACCCGGCGGGTGAAGCCGCCTGGCGTCGACCGCCCCGGCGCCGGCGGCGCGGTTCGCCCACGCTCTCGGCCGCGAGGCGACGCGCGTGCGCCGCGAGGATGTCGCTGCGCGTGATCACGCCGATCACGCGCTCCGGATCGTCGCGCGTGACCACCGGCAGCCGCCCGACCCCCTCACGCACCATGTGGTCGGCCGCTTCACGGAGGGACGAATCGTCGAACACGACGGCGGGCGGGCGCGCGATGCGCTCGCGCAGCGCCCCGGCCGACGACGGCTCGAGCAGGTCGCGGCGGGTGACCACGCCGATCAGCCGGTCGTCCTCGTCGACGACGGGGAAGCCCTGATGCGAGGAGCCCCCGGACCGGCTCGCGATCCAGGCCCGCACCTGCTCGACCGTGTCGCTGGCGCGCAGGACCACCGCCGGGGTGGACGCGACGTCGCTCACGAGCACCTGCTCGAGGAAATCGGCGGTGTACTCGCTGACCACGCGCGTCCCGTGCCGGGCGATCTTCTCGGTCATGATCGAGTGGCGCATCATCATGGCCGAGACGAGATACGCCGCGGTGCACCCGCCCAGCAGCGGCAAGAGCCCCATGGGCTGACGCGTGGTCTCGAAGGCGAAGACGACCGAGGCGAGCAGCGCGCGGGAGGCGCCGGCGAACAGGGCGGCCATCCCCACGAGCGCGGCCACGCGCACGTCGACGCCCGCGTGGGGCAGCACCCAGACGGCGAGGGCGCCGACCGCCGCCCCGATGCCGCCGCCGATGGTGAACAGCGGAGCCAGCGTGCCGCCCGACGTCCCCGTGCCGAGCGACACCGTCCACGACACGAACTTGAGCGCGCAGAAGACGATCACCGCGTCGCCGGCCAGCTGGCCGGACAGGATGCGGTCGATGTTGTCGTACCCGACGCCCATCGTGTGGGGCGAGACGTAGCCGATGGCGCCCACGGCGAGGCCGCCGAGCGCCGGCCACCACATCCAGTGGATCGGCAGGTTCTCGAACGCGTCCTCGACCGCGTAGACGGCGCGCGTGACGAGCATCGACGCCGCGCCGAGCAGCACGCCCATGCCGACGTAGATGGAGAGCGCGCCGCCCGTGGGTGCCGCGACCTGCGGCATCTCGAACGCCGGCTGCGCGCCCACCATGGCGATGCGCGCGCCGCACGCCGCCGCGCTCGCGAGGGCCACCGGCACGACCGAGCGGATGCGGTACTCGAACAGCAGCAGCTCGATGGCCAGCAGGACGGCGCTGACGGGGCTGGCGAAGGTGGCCGACATCCCCGCGGCGGCTCCGGCGGCGAGTAGCGTCTTGCGCTCCTCGGCCGAGACGCGCATCACCTGGCCGAAGAACGAGCCGAGGGCACCGCCGGTCGCGATGATCGGCCCCTCGGCGCCGAACGGCCCTCCCGTGCCGATCGAGATGGCCGCCGACAGCGGCTTGAGGAAGGTGACGCGCGCCGGGATGCGGCTCTCGTGCAGCAGCACCTGCTCCATGGCCTCGGGGATGCCGTGACCGCGGATCGCGGCCGAGCCGAAGCGCGCCATCACGCCGACGACGAGCCCCCCGACGGCCGGTATGACCACGACGATCCAGCCCAGGTGGTTGCCGGCCGGTCCGCGCGGGACCAGCGACCAGTCGCCGTAGAAGGACAGGTTGGTGATGAGCGCGATGAGCGCCATGAGCACGCGCGCGATCACCCCCGCCGCCAGGCCGAGCACGATCCCGAGACCGCTGATGACGACGGTCCGCTTGTCGACCAGCGTGCGCTCGACCGGAGCGTGGATGCTCTCGAGCGCCGGTCCCATCGAGGGCGCGACGGGCAGGCGCGCGGCGGATCGTTCGGTCGCCCGAGCCGCCGCGTCCTCACGCATGGGGCCCCGGGATGGCGGAGCTCATCGCCAGACACGGCCGTGCAACTCCTGCGCCTGCGTGCGGCTCGCGCGGCCGCCGCTCGCGCCGGTTCACCAGACGAGCGTCATCGTGACGCCCGGCCCGCCCGCCGCCGTGGGCGCGACCGTCAGCCGGGGCACGTCCGATGCGCGGTCGCTCCCGGTCGGGACGGCCGCGGCCGGCCGGTGAAAGACGTACGGGACGGCGAACCCGGCCCCGGCGCCCACGGCCGCCCCCGCGAGCACGTCCGTCACCCAGTGCTGGTCGGCCGCGATGCGAAGGTAGCCGGTCGCCGTGGCCAGCACGGCGCCGGCGATCCAGACGATCGGGGCCCAGCGGTAGCCGCGCATCGTCGCGACCGTTCCGGCGGCGGCGGCGAGGGCGAAGGTCTCGGTCGTGTGGCCCGAGAAGAACGACACGTTGTTGTCGGCCGGGTTGGCCGTGTGCAGCTTCTGTTCGGGGGCGAGCGCGTGGACGAACGGGCGCTCGCGCCCGGACGCGAACTTGGCCAGCTGCGACAGGTCGACGGCGACGATCGTCGCCTCCCCGACGACGAGGGCGTCGACGGGCACGTCGCCGAGCGCCCCGTCGTGGCCCGCGGCCAGCGCGTCGAGGGCGACGGCCGCGAGCGGCGCGACCCCGAACGCGAGGATGTTGCTCGTCGTGTTCGCGGCGGCCGTGTCGCTCCACACGAGGGCATGGCGCACGCTCGCGTCCAGCCCATCGACCTCGCACCAGCGGCAACTCGAGGACGCCAGCTGGGGCTCGAGCGCCTGGCTGGTGAGCCAGGCCGCGGCGCCCGCGGCGGTCACCGACACGTCCCACGCCGGATCCCACCGCAGCTCGCGCGGCCGCGCCGGGGTCTGCGCGCGCGCGGCCGGCGCCGCCAGCAGGAGCGCCGCGGTCATCGCGGCCGCGAGCGCCGGCCGCGACGGGCGCCGGGTCGCACCTGGTGTAGAATGCGTCGGACGAGGGCAAGGTCCGTGGGACGTCAGATGGATCGCGCGCCGGCCGAGCTGGACCACTTTCGAGCCATGCTCCAGACGTACATGGATCGCAAGGGGCTGCGCACGACCGACCAGCGGAGGCTCATCGTCGAGACGTTCTTCCGCGCCGAGAACCACGTGAGCATCGAGGAGCTGCTCGCGCAGGTGCGCGCCAAGGACCCGCGCGTCGGCTACGCGACCGTGTACCGCACGCTCAAGCTGCTGACCGAGTGCGGCGTCGCCAACGAGCGCCGCTTCGGCGACGGGCTGACGCGCTACGAGCTCGCGGACGACGCCAGCCACCACGATCACCTCATCTGCATGGAGTGCGGCGACATCACCGAGTTCGAGGAGCCCCAGGTCGAGGAGCTCCAGGAGAACGTCGCCAAGCGGTACGGCTTCGAGCTGCGGTGGCACAAGCACGAGCTGTACGGCGTATGCCCGCGCTGTCGCGCCAGGCACCGCGGGAACGGCAATTAGGCTTCGGCGCGCATCGCGCGCGCGTCGGTGACCACCCACGTGACGGGCACGTCGCCGTCGGTCGCCGGCACCTCGGCCAGCAGCTGGAAGTCGAACGCGACGGCGATCGCCACCGCGGGCGGCGCGAAGCGCGGAAGCGCGCGGTCGTAGTAGCCGGCCCCGTAGCCGATGCGATGGCCGCGCGGATCGATCGCGAGCGCGGGGACGACGATCGCCTCGAGCTCGCCCGGCGCGGCCTGCCGCTCGCGCGCCGACGGCTCGCGGAACCCGAAGCCCTGCTCCTCCATGGCGTCGGGATGCGACACGAAGCGGAAGATCATCGCGCGCGTGTCGGGCTCGACGGCGGGGTAGGCCACGCGAACGCCCCGGGCGCGCAGCCGCGCATCGAGCGAGCGCAAATCGACCTCGTGCCGCTCCTCGATCGGCCAGAACAGCGCGACGGCGCGGGCGGTGGCCACGGGCTCGAGCGCCTCGAGGCGGTCGACGAGCCGGGCGGAGCGCTCGGCGCACGCCGACGGCGGGAGCGCCTTGCGCAGCCCCCGCATGCGCTTGCGCAGCTCGAGCTTGACGCGACGGCGCAGCAGGTCCTCGGCCGAGGAGGGGATGAAGCCGTGGTGATCGGAGGGCATCCGCCGGCGAGCGTAGCGCGCCCCGCCCGCCACGGCCCGACGCTCACCAGGCGTCGAGGATCGCGCCGACCGCGTTGTGCGGAACGGCGAACGTGGCGTTCACGTCGGAAGTGCGCGCGAAGTAGGCATCCACGCCGTCGACGACCGTCGGCGCGCCGACGACGATGCGGGTCGGCGTCGCGGCGGCCGCGTCGGGTCCCGCGGACGCGTCGATCTCGAGGGTCGGCCGGTCGAAGCCCTCGGCCGCCGCCGGCGCGCCGGGGTGCAGCGCCGACAGCGCGTACAGGCCGCCGATCGCCGAGGCGAGCTTGTCGTTCTCGGAGTCGTGGCCGAGCGTCCGCCTCGCGCTGCCGCGCAGCAGCGTGACCGAGGTCAGCGAGCCCAGGTCGAGCCGGAAGCGGCCGCGATCGATGGCCGGGTGGGCGACCAGCTCGCGCAGCACCTTCGGCGCGACGAATACCGCCGGGTCGTCCTGCGTGCGCGCGTACGTGCCGCCGTCGGCGTCGGCGCCGAAGAGGAGCGTCGCGCGGCGCGCCGGCCCGGCGTCGCCCGCCGACTCGAGCCCGAGGGTCACCGAGCACGCGCCCGGCTTGCCGAAGCCGAAGGTGCCGTCGTCCTTTTCGTCGATCCACGCGTCGGCCTTCGCGCGCACCATGGCGCCGGCCAGGTCGGCGGCCGACAGCGGATCCGCGGCGAAGCCCGCCGGCGAGCGCAGCTTCCAGACGCGGTCGTCGAGCAGCAGGTGCTCGGGGACCGGGCCGCAGGTGTCGTCGATGGCGACGACCGCGCCGGGGTCGAACGGCGGTCGCCAGATGCCGCGGGGGCGAAGCGCCACCGGGTGCGGCGCGAAGCGGCGCGCGACGTCTGCCGTCAGGCGCAGCACCGCGCCGTCGTCGACGCGCCGGGCGAGGACCGAGCCGTCCGGCCCGGGCGTCGCGAGCTCCACGACCTCCGTGATGCCGCCGCCGGTGCGCACGACCGTCGCACGCACGGCGGCGGCGAACGGCTGGTCGGCGCGCGCGCGGTGGGCGCCGGTGCCGCGGGCGGCCGCGAGCGCGTGGGCCAGGGCGTTGGCCGATTCGGTCTCGTCGGCGCCGAGGTCGCGATCTTCGGGTGCGCGCTCGTGCCAGCCCGTGCCGCGGCGCGCGATCTCGACGCGCGCGCCCGCTCCGCCGCCCAACCTCTCCAGGCGGAGCTCCTCGATCTCGTCGGCGTGCGCGTACAGCGGCGACTCGTCCACCAGCGTGGTCCGGACCGACTGCAACGCATCGAGGATCGCCCTTGCCACGCACGCCGACACGCGCGTCGGCGCGGTGCGCACGACGGCGACGTCCTCGCCCTCGCCCGGGCACCGACCGCCGACGCGTAGCTCCACCGGCTTCCGGCCGTCGCCGCGCGGGGCGAGCCGGACGGTGAACGCGGGCGGCGTGGTGGCGGCGTCGGCCCGGGCGTCGTCGGGGAAGCTGTCGGCCCGCGCGTCGGCGAGCGCGGCGAACAGGCGCTCGACGGCGGTGCGCGAGGCGCGCAGCCCGCTATCGGCGATGCGGAAGGTCGTGCCGTGGCGCTCGAGGGCGAAGCCGCCGGCGGCGTCGCGCACCTCGACGCTCGCCAGGTCGGCCTCGCCGTACGGGATCACCGTGTGGTCGCGGTATGCGTCGGCGGTGCGGAGCAGCTGCACCTTGAGCGAGCGCCCCACGACGAAGGTCCCCTCGCCGTCGAGCTTCATGTACGCGGCGCCCTCGGGACGCGGCGCGTCGGCGCCGAGCGCGAACCGGTAGTCGAGCGGCCCCACGGTGATGCTCCCGCGCACGCGCGGCGCGTCCACGCCCGCGGCCTCCGAGGGGTCGACGTCGCGCAGCCGCGACGCGAGCTCCAGCTCGCGCAGCAGCTGGTCGACGGCCGCGCCGTCGGCCGTCTCGTGCCGCGGCGACGTCATCGTCCAGACCGGGGCGCCGTTGGCCCCGGCCTCGGGCTCGCGCTCGAGCACCGTCGCCTCCGCGCCGTGATCGAGCTCGATGCGCTTCACCTCGTCGACGCGGAAGCTCGGGAAGACGTCGCTGCGGCGCGCGGCCCGGTCGGCGTCCGAGATCGTCCCGCGGTCGACCAGGTAGGCGTAGGCGGCCGTCCCGCCGGCGAGCACGACGAGCGCGATCGGCGTGACGGCGGCGCGCGGCTTCACGTCGACGCCCCCTTCTGGTCGCGAGCGCGCGACGCATACGGCCGGTTCTCCGACGAGCGACGCCACCCCCACACGGCCAGCCCGAGCAGCACGGCCGCCAGCGGCATGAACAGCAGCACGTACCGCCGCACTTCCTCTCGCCCCTCCTCGGACACGCGCATGCCCGCCGAGACCTGCGCCTTGTCGGGCACGTCGACGACGTCCGGGCGCGCGGCCAGCCACGAGAGGGCGCTGTCGACGAAGAAGGCGGCGCCGTGCAGCGGGCGCGGCTGGCTCCAGTTGTCCTCGGCGAGCGCGAAGCGGCTCCCGACGACGACGGCGCGCGGCCCGTGCGGCGCGCTCGGCCCGAGGCGCGGCCGCTCGCTCGCCATCGCGAGCACGAACGGGCCGCGCAGGTCGGTCGCGTCGCGCGGCGGAGCGTCGCCCCAGCCGCTGGCGCCGACGATGCTCCGCTTGGCGAACGCGCCGTCGCCGGTCGCCAGCAGGTCGGCGGCCTCCGCGGCGCCCTGCGGCGCCACGTGCCGCAGCGAGCGCGCGAAGAGCATCGCGATGCGCGGCGGGTGCGCGTCGGAGCCGCCGGGGACCAGGGCGGCCGTCACCGGGTGCGGCCTCGCCGTCACGAAGAACCCCTCGCCGTGCGTGTCCGGGATGGACGCGCTCGGGTCGAGGTCGTGGACCAGGTCGTCGTCGAGCGCGATGCCGAACGGGGCGAGCACGTCGTCGAGCCCGGCGGGGACCATGCCCGTGTCGGTGTTGCCGTCGATCGGCCCGATGGCGGCGAAGAGGCTGCCGCCCTGCATCAGCCACGCGCGCAGCCGGTTGGCCTCCAGCGGGGCGAACGGCGCGCGCATCCCGGCGATGACGACGACCGAGCAACCCTGGAACGGCTCGTGCGCGTCGGGGGCGGTCGCGTCGACGCTCGCCAGCTCGTAGTTGTCCTTCTCGAACAGGTCGCGCACCGCGCCGAGCCCCTCGCGCTCGTCGCTCCCCGGATCGAGCGACAGCTCGCCGTGGCCCACGGTGAAGCACAGCTTCGCCTTGGAGCCGCCGAGCACGTCGCGGATCGCCTCGGTCAGCGCGCGCTCCTCGCGCGGCTTGACGTGCACGTCGTCGGACTGCTCGACCAGGTCCTGCGGCGTGAGAAACCAGTGCTTGTCGCCGCTCGCCACGATGACGACGGCGTCGGTGGCGACGCGGCCGTCCTCGGTGCGGCCCGCCTCCAGGCCGAAGCGGCGCTGCAGGTCGACGAGCTGCACGGCGTCGCGGTCCGGGTCGATCCAGTGCACGTCGATGCGCGACGAGTGCGCGCGGTACTCGAGCAGCAGCGCGCGCAGGCTCTCCTGGATCGGGTCGCCGGGGCCGGCGATGGCCCACACGTCGACCGGCTGCTCGAGCGTGCGCAGCGTCTCGATCGTGGCGGGGCTGAGCGACCAGCGGTGGTCGGTCGTCCAGTCCCAGCGCGTGAAGTGCCGCGCGCCGAGCACGTTGACGACGGCCGCCAGCACCACCGCCGCGACGATCCCCGCCAGCTGCAGCAGCTCCGGGCCGCGGGCGCGCAGCGTCGCCTTCAGCCCCATCGCCAGGCCTCCACCGCGCGCGTGGCGACGAACAGGGGGAGCACGACGAGCGTGCCGTAGAAGACGAGGCGCCGCGAGTCGACGATGCCGCTCGCGAAGTCGTTCATGTGCGACCAGACCGACACGTGCGAGCAGACCGCGTGCATCAGCGTCCCCTCGCGCGTGACGAACTCGCCCACCCCGAGGATGAACAGCGCGAGCAGCACGAGGGCCGTCCACACCATCGCGAGGAACTGCGAGCGCGTCAGCGCGCTCGCGCACAGGCCGAGCGACAGGTAACCGGCCCCGACCAGCGCGACGCCCAGGTACGCGCTGGCGGCCGAGCGCCAGTCGAGGCTCCCGGTGCGCCCCAGGATGACGAGATAGAGCACCGTCGGCAGCCACATGGCGACGTAGGTCGTCAGGACGGCGGCGTACTTGGCGAGCACGACGGCGATGCTCGACACGGGCGCGGTCATCAGCGACTCGATCGTGCCGCTGCGGCGCTCCTCGGCGAAGAGGCGCATGGTCATCGGAGGGACGAGCACGAACAGAACCAGGTAGAGCAGCACCGTGTTCCCGAAGAACGCCGTCAGCGGCGTCTCGTCGCCCATGGCGCCTTCCGCGCGCGCGAAGTGATCGACGAGCAGGAAGAAGTGCATGCCCTGTACGACCAGGAACACGACGATGAGCACCCACGCGAGCGGCGTGACGAAGAAGGCGAAGAGCTCGCGCTTGTAGATGGGCCAGAACGCCCTCATGCGTCGGCCTCCGCGGTCGGCTGCTCGCGCGTCAGCGAGGCGAACACGTCCTCGAGCGAGCCGCCGGCCGCGCGCACCTCGCGCACGCCCGCCCCGGCGGCGACGACCGAGGCGACGCACCGCTCGGTCGCGCGCGCGCGCTCGTCGGCCGAGAGCTTCTTCGCGAACGTCACGCGCAGCCTCGTCGTCGTCTCCGGCGCCTCCGTCGCGGCCGGCCTCTCGCCGCTCGCGCGCGCCACCCGGACCACGCCGTCCACCGCGCGCAGTGCCCCCTCGGCGCCGCCCGCCTCGTCGCGCGCGACGATCTCGATGACCGTCGAGCTGCGCATCTTGCGAAGCTCGTCGACCGATCCCTGCGCGGCGAGCTTGCCCTGGTGGATGAGCAGCACGCGCGTCGCGCACGCCTCCACCTCGCTCAGGATGTGCGTGGAGAGCACGACCGTGTGCTCGCGCCCGAGGTCGCGCACGAGCGCACGCGCCTCGCGGATCTGGTTGGGGTCGAGCCCCGCCGTCGGCTCGTCGAGGATGACGATGGGAGGCTTGGCGACGACCGCGTCCGCGAGCCCGACGCGCTGCCGGTAGCCCTTGGACAGGTGCCCGATGGGCTTGTTGGCCACCTCGACCACGCCCGCCTTGCGCATGGCCTCGTCGACGTACGCCGCGCGCCTGGGCCGAGCGACGCGTTTGAGCTCGGCCCGGAAGCGCAGGTACTCGACGACGCGCATCTCCGGGTACAGCGGCACCGCCTCGGGCATGTACCCGATGCAGCGGCGCGCCTCGAAGGACTCGTCGACGACGTCGTGACCGGCCACCTCGACGCGGCCGCTCGTCGGCCCGAGGAAGCCCGCGAGGATGCGCAGCGTCGTGCTCTTGCCGGCGCCGTTCGGCCCGAGGAAGCCGACGACCTCGCCCTTGCCGACCTCGAACGACACGTCGTCGACGGCGAGGTGCGCGCCGTAGCGCTTGGTCAGGTGCGAGACGGAAATCACCGCCCGGCGGGTTCTACCCCGGAGGCGGCTGGGGGACGAGCCCATCCGTGCTCGGGGAGCCGGGAGGGACGAACACGGGGACTGCGGAACGGGAACCGGAATGCGGAATGGGAACGAAGCTCGCGCCGTGTAGTAATTGAGGGCCGGATGCGCGCGCGCTGGTGGATCATGGTCGCGGTCGTCGGCTGCGGGCGGAGCGAAGCGCCTGCGTCCGTACCCGCCGCAGCGACTGCGACGCCGTCAGCGGCCGTCGCGGGCTCCCCGAGGGCGTCGTCGACCGCTTCATCGCCGAGCGCCGTCGCCGCAGCGACCGCGTCGAGCGCCGAAGCCAGCCCCCCCGCGAGCGCCTCGCCGGCGGCCAGCGCGGTCCCGCCGGCCCCGCCGCCCGACATGCTGCTCGTGCCCGCCGGTCCGTTCACGATGGGTCAGGACCGCGGCGGTCAGCAGGACGAGCACCCGGCCCACACCGTGACGCTCCCCGCCTTCTACCTCGACAGGACGGAGGTCACGAACGCGCAGTGGGACGGGTGCGTCGCCGCGCACGTCTGCCGCCCCAAGTCCGAGCGCGTGCGCAAGGAGCACCCGGACTTCGACGGGCCGAACCAGCCCGTCTCCGGCGTGTCGTGGGACGACGCGCGCACGTACTGCGCCTGGCGCGGCAAGCGCCTGCCGCGCGAGGCCGAGTTCGAGAAGGCGGTGCGCGACACCGACGGTCGCCTCTTCCCGTGGGGCAACGACCCGCCGACGCACGACGAGACGGTGTTCGCGAGCGGCCACCCCGCGGACGTCGGCACGCACCCGGCCGGCCGCGGCCCGTATGGCCACGACGACCTCGCCGGCAACGTCTGGGAGTGGATGCAGGACGAGTACGACCCGTACGCGTACCGCCGGCCGACCGCCGGCGAAGGCAAGCCCGGCACGTGCGCCGAGATCATGGCGGCGCTCGACGAGCTGCGTCGCGAGCACGAGCAGGGCTTCACGGGCAGCAACCCGATCCCCGACCAGTGCGAGCATTCGATCCGCGGCGGCGCCTACAACTACGACGCCTACGGCCTGCGCGCGACCAACCGCGTGCATCACCCCGGTCGTTACCGCATCCCGATGCTCGGCCTGCGCTGCGCGAAGGATGCACCCTAGCGCGTTCGCGCCGCTCGAGCGCGTCTACGCGCGCACGCGCCAGTTGCCGAGGTACGACTTGCCGACGTCGTCGCAGGTGGGGTCGGTCACGATGATCTCGGGGCGGGCCCCGCGGCACATGAGCACCGTGTTCTGCCGGAACACGCGCCCGAAGGAGACGGCCTCCTCGCGCTCCATGCCGTGCACCAGCCAAGACGGCTCGCGCCAGGTCCCCTCCGGGTCCTCCTCGTAGCCGACGCAGGTCTCGACGCGGTACACGCCGAGGATCAACAGATCGCGCATCACATGGTGGCGCGCCTCGTTGACCTTCCGCGGCAGGAGCATCGACCGCGGGTTGTACGCCGTGAGCACGGCGAAGGGCCTCTGCAGCAGGTCGGGCAGCGACGACGGATCGGCCACGATGTCGCCGTCGAGCGACGCGCGCAGCGGGCCGCTGGGCGTCGGGAACTCGTACACCGTCGCCAGGTAGCTGCGAAGGAGGTTCTGATCCATGACCGGCCCCTTCCGATACCAGATCCGCGCGGGGAACGGGGGGCCTCAGTCGTCGGCCAGCGCCTGCAGCATGCGCCGGTGCTCGGACGTCGGTACGGCGAAGCCGTCGGCGTGCATCAGCGCGCAGGCCGCGGCGTGCACGCGCGCGGGGAGCGCGTGCAGCAGCGCCGC
>Ga0209012_1001380_pt1 | contig 25407 bp, 28 predicted proteins | sample RS3BMetagenome_FD_184735 | JGI IMG/M metagenome (GOLD analysis project Ga0209012, IMG submission 184735) | Ferric oxide microbial mat and aquatic microbial communities from Rainbow Spring, Yellowstone National Park, USA - RS3B (SPAdes) (version 3) ...
TAAAAGAAAAATGGAATGGCATTAAGAGAAAAGGCTTTATCAAGTTCCATATTGCAATTGATACAAAGACAGGCAAGATTTTAGCTATTGATGTTACTAAAGAGAATTTGTCTGATGGAGCTAGAGCTATTCCTCTTATTTATAGAATCAGCTTCTAAAAGAGTAGATAACATTTCAAAATCTCTTATGGATGGAGCGTATGATAGAAGAGACATATTCAACTACCTATCTAAAAACAATATAGAACCTGTCATTAAAGTAAGAAAGAACTTCAAAGGCTAGAGGCTCAATAGCAAGAAAGCCTGCAGTAATAGAACAGCTTTCTGATTATGACAGAAGGGATAATGGGTATGGTGATAGATGGAGGGTTGAATCAGCAATATCATCGTTCAAGAGGATGTTTGGAGAGTATGCTAAATCAAAGAAATGGAAGTATATGGTAAATGAGATGTTCGCAAAGGCAAGGCTGTATATATAACATGTTCCTAGCCATAAAAGCGTATTAAAGGAAAAAGTTCAGGAAAGAACATGTCACATAGCGGCAAGAATCAAATGCTGACTAGTTGTTCGACAGAGCACTCTTAATGCCATTCCATTTTTCTTTTATCCCTCTGTTTGAAACTTTTATGCCAGTTGAATCCACAGCAATAACAACATCTTTGGCCATATCAACATCAGGGTCGATATCCACCTACCTTTACTTTAGTCACTCTCCACCATACAGTTGTATAATCAGCTAGTCTTCTTCTTTTGAATACGTCTACGTGCTCTGCGAACACTCTCAGAAACCCCTCTATCTGTCTGTAGGGAAGAAGATATGCATGAATGGCTGCGAGCATATTCATTAATGAGTTTGGATAAAGAAAGATACTTTGCTCCTTCCTTTTTCTCGTTCAATCTGTTTAACTCTTCTTCCCATCCAGATAAAAAATCAGGGTCAAACAATAACTCTCCTCTTCTTACCAATTCTTCATTGTACTTCTTCCAGTCCCTCTTCTTTTTATCGGAGGTCAATGGTATGCATGCTTAATCATAGTTCAGGTAAATGCACCAAGGAAAACAAAAGATGACAAACATGTCTGGTTATTCAACACACCACTGACCTGATAAATCTCTCAATATCGCTTTACTAACATTGATCAGGTAGTTATGAAGTCTTCTTTTAAATGAATTCATGTAATATCAATCAGCTCGGGGAATTATGATCTCTGCTTCTCCCATAATCATGTGTTTTTTCTTGTCGGCTATAGGGATAATGCCTATTGGGATTGAAGGAACGCAGGTTGAGACAGACCAAAGTCTACATGTATGAATGGTGGGGTCGGTGAGATTTGAACTCACGATCGCCAGCGCCCCAGGCTGGTATCCTAGACCAAACTGGACGACGACCCCAGACCACTTATGCCCACAGGTATGGCACTATTCGTTCTAGAAGCTAAGTTTTGATGATGTTCTTGCCGACCTTTCTCTGGTTCAATCACCAAACCTGGGCCAACCTGTGCCTCTAAATGCCAGCTTTAAGACTTTACTCAAACCACTATGTGAATCGCTTTTGCCATCTTCTCAAGGAATCTACAGCATCGTCTGAATATAAATTTCATTTCGCTAAGAGAATAAATGCAATTATAGAATAAAATTATGCATGATAAAAAGGTTTTTTCTATGCACAATCAAATAGATTGCGTCATACGGCAGGTTTCAACTGATAGCAGAATGCTCATTCATCGATTTAACTGCATTTGTTATTATCAATTTTTTCAAACGTCGAAAATTCCTCTCTGTCGGTTTCCTTCTGTATATTCTAATTTGCTCTATTAACTCATCTATCGGTAGATAGAGCAATTTTCCCATCCTTCTGATAAATATGTACTGGCAGATTGCTGCGACGTTATGGCCCTTGCAATTCAACGAAACACTTTCAAAATCTATTATAACAGGCTTAACACCATCAACAATTACATGCTTGCTTGCATTTGCCAGCTCTTTATGTCTTATGTTTGCCCTGTCAAGAGACCTAGTCTGGTCGAGCAGACTTGATAGCATTGTTTTTATCTCCTTCTTGTTTGCACTCTTTAGAAATTCATCCAGATTCCGACCATAAATCCTTTCCATTACAATTACTCTGCTTCCGGAGCCAAGCAGTTTTGGGCCAACTGAGACTGAATTGGCCTTTTTAAGCACCTCTTCCTCCCACCCCATATCTTTTCTGTTTGAATCGTAACGAAGTAACTTACATGCCACCGTCCTGCCATCTAGCAATCCTTCAATCACAATGCTATTCTTTCCTTTGCCAAGAACTTGTAAACCCCTAACTTTTGAATTTCCCACAAATCTTACCATCCTTACACCTAACAGTAACAGTTCCTTCTTTGTCTCATTAATGCACTCTTTATCCATGGAGGGGTAGCAGAATACCCGTTCGTTTCTTCCCAATTCATCAACAGGAATCCATTCTTGGAGAATACCCGAAGACTCTTCTGACAGCATCTCTCACCACCGCATCTTCATAATCGAGCAGACTCTTACCTCTAAGTATCCTCCAGCTTTTGCTCGCTTCTTCTGCAATACCTTTAGAGAAACCTATTGTTTTAACAGGTTCCTTCATAAAGTATTCTATTGCATCTTTGATGTTTTTCAGGTTTCTTTCTTCAATTCTCAGTGTTCTGAAATTATCGAGGAAAAGCCAGGAGATATTTCTTTTGCTAGAAAGAAATCTGTCGGTTTCTGATTCTCTGAAAACCTCTGGCCCTGTCTTGTACGTCAGGTCCAGCTGCACCTCTCCAGGTATGAGCAGGGCTATTGCTGAATTTTCGAGGTCAGAGCTGAAAGTGTAATTTATCACTTCAAATCCTTCTTTCTTAAGGTGTTTTGCTAATGCCAAAGAGCTTCTTCCAAGCTCACCCCATATTGTATCTTCAGGCTCTTTTTTATGTCTAAATTTTATTACTAAAACATTATCTATCATACCAGCGAATTCATCTGAATAATTTATCAGTGCCTTTTCAAATGGGTCGCACCTAGTTCCTTTCAGCATAGTTCTGCTAAGAAGGATGAATTCTGAAATCTTCCATGGTGCTATAGCTCTTGCAAGGTTTCTTCTCTGGTCTACCGGGTCGAGGATTGCAAACCCTTCTGGTTTGACTTCTGCTTCGTGCAAAGAAACAACAGTATCTGCCTTCCATCCGGATACAGCCCTGATAACTTCCTCGAGGCTCCCCCATTTCGCTATCAGCACTTCGCATACATAACCGCTGAAGCCCCTAACTTTGATCTCAGCCCCATAAAGCCTCTGAGCCTGCATCAGCTTTTTGAGAAGCCTCACATGCAGTCTCATTCTCTCATCCAGCATCTTTGTCATCAGTTCGGTATGGAAGGGTGACCTGTCTGCAGCACTTACCCACTCTCCTTGCCTGACCTTAAGACAAGGCACAACGTTTACTCTGACCCCGCCTACAAAACTCTCAAGGTAGGGATGCTCAGCATATCTTTTCACCACTTTGTAACCTGAGAGGGCTTTAGAAGCTATTTTCAGACCGTCCGTAGCTAGTACTGATTTCCCGAGCTCCTTGTCGAAAGCCAGAAATATGTCAATATCTCCCTTCCCAGGCAGCCAGGTGTCATGAGCAAACGATCCTCCTAGTATGACTTCCACACTCCTTTCATACATCTTTACAGCTTCGCTACACTTGGCAATCATCATTTCTGCTACCTTTTCATTCTTTTTCTTTTCTTCTTTGCTTGGAGTTACCTCTTTCTCATGCAGCGCCATCCAGTGACTCAGCTGAAACTTCAATCAGGTCACCAACCTGTAGACTCTGACGTCGGAATAAATAGGGCCTGAAGGAGTCAGCACACTTCTTTTAAGTTGAAATTCATTAAATTCTGCCACACCAAATTCAACTTTTGTAGACGCAAGAAATCTTCTCAGCGACTCTATGTTTCTACCGCTCTTTACTCTTGCAAGAGTTACGTGTGGTTTAAAGCTCTTCTGCTCCTCTCCTATGCCATATGTAACTTCGTTCACCTTCTTCCCCAGCTGTTCCAGAACAAGACTATCCTTAGAGGAACCTGCCCAAACGACGTTTATTCTCGTCAGAGAAGGAAAGGCACCTACTTTATCAAAATTCACGCTGAATGCATTTCCCTTGACCTGCTCGAGAGATTCAGCTATCTTCTCAACCTGGGAGTCTGGCACTTCACCGATGAACTTCAGAGTTATATGCAGGAGTTCTGGTGATACAAGCCTGATATCTGCACCTGTCTTCTCTAACTCTTTTTCATATTCATCCAATCTTCTTCTGACCAGTTCATCCTTAAGCTGAAGCGCAACGAATAATCTCATGAATCTGACACCTGAAGCAACAAAAAGTATTAGATATACATAACGGTGATGTTAATCGACCATCTACGCTTAAAAATGCTGCTCTGAATGTCTTGGCGAGCTGAATTGTCTCCTTCTAGACTTATCATATGCATAACTGGAATGCCAGGAGCAGGTAAAACTACAGCGATATCAGGGTTGAGCAGTCTTGAGTTTCATAACGTCAGCATGGGGGATATTGTAAGAGAAGAAGCAAGAAGAAGGGGTTTGGGTCTGGATGCAGATGGTCAGAGAATAACTCAAAAGTTGCTGAGAGAAGAAGGGGGACCATCAGCGATAGCTGAGCTGTGCTCAAAAAAGATAGTCGAGAAAGATATGAAGAGGGTTGTTGTTGACGGAGTAAGATCATTGGAGGAAGTGAAGACGTTTGGGAAGGCTGGTAAAGTTAAAGTCCTCTGCATTCATGCCTCACCTTCAAAGAGGTTTGAATACCTGAGCAAAAGGGGTAGAAGAGATGACCCTAGGGACAGAAGCGACTTCGACAAGAGGGATGCCGCTGAACTTTCTCTTGGAGTTGGTAACGTAATAGCTTTGGCAGACAGAATTGTTGAAAACGAACTCATCTCTGTAGATGAATTACAAAGAAGAGTTGAAAAGGTTGTCAGCTCCTGGCTGGAGCAGGTATGAAGGATTTTCAGGTCAGGTGTGAAGTATCAGCAGAGGTAAAACCTTCTGAAGACCCATCAACCATAGAAAGGACACTTCGCCTCCTAGCTTATCCCGATGTAGATTCGAAAACAAAAATTAGCGATAATAGGGTACATCTTACCTTCTCCGGTGTTGCAGCGCTCAAAAAGATCAGAGACCAAGCAGCTGCCAGAAGGGTAAGGGCTGTGCTAAGGCGTCTTCTAGTTTCAAACTATGCGGAAGGGAAGGTTACCCTTATGCTGAACAGACAGGCTCTAACGAAAGGTATAATTGCCTATATAGAATCTGAGTCAGAATCCCCGCTGGGACCAGTATACCTTGAAATCTTCACTGATAACCTGCAGGCTCTGATAGCTTATTTGACAGGTGAAAAATCTTTTCAGCGGTGAAGTGGAATATAAAACTGGTCAAAGTCGTTTGCTACCACACATCTTAAGTGGTACTTCTTAGCCTCTTCTAGTAGCCTTTTTGTATCTCCTACTCTTTGGCTTATATGAGTAAGTACTAGCATACCTACCTTTGCCTCGGATGCAAGTTTGGCTGCATCAGATGCGGTTGAGTGACCGAACTTCTTGGCCTCCCTAGAATAGTCATCGCTATAAGTGCTGTCGAACAGAAGTATATCTACCCCTTCAAAGAACTTGCATAGCCTCTTCGTAGTTCTTGTATCCCCGGAATAACCAAAGCTTCTCCCCTTTCTACTCGGTCCAACAACCTCTTCAGGACTGATTCTTCTACCTTTGATCACAATGCTCTTTCCATGCTGAAGCTTCTGCCATAGAGGCCCCATAGGTATCTCCAGAGCTTTGGCCTTTTCAGGATAGAATTTACCTGGCCTTTCCTTCTCATCCAGTCTGTAGCTATAGCAATCCCCCTGGTGTGATGCTCTGATCGCTCTAATTGTATATTCATCTCTTTTCATAACTATTCCCTGTCTGACTTCCCTGAACTGTATATCGTATGATACTCTGGAGTTCAGCTTTGAGAATACATAATCTAACAGTTCTTTCACTTCCTTTGGTCCTATTACCACAACGGGTTCTCTTCTGTCGTGCAGAGACATGCTCAACAGCAGTCCGAATATACCTAGTACATGGTCTCCATGAATATGACTGATAAGAATCACGTCTGGCTGATATTTTGATAATTTAGCGCTTATCAGCTGCCTTTGAGTTCCTTCACCGCAGTCAAATAGTAGTAGCTCTCCTTCTCTTTCCAAAGCTACACTCGGTAAACCTCTCTCCCTGCTAGGCATTGCAGCAGATGAACCAAGTACTGTAATTCTGAACACAGCCTAAACACTCCTGAAGATAGAAATCGTCCTTGTCAGCTGTCTGTGAACGTATAGATCATGCCTTTGTTGTAATTTTAACGAATCATTTCCTTGGGGGAGCTGACTTGAAGGACTCATCATTACACACAGCCCTCCCTTTGGTAATAACTTTTTTACATCTTTCAATATATCTTCTCTTAGCGTTCTTGTATCTACACCCATGTTAGAACTGCTTCTTCCATAGGGTGGGTCTGTAGCCACTGCATCAACCTTTCTTAAAGGTATCTTTCTGGCATCAGCTAATATTATTTCAGCATTATTAGGAGCAAAAGTCTGAAGGTTCTTCAAGCATCCGTATACCATCTTTTTTGAAAGCTCTAGCCCTACAGGTAAAGCATTTATCTGCTCACCCTCTATCAGAACGCTTCCCGTACCTGCGCAGGGGTCAAGCAGAATTTCATCCTCCCTCACCCTGCTAAGGTTAACGATAAGTCTGGCCAGCTTTGGATGAAGGGCCGAGGGGTGAAAGAATGGCCTTATCCTGGGCCTTCTTGTTACCCATCTGCCTTTTGTGATTCCTATCATTCTGCCCAATAGATATGATTCCCCTGCCTTGATCACTCTTATAATATTCTCAGCTCCCTTCAATTTAACCACGTAACCCCTACCTTCCATTGCCTTACCAACTTTCATATCGACTTCGAATTTCTCACCCTTTTCAAGCCCAACGCTGTCAACCTTGAACGTTGAACCTTCCCTAATTCTAACCTGTATTGCAAAATTCAATACCTCTTCTTTACTCTTGAAGAATCCATAGAGCTCTCCTATTTCTTTTATAAGGGAAGGCCTTTCAACGAACCCCTTGGGTAATTCTTTTGCTTCAAATAGACCAATCCTTCCGTCAAAGATTACTTCTATTGCAGGAGGGATTGAGTAAGCCTCGAGCAGGTTTTCCAATTCAGAAACGGCAAGCATATAGTCAGGACCGCTGAACAGAGTGTAGTATCTCAACCTGCCTTTAGCAGCCCTTCAAAGCCTTCTTATGAAGTCGCTCAGTAAATGGCTTACGCTTACCCTGCTATACTCTGACTGAATAGTATCAGTTGCAATTATATCCTCTACTCCCGCTTCTTTCATCTTTTCTACAGCGTTGCCTGCAAGTATGGCATGGGTGCAAGCGACCCTGATGCTTCTGGCTCCTAGCGACCTCAGTATTTTAGATGCTTCGGCTATCGAACCACCCGTAGATATCAGGTCATCTACAATTATAACATCTCTTCCGTTCATCTCTAACTGGCTCTTCAGACTGGTTTTTATCTTGCCTGAAACTCTATCCCTAGTTTTCTCCATTACCAGGTATTCACATCCAACTCTCATCGAAAATGTCTCCACCCTGACCTTTGCACCTTCGTCAGGAGCTACAGCCACAAGTTTCGAAGTATCAAAGTTGTCCTTGAAGTATTCAGCGAGTATAGGCACTGCAGAGATGTTATTTGCGGGTATTGCAAAATATCCGAGCCCTTCAACGTTATGAATGTCTACAGTCAAAAACCTGACAACTCCAGATGCTTCAAGCAGTCTTGCAACTGTCTTTACGCTTATAGCTTCACCATTCAGATACATTCTATGCTGCCTTGCGTAGGCCAGGTATGGCACCACAGCAACCACTTTGCTCCCCAAGTCCTTCAGCAGGTCAGAAATCAGAAAGAGCTGCATCAAATTTCTATCTTGGGGTGGAGAGGTAGTTTGAACCAGAACTGCATATTTTGCAATCCATGGCTCGTTTATTCTGACATAGTTCTCACCATCAGGAAAAGTTTTGAATTCTACATCTATCAGCCTTGCTCTTAGCTCCTCAGCTACCTTTTTTGCAATTCCCCTTGACGAGGGACCTGCTACAACACAGAAATCGTCCAAATCTTAAACAGCAGACTGGCAATTTCTTATGTATTTTAACTAATTGCAAGTCCATCCTCATCAACAGATGTTATTTTTTGCTTGCACAAATGGCATATAGTTTAAAAATACATAATGTCAAGCCTCGATTATGTCGACGCAAACCTGTCCAGAGTGCGGCGGCGCAATGACTTATGACCTTGCCACAAAACACTTCACCTGCAAAAAGTGTGGGCTTTATGTAACAAGAGAGCAGCTCTATGACCTGAGGGTCAAGATCAGGGAAAGAGTTGACGATGACAAGAGAAAGAGAAGACAAATGCAGGATGATTACCTAGAGTGGTGGCTTTCGTCAAAGCATTGAGCGCCAGCAGCCTTAAACGACTAGCTCGTAGCTTGCTTTTCTTTTATCCAGCCAATCCCTGAACAAGCTGACTGCCTCATCTACTTTTTCTGCATATTTTTCTCTTCCTGTGAATTGAACAACAACCTTGCTTACCTTTTCATGGCCAGCAGGGTGAGACTTTATGTATATATCTGGGTATTTTTCCACGAGCTCTGATATCATACCAGCCATCGCCGCTTCAGGTATCCCATAAACAACCACATCGACACTTCTTACATTGACTTCACTTGAAGATAGAAGGGTCAATACGCTTGAATCGAATATGGCTCTCATCTCTTCCGGAACTCCCGGAAGGCTTACCACATTCGTCTCCTGAATCTTTATCAGTACAGCTGGGGCTGTACCTACAGGATTGGGCAAAGGCCTGGAACCTTCAGGAATAGTAGCCATCTTCTTTCTACCCTCATAGATTGACTGTTCATCTCCTTTGTAGACAAGTCCCCTTCTTCTGATAGATTCGTTCACCATCTTCATAGCTTCTTCATCAAACCTTAACGACCTTCCAGCTGCCAAAGCAAGACCTTGCAGAGTCTTATCGTCGTACGTAGGTCCAAGACCTCCTGTTATTATAAGCCAGTTCGTCTTTCTACTGCATACCTCGCTTATCACTGAGGAAATCTCCTGAAGTTCGTCACCCACAACAGTTATTCTTCTTATCTTTGCTCCAATCTGGTAAAGCCTCTTGCTCAACCAGTTGGAATTTGTATCTAAGGTCCTACCCATAAGAATCTCGTCTCCGACACAGACTATCTCAGCAACCAAGCTATGCATAGCTTAATCCAAGGAAAATCAAAAGGATATTAACTTTAGGCAGGATCGAGGGGGCGATGTACAGCGTTTTTGTTGTTGGAACTGCAGGATGCGGAAAGAGCCTCCTCACCAAATCCCTCAAGGACTGGATGGTGATGAAGGGAGCTAATGTTATAACAGTAAATCTAGACCCAGGCGCTGAATCATTACCATATCAGCCAGATGTAGATGTGAGGCTGTATGTGGATATACATGAACTAATGCAAAGATACCAGCTTGGTCCAAACGGAGCTCTGGTACTTGCCACTGATATGATTGCAACTAAGCTGAACGAGTTGCAGGAAGATATAGACTCATACAGGTCGGACTATGCCCTCTTTGACTCTCCTGGCCAGGTTGAGCTTTTCGCCTTTCGTCCTAGCGGCCAGGTTATTGCGAAGGGTCTCTCTTCAGAAGAGAGAGCATTGATATTCATATATGACGCATGGCTTTGCAACTCTCCGGAGAACTTTCTTGCCCTTTCACTTCTTGCTTCATCTGTCAGGCTAAGATTCTCCATCCCTTTTGTTTCAGTACTTAACAAGGTTGACTTGGCAAGAGAAGAAGCAGGAAAAGTCATAAGCTGGTCGTCAGAACCTGAAAAGTTGTTGGACGACCTTTCTTCATCTCTGAAGGGCGAAGACCATCTTCTCTACACATACCTTGCTGATGCATTGATAAAAGGAGAATTCATTGAAAGATTGATTCCTGCATCAGCGGCCACGACTGAAGGAATCGAAGATATAAGCGGCAGCCTTTCTATGCTCTTCCGCGGGGGAGAAGAATCGTATGAATAGGGGTGTTACTCCTGAATAACTATATTTCAGGAAGGAATGCAGAATATACGATAAAGAATCTCCTTATTTCAAAGGGATTCAAGTATATACTAAGGAGTGCCGGGTCTCACACTCCTATTGACCTTCTTGCTGCTGACGGAAAGAGAAAGCTGGCTATACAGGTGAAGAGGAGGAGATACATCTCAAAGGAGGAGAAGGCCATGCTTCTGGCATGGGCAGCATCATTCGATGCAACGCCTGTCTTTGCAAGCAAGGTCAGAGGCAGATGGACTTTTCACCATATCGATCCAAACAACACGAAAAGAGTAGAATTATAGCTCATATGATGTAAGGAATAGTAAGAAGGGCTATAACCACAAAAGTCATCAATAGAGTGACAATATTGCTTGTGTTTCTGACTACCTTGCTGTCCCAATCAGCATGCGTTATAGCTCTGACAAGGTGCCTGAATGCAACCCCGCCATCAAAAGGACCAAGAGGCAGTGCATTGAACAGAGCCAGATTCAGATTTACAAACCATATCCAGAATAGTAGGTTTGTAAGAGGAAAGGTCAGAATTCCGAGAGGGCTTGTGTAATATATTTGCATGTTGTCGCTGAAAGGTACCTGCGTGGCTACAAGGCTTGGGAAGATAAAATACCTTGATATCGAAAGAGGAGAGAAACTCAAGAAGTTCTTAAGAACCAGAGACGGATTGTCGCTTGGAGTTATACCAAGGTACCCTATACTCTGATTATTTGGATTTGCAACCAAGCTAACCTGGCTTGTGTATACATGGTTTGAATGCTGATATTCCATTACTACAACCTCTCCTGGGTGAGTCTTTGCCATAAACTGGGAAAGCTGACTGATAGTGTTAAACTGAGTGGAATTCAACCCTATCAGAATATCTCCTGGTGCAAGACCTGCATTATAAGCTGGCGAATTCACTTCAACACTCAACACCCCCACACCCTGTGTAGATGCAATAGGTGTATAGCTACTGACTATAAGAAGCATAAAAATAAGAGCCAGTACAGCTACGGCAAAATTGCTTCCTGCTCCTGCAGCCAAAATTTTACCTGCTAAAATGGGGGATGCCTTCTTCAGCTCCTCTTCGTCGAGCTCTACAAACGCGCCTATCGGAATGAACAGAAAAAAGATCAGCCCAGAGTCCTTTACAAGAAATCCCTGATATCTGGCAACTATTCCATGTGAACCCTCATGAACTATCAACCCTACCCAGAGAGCCACCCATCCATAGACTATAGGGAGGTAGGGGTTAAGGCCTGGAAGCAGGACGTTTGCCAAAGGCCCAAGACCCCTTACAAACTGACTCAGGCCTGGGGAAGTAATATACCTGAATATAGCAAATAGAGCTAGATAGATCATAGCTGCAGCAATTACAGGCATTATATAGAGATAAAATCTAGCTATTGCTGGTGTGATTTTGCTCCTTGACAGCCTATCCATAAGACCTCTCCCCCTTCTTGTCTTAACTAGCAACAGGGGAAACTTGAACTCTACATGCTTGAAGTCATCTTCGCTCTCTGTGCTCAACAGTCTCCCCTACCCCTCCGTATTGCAAAGTAAAATAGTTGTCTCCCTAGCTATTACCTGTAGTATGGCACAGGCGCCTTTTCTATTAATTTTCCTTCCCTTGAAGCCCTTACCTTCTTGACTGCATCTTCAAGGTATTGCATAGATATTGCTGCCTCGTTTACATGTTTCTTTGCGTCTTCTGGGTCAGGGTATTTGCTCAGAAAGTCTTGAAGTACTAAAGATACAGCTGTATTTATAACTGAAGCCAAGTCTGCTCCGCTGAATCCGTCAGTCGAGTCTGCTATCTTCTCAAAATTAACATCCCCTGCTAAAGGCTTTCCTGCTGAATGTATCTTCAATATCTCTAATCTAGCTGCTCTATCTGGCAACGGCACATATATCAGCTTATCATACCTTCCCGCCCTGAGGAGTGCAGGGTCAACCATATCTATTCTGTTGGTTGCTGCAAGCACCACAACACCTGTTAGAGGTTGAATACCATCAAGCTCAGTAAGCAGCTGACTCACAACCCTCTCTGTAACCATGCTATCTGAACTTACCCCTCTTATGGGAGCAAGAGCATCAACTTCATCGAAGAATATAATGCATGGAGATGCCTGCCTTGCCTTTCTGAAGACTTCTCTTACAGCCTTCTCCGATTCACCTACCCATTTGCTGAGCAGCTCAGGACCTCTCACAGATATGAAGTTAGCCGAGCTCTCAGTAGCAACAGCCTTTGCAAGCATTGTCTTTCCTGTTCCTGAAGGACCATAAAGAAGTATACCTTTTGGAATGTTATAGCCAAGCCTCTTGTATGCATCTGGATACTTCATAGGCCATTCTACAGCTTCTTGAAGTTCTTTCTTTACCTGCTCCAACCCCCCTATCTCATTCCAGTGAACATCTGGAGTCTCCAGATATACTTCTCTCATTGCAGAGGGTGTTATCTCTCTTAGAGCTTCTTCAAAATCTGCCATCGATACCTGAAGCTTGTTAAGAGTTTCTGGAGGTATCTTTTCTTCATCCAGCTTTATCTCTGGAAGGTTTCTCCTCAGCGTCTTCATAGCCGCTTCCTTACACAGATATTCCAGGTCTGCTCCTACATATCCATGTGTAACTGAGCTGAGCCTGTTAAGGTCAACATCGCTTGTCAATGGCATATGCCTTGTATGTATCTGAAGTATCTCCAGCCTCCCCTTCTTGTCAGGAACCTTAATCTCAATCTCTCTGTCAAACCTTCCAGGTCTGCGAAGGGCTGGGTCTATTGCATTGGGTCTGTTCGTAGCAGCTATTACTACAACCTTCCCCCTTCCTTCAAGTCCATCCATCAGAGATAGAAGCTGAGAAACCACTCTTCTTTCCACCTCTCCAGTCACTTCTTCCCTCTTCGGCGCTATCGAGTCTATCTCATCGATGAATATTATGGTCGGAGACTTTTCTTTAGCTTCCTTGAATATCTCCCTTAGCCTGGCTTCAGATTCTCCATAAAACTTGCTCATTATCTCTGGCCCGCTTATACTGATAAAATGTGCGTTCGTTTCGTTAGCTACAGCCTTTGCCAGTAAAGTTTTACCTGTTCCAGGCGGACCATACAGCAATACACCCTTTGGTGCTTCAATTCCAAGCCTTTCAAACAGTTCGGGGTGCCTGAGAGGTAGCTCCACCATCTCCCTTATCTTCTGAATCTCGTCTTTGAGACCTCCTATATCTTCATAGGTTACCTGAGGGACTCCCCTTAAGAGTTCACCCTTCTCTGAGAGCTGGAATACAGTTCTCTGGCTTATTATAGCTGCCTCTGCACTGGGCGTGAGACCTACAACCTGAAAGGTTAATCTTCCTCCAAAGTATGGAACCATTATGTTATCTCCCCTTGTGACTGGTACTCCTTCAAGAGCATCAGTAATGTATCTCTCATCTATTGGTGGTATATTTTCCAAAGGTGCAACTATTACCTTCTCAGCTGGTACTGCCTTTATCTTTCTGACCGATACAGTATCTCCTATAGCAACGCCAGAATTGTTTCTGGTAAGCCCATCAATCCTGATAATTCCCCTCCCTTCGTCAGATGGATACAAGGGTAGACATTTTGCAACTGTCTTTCTCTTCCCTCTTACTTCTAGAACATCACCTGTCGAAGCGCCAAGGGAATCCATTACATCATAATCTACTCTTGCAACTCCTCTACCCACATCTCTTGTATATGCTTCAAGCACTTTTAGATTAACTGTCTCCGCGCTCAATGCAGTTCCCTCTACTCGATATCAAGCTGTTTATAGGCTTTATTACCGTTACCACGCAACTTGAACTTTATCTCGAGCACCCCATTTTTATAAGTTGCCTTGCCTGAATCCGGGTCCACGGCTTCTTTCAATTGCACACGGGTCTTGTATACTCTGTCCTCAGACTGAGCATCTATTGACACAGTATCTTCATCAGCCTCAAGTTTTATCGAATCCTTTTCTACTCCTGGCATCTCAGCTATCAGATTCAGCATACCATTGCTTATCACCTGCTCGACCAAAGGCTCTCTTGCACTTTCTCTTGGAGAAAGGTCACCGAATGTTTTGAATACAGGTCTGCCATCTTCAATTTCAAAAGAGAATCCCTTCACAAAAGGCTTTCTAGTGACGTCCCTTCTGAATTCCTTCATCAGCTCCTCTATCTCCTTCTGCATTTCTTCAAGCAACTCATCGATATCGTCGAAGAAATCTGGAAAGTCTTCTCCCACTTGTTATCAACCCCATCAGCGAGTTTGGCAGATTTAAACCTTGGCATAAACCCTAAAATCCTTGTTGACTTGATATTGAATTATCCTGAGCATTTATATTCTGGTTTATCACATCAGCCATGTAGTGGTCTTTTATCTTTACCTTAACACTCTTCACTCCTTCTACTTCAAGAATTGACCTTTTAACATCTTCAGCTATCTGGTATGCAAACATCGCAGGACATACTGGAGTTGTCATTCTAACTTCGGTGTAAACATCTCCGTCATCGCTTATCTCAAGTTTCTCTACAAGGTTCAGCTCCACTATAGGAACTCCTATTTCAGGGTCAACTACATAGTTCAGCTTCTCCCATATTTCGTTCGTCATCTGCTCCTTATCCATGCTATAGTTTCCATACTATGGCGTTCTAATAATGTTTCCTATTCTTTCACCTGCGCTGTCAACTTGGCGTCTAGCGAATCGCATCATTTACCAGCTAGATGAAGTTTTTTGCCTCGGACCTGAATGTGAAAGTAGTAGAGAGTAATAAACATAGACCTGGTAGTCCATGATTCACAAGAATGGCCTTTATCGCTTCGTAAAGCTCATGAATTGTTAAGGGGCTCCGTCTCTACCATCCGGTTGAGGAAAAATGGTTAGAAGTCCTGCCCAAATTCGTTTAGCACTAGCTTTCATCATTGTCAAATCTTCAACCAAAAGCATTTAAAAACGCATGGCAGAGGGTATATAATATACCGTACTTCTCAAAAGATAATCAAACATGGAGCTGTCTGAAAAAAGGACAGTGGTCAGCAAGGAGCTGGCAGGGCTTAGTAAAATAAATACTGCATTCTTACTACTTGACAGAAATCTGAAGATAGTTTATGCAAGCGATTTCTTTTTGAGGATGCTTGGAATCGAAGGCTCTGATTTTGATAGAATAGACTTTATCTCACTTCTTCCTGAAAGGGATAGGATAAGAGCTTCAGAGATCCTTCAAAGGTCTCTGAAAGGAGAGGGACTCAATTCTGTACTGCTTTCGATAAGGACCAAAAAGGGTGCGGAAAGAATTGTCTCTTGGCAGGTTGAGCCAATCGCTCATGATGATATAGCCTTGGTCTTGGTCGACCAAGATATAACTGAAAACGAAACGCTTGAGAGAGAGCTGATGGCTGCAAACGACAAGCTTGCATCAGTTCTGGACAACAGTACCTTCGCAATTCTAACAATAAACCTTGACCTGAGAATAGACTACGTCAACAGGAGGGGAGTTTTAGCAACTGGCTATACAAGGGATGAACTGCTCGGGAAGAACATAGGTGAAGTGTTCACAGGCCTTAACACAGGTGAGCTTGGTGGATTTATGTCAACAATTTACAGGGGAGCAACGTTTGGACCTGCAGAGGCAAAACTGAGAACAAAGGATGGTACTTTTATCTCCTATGAGATAACCGTAGACCCTCTCTTTGTCCAAGGAACTGTTATTGGAGCAGTAATAACAGCTAGCGACATTACTCAGAGGAAGAGGCAAGAGGAGAGAATAAGGTTCCAGGCTGCCATGCTAGACCAGGTGGAGAGTGCTGTGGTGGCAGAGTCTCTGGAGGGGGAAGTGACTTACTGGAACGTTGCAGCCGAAAAGCTTTTCGGGTGGAAGACCAGTGAAGTTATGGGAAGGAAGCTAATTGACATAATAAGACCGGAGCCTCTTGCTGGAACTGCACTTCCACCGCTAGAATCTCTTAAGACTCTCAGCAGCTGGAATGGGGATATTCAGCTTGAGCGAAGGGACGGTACAAAGTTTCCCGCAAAGGTTTCTGTTTCTGAAATAATGGGCAAAGACGAAAGACCTATAGCTATAGCGTTTGTTATTGTGGACTTGACTGAAAGACTTCACCTTGAGGACCAGCTGAGGCAATTCAACGAACAATTAGCTAGGCTTGTCGAGCAGAGGACTAGGCAGCTCCAGATATCTCAGGAAAAGCTGGTTAAGGCTGAAAGGCTTGCAGCAATCGGAGAGCTTGCAGCCCAAGTCGGTCATGACCTTAGAAATCCTCTAACCAGCATAAATACAGCAATCTATCTTCTGGACAGCATGCTTACCGATAACATTAGTGAAGAAGCAAAGCTTGCTATAAAGACAATGAAGAAGAGCATAGACCATGCCAACAGAATAATTGAGGGGCTGCTAGAATATTCAAGAGGTACAATAGCAGAGACAAGAGTGGAAAAGATGAAGAATCTGGCTCAATCTGCAATAGAAAGGCTAAGGGTGCCCAAGAATGTTGAGATAGAGAATAATATACCTGACTACGTTATCGCGGATGTAGATGCATCCAGAATGCAAAGGGTATTCGAAAACCTTGTGAAGAATTCAATCGACGCAATGCCAAAGGGAGGAAAGGTAGTTCTTGAAGGAGGGGTAGACGATAATAAAGTGTGGATAACAGTAAAGGATAATGGAATGGGGATTAAGAAGAGCGAACTTGCTAACATATTCAAGCCTCTGTTCACCACAAAGCCTCAAGGTATGGGTCTGGGTTTGCCAATCTGCAAAAGAATAGTCGAAGCCCACGGGGGTAATATATCGCTAGAGAGCACATGGGGTGTTGGTACAACTGTAAGGGTGGAGCTACCTGCAGTAAAGCAGGGCAAGCCCAAGAAGGAACTGCTAGATGTTGGGCTCAGCAGTCAGGGATAACAAAGAGCGAACTGACCTTAACGGATGGGAACTTACGCAAAGTTATACCAAGCAATGCGCAATGCATATATAAGCCAATCATCTTTCTTTTCAATATGAGCAAACGTAGTAAGGAACCAGAAGTTGTTGGTAGGGAAGTTTTGGAAAAGGCAGGTCTCGATGTAAAAGAACTCATAGATAAGCTGGTGGCTGCAGTTTCTGCAGAATTTACAACTTATTACTACTATACAATACTTAGGATGCATCTTACAGGAATGGAAGGAGAGGGGCTGAAGGAGATAGCTGAGGACGCAAGACTTGAGGATAGACTTCACTTTGAACTGATGACCCCAAGGATATATGAGCTTGGAGGACAGATACCTAACGACATAAGGAAGTTTGCTGATCTAGCTGCATGTCCTGATGCATATTTACCGAAGGACTGGAAGGATCCAAGGACGATACTTGAAGTTTTGCTGAAGGCAGAACAATGTGCAATAAGAGTGTGGACCGACGTCTGCAATATGACACTTGGAAAGGACCCAAGGACATACGACCTTGCTCAAAGAATACTTCAGGAAGAGGTAGAACACGAAGCCTGGTTCCTTGAGCTTCTTTATGGAAGACCTTCAGGCCACTTCAGAAGAAGGTTCCCGGGAGAGGGACCGAGGTCTTCGAGGTTTCCCGGCTCTTCTTGAAGTATTTTTTCTTTTTTGTTTTATTTTACATTACGCCATCAAGTATTATTCATGCTTAACTATGGAGAGGTACAGGCTTGTGGTTCAAAATTGCTGACAAGAGAAAGATAGAAGAAAATAAAGTCTACTGGAAAGAAATAAATGGAAGGACAGTTGTTTACGGTAGAATAGGGTGCAATTACTTTGCTTTTGATTCAAAATGTCCTCACAAGGGTGGTCCTTTGCACCATGGTGAATTGGTCGATGGAAAGGTCAGGTGCCCCTGGCATGGTTATACTTTTGATGTATTGACTGGAAAGCACGGAAGAATACCTTATCCAAAAAGGTATGGTAGATGGAGAGAAACAGGGGACCTTAAACTTTACAAAACAAGGATAAGAGGATTAACCCTAGAATTATACCTGAATTAAGCTTTCGTTAGGGGTTTGAGGGAAGCAGTAAATCTCAACTGCTTTAGCGATGGGATACCTGGACTTCTCTCAATAGAATAGTTTATCAGCCTATATGGGATCACTAACAATAAGTAGTGTCTGTGCGATCCGAATATACGCCTGTGGAGATCGATACCTCCGTAACCCATCAGCCCAAACAGGGTGGAAGGGATAGAGTATGGTCGTTGAAGCAGGAAGCTCCAAGGCTTCAGCTGAGGAGTAGCTCACCTGATGACTGATGATAATACGGAAGAATCGATTGGGCAAACAGGCGCTCAGATTCTAATTTTCTATCAATAAAAGACTAAAAATACCACCTTAAATCAGGCTAGCACATGGTATCTCTTCAGTACGACCTGGTTGAAGAAGCAATTAAAGCAGCGACCTCTTCAGGAGCTGAATATGCAGAAGCCAGACTTCACTGGAATATGCAGCAGGAGGTAGCCATAAAGAACGGCGAATTCGAACCTCCTGGCTACTCTGAATCTCTTGGGATAGGTATGAGGGTTCTTTACAAGGGAGCGATGGCGTTCTGTGCTACTAACCTGCTGACAAAGGATTCAGTCAGAGAATTAGCAGCAAGAATAACGAAGAACGCAAAGGCTTCTGTGAAGCATTTCAGAAAAAAGGTTACACTGAGTGAAGAGAAGCCCCATAAGGCAAAATGGGGAGCAGTTGAAAAGGAATTGCTTGAGAATGTAGAAGTTGCGAAGATGATTTCATCTCTTAAGGAGATAGAAGATGACCTGGTAACTTCATACGGATCTAACACCCTACCTTTCAGACTTATAGCAATCAACCTTTTGCTTGAGGAGAAGTTCTATGCAAACACTGACGGGAGCAGAATAGAGAGCAGGGTTCCCAGGGTCGGTCTTTTTGCAGTTTTGACTGGTATGGATTCTGGCAACGTTGTTCAGAGATTCGTTCAGACTGGCAGGTCTGGAGGATGGGAAGTCTTTAAGGAAGGCAAGTTCTTTGAGAGAGTTAAAGAGGAAGCTGGTACTGTCGTTAAGATACTTAAAAACGCTCAAAAATTTGTACCTGGCAAATTCGACGTCATAGTCGGCCCTGAAGTTGCAGGGATAATGACCCATGAGTCCGTAGGTCATCCTGGAGAAGCGGATAGAATATTGGGGAGAGAAGGAGCACAGGCCGGAGAATCATATTTATCTTCATCAGACGTAGGAAGGCAGGTTGGAAATGAAAACGCTACAATAATAGATGACCCCACAATACCTGGCAGTTCTGGATTCTACCTGTTTGATGATGAAGGTGTATCAGCAAGGAAGAGGGTCCTGATCAAGAATGGCAGGATAAACGAATTTCTTCACAACAGAGAAACTGCAGGCGAATTTTCTATCAAGAGCAATGCTGCTGCAAGGGCAAACCAGTATTCTGTTGAACCGATAATAAGAATGGCAAATACTTACGTAGAGCCAGGAGAGATGAAGCTTGATGAGATGATAAAGGAAGTCAAGGAAGGTGTAATGATAAAGAATTTTATGGAATGGAATATAGATGATAAGAGGTTCAACCAGAGATACGTTGGGCATGAAGCCTACAGAATAATTAACGGAGAGCTGGCAGGGATGGTCAGAAATCCTGTGCTTGAAGTGACAACTCCCAGGCTCTGGAGTAGCATATCAGCGAAGAGCAGAGACCTTGTATTCGATTCTGCAACATGTGGCAAAGGAGACCCATCTCAGGGAATACCTGTATGGCATGGGGGACCCTATATGCTGTTAAAGGAGATGCATTTAGGCTCGAGGTGAATTAAGGAATTGAGTATAGAAAATGCAACAGAAGAAAAGCTCAGCAGTGTTCTTGACTGGATAGAAAAGAAGTGCGTATCTCTTGGTGCTGAAAATTTTGATGCAATAGCCTACAGTGAATTGAGCGGGCAGTCAAGGTTCAGCAATAACAGCATCACTACAGTCAACTATCTGGTTACTCTCGAGTCTATGGTCTACATCTCAAAGGGGAAGAAGAGGATATTGGGATTGATAACTTCAACTGAAAGAGATTCAGTTGAAAAAGTCTTGGAAAGATTATTCAATTCTATGATGGCAGGTTCTCCCGATTCAGAATTTGCACCCCTTCCAAAAGGACCTTTTAACTACAAAAAGATAGCTGATGGTGATGACATATTGCTAACTGATAATTCTGGATACGCGACAAGGGCAATCGATGCAGCAATTATGGCAGGAGCAAAGAGAGTGGCAGGTTCTCTGCAGGGAGATATGGTGAAGATTATGATGAAGACAAGTAATGGGGTTGACGCTTCTGATAAGAGGACTGCATACACGCTAAATGTGAGGGCGTTCGTTGAAAAGGATGCAAGCGGGCACGGAATTGCAGTATCTCCATCTATAAAAGAATTGGATGTAGAGTCAGCAGGAAAGCAGGCTGGTAATAATGCTAAGAATGCTTTATCGCCAAAGCAGGTGGAGCAGGGTAAGTATACCTTGCTCATAGGGAGAACTGTCTTTGCAAACCTTGTAGAGGCAATAGGGAATTCGGCTTCAGCCTTTAGCATCGAGAGCGGTCTGTCTTTCCTCCCCGATAAGTTGGGAAGCGAAGTTGCTATTTCATCCTTCAGCCTGATAGACCATGGCCAAATAAAGGGAGGGGTGAATTCAAGAAGCTTTGACGATGAGGGCTTACCAACAAAGTCTACAGGCCTTATCGAAAAGGGAGTTATGAGGAGCCACCTGCATAACTCCACCACAGCTAAAAGATGGAACACAATCTCTACAGCAAACGCAGGGTTGATTGAACCTCATCCATGGAACCTTGAGGTTTTGCCTGGAGACTCAACTCTTGAAGAGATGGTAAGAGAGATAAAGAAAGGTATATACATAACGAACAACTGGTATACAAGATATCAGAGCTACAAACTCGGAGAATACAGCACTCTGCCAAGAGACTATGCAGCATACATAGAGAACGGAGAGATTAGGCATGCTGTTGCAGGTTTTAGAGTGAGCGATTCAATACCGAGACAGTTAAAATCTATAAGGCTGATAGGAAAAGAAAGGAGCTGGGTAAAGTGGTGGGAAGTGCACACACCTGTACTCTGTCCTGATGTGCTTGTAGATGATGTAAACATAACCAAAGCTACATAGCAACTATGCAAAATGGCATGCAACCTTATGCCCCTTTACAATTCTAAGCTCAGGCTCTTGTACAGAGCATATAGAACCAGCTATAGGGCATCTTGGATGGAATCTGCACCCTGAAGGAGGGTTGATAGGATTGGGTATCTCTCCTGCAGGTATCTGCTTAACCCTCCTGTTTTCAGGGTCAGGAATAGGTACAGCATTTAAAAGAGCTTGAGTATATGGATGAAGCGGATTTTTAAAAACATCCTGCACTGTACCCTCTTCTACAATCTTACCCAAATACATAACAGATATTGTTTCGCACATATACTTTGCAACTGCAAGGTCATGAGTTATCATCAGCATCGTAAGACCGAGCTCCCTTCTCAAATCTAACAGAAGCTGCATGATCTGAGCCCTGACTGAAACATCAACCATTGCAACAGGCTCGTCTGCAACCACATAGCTTGGCCTTGTCACAAGAGCTCTTGCAATAACTACTCTCTGCCTCTGCCCACCACTAAGCTCATGAGGATATCTTGAATAGAAGGTTTCCGCTGGAGATAAACTTACCCTCTCGAGCATTTCTTCAGCGCTTTTTCTCCTCTCCCTTGCATTGTAATGGTCTGGCCTATACCTCAAAGCATCTGCAACCTGCTCTCCTATCTTCATCTTGGGGTTGAGCGAAGAAGTCGGGTCCTGAAAGACCATAGACATCTTACTTCTAATCTCCCTTAACCGCTCATCCTCCATTTTCCATATATCTCTCCCCTCGAATATGACGCTTCCCGAGGTGGGCTCGATAAGGGCTATAGTCAGCCTGCCTGTTGTGCTCTTTCCGCTCCCTGACTCACCCACAAGACCATGAATCGATCCCTGTCTGACTGAGAACGTTATACCGTCCACAGCCCTTACATATTCTCTCTTCTTTGAGAAGAGCTGCTCGATGAAGCTTCTCTGCACAGGGAAATACTTTTTCAAGTCTATAACTTCGACATAGGACAACGCGATGTCACCAAACCTAGGATTTATCAAGAAGATGGCATGCTGCATATGAGCCTCCGGAAACTTCCTTCAGCTCTGGCACTTCCACCTTGCACCTGTCAAACGCAAAAGGGCATCTTGGATGAAAGGGACAACCAGAAGGCAAGCCAGTCAGGTCAGGAGGATGGCCAGGTATTGTTTTTAATACCTGGTCGTTAACAGCTATATTGGGTACAGACTCTATAAGCAACGATGTATAAGGGTGCTTTGGCTCCTTAAATAGCCTAGATGTTGTAGAAACCTCAGCAATTCTTCCTGCATACATAACAGCCACCCTGTCGCATACTTCTGCTACTATACCCATGTTATGAGTTATCAGCATCATCGATAGCTTGTACTTTTCCTTCAGCCTTCTCATCAACTCAAGTATCTGAGCTTCAACCATTACATCAAGCGATGTTGTAGGTTCATCAGCAATTATCAGCGACGGCTCAAGCGCAAGAGCCAGTCCTATCATCACCCTCTGCCTCATACCCCCGCTGAACTGATGCGGATACTCTTTCAGCCTAGCTGTGCTAATTCCAACGTCTGCAATTATCCTTTCAGCCATCCTAGTTGCTTCTTCCCTTCTGATCTTTGGTCTGTGCTCGTTTATGTATTCTATAAAATGGTCTTCGATATTCTTGACGGGGTTGAGAGATGTCATAGGGTCCTGAAAGACCATGGCCATCTTTTCTCCCCTTATCTTCCTAAGCTCTTCCTCCTTCATTGCAAGTATATCTTTTCCTTCAAAGACTATTCTACCTGAAGTGATAATACCAGGAGGCTGGATGAGCCTCATTACAGCCAGGCCAAGTGTGGACTTACCGGAACCTGATTCGCCAACCAGTCCAAGCGTTTCGCCTTTTTCTATCGATAAAGAAACATCCTGAACAGCCTTTGCAATTCCCCTTTCACTTCTGTATTCAACGTTAAGCTTTTCAACACTCAGGAGTGGTTGCAGTTTATGTCACCTTAACTTTGGATTTGTTCTTTCTGCAAGACCTTCGCTGACGAGCGAAAACCCAAGCGCTGACAGAACTATCATAGTTCCTGAGAAGAATATATCCCACCAGAAGCCTGAAGCTAAACCCTGTCTTCCGTAGGTCAGGTCAATTCCCCAGTCTGGCAGGGTAACAGGCAGGCCTAAACCTATGAAGTCAAGACCAGCAGTAGTAAGGATTGAATCTGCAAAATTTATGGTAGCGACTACCACAACTGAAGCGAGCACATTGGGCCAAATATACCTGAAGAGAATAGATAGCCTGTTTGCTCCTATCGACCTAGCAGCTTCAACGTAAGGCAACTCTTTTATAGTCAGCACCTGACTTCTTATCACCCTAAAGTATGTTGGTACATAAACAACTGCAATAGCAAGAGCGTCGTTAATAACTGACGGACCAAATATACTTACTATCATAATAGCAAGTACAAGACTTGGAAATGCGTAGATACTATCCATTACAAGAGAAACAACTCTGTCAACATAACCACCTGCATAGGGGGCAAGAAGCCCTATGGGTATGCCTATGGCCATACATACAAGTACTGCTGTTACTGCAACAAGAAGTATGAACCTTCCTCCCCATATAATCCTGCTCAGCACATCCCTGCCGTAAAGGTCAGTTCCAAGGGGGAACTGCCTGCTTGGAGGTGAGTTTGGAGGACCTATATCCAGTGCTGTAGGATTATGAGGAGATATGAATGGAGCAAGAATAGACATTGCAGTTATGAAAGATATTATGGCGAGACCTGCTATTATGAAATTTCTACCATTTCCCTTTCTGATTGCAGATGTTAAGGGTCTAAAGAGAATAGCTGATGCAGAAAACAGACTATCCTGCTCAGAACCGACTTTTTTCAATATCTCACCCTCGGGTCAAGGTATGCGTAAAGAACATCAACTATCAGGCTGACCAAAGAAATCAGTATAGCAAGAAACACAACTGTCCCCTGAATAGCTGTGTAATCCCTGAAGTTTATTCTGTCAACGAGGTAAGTACCTAAACCGAGTATGTTAAATTCTGTCTCAGTTAGAATGGCTCCGCTCAAAAGAAGCGCGAACTGTAAACCCATTATCGTAATGATCGGAAGAAGAGCATTTCTCAGTGCATACGAATAGACTACAGTGCTCTCCCTTAACCCTCTTGCTCTGGCAGCAGTTACAAAATCACTTCTTATCGTCTCCATCATGTTTGTTCTTGTCATTCTGACAAATACTCCTGAGATCACCAAACCCAAGCTTATCGATGGGAGAAAAAGATACTTGAGAGCTGTGAAAAATTCTGGTATGTTTCCAGCCAGCAGGCTATCGATTGTATATAGCCCTGTTTGAATGTGCATATTCCCTATTGTCAGGCCTGCTGGAATCATGCCAATATCAGTTCTTCCTCCTACAGGAAGGATTCTCAACCAGACACCGAATATTATCTGAAATATCATCCCTAGAAAGAAGACCGGGAAAGAGTAGATGAATATACCATACACCTTTATCGCTCCATCTGCTATGCTTCCTCTCTTCCTTGCAGCAAAAGAGCCGAGCAGCACTCCTACAACTATTGCTACTATCGTTGAATATATCGCAAGTTCAAGAGTTGCAGGAAACCTTGACATTATTTCTGGTCCGACTGGTTCAAAAGAGCCAGCCATTGAAAGTCCAAGATTACCGTGAAGTAGGTTCCATATGTAATCTATGTACTGCTGCCATATAGGCTTGTCAAGGCCCAGCATATGGGTATATTGAGCAACGAGTGCAGGGTCCGCATTCTTTTCGAATTTGAGAAGCACAGGGTTTCCTGGAAGAATTCTCATCACAAAGAAGACTATAGTTAAAAGAAGAAAGACCATAGGTACAGTCAGAAGTACTCTTGTGACTATGTAGGCACGAAGACCCATGAAAAAATACCTTATCTGGTGGTTTTTACGTTTTTCCTTTACGGTGCTTTTATGTCGTCGCGCTTATGGTATAATACCTGAATATTGTAGTTGGATCTAATATTATACCTGTTACATGAGTTGTGCTAACTGCTATCGTTGTTCCCTGGAATAGGGGTACAAG
>Ga0209012_1001381_pt1 | contig 25355 bp, 31 predicted proteins | sample RS3BMetagenome_FD_184735 | JGI IMG/M metagenome (GOLD analysis project Ga0209012, IMG submission 184735) | Ferric oxide microbial mat and aquatic microbial communities from Rainbow Spring, Yellowstone National Park, USA - RS3B (SPAdes) (version 3) ...
AGCAAATCTCCTTTCCAGTTCAATACCCAAATATTATTCTTAGAAGCAAGTTCCAAAACATGAGGAAGAACAATGTCTGTATATATTACTTTTATTAACTTAGGTCTTAAAAGCTCAGGCTCATATTTCCTAATCAGCTCAATTTTTTTCTCCACTTCGTTCACTATTCGAGGTCCTAATCTAACAGAAGCTTCTCCAATTACGCAAATATCTCCACTTGCACCATAGATATTAATTTCTCTTCCTTTTATGAACAATCTGTCAAGCTTAATTTCTATACCAAGTTCTTTATTTAACCTGTAGCTTATAACATCCCTCGCTTCTTCTTCTACTGAAATAGTTAATCTTTCAACAGTAATACTGAGCCTTCTTTGTTCTTCCCGCATTGCTCTCATCTCTAAGCGTATGCTTTTAATTTCCTTCCACAATTTATTTTGGCCTTCTCTTAGACTTCGTATTTCTTCCCAAATTTTATTTTGGTCCTCTCTAAGGCTCTTTATTTCTTCCCAGATTTGGTTCTGGCCTTCTTTAAGGCCCTTTATTTCTTCCCAGATTTTATTTTGATCCTCTCTAAGACTTCGTATTTCTTCCCAAATTTGGTTCTGGACTTCTCTTAAACTTCGTATTTCTTTCCAGATTTGGTTCTGGCCTTCTTTAAGTCCCTTTATTTCTTCCCAAATTTTATTTTGGTTTTCCCATAATTTCTCTTGATTTTCTTTGAGCGCTTTAATTTCTTCCCACATCTTATTCTGATTTTCCCATAACTTATTCTGCTCTATTCTAATTTCCTTTATTTCTTCGAGAATTTTAGTTTGGATTTCTTCAAGTCTATCTAATCTTTTAAGAATATCAGCAAGCCCCAAATAGCCTGCTACAGCGTAGCGAAATTCTTTATCCTTATCTAACAATTCAAGGAATTTTTCCTTAAGATCGCTTTGCACCCTCAAAAGAATATGTTTGGTAAAATATTTAAGAATACTTTTGATGCTTTGATGAATACTTCTTAATCAATTTATTGTATAATAATATTAATTATTTCTAAAAAAGAAGTTTCAGAAATAAGAAGACAAGTTGGCTTAGCTAAACTAGAAGCGAATTTGAAGCTTATTCATACATTTACAAAGAAATGAAAGCCTCGCCCTTTAGGACGGGAACAGAAAGATTCAAATGTTTTATAAAGAAAATTCTATTATGCATGGTAATAAATCTTCTCTCCATCTCGATAGAGGGCTTGATGTGACTAGGAAGGAGCGTTCAGCAATATTTTATTTGTTTTTCAATGAGGATCCTATTTTTCAGGATCCTGAGAAATATAAATGGGGTGATTCTCTGTGCTACTTACTGTCAATCAAATGCGATATGTAGCTACGTATCAATGGTGGGAATGATGAAACGCTTTGAAAAGAGAGCCCTTACCTTTTCAATGCGTGGAGGAAATCACTTTATCATAACTTAAATGAAGCTTCTTTGTATATCGGATCCAGAAAACGATAATCCTTTACCATGCTTAGCTTCTCCATCTTTTCAATCAATCTTGAAAGTGTTGCTTTTGGTAAAGTTATTCCTTCTTTTTCTTCAATATATCTCCTCACTTCACCCCATGAATTTGAACTTGAAGCAATGGCTTTAAGAACAAGCCTTTCTCTAATGCTTAGCTTTTTAAGCTCATCCAAAGCTAAATTTATAGCTATTTCTTTCAAATCTTTTAAGTCCCTTATACCATCTGCATATTTCCTTCCAAAAAATGCTAGCCATCCAATTATTCCGTCAAAATAATCCAATGCTTCTTCGATTATATTTACAGGCGGATTCAAACCTTCTTCTTTAAATCCACGCATCAAGAATTCCTTAGATTCTTCTCTTGTAAGTCTTTCAACATGTATTTCATAGATGTATCTACCGTATAGAGGAGAATCGGGTCTTTCGATGCCTAAAAAATCTCTTAGCAAACCTATTTCGGAGCCAGCTACTATAAAGTTTATATTTTCAAAATTATCGTAACCGTAAGCTAGCAAGTTTCTTAGCTGAGCTGAAACAGGAGGTTTTGTTGCTTGGACTTCATCTAAAGCTAAGATGAAATTATTGGTTCTTCTATTGATTTCATTGAGCAAACCTACAAGGCTTATAGAATCGCTACCTTTCCATTTGATTTCTACAGAAAAACCTGCAAAGCTTATTCCTCTTATCCCTTCAAGTATTCTTCTAAATATTCCAATCGAAGAATTTATGCTATCAGTAATCCTTTCTTGCAATTCTATAGTCTTAAAAACTCCTCTCAAATCTAAATAAATTCCACCCATTTCATTTAGGAACGTTTTCAATACGCTTGTCTTACCAATTCTTCTAATCCCTAAAATAGCAATAATAGGATATCTTTTCTCAACTGCTTTTTTCAGCTCTTCAAGTTCATTCTCTCTATCAAAAAGCTCATTTCTATTTTTCTTAGGTTTAAGATCAAATAGTGTCACAGTTCCATACCGAAACTTAGTTTCACACTGAAACTAATAAACTTATTGCTATTTTCATAAACGAAATATTCAACGAAACCACACTACAAAAACAAAATAATAAAAGACCTAAACATCACAAACTAAACACATAAAACCAACAAACATTTTTCACGTAAACTGACGTACCCATTTTCACTGACGCCCACTCATAAACCTACGTCCAACCGTTAAGCGACCCCTACTCGTAAACTGCACCCCCGAACATTTTATCCTTACCATTTTTCTGCATGAAAACACCTACTCATGGATCAGTTTACGTGAAACATTCAGACATGCCTCAATGTCCACTTGTAAACATGTTGGACATAGATACACGTAGGTTTACGTGAAGCGGGTACTCTTTTTCTGAACTTTTCTATTAAGATGTATATATTATATTCATATATGTATTATATTCCCATCGAGTGAAGCTATTCTGGAGTTTATTCTTTAGGTAAGTTTGCTATAATCTTTGATTGTTATCAATTAGGAAAAAGATTTTTAATGCTTTTTAAAGCTTCTTTCGCTGTTTCTAAAATTTCCTTTGAAATTTCAAGAAAACCTGATCCATCACACGTTGAACACTTCTCGTATTCAACCACGGATGTTATGAAGTCGTCTTCTCGTATGATAGCTTTTTTAGGTACTTTTCCTTTACCTTCGCATGCTGGACATGGAATCTTCCCATTATTTAAAACACCCTAGTTCCCATCAGATAAAGCTTATGTGTTAGTATGAGTTCTTATGCGTGGGTGCAGATGTTTGGAGGAGGAGATCAATTTCATAAGATCCGCTATAATACCCATTGTAGAAAAACACCACCCCTCAAAGGCAAACCATGAGAAGATGAGCCTCTACGACCTCATAACGTTCGGCGTAATGGCGCAAAAGCACTTCGACGGAATATACAAAAAAGCATACAGAATCCTAATAGAAGACCTCAAACTCTTCCCCAAAGTAAGATACAACAAGGTAGTTGAGAGACTCAACAGATACGAAAAACTCCTAATCGAATGCCTAGGACTCTTCAAGCTCGAGAATCGTGGACTCCAAACCAATAGAGACAAAGAAGCTCTCCAGGCTCGGGAGGCATGAGAAGAGGGGGAGCTCACGCCTGATTAAGGAGGGGGAGCGTGTGGGGTTCAACCCATTAAAAGGGGGTTCTATGTAGGATACAAAATGATGTGTTATATGGATGGAAGGTATTTGAGCCTCATCTATGTTGATCCAGCTAATAAGCAAGATATAACTATTGTGAAGGAGAGGGTGGAGGATTTTTGTGAGAGGTTTAGGGGTTGTGTCCTTCTTCTTGATAAGGGTTATGTTGATGAGGGGTTTGCGGAGGTTATGAGGGTTGGCGGTGTGGTATGTGGCTATAAAGAGGGTTAATATGATAAAGAGTGAGGTTGAGAGGGTGTATTATCGGTTCTTATCTGTGGTGAGGAGGATCATTGAGACGAGGTTTTCTCAGTTGGATGAGTTTGGTGTAAGGTTTATGAGGCGGTTTCGAGGAGGGGTTTAGCTGTTAAGATACTCCTATCCATATTATCTTTTAACATATATCAGATGATGAGGGGAGCCTGATGGGAACTAGGGTAATTTTTATATTTTGATGCAATTTATAGCGTTTAGGATTTTGTTGTAAAGGTCTTGACTGAAATTCCTTCTCCAGATTTGTGTGTCCTCAGTAAGAATTATGCACATTATTTTATTTAAATTTCTAAGTACGCCTCCATGTGCTTTAGCTATGCCACTCTTTACGATATCCATGAATGCGGAAAACTCATAGTTTGATGAATAAGTGCTTTTAATCTCCTCTATCGCCTTATATAAGATTTAAGGGCTAGGTAATAGTACTATTACCTAGCCCTGGTGGGGGTTAAGGTCAGCTAGCACACTGAAGCCTAAAAGCTCGTCAGGGAGCTTGACCCAAACCCCCACGCATACTCGACCGGAGGTTGTCAGGAGAATGACAGATATAAGGGTAGTACATGTGGGGATGAAGTTTGTAGGGGTTGATGTGGCAAAGCGTATGTTGGTAGCGTGCGCGCTGGGGGAGGATAGGATGATAGTGGTTGAGAATGATGAGGATGGTTATGAGAAAATACTGTAAACGTTCGGAACGAACATCATAGTGGGAATAGAGAACACAAGCATATACCACTCATAGAATACCTCACAAAAAGGGGCATCGAAGTACTCACGCTCAACCCACTCGAAATCTCAAGAATGAAGGAATAAGAGGAAAAAAGAGCGACAATATAGACGCAAAAAATATAGCCACACAAATCATGATAGGTAGTGAGTGCAAAGTTGTGGAACATGCGAGAAGCTTAAAAGGACTTGTCTCAAGATACTGGTTCCTCAGAAGCATGCAGATCAGACTACAGAACAGGATTATCTGGGATTTGGACTTGGTCTCGAGTTATGAAGTGGTCTTAATAAGGGGTTTGTGGAGTGGCTTGCGAACGGTGATTTTAGTTCTTTGAGGTTGAGGGATTTGAGCTTTGAGGATGTTGTACTGGAGGATGTGAGAGTAATGGCTTTGGAGTTGTTTAGAGTGATGGAGTTGAAGAGGCGTGTTGAGGAGGAGATTGCTGCTGTTGTGCCTAGGGATCATGTGATTTTCACTGTTCCTGGTATTGGTCCTTTGACTGGTGCGATGATCTTAGCTAGGGTTGGTGATGTGAAGCGTTTTCCTTCTCTGGTAAGTTTGTTGCTTATTGTGGTTTGGATCCTGTTGTTGTGAGGAGTGGTGCAAGTGTTGCGAGTGGTGGTATTTCTAAGCGCGGTGATAGGGTTTTGAGGACTGCTTTTTATCTTGCTGCGTTGTCTAGGATGCGTGTGAATCCATTGATTAAGGATTATGCGGCTTTTAAGAGGTCTAGGGGTTTTAGGGGTAGGGAGTTGGTTGTTGTGTGTGCGAGGAAGTTGGCTAGGGTTGTTTGGTATAAGAATGAACCGTTCAAGTATTAATCCCAGCTGAAGGGGCGTGACAAAAACACGCTCATCACCTAGCTCACATCCTCGACAACACATTTAAATACCGGAATGCTTATATAAGGGAGTGTTTGGTGATTTGGAGAAATGTTATTAAAGGGTTTATTAGAGCTTTGACTCCTATAGTGATAATCCCAGTATGTTTATTTCCTTAATTTTCTGGACATTTGGTTTAACTATCTCCTCTCTTTTACTAATAGTTACTATAGTGCAAATTACCTCATTTGGTCACAAGTTGAAGTGGCATTACGACAATCTAAGCTTAATGAAATGGGCTATGAGCCAGTTTTTATCGCATATATTGAAGAGAAATATCATATATATTGTTAAGATTAAGAATATTGCCAATTATCCAGCCTATAATATGATTGCTTATTTAGATCCTACCACTCGGGTAGCTCTCCCCAACTTTGAATTATCCAAGAGCATGATAGGCGTTCTTTGATTTTTCCCTGCTTTGTTAACTTAAGCTTCATACTATCACTCCTCTAAGTTTTTGAACTATGCTAATTACTTCCTCTTGGTTAAACAAGTGAAATAAATTAAGCTATCTCCAAACATTATCTAGTCTACGAACTTTCTTACTACAAGGAAAATAGTCGTCGAAAAATTGCTACGTAACTTCGTTCAACGAAAACTTTAATTACGTTTGAAGCTTTCTATAGTTAGTTAAAAGTAAAGAGTTTAGAGAACTAAAGAATGATTAATTCTCTGCCTCTTGAAGTTTAGTTCAAAGAACATAGGAAAAGGTAATCCTTGGCCTAGAAAAACCTTAAGTTAACAGAGCGACAAATTTCTCAAGGAAGACTTAAATATAACTAAAATATAATCAAATATAGATAGATATGAAGCTTAAAGGCAAGGTAGGTATAGTGACGGGTGCTAGCGGGGAGATAGGTAGAGCGGTTGTTAGCGCCCTTCGAAGGGAAGGAACGTCATTGATGCTCCAATATCATTCGCGGCTTGAAGAGCTTAAGCGTGTGATTAATTCACTTCCAGGTCCCCAGAGTGAAATGCTGACTATGCATGTGGATTTTTCAGATCCATACAGGGCGGAATCACAGGTTATTGCTTTAGTTCAAGAGACGATTAGTCGGTTTGGGCGGATTGATGTGCTTGTCAACTTAGCCGGTAGAACAAGTAATGGTCTTTGGATGAAACCGATGTCTCAGTATTCTATTGATGAGTTTATGAGTATTTTTAATATTGATGTTATGGGCACGTTTCTCATGTGTAAGTATGTAGTACCTCAAATGCAGAAACAAGGTAATGGTGTAATCATAAATATGAGTGGTAATTCTGCGATCGGAGGTGCGGAATTTGGATTTGGGTGGATTGTGGCAAAAAGCGCGATACTTGGTATCACGAAGTCCTTAGCCTGCGAGCTCGGACCGTACATAAGAGTAAACGCTATAGCGCCTGGTTATCTTGATACAAAATGGGTTCGAGAAGGAGCTACGCCAGAAGAGCTTGAGGTAGCTAAGAATTCAGCTAGCTTGAAAAGATTAGGTCAACCTGAGGAAATTGCTAAGGTCGTAGTTTTCCTTGCTTCAGATGACTCTTCTTTTATGACTGGTGAGACTTTGATTCTAGATGGAGGTGTTATGATTCGCTAAACTAATTAGTTAAAATCTACGGAGATGCTTGACATGAGGCAAGTGATAAAGAGGATTGAAGGGCCAACAGTCGCAGAAGATGAAGTTGAGGTTGTGGAAAGGAAAGGCATCGGTCACGCAGACTCGCTAGCGGACGGAATTTCTGAATATATTGAACATTCTATGGTGCGAGAAAGAGCTAGTCTCATCGATGTTCCATATCATTTTTCAGATAAAGTCCTTATAATTGGTGGAAGGTCTGAACCAGCGTTCCGAGGTGGAAATATACTAGAGCCTGTCCAGATCATACCAATCCTTGTCGGTGATCCAAAAGAACTTGACACTAGTCGCATAGCGGAGTGGACCCGTGCGTATGTAAATCATATTGTTCCTCGCCTTGCACCAGAAAACATAAAAGTACAGCCAAAGGTAATTCCTCCCACAAGACAAGCCATCGGAGAGTATTTAATTGATCATGAAAGATCTGATGATACTAGTATTGCCGTTGCATATGGCCCATTGAGCCCAAGCGAACGATTAGTTCTGGAAATTGAACACCATCTCAATTCTGATTACGTGCGGTCTCGTCTACCAATGATAGGCCCAGATATTAAGGTGATGCTTTCTCGTGTACGAGATAATGTTAATATCACTATTTCTTTAGCTTTTATAGGTAGTGAACTTGCAGATGTTCAGGATTATCTTGAGGCTAAGGATCTAGTAGTAAAAGAGAGTATGAGGATTCTAGAAAAGTCGGGGCTAACTGGGACAATAAGCGTAAATAATGATGATATACCAGATAAGGGACTCGTGTATATTACTGTTACAGGTAGTAGCATCGAACATGGAGAATGCGGGTTTAGTGGTAGGGGAAACAGAGCGAATGGTTTGATATCGCCACTGCGTTGGACATCCATTGAGGCAGTAAGCGGCAAGAGCATTATTAATCATCCTGCAAAGCTATATTCATTAGTCGCCCAGAAACTAGTTGATGAAATCTTGCTTAATTACCCAGAGATAAGGGAGATTTCGGTGATTATGATAGGACAGATTGGCGAAAAGCTATCCAAGCCTTATCTCACCTTCATCAGGTATAACTCCAAACGAGATTTTGAGAAAGAAATTAACAAAGAGCTAGAGCGTGTCTTAACAGACCTCGATGGCTTAAGGTCACAATACGTGAGGTCGATGCTATGGAAATAAATCATTCTGCTCCACCAGAAAGTTCATTGAAACCGATCATAAAATTTTACCTTCCAACTTACGTAGGTATACCCTCCTTGGAACAGCTTAGGAATCTAAATAGCTCGCTGCCAGAAGAACTAAAAGTTGAGGCTATTCAGGCTGAAAAATCTACATATTTAAAGGATATCGATCCGAATCTGAGATCTGTTTATTTATCCAATTGGATTTACTCACTACAAATAAAGTGCCAGTGTCACTTTTCTTTTGGCCATGTTAGAATTTATCCATTTGGGAAAATCGACATTGATTTCTTTGCAGATGGCGTTGCTGTTATAGTTCTTACTGTGTTCGCCGACTCATCTTCGCCTATAAATCCAAGAGATATTCATAATGTGCTTACGATGATTGTGTCTTGGATCGATCACCAGGATCCAAGGATAGTGGGTTTGCTAAGCGCATTGATTACTAAAATTCGTAGTAGCTCTGAGCCAGATACAGACTTTTTAAATGTTGCCAAAAATGTAGAAATGAGTCATGGTTCTCTTTACGGTGGCTCCTTTTCCATTATAGATGGTTTTAATCTGGAGGAAAACGATAAAAACCTTCTATTCCAGTTTCTTGTGCCTGATTATACAGAAGCGAGACGAATCCCAAAACATATAAACACGGATGAGTTTCTTGCTGAGAGAATGGGTGACATGGTGCTTCACGCTTCGTGGGAAGGTCTCGTTGCGCACGGTCGAATCTACTGGCCAGATATCATTTTTTATGATATCATAAATCGACTAGTTCATCATATCTGGACAGCTTGTTACTACTTAGACCAATTAGCCTCTTACTATCTGAGTCAGCAAGCTTATAGTAAAGAACTAAACCAAGATCCCTATAAGTCTCAATACAAAGCACATGCACGCGCGGAGCAGATTAAGAAATTGCGTGCATTTTTCTTTGTAATCAGGGATACAATGAATAATTTTGATTCTAGGCTCAATATTAGAATTATAAACCTTCTCAAAGTATCAGCTGCTTATGGTAATCTAGATCGTATGCTTCCTGCAACTGATGAGAAGATCAATTTTCTTATGGATGAGTACGTTGAACAGTCTAGGGAGTATGAGCATTTACAGAGTGAACTTTTTAATAGACGATTGCAATTTCTGGCTCTGCTTATCGGAACATTAGTAGTAATAGACACCGTAAATATCCTATTAGGAGAAATACTCATGCCTGGTGATGTCACTTCACGTATACTCAATGTGGCAGCAAGACTTATCCCTGTGATCATCGTTGATGCGTTAATATACTGGTTTGGCTTACGCAAAAGACATGCCTCTTTTTAAAGAACTCATTGCAAAAACCTTAAGTACATTATGATGCACGCTACATATACGAAAGCTAGGAACGTTGATGTTAGTCTTTCATACCTTATCCTTCTGAACGATTTTAGCCATGCAAAGAACCTTTCAACTGCACTTCTAACATGCTTGTAGGCTATCTCATAACATGGAAGGCCCCCACGCTTATTCCTTGGATTTAAAGGTATGTTAGCTTTTATGCATCTTAGGTATTCTTTTATCTTCTTTGAGTCGTAAGCTTGCATATAGTTCTTTAGGCCTATTGATTGGCCTTTCAATTTTACGCTTAACTCTTATTCTTCCTAAAACTTCAATGAACCTTTTACTGTCATCTCCAGGACCAATAGCGATACTTAATGGCAAAGATTCAATGGCTGCATGAACCTTACAACCTATGCTTATTCCCATCGTAACCTATGAACTCTCCCCTTTCCTAGCTTCAACTCTATCTACGGAGACCTTCTCTAAACTAAGCTTTGAACAGCTGATCAAGGACCCAAGTATTTTGATCCATACTCCTTCATTCTGTCATCTCTTAAGCCTTCTGAAAGCAGTTGAGTAATGTTCATACTTAATATCCATCTACCTACATCCAGTTGTAAGAAGTAAAGTATGCCATTAATAACATTCCTATCGTTGGTCATTGGCCTGCCAACTTTTGCCCTAGGAGGAAGCAGGGGCCTAATAAGCTCCTTAAGTTGGCAGTCTCAAAGGCTAAAGAAAAAACTTAAATATTTACAATGAGTTCAAGGTATGTGAGAAACTTAAAGCATAAGTGGATGCTAGGTACACGCACAAGCGACGCTCGTAGGGTCAAGGTTGTTAAATATTATAACGAAGTTCACTACTCAAAGAATCAGGTGGCTCAAAGATTGCTCCGTAAAGCTAAGCTTAGGGATTCATGGTATCGTGCCATGCTCTATATGTTGGAACGTAACTGGATCGAAGTTCGAGATAGACTTATCGTTGAGTTAGGCTGTGGACTTGGGTTCTTCTCTACAAGACTTAGCAAGATGGGGGCCACGGTATTTGCGACAGACATCTCTCGACGCGCAGTATATACGGGAAAGCAACTTGTTCGTCGGCAGTATAAGGAGCACGTAGTATGGATGGTGGTTGACGCTATTTACATGCCGTTTAGATCAGCCTCTCTTAATATAATCGTGTGCGCAGAGACACTAGAGCACACATTTGCTATACCTTTAGTGATTGCAGAAATGGCAAGAACCATTTGTCCACAAGGTTATGTATTGGTGTCTTTTCCCAATTCAATAGCATGGCTTCCCTTTGATCTGATAGCAAAAGCGGTAGGTCAAAATCAGCCTGAGCAACTGGTCAATTATTATTTAATCCGGCGAAATTTGGAAAATTCCGGTTTTGTAATTGTGGATGAGGAAGGCGCAGACTATCTTTTTGAATGGAAGTTTAAGATTCCCTTATTATCTAAATTCATGCTGGTTATCGGTAAGAAGTGGTCATATTGGCGGAGGATATTCGCAGGGACGATCGTCCTTCTGGCTAAGAAAGAACTAAGTATAAGGACAAGAAAAGTATAAAAGGTGCTGACTATGAGTAATGACGCCCTGAGCCGAGTTAAAGTGGATATCGCCATTATAGGACGACGCAGTACGATTGGGGTGCTCCTTTTTGCTAAAGGAAGTCAACTTGAATGCATCGATCTTGGTAAATGGTATGGGACTAGAGTACGAGGATCGATATTACAACTTGGACGGAGACGGGTTCTTTTCATTCCTCGCAATGGCGATAAAAGGCTCGAAATTCCTCCGGCAGTTGTACCGTATAAAGCCATCATCGAGGCCCTCTTTCGAGCTGGAGTACACCGGGTTATTGGATTAAGTTCTGTAGGTGCTATCACGCGATACTCTATCGGAGATATAGTTATTCCAGACGATTTCATCGATTTCACCAGTCGTTATTTATCATTTTTCGACTCTAGAGGCTCTGCCTTCGTAAGAATGAATCCCCCATTTTGCCCAGTTCTCCGGCAAGCACTTATTAAGGGTTGTAAATTGAGTAATAAATCCTGTCGAGATTCGGCCACTTACATATGCGTTGACGGACCAAGATATGAAACTCCTTCGGAAATTAGGCTATTCGCTCGTATGGGAGCAGACATTGTGGGGATGACGATTGTTCCAGAGGCTATCTTGTGTCGTGAACGGGCATTGTGTTATGCAGCGCTGTGCGTTGTAACCAATTATGCCGAAGGAACAATCGAATACATACCGAATGCAGGAACTGAAGGACTTGTTCCAATGTCTGAACGTGCTCAAAGGAATGGCGTTCATCAAAGCGTTATTGACGTGTTGACAAAAGCGGTTGAGAACCTACCTGCATCACGGTCATGTCTTTGTAAAGCATCACTTGAAGAAGCTTTTTTAGATGGCTCACTCCCTCCTAAGCTTGTCAGATTCTTTAAAAAGAACGAGAAAGAGACCAAAAGATCAGGAAGTGCTTACCAAAGGTGAGTTGGAGCTCACGTACCTTGAGCGAGAGTTCCTGGGCAGTATAAGAAAAAGATAGTATACGTTTGTCAGCTTTAACAGTAGAGGTGTAGGAAAAATACAAAAATTGGAAAAGCAGATTTAATATTACTCCTCATCAGGATCGTGGAAAATACAGAACTCTCTTCCAAGATAACGTCGAACTCGCAGCCAGCCTTCCTTCCCAAGCGTTCCAGAATAATATTAAGAAATGGTTAATAGAACAACAAAGACCAATTGGAAGCGATATGGCTTCATGGGGAGAGGAATTGTGGGATACTTCTATGGCTCTAATTTGCTTAAAACATTTAGGTTTTCTTCAGAAAGATCCTCACTATCAAAAGGCTATACATTGGATGATAAGCTTATACAAAAAAATAATCGGCACAATTGGCATGATGAACCTTGGGAAACTTCTTGGAGTGTATGGGCAATATTGGAAACTGAACTATCCCTAGAATTATCTGAGATTGCCTACAATGCAATAAAATGGCTTCTGAGCCTCCAAGATACGGACGGGAAAATTATTTCTCCGCACTACACAGCGTACTTCATATTACCGGCTTCTAAATTATTAGGTTACTACTTGAAACTTTCACAAGAAGAGAAAGATACGATATCCACGGCTATTACGAAGGCAGTTAAATATCTTATTAATAACATTCAGAAAGATATATTATGGACAGGGGAGCCATGGTCAAATGGTGTAATCCTTTGGATATTATGTAGTACTGGAAATTTCCCTTACAACAACAAGGATGCCCTTCAAGAAGTGGTTAATTGGTTTTTTAAACACCAGGAAAATGATGGTAATTGGTAAGATGTGGTAGATACTGCGTTATCGATTTTAGGATTAATTCACTTATTAAAAGGACTCGAGTCTGTATCAGATCTTGAGATACATAATAACTTAAACATTTTGCTCAAAACACCAACACTTTGTTTAAAGCGCAAATTCATTCAACACCACGATGATGGTTATACATCTATTAATCTAAGTCCTAGGTTCAAAAAGGTAGCAGCCATCATAGCTTCATTAGTATCAGTAGTATCAGCGATTATTGGATTATTGTTTGGCAGATGAAAGTTGAATGAGCGTTGCTGATATATTTAATAAAATGGCGGATGAATATGATGAGATACGGGATTTGTGGTATGCATGGTTATATTCGCGTCTTCATTATTTTATTGTGAGAGACGTTATAAATGTGTACAATCCAATAATGGTGTTAGATGTGGGTTGCGGAACATGTTTTCAATCATTTTTGCACGTTGCTGCTGGAGCTTTTGTGATTGAGATAGATGTTGCAAAAGATTTAATAAAAGTTGCGAGAAGGAAATCGTTATCTTTCAATCCTAATAATGGGATTGTTTTGTTCCCAGTGTATTTTGATTTTGTGAATAAATATAACAAATTGATAAACAATCTTCTAATCGAAAGAGTTAGGATGGGTGAATACATTCCGCCGATTTTTATTGTGGCTGATGCAGCGGACTTGCCATTTCCGGATAATACTTTTGATCATGTTAATTCTTGTGGGAGTACGCTCAGTTTTATTGAAAAGCATGAGCAGGCCCTTTCTGAAATTGCGAGAATACTAAAACCGGGTGGAACATTTTTTTCTCGAGATTGAGGCGATGCGGAATGCAGATATTTTTTGGATGCTTATGGATAGTTTTTTAAATGGAAAACTGGGATATCATGAATCATTGAAAAAAGCGCTCAGAAATATTTTTACTTCACCCTCAGAGTACATCTCTGTTGATTATCCATTCGATGATGCTCAAAATCCTGTTTACATGAGAATAAGACTTTTTACAGAAAGTGGTTTAAAGCGTGAGCTTTCCAGTCTTGGATTCAAAATTTTAAGAAAATACTCCATTCATTCTGTGACAAATCTCATTCCGAGCACATATCTTGACGCGAATAATCCACCAAAGTGGTTAAGAAATCTATTTACATTTTATGCTAGTATTGAAGAAAGAATTCCATTTTATCTTCCTGGTTGTAGTCTTGTTCTTCTTGCTCAAAAGAAGCGTTAACTCATACCTGAAGAGGGTACTCCACATAAACAACGATGGGTCTTCAACAATATCGCTGAAGAATAACCAAAACATTATCAATTTCCCAGCGACTAGTTTGTGTGTTTTAAATATATCCTGTATACATAATAAGTGAGGTGAAAACAAAATGGTGGAAGGATTTTGCGTAAAATGCAAAGCAAAACGCGAAATACAAAACCCAACCAACACAACATTAAAAAACGGCAAACCAGCAATCAAGGGCACGTGTCTAGTCTGCGGAAAAACAATAATAGTCATAGGAAAGAAACTATAAAAACAAAAACATATTCTATTTTTTCCTTTACAACTTTTGAAAACTATTTTTCTACTAGAAAACTTGGGGCAGAGTAAGTTTTGCTTTGAAAAATAAAATATCAAAGAATAAAATGGCTTACCATATAGTAGTTTCCTATATTAAGTTTATTCATAGTTCATCTCAGAGTTAAAGTTCTGGGTTTTCTTGCCGAGTTCTTGTAATCTGATCTGATACGGCTTCTGATGACTTGATTGGCAGGTTGGCTAGTGCTTTTAAAACTTTTGCAAGAGCTAAAATGTCTGCTTTGTTTGCTTCTAAAAGGGATGTTCGAGCAGAAGCATTGGTGGGATCTCTTATTAAAGTATTGCAAAGCATTAATTTATAAAATCCATCAATATTATAAAAATTGAGAAGATGGTGAGCTTAAGTACTCTAGCATCTGACTTCTCCCATCCGAAAGAGCATGGCTTTCAATTTATGTAATAGCTTTCGTAGCTAAAGAAAAATAGCTCAAAAGATAACCCTCAATGATATTGTTCTGATTTAAATTTAAAATAAATAAAATTTCCCATCCAATGCGTTTAATTTTAATTAAAATTAATTTTAATTATATCTTTAGAGAAATATCTATATGTACTTTATAACTTTAGTTAGGTTTAGGAAAAAGTTAACGCAAGAAGACTTTAAAGCTTTCGATGAAGCAGAAAAAGAATTCGCAACAAAAGGCTTGAAGATTCTTCATGATTTCTATACATTAGGAGGATTCGATAACGTGATCATATCTGAAGCACCTAATGAAAAAGTCGTTATAGAATTCTTCATTAAACTTTCACATATTGCCCAAACAAAAACACTCGTTGCAATATCTAAGTCTGAAGGTAGAAAATTATTTTCTTAAGTAAATAAAGACATAAGTATATAAAAAATGAATTGAATTTTTTAATATCTGATTAAAAAATTATTTTTTAAACAATTTTTTCACTATAATTGAAGAAGTTGAAATAATAAAGGGAAGCTGCAAACAAAGCATTTCATAAAGAAATCTTTAAAGGAGTTTCTTTTAAACCCTAAGAAAGAGAAGAACGGTGATAACCTATTAAATGCATATTGCTTAATATTAACGTACTTAAGATGCTTTTTAGCTACATTATAGCATTCTTCAATTTGTTTCCTAGGAGTTATTGGAATATCGTTCATCATGAAAACTGGATGAAAGATTAAAAGATTATAAGGTATTTCTTCATTTAAGCTAGCTATGAACTTAGCTATATTCTCAACCTCTTCTGCATCGACATAATGGGGAACCAACAACGTTGTAGCTCCTAATACAGGAATTCCTTTCCTTTTCTTAAAATACTCATTATATATCAACTCGAAGTTTTCAAAAACTCTCTTATTATCCATTACTGTTAAAGCTAAATGTATAGCATTATTGAAAGCTTTCAAATCAAATTTTATGTTTCCACCGCTTCTATATGCTAAATCTCCTGCTATTCTAACCAAGCTTTTATTTCCATCACCGTTCCATTCAAAGCAAATTCTAACGATTCTTTTTGAAGGTTTTAACTCAAGTATTTTCTTGGATGCATTTCTCCACTTACGAGTGCAGCGACTAATGTTGCATTATCTACAGTAGCAGATATGAGACCGAAGAAATAGAGAAATTCTACTCCCGTTTTCGCTACAGGTTCAGCTAAAGGCTTGAAGAATTCACCTAATAAAGTTAAAGCAAATACAAAATATAGACTTCTAGAGTTCGCATAAAAATATCTTTCATCCCATATTCATTTTTTGAAATCAATAAAGTTTCATTATTATCTTTAATGTAAAAAAGCGATAAAACTAAAAAGATAAAAGCAAGGGTATAACTATATGCCACATATTATCGAATAAAAAAGTGAAGCCAGCATGATAAGGTTCTCCACCCAATTTCGCTATAACTTTAGTAGATAATGGTTCTCCTAAAGGAAAAAGCACTGCATCGATACCTATTGCGAAAGCAGAGATGATCGTTATTTTTACTTTAGCTTCTCTATTAATTTTCGCATAACCTAAGAGTCCAGCAAATATGGCGCTAGCGACAATTGCAGATATAACACTAGATAGAAATGAGGTAACGAAAATTGTAAGAGGTAAAATATATGATTTTACAAGCTTATTTGCAATTTTATCAATTCTTTCTCTAATCATATAGAAAAAGAGATCTGCAAACAAAACAGCTTGCGTAATTCCTATCGGTAAGCCTCCTATCATTACAGGATGAAGCAATGCTTCTTCGATTAATTTAAATGATAACAAGCCTGTAAATATACAGCAAAAATACCTAATGCTAGGAAAAAGGACTCGATATTATGCTATATTTTTTAGATATGAAGGGTAATACGAGTATTAAAGCTAAAACCACTATCTGTATTGTAATATCATCAAACATACAATATTCTACTTATGTTGAATTAAATTATATTGCTTCTTAACATTGGTGAGATATGGATTAAACAAAAAGTACTTTAGGATTTGAAGCTTTTCAAGATGTTATTCTTCTTACAAATAATAAAAGCCTCGACATTTAGGTGAGAATAAATTCAAGCGAATGTTTAGATATATAGCAACCTCATGAGCTCAATCATGGGCTGATAGGACTTGAGAGAAACAATTATCATTTTCATTTTTCAATTTTAACGAAGAATCAGATTTAGGGTCTGCCATCCTTATTTAAATGAAGCTCCAATTCCTTAGAACGAGAATAGATGCTATGACGCTTCGACTATTAGCAAATGAGAAATACAGCTTCGAATCAAAGTTGAGAATCAAATAGAGTAAAAAAGAAAACATCAGCTTTGGCGCGAGAGCACAGAAATCAGTACAATTCTTACTTTGTATAGTTAGCTAACTTCCATCGTTAGAAAATTAAAATTGACTATTATTTCACGTAATATTCATTTAAAAATGATAGCTTCTTAAGGTTATTTATATGTAAGCTCTTATTTATATATTTAAATTGCCTTATCTATATGAAGATATTCTATGGCTATGATAACAGGAGGCGAGGTCCTTAAAAGAGTGCTAGAAAAAGAAGAAGTTCGATATGTATTTGGCGTTCCTGGCGATCAGCTTTATCCTTTTTTGAATGCCCTATATGATAGCAATATAAAATTCGTAACATTTCATCATGAAGCAAACGCTGCGCATGCTGCTGATGCTTGGGCTAGAATTACTGGTGAATTAGGGGCGGTCATAGCAACTGTAGGTCCTGGTGCAGCTAACTTAATAAGAGGAGTTTATCCTGCTTTTGCAGAAAATATACCTATTTTAGTAATGACGGCACAAAATCAAACGTTCAGATCCTATCCTGATTTTGGTTCAATGTAGGCTCTGGATCAATTATCTCTTTTCAAAGCTGTTACTAAATGGAATGTTGTAATAAATCATTGGAACAGAATTGTTGAATTGACACAAAGAGCAATAAGGATTGCTATGTCAGGCAAACCTGGACCTGTTCATATAGATTTCCCAACAGATATATTACATCAAACTGGTGACGAAGAAGAAATAAAGATTCATGAAAGAGAAAAATACAGACCTGTGAAAAAGCCTATTCAGGATCTAGATTCGTTAAAAAAGATAGCTATGATGTTAATAAATGCGGAAAGACCTTTAATTCATGCAGGAGGTGGTGTATTGCGTGCCAAAGCATCTAAAGAACTCATCGAACTTGCTGAATATCTTCAAATACCCGTCACCGCTTCTGTATCTGGAAGAGGGTGTATACCAGAAGATCATCCGTTATGTCTTGTTCCGCATAGTTATGGAGCGATTGCAGCACAAAATGAAGCAGACTTAGTGTTATTAATAGGATCAAAGCTAGGTGACCTTGATTTATTCGGAAGACCTCCAATATGGGGTGATTATGCTACACAGAAATTCATTCAGATTGATATTGATGCAGAAAACATTGCGTTGAATAGACCTATAGAATTAGGTGTGATAGGCGATGCCAAGGAAACATTGTCTGTATTGTTGGATATTATTAAAAAGGAAATAGAACCTAAAAATTATAGAGAAAGAAATCGCTATTATAAAGAATTGGAAAAACAATGGATTGAGCAATTTGAAAAGATAGTCATGATGGATCAGATACCCATTCATCCTTTGAGAGTTATACATGAAGTGAGAGCATTTTATCCAAGAAATGCAATTGCAGTAATAGATGGAGGAAACACAACAGTTTGGGCTCATTATTTAAATAGAGCATATGAACCAAATACCTTTTTAAGTAGTGCAACAGGAGATTCCGGACATCTAGGTAGTTGTATAGGATATGCGATTGCTGCTAGGCTAGCAAACCCTGAAAGAGAAGTTTATTGCATAACAGGCGATGGTGCTTTCAGTATGGGAATTGCAGAATTAGAAACAGCCAAAAGATTAGGATTGCAAATCACCTTTGTAGTATTAAATGATTCTGCATGGGGCATGATAAAAGCAGGTCAAACATTATATTATTAAAAAAAGGTATATCGGTGTAGATTTCGGCGAGATCAGATATGATTTGATTGCTAAAGCTATGGGATGCTACGGTGAACGTATTGAAGATCCAAAAGAAATTAGAGGAGCGCTAGAGAAAGCAAAACTATCAGGTTTTCCTGCTGTTCTTGATATAAAAATAGATCGCGAAGTTATACCTCCAGATTTTCAAACACTAGCAATGATTTGGCTTGAAGGTTGCGAACCTTCGCCAAAGATAAGCAAAAAAGAAGAATTAAGTTTGGCAAAATAATTCTTGGATAAAAATTCAGCTCTAGAAAAATTAGTTTACTAATTTAAAAATGGTTATCATTATTTTTACTTTAATAATGGAATATCTCGTATTTTATCATCCAAATGATTTATCTTATATTTTATAATTTAGACTTCAACATAATAATCCAAAATCTTTTATACCATCTATCGAAGATCTCATTTTTAGCGAAATGAAATTCTATCGGAGCGAAGAAATCATTTAAATATTCCTTAATTTCAACAACAGTTTTGGCATATTCTTTTATTTTATCACATGACCATATATAGCATTGATGCCAAGCTCATTTGCTCTATTCAATGCATCTTCATCAATATGAACAGCCATCATAACCTTTCTTCTTAATGGTTTACCAAATTCACTTTTAATACGCTCAACCTTATCATTGAACCACTCTACATCATCCTTAGATGCATGTGTCTTAACTTCTATTACATCAATAGCATTATCACTTATAATTACATCGAATTCGTACTCTTTTCCTTTTATTCCATATTTACCTTCCTTATCTATATATCTAAATCTTTTAGCATTATCTGGATTTATTCCCATTTGTATTAATTGATCTTTATATATGTTAAGAATTGTCTTCTCCAAATCTCTACCATATCTTCTGGTTAGCGAACCTATAGCAACACTTAGCTCATTAGTAACTACTCTAAGACTTCTTAATTCTTCAAATATTAAGTTAAACATTTTATCATGTTCCTCCAATTTTTTCCTATGAATTATTAATTCTTCTAATATTGCATTGAATTTTTTGTCATGTTCTTCCAATCTCTCCCCAATCATAACAAATTTTTTGTCATACTCTTCCAATCTCTCCTCAATTTTCAATAATCTTTCTTCGACTTTCGCAAGTCTAGCTTCAGTTTTCGCTTGAATATCGGCCAATTTTGCAATATTTTCAGTTAACCTTAGTATTGATTCTTCAATCTTATCTAATCTATGTAAGCCTAGTAAACCTATGATGGCATATCTAAACTCCTCATCTTCTTTTATAAGTCTTAATATATCTTCTTTGAGCGTCATCGTATATTAAATACTTTATTCCTATCAAATATATTAGCCGATCCTTATTAAATTATAATTATACTTATAATAAGATTTCTTAAAGAAAATGAAGGATATTTAGACAAATATTTTAAGAGGTTTGCCTTAATTTCTTCACCTCTCTCTCATAAGCTTCTATTAAATTATCCATAGTTACAATTCCTTTATACTTACCATCTTCAACAACACATGCCCACTTACTTCTAAGTCTTGACATAATTTCCCAAGCTTGCTCTAATGTTGAATTAGGCCTAACGTAAGGTGATCCTATTATCATATACTTTCTAACCATATCATTCTTGTCAGCATTCAGCAAATCCCTTAAATATACTATACCTAAAAATCTATAATTATGATCTATCACTGGCAAACTTAAGAAATTATAGTTAGTCATTATAGATATTGCTTTTTCAATGCTTTCATCATCAAACACTTTTATATCCTCAAATTTACATTCTGAAACTCTAACACTCTCTAGAACTGGAATCATAAACTCACTCCTATGTGCTGGCGAATCCCTTTTAGTAGAAACTTGAGCCTGATAAATAGTATAGCTACCAGATATTAAATAGGAAATTGCAACAGCTACTATAGCTCCAGGTAATAGCTGTAAACTACCAGTCATTTCTGTGACCATAATGATGATAGATAGTGGAACCTTACCTGCTGCGCTAAAGAAAGCAGCCATTCCTATAATTACAAATGGAGCAACTGAGGGTACGATAGACGGAAATAAGTAGTGAAAGAGTAAGCCAATATCTGCCCCAATAAATGCACCAATAAATAAACCTGGTGCAAATACACCACCACTACCGCCAGATCCAACACTAAATGCTGTCACAATAATTTTCAAAAATGGCAAAAGTATCAAAAGTATTATAACGGGAAGAATGGGAGAATAAAAAACATTTTGAAAGAATCTACTATATTCTGCTAAATCAATCCATCCATAACCTACTGCCATAACCTCTGGAGCTATTAAAGCTATGGTACTTGCAAGTAATGCCCCAATCATAGGTTTTAAGTAATTATTAATTTTTAACTTTTTAAAGAAGCCATGAACTCCATAAAAAACCTTTACGTAAACTATAGCTAATAATCCAGCTACGACCCCTAATACAGCATACATTGGTAATCTTAACGGATTAAAAGGTCCTGTGTAATATCCGAAGATTGGTGTAAAACCAAATATACTACCAAAAATAGTATAACCTATTGCGGAAGCTACGAGACCAGGATAAATGACTTTTGGCTCTAAATCTCTCCTATAAAGAATTTCTGACGCTAATAAAGCCCCACCAATTGGAGATTTAAATATTGTTCCTATTCCAGCCCCTATTCCAACTGCAACCATTCGCCTTCTATCCTCTGATGTTAGCTTAAGTAAATCAGCGAAAACTGAACCAACGCCAGCTGATAACTGTGCTGTAGGGCCTTCTCTTCCAGCACTACCTCCAGAACCTATGGTTATGGCAGAAGCTATGATCTTTACTGGTACGACAACCCATCTTATTTTACCTTGATAGTAATGATAGGCCTTTATTGCAGCATCAGTTCCATGTCCTTCAGCCTCTGGTGCAAAAGTGTAAACTATTAAACCAGAAACCAAGCCGCCAATTACTATAGAAACAGGTATTAAATAGTAATCGCCTGGATAAAACGTAAAGGTAATTGGGTTTCCTCCTTCGCCTATTGGCCTAGGGTACAATATCCCAATTAAATGGAAAAAAATAAATCCTCAAATAAAAGAAGCAAGAGATAGAATACAGTAGCAGCTAAACCAGATATAACTCCCATTATAACTCCTAATATAAGCCATTTCTCAAAATAAGGTAGTGACGTAAGCGTTGAATTCTTAACCTTCATAAAGTATCTTAATCCATTAATGTTTTTAGTTTTTTATATTTACATAAATGAAAGCCTCGCCCTTAAGGCGGAATGAATGGTTTAAATATTTTAAAAAGAAATTTTAATCAAGTACGGCAACAACGCTTCTCCTAAGCTCGAATGAGAGCTTAATGTGACTTAGGAAGGAGCAATCAGCAAACTTTTATTTGTTTTTCAATAAAGATCCATTTTATTCGGGATCCTGAGAAATATATATGGGGTTGGTTCTCTTAGCTACTCACTGTTAAGCAAATAAGAGATGTAGCTATGAATCAATGGTAGGAATAATGAAACGCTTTGGAAAAAGAGCCATTACTTTTTCAAAGCGTGGAGGAAGTCAGTTTTCTAGGTTATATTTAATTCCAGTAGTTACTAATAAGAGGTTTAACTTATTATATTTTTCGTCTCATTTAACATATCTTCTATTTTCTTTAGTGAAACAACAACATCATCTATTGAGTATTTCTTCTCATGAAAACCCCACACATGCAAATCATAAGCTACACTCCAACCTTCCAAAATCCAATAACCGAGCTTTTTTGATAAAGTTTTACTTGCCTTACCTAGCAAATAAGTATACCATCTACCCTCTCTCAGAAACTCCTCATATTCATCAGTCTTAAATTTCTCCGCTAAAGCCTTAACAACCTCCTCAGCTACTTTATACGCTTTTTCAGAAGCTTGAACCGCATCCTTCTTCTGAATATGCTGTTTACACTCCTCTAAATATTTCACTGCAAATTCTATTCTTTCCTTACTACTTTCAGCTGGATCTTCCCTGCTTAACACGTCTAATAAGACATCATTTATATCTATACCTTTCTCTTTAAGCTTCTCGATTAACTTCTCATTCACGCTGAGCATTTTCTAAAATACTCCCTTTTAATAATACACAACAAACAATTAATATACTTTTTGAAACACTTGCTATATTGTATAATTTGAGTATATGATGACTTTGGTTTGAATTTACTTCTCTTAAGGTTATTTCTTTCTACTGACTTCACTTCCATTTAAAGAACAGGCTTTCATTTCTTTGTTTCTTATATGCATTCTTTTATACCATTTCTTGCCATATTTCTTCTAAAATTCGATTCAATTCTTCTTCTTTAAGCATTCTTCCCAATTTTATTGTCATTCTCTTTTTCCGCTTAGTATGAATTTTTGCTTGACGAAGCTTTTCATTTATAATAAGCGAAAGCTTCCTAGTACTACCATACTTTTTAATAGCTTCTTCAATAAGTTCTTTATACAAATCATCATAAGATTATAGGAATTTTGACTATATCCTATATTTATTTTAAAATTTATTATTTATTGTTAAATGACAAAGATTCTAATAACTTATTAACTTTGACATTATTCAACTTTTATATATCAAGAAATCTAAAAATTATAATCTTTTAACCGCTTCTGCATATATAGTATCAAGGAAATTGTAGTCCTTGATTATACTCATATTTTCAAGATTATTTATAAGATTGTTCAAAACACTTGTAGAAATACTTGAACCTTCTGCATTCTCCAAACATCTCAATAGCTTAGACCAGCTATTAAAACCTTTAGATAAACATTTGAGAAGATTCTCATATCTCCTTGCAACTACTATAGATTGTTTTCTTTTTTCTTCAATAAAATTCTTAATTTCTTGTAATGCTACAGAGATCGCAGCTTCTTTTATTTCATTTATATTTCTTTTGTTATAATAGTAATTTCCTGCAAATACTAGCCAGCCTGGAATGCCATCGAACAATTCAACTATTTCATTCAAAGTTTTTTCATCAACTTTAAGATTCAACTCTTCAAAGCCTTTCTCCATGAAATTCAAGGAAGTTTCCTTATTAAATCTCTCTATTTTAATCTCATGATAATACCTACCATATAATGGAGATTTGGGGTCTTCAATTCCTATAAAATCATATAATAATCCTACTTCTGAACCTGTTAAAATAAAAGTTAAATTTCTGTTGTAATCATAAGAATGAGCTATAGCATCTTTTATTTCTTTAGATAAAGGCCCCCTTAGTCTTTGAGCTTCATCTAAAGCTATTACTAACCTTCTTTCGTTTAAATGATCAAAAAAGTCAGAGAGACTTACGAAGTTCCTTCCTTTCCAAGATATTTCTACATAATTACCAACTATCGTAATTCCTTTAATTCTACTAAGAATTTCCTTAATTTTGTCCAAAATTGAAGATAATGCTTCAGAGAAAACTCTATAAAGGTCAGCCCTGCTGTAATTTTCTTTAAGCTTTCTGCAATCTATTGTAATAAAGGGAATTTTAGATTCGTTTAATGCAACATTCATAACTGAGGTTTTCCCAATTCTTCTGATTCCTGTTATAATTAATAAAGGTCTATTTAGATTCGATATTATTTCCTCCATTTCTTTTTCTCTATCGAAAAGTTCTTTTCTATTAATCTTAGGTCTTTCATTAAATAGCACTTCTGTCCCTGAACTTATATTCACCCCCAGAAGTATATAATCTTACAATATGTTGAAATATTCCTTAAAGAAAAATACTCCAATTTTTAAATTTCCTGATCATTTAAAAGAGGGGAGAAAGTCTAGAATAAATAATTAAAAGAGAACTGTTGGAAGAAACTGGTTATTCACCAACTGACCTCCTCCCCGCCCTAAAGGGCGAGGGTTCCCTGAGGTCTCGGGGGTTACACCCCTTTAACGGGTGCTACTCGGTTATGGTCTACGATAAAAGATAACGGTTTCTTTATTGCTGAAACTACTATATTCGCTGCTTTGAGTTAAAAACTTTTACCCCGCCCCTAGAAGAGGCGAGGTTTGTCGCTCATTTTTATCAATTCATCTACTTAGGCTGGTATTACGTTTCATCGAGAAATCTTCAAAAAGAATATTCTTTCTACGAAAAAATTTAAAAACTAATAGAAATCCTTCTGAAATTAAAAGGATTAAAATCGTTAGCGAAAATATATAATCAAATCAATGAAAAATAAAGCATGCTGCTACATTAGTAGCTTATTCATTTTATAAAACATTTAAAAAAATTAATATTTTATAATATTAAATATCATATTCTATTTGAGTTCGAATAAAGGTGAAGAAATTTTATATCTTTTTTGTTCTTTTTGTAATTCTTTATCAAAAGTTAGAAGTTTAGCTTTACGCCTTTCAGCAATACAAAGTATTAGTTTA
>Ga0209012_1001387_pt1 | contig 25259 bp, 22 predicted proteins | sample RS3BMetagenome_FD_184735 | JGI IMG/M metagenome (GOLD analysis project Ga0209012, IMG submission 184735) | Ferric oxide microbial mat and aquatic microbial communities from Rainbow Spring, Yellowstone National Park, USA - RS3B (SPAdes) (version 3) ...
GGCAAGATTCCAACCAAGAAAGAGTTGGCGTCGCTACGATTGATTCGGAACGAATTTCACGGGGATTGGAACTACTCCATCCACCCACAGCAGCTATAAATGTATCAAGTTATTTCTGTACGAGTCCTTAGCTACATACGGTATCCCGGCGACTGATTGTCGCAAAAGGATGCTGTGGGTTAAACGGTTTTTTTTAATTTTCTTCGCAAGCACTTCGCACGAAAGTACCGATAATATAGTATGGTAAGATGTAAGCACGCAGGGCATACTGTAGCTGTGTTAACGCGTTGGGATTCCGGTGGATATGCGAAAATATTGGGTATCTCGATTTCTTGCGGTAACAGCGCTGGCCTTGGGGCTGCTCTTCACGGATGCTTCCGCGCCAGCGCAAAACGTGGAAAAAAAGCAGCCGCTTACACGTAAAGCGGTTATTGCGGCCATTGACCGTGGTGTTGCCTATCTGCTTAAAAAAGAAAAGCCCGGCACATATTGGGAAACCCTTCCGCCGGGATCGCAGAATTCTGGCGGTGAAACTTCTCTTGCTCTTTACGCTCTGTTACAGGTCGGCAATACATTGAGCCGAACCGATCTGAGCGCGGATTCCCCGAAAATCAAACCGGCGCTTAAATGGCTGGAGGAACTGACACCCAAAAGCACGTATGTAGCATCGCTGCAGATCAGTGCCATTACCGAAAGCCCGACCAATTCACCGCTTTACTTCAAGGCCCTGCATAGAGCGGATAAATATCTGATCGATTCGCAGCATTCCGATGGTGCGTACCACTATGTTTGGGATGGTGTAAAGCCCCACGAGGTTATGCCCGGCAACTGGGATAATTCCAACAGTCAATATGGGTTGCTTGGGGTATGGGCTGCGGCGTTGGCCGGATTTTTACCGCCGGAAACTTACTGGATACGCTGTGAAAAGCATTGGCGAAAATGGCAAAACGCCGATGGTGGCTGGAGCTACCAGGGCCACGGCACTTCGACCCGATCCATGACCGCTGCCGGCCTGGCAAGCTTATATGTTGTCGATCAATATCGGCATACCGGTGTGCATTTGAATCCGCATAATGACAAGAGTATTCTGGATGGGTTGCGTTGGCTGGGATCACATATTCAAACCCAGGAGAATCTTTATTATCTTTACGGATTAGAACGTGTTGGCTTGGCCAGCGGACTGCGGCATATAGGAACATTTAACTGGTACACAATGGGTGCCAAAACCATTATGAAAATTCAAGACAAAGCCAATGGTTCCTGGCCACGCAATGTTCCCGGTGCTCCGTCGGTAGTCGTCCCAACGAGCTATGCGCTGTTGTTTCTTACCCGCGGCCTAAATCCCATTATCTTCAATAAGCTGCAATACAATGGCCCATGGAATGCCCGCCCCCGCGACGACTATAACGTTACGCAGTGGCTTAGCACCACTTTTGAGCAGCAGATTAACTGGCAAAGCGTCAATATCAACTCCGATCCGCGCACCTGGCTTGATGCACCGGTTTTGCTTATTACCGGCCACGGCAATCCCCATTTCACCCCAGATGATATCGCAAAATTAAAGTGGTATTTGAACCACGGCGGATTCATTTTCTCCAATGCGGATGGCAACAGCAGATCCTTCACTCGCGCAATCCAGAGAGCCGCCTCTGCCGCAACAGATCATATGCTTAAAATGCGAACACTATCTCCCTCAAACTGGCTTTATCATGTGCAATATCAACTGCCGGCAAAAATGGATTTAATGGGTCTTTCCAACGGCATCCGCGTAAGCTGGGTACATAGTCCGCTGGATGTCGGAGCGAGGTGGGAAAGCCTTAGCACCGATTTTCACCCGAATGCTTTCCGGCTTGCCGCGAACGTCTATTTCTACGCCACCAGCAAACATCGGTTGGTGCGGCATTTGAATCCAAGGAGCCCAAAATTTAAAATCACTCGTCAACTCCGCGATATAAATGTCTCATATATCCGTCACGCTGGAGAATGGAATCCAGAGCCGGAAGCCTTTAAAGCATTCGCTGATTACGCCGCAATCCATGGATTAAAATTCTCCATTCGCACGGCCACGCTGAAAACAATGGCGGAAAAAAAGCCCCTGATCGCATATATGTCGGCCATGCGGCCATTTGATCCCTCCTGGCGCACCGAGCATGATATCCGGAATTTCCTGGATGCGGGCGGCACACTGATTATCGAATCCCCCAATGCCAACAAAAACGTTTCCCATTCGGTTCGTTCTATGATTGCCCAATTGTATCCCCTGGCGACGATGGGACAAATTCCACAATCAAGTCGCATTTTCACTGGGGTGCTTCCCAATAGTGTGGCACTTCCCAAAGCGCAATATCGCGTATTTTTTCTGCGACGTCACGGTTTTTTAGACAAGCCCGTGCTTTATGGCCTGCGCCGCCATGGGCGATGGATGATTATTTATAGCCCCTATAATATAGCAACGGGACTGACGGGGACTCACGCCTGGGGAATCATGGGTTATAGCCCGGCCACAGCCCGGCCATTAATGCTCAATATGATGCTGTATGGCTCACAAAAGCGAAAGCCATAGCATCCCATGCACGGTTCGCGTTACACTTGTTTATTATGAATGTACCGAAACCTACTCTTGATCTGTTTCTTGACCCCGGTAATCGTCGGGCTTTCTCATCGCATGACCGCCACTGGGAATCCAATCGCTATGTATATCCGGTGGTTTCCCGCCGCAGTGGCGGAATCAGCATTGGTGTAAATCTCAATCCTGACAAAATCTGCAATTTTGATTGCATTTATTGTTGCGTGAATCGGCGAATCGCGGGTGGACCGTCGGCGGTTGATTTAGCTGTTTTGCAATCCGAACTTACACACATGCTGCAAATGGTGCAAAGCGGAAATATTTATGCCATTGAACCCTTTGTTGGAATCGCTCCAGCACTGCGGCGCCTCAATGACATTGCGTTCTCCGGCGATGGCGAACCCACCACCTGCCCGCAATTTTTTGAGGCCTGCCAACTTGCGGCCGAGATTCTCCGAACGCACGAGCTTCCGGAGGTAAAAATAGTGATTATCACCAACGCTACGATGCTGCACCGCCCCGCCATTCAAGAGTCATTAGCATTTCTGGACAGGCATAACGGGGAGATCTGGGCTAAGTTGGATGCCGGTACCGAGGCGTATTACCAGCAGGTAGATCGCTCCAAAATTCCGCTCAAGCGGATACTTGATAATATCACCACCTGTGCCCGCCATCGCCCGCTTGTAATTCAGACGTTGCTGATGAAGGTTCATAATCAACCACCGGGAGAAGCCGAAATAGAGGCCTATATTCAGCGACTCACGGATATTCGTCGTGCGGGCGGCAATATCAAATTAATCCAACTTTACACCCTGGCCCGCCACACCACAGAAGCTTATGCAACGGCATTGCCGCCAACCGAATTGGCGGCAATAGGAACGAAAATTGGAACAGCGCTGCCGGAAATAGCGGTTCATGTATTCCCCTGACCCCGCACCAGACCGGCTTGCGAATTCAAGGCAATATTTATTTATTGCCATGGCCCGCGGCAGCAGGTGCGTTGGGGCAGCCCCTAGGTTTACAGGCGTTGCACATATACGCGTTGGATTGGCACAATTGTTGTTGATGTTTACCGCGGGTCTGGCAGTACTCGCAACTATATTGATTCTCACCGCAATCGGTGATGCGCTTCATGATTACCTGCGCTATTTTTTCATCCAGCCCCAGAGGCTGAGTAACGTGGAAGCTGACATTTGGATGGTTTTTTGCCGCCTCGGCAACCATGCGGGGAATATCGGTTGTGCTGTGTCGGCCCGGCGATAAAAAATATGGATGCACAACGACTTGCGTGGCACCTTGCGCGACACATGCGGAAAAAGCATCGGCAATGGTTGGTGCAGCCAATTCCATGTGCGCGGGTTCTACAATTTGCTGCCCGCTGACACTCCGGAAAAGTTGGGCAACGTCATTAAGCATATCATTAGCGGACGCCAAACGACTGCCGTGATCCACCAGTATGATCCCCATCGCGTGGGGCTGAAATGTTTGGGGCATGCATCATTCTCCATTGCGCACATTCAACACTCGTATTGTAGCATGGGTTTTTGTCTGTGTGACTGTACCGGCAGCGTCAGGCATAGAATTATCGGAACTGTCATTTATGGGACAACATTCCGCCAACACTATCCGGGTTTTTCTCATGAAATCATCGTGAGATGCCGATGAAACACCTACGCTCACATCTACGTGAACCGAAAAATTCAAGTCGTGCTTTAGAGGAGAGTAGAAGATGATTAACGTAGAGGTTTTAAAGAGGATTGTACCAACCATTGCACCTGCCATGACCGCATGGGCCGAAGGGATGGAACGTCGCGCAATGGAAAGTGGTGTTGCTCTGGATTCGATACAATGGCGCGATGCGTTACGCGTGGGCGTGCAGCGTCCGGAAAAGGTGCGCATTATGTATGTAGATGAACTGCCGCAGCCCAATACCGAATTGACGCTTCTGGCGAAAGAAATTGGCATTCTCACAAGCGAGACCGAAAGCATAACATTCGGTTACGGTATATATATGAGGAATAATTTGCCCGATGGCAAACGTCGGCTGATTCATCAATTGGTACATTGCTGCCAATTTGAACGGTTAGGCGAGATGCGGATATTTGTTCGCGAATATGTACAATGCTGTCTGGACTTCGGTTATTCCCACTCACCGTATGAATTGGAGGCCGAAGCCCGTACAAAGGAAGTTCTGGCGGATTTCCACGCGGATATGAGACCCTGCCAATCCGGAATGTAAAGCAGACCACAAAATCCTCTTAAGCGCCTATAATGGGGTGCGAAGAAGAGGTGGTGTTATGCACTGGCAACAGCCGATCCCAAAAGAATATATGCAGATTCCGCATGAGGAATTGCTGGCGAGAATTGCGCAGCGCAAAGCTCAAATGGGTAGCCGCCTGGTGATTCTGGGGCACCATTATCAGCAGGATGATGTGGTGCGTTTCGCCGATTTTCTCGGCGATTCCTTCCAATTATCGCGCGAGGCTGCCAAAGTAAGTGAAGCTGAATTCGTTATATTCTGCGGCGTACATTTCATGGCGGAATCCGCAGATGTTTTAACCGCCCCGCACCAAAAGGTCATTCTGCCGGATATGGGTGCAGGCTGTTCTATGGCGGATATGGCCCAAATGGATGACGTTCAAGATGCCTGGGCGGCCATCAACTCGGCATGCGATGCGGATCCGGATTTTAAGCTCGTGCCAATTACCTATATGAATTCCACAGCCGCCGTTAAAAGTTTTGTGGGCGAACATGATGGTGCTGTTTGTACAAGCAGCAATTGTGACAGAATTCTAAGCTGGGCTTTGGCCGGGCAAAAGCCAAAAGATACACCACATACCAAAATTATTTTTTTCCCCGACCAACACTTGGGGCGCAACACAGCCTACAAAATGGGATACCCATTAGAATCCATGGTGGTGTGGGATTATCGGCAGCCCAATGGCGGATTAACCGACGGACAGATTCGAGACGCGGCATTTATTCTCTGGAAAGGCCATTGCAGCGTGCATCAGCTCTTCCGCCCGGAACATGTGGACGACATTCGCCGTCGGCTACCCGGCGTGAAAGTGCTGGTACATCCGGAATGCCGATGGGAAGTTGTTCAAAAGGCCGATCTGGTGGGATCCACCGATTTTATCGGCAAGCAGATTGCAGGTGCGCCGGCGGGAAGCAAATGGTCGGTGGGCACGGAAGTTCACATGGTGCAACGCCTGGCTAAGGCACATCCAGAACAGACAATTGTGGTACTTTCTGATTGCCAATGTTTGTGCACCACCATGTACCGCATTGATCCGCCCCACCTGCTTTACATCCTTGATAATCTCGCCGTGGGCAAAATCCTTAATCAAATTCAAGTTGATCCATTTGACGCCTATTGGTCGCGCGTAAGTTTGCAGCGGATGCTGGATATTACAGCGGACAAGCCTGTATCTCCGCCGCCGAAACCCATACCGATACGCCCGGCTCAATCAGCGCCCTTGCGCGTGCTGTCCATGGATGCCGCAGCTACCTGACTTTTGATACCTTCAGCGCTATAATTATTCTTGGGGCTTAATTATCGGATAACAAGGAGAATCAATGCGTACAATTTATACCATCGCCGCAGCCGCGCTTATGGCGGCATGCGGTACTGTTGCAGCAGCGGACTTAACATCTCCAGCTTCGACCCATGATGCCTATATTTCCGGATATGTTTCCGCCGTTCTGCAAATGAAATTCCATCTGCAAGACATACCAGTGCAGGTTGATGCCGGAAAAGTACGCATTGGCGATGTGCCGGTGGAAGAAGAAAACGCCATAAGTAATGCCGTGCGAAAGATACAGGGTGTCACAACCGTGCAGTTCACGCAACCACCGCCGGCCCAATCGGATTCTTCGCAAGAGGCCATGCCGCAGGAAAATCTCGGCATCACCCCAATACCTCAGCAATCCCCGAATTCCACCGCCGGAAAGTATTCCATCGGGTTGGATACCAAGGCTATGGAGCGAGCCGGTATATATCATCTCCCCAACGGCTTTCTGCCGCCGGGACGATTATTTCAACCGCTGATCGCCGATCCAAAGTGGCCGGCATTCAGCGTGGCATACACGTATTACTCCCCCTATCATCCCAACGGGCTGAAGGATGTTATTCCCGTGAGCATCGGTGACACCATACCGTTTGAACGCGGTACCTGGCCTGATCACTGGCAATGGGAAGCGGGCATGCAGGCGGACGCGTTCGCCTATTTTAACGTGGACACGGTGCACAGCGACCTGCAAAATACCGACTTTATGGTGGGCGGATATTTTGCCGCGCGGCATCGCAATTTTTCCCTTCTGGTCCGTTATTACCACCAAAGCTCGCACCTAGGCGATGAATTTTTAATTGCTAATCCAGCGTATTACAACGGGCTGCGGCAAAAAATAAGTTATGAGGAACTCAACGCCATCGCTTCAATTGATTTATTGCACCGAGCGGTTCGTTTGTACGCCGGAGCGGGGTATCTTGTTGATGTGGCACCGGCTGATCTTGGTCACTGGCGGTTTCACTATGGCGCGGAATATCACGGCGCGCCATTCTTTCATAAAGGCACTTGCTTCGTATCACCGGTGGCCGGCATTGATTTCAAAAATTGGAGCGAAAACAATTATGACACGGATATTTCAGCGGTTGGGGGAATACAGTTAAGCAATGGGAAGCCGGATAGTTCCAAACTGCAACTCCTGCTGGAATTTTACCGCGGCCACTCGCCTTACGGACAGTTCTATGTCAATCAAATTCAATACTTTGGCATGGGTATTCATTTTTATTTCTGATACTGCAGTAAAGGTCGCACCGGGCAAACAATATGCGGTGTAAGCCGGTGCTTACTGAGCTTTGCCGGTCAAAGAAAATACCTCCATCCCCGGTTCAGCGCGTCCAGTGGTGATTAATTCAGCCATGAACTTACCGGCCAGCGGTGCCAAGCCGATGCCAATTTTAAAATGCCCCGCGCACACAAACGCATTATCAAAAGCGGGAGATTTACCCATTACCGGCCGATGTTTGGGACCAGTGGGCCGCAATCCGGCCCAAACGCGCTCCACTGCGGCGGCTTTAAGTGCCGGTGCAATTTGGGTCGCACCCTGCAGCAAAAAATGAATTCCTTCAGCGGTATTCGTCGTATCAAAGCCGGCCTCCGGTTCGGTGGTGGACCCAACGAGTATCCGCCCGTCCTGCCAAGGCACCAGGAAGATCATGCCGCTTTTGACAATATGCGTGAGAACTTCCTTGCGCACGCGCAACAGCAGGGCTTGCCCTTTCACCGGAGTAATCGGCGGCGAAAGCTCCTGCTGGCAGGTAATTATCGGCAAGCCGATCCCCGCACACAGGACAAAGTTTTCCGCCAAAAACTTTTGCCCTCCGGCATGTGCCGCGATCACGCGACTGGAATCAGATTCCAGGCGATCTATCCGCACGCCTTCCACAATCCGCACACCACATCGGATACATGCGGTAATCAGTGCCTCCAGCAATTGATCCACATTTACCTGTCCGGACCATCGGCACAGGTGCGCACCGTGCAGCGCGTCGGAAATGTGCGGCTCATATTGTGGAATTTGCGCGGCCGTAAGCAGTTCCATTACCGGCTTATCACCTAATGCAGGCCAAGTTGTGTTGGCCACATCACACTGTTCAGCCGCCGCGCGGAACGCTTCGGTGGAATTCAGCAATTCCACCTTGCCGCGCCGTTGATAATGCACATACAGCCCGGATGCCGCCTGAAGCGATTGAATAAACTCTTCGTAGCCCCATAAGCTTTGACGATGCAATTGCTGCAAGGCATTGGCTTTAGCCATGGGAGGTGGCCACAGTGCTCCCAACGCCGCACGACTGGCGGCCTGCGCACAGCGCCCCTGCTCCAGCAGGGTTACAGAAACGCCGCGCTGCGCCAACTGCCAAGCCGTTGTCAGCCCGATAATCCCACCGCCAATAACCAGCACTTCGCCTGAACCATCCATTATTCTGCTGCTCCTGCGTTACTTTTTTTCAGTTCATGCCTGTGGCATAAATCTGGCCCAGCAACTGTACAACTTGACTGATCCAACGGCTACGCTTCCGGCTTTTCATCAGCACTCAATGAGGCAGATGGAACAGCGGAATTGATTTCCGGCATATCGTAATCGCCTTCGTAATTGAGCCAGAATTCCAAGGCTCTCCGGATCGTTTCGGCGTCAATTGTGCCATCCATGGGAATATACAGTCCAGCCTCTCCGGGGCGATATTTATGATACGTTACCAGAGCCGCAATTTCCTCGACCGGAAAGCCGTCCGCAATCGGGTAGTCGGATAGTTCCAAGTTACAGACCGTCATCCAACTTGAAATACTTTGCGCACTGTCAACATCTTGCACTTCGGGCAATGATGCAATCCAATGCGGACCGGCAACAAATGGGGCAATCCAATTTTCGGTTTTGCCACGCTGAATAATGAGATACTTCCAATTGTTCATATTATGGACTTCCGTGAGCTTCCCCTCATTTAATTTATCCGCCTGATCCAACTTGCGCTTATGCGTTGCGGCCAAGCGAAAATCCATGTGCGAAGCCGCATCACGTATCCGTTGTTCTTGATTCTCAAACCACCCCATTCGCGCACCGCTGGAATTGGAAAGAAAACCGATGGCGGAGTTGATCTGCTGCCGGTATTCAACCATGGAAATACTGCCGTCGCAGGGTGATGGACATTTGCCAAGCTCTTTATAAGCGCACGGCGTACCATTCGGTGCCTGGCGCAGAATCTCGTAATACCGGCACAAATCAAACAAATCTTCCATCGATTCCACAATTCCCCGGGCCTTCCGCCGGGTAAGCAACGGCCCAACATTGATGGATGGTGGCTCGGAAAGGGTATTGGAAATCTGGAATCGCGGAAAGTCCACTTCGGGATTCAGGGTTACAAACCACGCCGGCTTCCATGCCAGCATTGCGGCATAACGTTGAGGAAATAATGTTCTTACCGCGCGGTAATACCACCAGCTTGCCGCAAAGGCGCTGCCAACACGGCGAAAACGGATAGTATCGGCAATTTCCGCATAATTAACCCGTTTTTTCGCCGCTGTTTGGTTAGTAATACGATTTTTAAGCGCGTTGCGTAAATTGGCTGTGGTTGCCGCGACGATCGGCGTGCCATCCGCTGAAAAACAAGCATAAACCGCCGGTTTTGCCGGAATGCCGACAAAGCCATCTACTGCGGACTTGCTTGACGATGATAGAGAATTGTCGGCAGAGCGGTGGGCTGCATGAAGCGAATCTTCAGTCGGATTCGCCACTGGACTTCTGTTGACGATTTGGCTAACCGTGGCTTCTTCCGGCAAAAGATCTTCGATTTTTTCATTCACTTCAGACATCGATCCGCTCTGAGAAATCCAGGCGATTTGTCTTTATACCGGCATGCCTGTAATCACAGCCTCAAATACCAGCGTGCCGTTGCATATACCCTGACAATTGGCGATGATCCGGCGGCGCGAAATATCCGCAGCCTGAGCAATTAAATACAGCGAACTCACAGGTACAACCGTTCCCCGGAATCGCACGTTATCCGCTTTGGCAAACCCCATGAACTGAATTTCAGGAATGGTTTTGCGGGCCATAAAGGAACACAACTGAGCCGCCGCCTCCACCATCATCACGCCAGGCATCAAGGGCCGACCGGGAATGTGCCCGCGTGCCCAGAACTCGTTTTCGCTGAGATGTTTAACACCGATGACGGTCCTGGCGGGATAATCAATATGAATAATCGCTGAAAGTTGTTCCATCTCAAAGCGCTGCGGATTAAATTTACGGATTTCCTCGAGAGAGAACTCTTCTTTATGCAAATCAAGCTGGCTTAAATCATAAAGTAACGATGGGGCCATGTGATTACAGTTTCCTTTCTTGATCCATCAGCCAAGCCGACCGCCAGCCCGCCATGGAATTGGTTCCCGCTCTCGGCACCAAGCCTTCCGCACACGATCTGAAAATAAGCCAAAACGCGGATTTACCGGTTCGTCAGGCCTTTTCCAGAATGACACAGCCGATGTTATAGACGTGACCGGCCTTCCCGGCAAGCTGCGCGATCACTTTTCTTGCAAAGTATTTGAAAAGTGGTACAGTGTTTCTTGACAGGTGTTCGCCGGTGTAGGCGAATGAAAAGGGAAGGCGGTTAAATTCCGCCGCGGACGCGCCGCTGTAAAGGGCAATATTTACGTAAAGTCACTGGATGTGGTTCAACCGGCTCTCGCCGGGCCAAGCGGTCTTAAATATCAACACACCGCGTGAATCAGTAATCCGGGAAGATTATTACGCCAACAAGCCCTGAGCCAGAAGACCTGCCTGTTGAATGTATGCCGGTCCTCGCGAGATGGGACCCTAGGCGCTGTATGTACGATTTTGAATTCATGGCATGAGTTAATTGCTGACGCATCCGCGCTGGCATGGTCAATTTTTTCCGCAACGGTAGCAAAAAAAAATAGGCTGTCTCTCCGCCATGGCTTTCAATGTCCACACCAGCCGATACCGGGACCTTGGGACATGGCATTGTGTTTTTCAAGTATCGACTTGCCGGGTCGCGCCGCAAGCCGCAGAGAGGTTTTCCTATGAAGGGTTTTATTTTCGCAACGGGAGTTTTATTGTCCGCAGGCGTATGTGCCGCAGAACCGGTGAACTGGGCCAGCACCGTCGTAACGCCCGGCGTGGTTACAAACGCGTGGAATGGCCGATTCAACGCATTTGCCGGTTCCTACGGCGGTGCGTCGTACACGGTTACTCCGTTTGATGGGGCCTTCACCACCACCGCCAGCGGCTCATATGGAGCCACGCTTCTGCCGGTGGTGCCTGGAAGTTCTGTGGAGTTGAGCTTCGGTGCCAATGGATACGCAGCCACCGGATCTGCGGTGAATAATGGCTTTACCATCGGCGTTCAAGCGGGGGTGGGTCTTATCGACACCCAATATGGCAGCGGTGTGACGGGAACCACCGGTGGCAGTGCCAATAATGGTAATTTAACCAAATTGCGCGAGGCGACGGTCGCAGTCAGTCAGGATGGCACTACATGGAAATATCTGCAATACAATGGTGCCAGCGGTAATACCGTAGTCGAACCGAACCCGACGGATCCGTCTTTGTATCAATGGGTTTCCAGCAGTTCCGATGCAAGTTTGATCGCGTTTGATGTCCCCAGTAATTATTTCAATTCCGCTCTGATTGCTCCCGATGGCGTATATGCCCCCAGCACGGTCACCGCCGGAACGCCTGTAGCCGATTTCTCCAAGCCATTTCTCGGCACACTGGCATCTTTCAGCAATGAATCATGGAGTCAAATGATTACAACTCTTGATGGCAGCTCAGGTGGGACTTGGCTGGATGTTGCTGGCACCGGATTGGGGGCCATTAACTACATCCAATTTACAGTGCCGTCTTCCGCGAAATATCCCATGTTTATACAGTCTGTGGCAGGCGTAGTGCCGGAGCCAGCCACACTGGCCATGTTCCTTTCGTGCATCGCAGTGCTGCCGCTGTTGCGCCGCCGGGGGAACATTCGCATGAGATAATCGCCATGCTCCGGCGAACATTACACAAACGCCAAGATGCATCGATCAGCTAAGACGGGTATGAAAAAATTATGACAATGCCGCGACAAAAAAAGCATGGCTTTACACTCATTGAATTGCTGGTGGTCATTGCCATCATCGCCGTGCTTATCGCCCTTCTCATGCCCGCGCTGGCGATGGCAATTGCGGATGCCAATACAACGGTATGTGTCAGCAATTTGCATCAGTTGGGCATGGAGGCTCAGGAATACGCCACAACCTACCAAGACTCGTATCCGCCGGGCTATTACAATTATGGCAATCCGTCCTGGGCGCTGGACCATCTGCGCAATGCGCAAAGCAATCAATGGAGTTATACGCCGGGAATTTTGTTTATGGGGCAGACCAATCTTCAAATTCTGGTCTGTCCCATGGTACATCAACCCCCGGCGACCGGCCAAATAGTTCTCGGCTATAACTACAACACCAGCTACATCGGCCACGGCGCCATGGAAGGTCCAGGCGAAACCATGCTCGCGCCCGCCCGGAGAACCGATGTGCAAAATCCCTCCACCTGCGCGTTATTTGGGGACGGCGGCTGGACCGGTGGAATTGATTACTGGATGCGCTCGCCAGTTCTGCTGAATCCTGTCCCCAGTAATGCCGATTCAGTCAGCGACGCGGAACGGGCCTCCGGCACGCAGGCATTTCGGCATCAGGGTTATACCAATGTGGTGTATTGTGATGGCCACGCGGCATCGCAAAAACGGTGCTTCAAAAGCACGCAGCCCACACCCGCCGCCGTCGGCGCGGGCACAGGATTTTTATCTGCTGATAACTCAGCCTATGAAACCAACCTGCCATAATTGCCGGCACATGGTTGCTCCTGAAGTTTTTCCGCGTCCGCCAATTAAATCTTTTCACCATCGCTTTCTTTTTTTCCCGTCATGGGTTATTGGTATTGATTATGGTTGAACGTCTGGTCATCAAAGTGAAAAACTGGCTTGATCCCATCGCACAAGAGCGACTGGAGGATATGGGCTTTTTTCGGGAAGGCCCGAGAAACGGCGCATGGACATGCTATTGTGATCCATCCGAAGCCCAGCAGATGGCGCAATGGCTTAAAAAGCGAAACGTGAGTTTTGACATTTCGCCCGCTGACGGCATTGGCGAGTTAAAGAAATACAGCCGTCTCAGCGACATGTTGGTGGACAAAAGCGGCGGCGGCCCCACGCATTGCGCACTCTGCGGTGCCAAGGATGTATTTTGTCGCCAATGGGTGCAGGGGGATGATGCCGATAACATCGACTATCCATCCCCAGTCCGGTTTTTTATGTGCGGAAAGTGCGTGCGTACCCTGATGCAGTCACACCCGAGATTATACGCGCCCGCGGATGATGTGTTGTGAAATGAAGCGTTTAGAGCTTTCCAACGTCGCATAACTAAATTTTTGGAAAATTATTGCACCTCGCCTGATAGGTCTGTCCGATAGTAACTTGCGATGAATATGCAGACTCAAACAATTTGTGATTCGAAAGTGTTGCTGATGTTCGCGGCCTTAAAACCCGAAACAGAAGCCGTACAAACCGCTGTGGACCGATGGACGCATGATTGCCCGTCCATCGCCCGCTCGGGGTCGTACGACAACATCAAGGTCGAGTGCATCGGAATGCGCGGTACCCGCCTGCGGGAGGTTCTCCCCCGATATGCGCATCAGCGTGTGGCCGGCGTTATTGTGGCCGGCGTGGCTGGCGCGCTGGCACCAGAACTGGCCATCGGTGATCTGATTATCGACACCAATTCAACCGATGCGGATCGCGTGGCCGAATTCATGAACGCCATGTCCAGTCAGAGGCGCGTTCGCGTAGGCCCTATTCATACCGCCAAGGAATTGGTTGGATCCGCCAGAGCAAAAAAGCAGTTGTATAAAGAGACCAATGCCCTCGCCGTTGATATGGAAAATATTTATACCCGACAACTTGCCGAACGGAGAAAAGTGCCTTGGCTGGGTATCCGGGCCATAAGCGATACCGCGTTTGAAAATATTTCCTCAAAGGTCGTGCATTTTGTCGATGGTTCCGGCACGGTTCGTCCATGGGATTTAACCTTAAGCTTGGCCAGAAAACCAATGCTGATTCCACAACTCATCCGCCTGGGCCGCAATACGCAATCCGCCACGCGCCACCTGTCTGACGCCATCGGAGCCGTGATCCGCAGCGGCTGGCCATTCCAGTAAGGGGCCGCCAAGAAATAACGTTTACAAATATGACGCCGGGATTTTGGCGTCTGGCAAGACGCCCGCGAGAAGCATATCCGCATGGATACGTAACGAGCGGGCAACGCGGCCAGAGGTCAAAAGACCAAGTCAGATTGGAAAGGTTATTTCTTGGCGGCCCCTACGCGATTCATGGTGCATGCTTCACGGCATACTCCACAACGTTGGTCGCAAGACCCACCGCCGATTTTGGCGCATAGCCCGATATGCCCCATGTTTTTATCCCCAGCAGGCCCGATGTAACGTCATCCGGCGAAAACACCAGCACCCACCTTCCAGCATGTTTGATACCAAGGAATTCCGGCACATGTTTCAAGCCGTTTACATCGGTATAAAACCGTCGATACGCCACGCGCTTGGAATCCATTCCACCCGGCATTGTGCCGCTGTAAATAGAGCAATTCGCCGGTAATTTAGCCATGACCACTTTGGGATACAGTTTCATGGCCAGTGCGGCAAAGGAATCGGTAAATTGTTGATGCCCCCCCGCCGCATCCGCAAACAACATTCCCCCCTGATTCAAATATTTCCGCAGTGCCGTAATTTGTGACGCTGTCAAGGTGAACTTTCCAGTGCCCGTCATATCCAGCAATGGTATCTTCTGCGCGTTAAGTTTCCTGAGAGTTACAGTTGAAACCTTTATTTGAGTCTGAGCGTTTGCGCGAGCCAATAACGCAAATCTTGGCCACGCGCCGGGCTCGGGGTTCCAGTTGCCATTGTATTTCAGGCGGCCCACCCTGATCGTCCGGCCCGCACTGCCCGCCACCGCCGGGGGCACCATAGAATGCAGGCGATCCGCCAGATATCCTTTACCCGTGGCATACAGATACAGGTTCATCGGCAATTCCCAATATTGCTTCTGCGCAAATGCTCTGCGTTCCCATACCGCGCCCATATCTTCAGGGCTTATCACCCACACATCACGCACGCCATTGGAAATCGCCAGCATATTAAAATACATGTGGTACCACGGCTGCATGGTTAACAGCATGCTTTTCGCCGTCAGGCGATGAAATTCATATTTATTGTCCATCACTTCCCGGCCATATTTCAACATCGCTCTTTGAAATCGCAGTGATGAACCGTCACAGGAACAGAACACCATGCCACCGGCATTGATATACGCCCGAAGTTCCGCGATATCTTCGCTGCTGAACTTTGGATCTTTAGACCCGGTAATGGTCAGTATCGGAGACGTCAGCCAATTGCTCACCGGCGAATTAAAATTCACCACTTGCCAATTCAACGGCGTTTCATTGTTCGAGCTTACCCAAGAGGTAACATTCGCCACATCCCGCTGCCGGGCATTCCAATGACCATAAAAGCTTTTATTGTATTGCAGCTTATTCATAAACACCGGATTGAGCCCGCGATCAAGAATCAACAACGCATAGGCAGTACCGATCACCGATGCATGGCTGTTGTTGGGAGCCTGAATATTAGGATCGGGATTAAAATAAGTGCCAAAATTTGCGGGCCACGAGCCATCAGGTTTTTGCTCGGCTACCAGCGTTCGCACGAAGTCGTTGTACCAATTATGATCGCCAAAATATTGCAGGCCCGAAGCCAGTCCGACCCGTTCATAGCAATACATGGCATATTGATCATTCATCGATGGATCAAAATTCTTATTAATCCAATGTAGTCCCGCCAGGACATTGCGATCCACTATAGGATTGATTCCGACGTGCTGCGTACCGAGAAATTCATCGCAGATCAAAAGACTTGCCACTCCGGCCGGTGTAAATGTCATCATGCGGCCTGGAAGCTTCGCAGTAATTGTTGGTCGGCGAACTTGACCAAAATATCCCCATGATCCATTGATAAACTGTCCGCGCCGCCAATGCGATGCCGCTTCAAGCCAATACCGGTCGGGTAAAGGCAACCCCGTATGCGCAATGGCCCACATGCCCAAGACCCCGTATTGGGTATTGGAATTATCACACCACGCGGTGAGAGTCGTGGGGAACCGTTTATCATACGCCGGGGTGCCCCAGGCATAGGCGTAACCGCCGCCCTGATGCATGCTGCGAAATAGATAATTAGCATCCCATCGCAACGTTCCGCGATAAACCTTGCGGCGCGGCAACAATGCCAGTGCGTTAGCCTGAAAAGATGCGGTGTAGGTCGTATTGTTCCGATGGGAAGCCAGAAATTCAATCGACTGTTTCATCGGCGATTTAAAAATATACAATCGATTGAGCTTCAGGCTCTGTTCAACATCCAGCAGTGATTCGACAACCAACGACGTTTCGCCTAAATATTCTTGCGTACCCGACCGTGCACCTTGTTCCCAGAATGTTTTGGGATTTCGCTGTGAGAGCAGATAATTCACCCCCCGCTTGATAGCCGAAATCACCTTGGCACTGGAAACTGGTTTATCTGCCCGGGCCATATCAACAGGCCAAAGCGCCAAGACCCATGCCAGGGAAATACCCATTGCAATTTTAAATCTCTTCGACCGCATATTTTCCTGACTCCTGAATTTCTACCGGCATCACCAATCCGAATTTCGCCATTGGACACTACAATATAGATTCTAGCCGATAAACCAAGACATTCGCCACGGATCACCGCAGGCCCACGCCAGTTTCTGCCCGATGATACCCGTTTCGCCTTTTATCCCATCGTAAGATGATTCCGCTGCTCGATGCCCCTTCATGGAGACTTTACGTTAAACCTCCACACCTCCCATACCCCAACGCCCGGGGATTGAATATCCGTCTATAACGCTATGATAATCTATCGTTGCCGGAGCTGTGACCGGCCACATCCGCAACTTCCACGTATAGTGTGGCCTTGACTTGCCTGCTGTGGGGTTTATCATCAGCGTTATGAAATTTTCTTGGATCAATCATCGTGTGCTTATCCCGGTTTGTCTGGCCGTTTGTCTGACAGCGCCGGCGGTCAGTTTTGCTCAAGTTGCCCGCAAGGACATCAGTTCCGCTATTCCACTGATGACCGCCAAACGCAGTGATATACCGGTGTACCTCATCGCGTTTATCGCCTTTGCCGGCGTAGTCGCGGTTGCCATGCGCAGCGCCAATCGCGGAAAACGCCGTGGCGGGCGAGATGCCTGACCGCTTTAAAAAAAACTAAGCGAATGTGCGTGAAACGAAAAACGAGTTCCTTAACAGGAGAAATACCATGAACGGAAAAAAACTCCTCATCATCGGCCTGCTGGGCGTTAATGCGGTCCTGGGTGTTGGCCTGCTGGCCCGCATCGGCTGGCAATCCACTATTGCGCGAGCACAGGTGGCCCATGGCGGTCATTATCTGACCGTTTCCGGCGCTGATCAGATGAACGGAATTGTCTACGTTTATAACCAGGACAGCGGCATTCTTACCGCCAAGGTTACGCCCGCGAACAATCTCCCCGGTACGCACTGGCTGGCTCCATACAATGTCAACGCCGATATTAAGCGAGCACGCCTGCAGATGCACTAATTATTCTGCTTTGGATTCTGTCTCCCTTGTTGTTGTTAGACGTAAAATGTAACAATATAAAAAATTCGGAGTAATAATTATGAAATCTCAAAATACCATCATTGGATTGCTGACCGTCACCGCCCTGCTGATGGCGGCGTTGCTCGCCTTCCATCCCGGAACATCCAGTACCGCCCGCGCTGATGTGCTGGAAACCGGTGGGGGCATTACCCTGCTGACTTCCTCTACTGGATTTGGATCGGTAAATCTGCTTAATGTGCTCGACAGCCGCGACGGGATCATGCTGGTATACACTCCCAATGGTAATCAGTTGCGTCTGGTGGGTGCCTACAACCTCAACCGGCTTATGCGCGTACCATCGCTGCGGTAAATCTTCAACGAAAAGGACACTATTTTGCTGGACAATATTTCCAAGCTCGCCCGGAATGTTCTCAATGGCCATCTGATTTCCCGCTCTGAGGCGCGTGAACTTATCGCCGTTACCGGTGAGGATGTTTACGATCTGTTTTATTGGGCCAATAAAATCCGTATTCGGTTCAAAGGCCCGGATGTACGATTTTGCGCCATTGTCGCAGCCAAAGTTGGCGGCTGTTCCGAAGATTGCAAATTTTGCGCTCAGTCGTCACACTATCAAACCGCCATTGAAGGCCAAAACAAGCTCACCGACCAACAGGTATTGGATTGTGCCTCTCACGCCGGTGATGTCGGAGCCGACAGCTTTGGCATTGTTAACAGTGGCCGTGGCCCCACGCGCTCAGAATTGGAAAACTGGCTCGCCCCCCTGCTGCGCGACATTGCCAAATCCGGCAAAACCCGCGCCTGTGCCACGCTCGGTGCCCTGACGCCCGAGACGGCGGATTTTCTCCACGCCAACGGCGTGCGACGCATCAATCATAATCTGGAAACCAGTGAGCGGTTCTATCCGGAAATTGTCTCCACACATCCCTATTCTGAACGCCTCCGCACGCTCCATGCCGCCAAGGCTGCAGGATTGTCTTTATGCTCGGGCGGCATATTCGGCATGGGTGAACAATGGGATGATCGGCTGGATATGGTCTTTACATTGCGCGATATTGGCGTGGATGTCATGCCCATTAACTTCCTTAATGCCATCGCCGGAACACCCTTGGCCAGTCAGCCCAAATTAGCACCGATGGAGTGCCTTAAAATTGTCAGCATCTGCCGCTTTATTTTTCCGACGGTCGAATTAAAAGTGGCCGGCGGGCGGGAAGTGTGTCTGCGCGATCTGCAAAGCTGGATATTTTTTGCCGGGGCCGACAGCACCATGATCGGCAATTACCTCACTACCTATGGCCGCAGCCCGGAAATGGATCATCAAATGGTACGCGACCTGGGCCTGAAATGGCGCGGCTATGAACACGGGCCGGTGGAACCCAGCAGCCCGGAGCCGAAAATTTCCCGTGTAAGCCGCACGGGCCGATATAATATTCCGATCATGTATGAAGGTGATCTTGAATTGAATTCGGAGACTGCGGCGACAGCACTAAGATAACATCGCACCCCCCGGCCTAGCCCGGGGCTATGTGACGCACCACGGCGATTGTCCATATAGCCGCTGGCTTTGCCGACGATGTCGCGCCGGATGGCCGCACCACGCGCTGGTGGTTGTGAATTTGATTGATAAGGTGTTTTCATGCCACTGGTACGAGAAAATATTGTCAATATGGCGGGATATGTCCCCGGTGAACAGCCCAGCGATATTTCCGTTATTAAACTTAACACCAATGAAAATCCCTATCCCCCCTCCCCCCACGTACTGGAAGCTGTGCAGCACATAACCGCCGAGCAACTCCGACGTTATCCCAGTCCGGATGCCAAAGCGTTCCGGCAGGCCGCCGCGCGTGTGCATGGGATTTCACCGGATATGATTTTGTGCACCAATGGTGGCGATGAATTGCTGTCTCTGGTATTCAGAGCCTGTGTCGGTGATGGCGACAACGTTGCATTTTTAGATCCCAGTTATTCCTTGTATCCGGTACTGGCGGCCATGCAGGATGCCAGAAAAATCATACTCCCCTATCGCGTCACCGGCACACAATGGGAAATTCCGCCGGAGATTTTTAAGCTTGATGCCAAGTTGCTGTTGATTGTAAATCCTAACGCGCCCTCCGGCACATTGGCTGATTTGCCAACGTTATCCCGCATTATCAAGGCATTTCCCGGCGTGGTACTTATTGATGAAGCTTATGTTGATTTTGCTCCCACCAGCGCGTTAGCTCTGGTGCCGCAACATGCCAATGTCATTGTTTTACGCAGCATGTCCAAGGGCTATGGCCTGGCGGGCATGCGTTTTGGTTATGGCATTGCCCAGGCTTCGCTCCTGGCTCAACTGCACAAGGTGCGCGACAGTTATCCTTGTGATGCTGTCGCCATTGCCGCCGCCACTGCCGCGATAACCGATCAGGCGTATGCCGCAGGAACATGGGATAAAATAAAAGATCAACGAACGCAGATGTCTGTGGCTTTGCGATCCATGGGCTTTACATTACCGGACAGCTACAGCAATTTTGTGTTAGCCACCGTTCCGAAGGGTATGGACGCGGCAGATGTATATCAGCGGCTTAAAAACGCCAACATTCTGGTGCGGTACTTCAATCTTCCCGGATTAACGGATAAACTGCGCATTACCATCGGCACCGCCGAGCAAAATGCCGCACTGCTGGCGACGCTGAAAACCTTGATAGCGGTGCCATGAACTTGCGGGCTGCGATACCCAGTTTGGCGCGATTCGGTTATCCTGCGCCGCACCCCTGGCAAAGCCAGGGGCGATGTGACGGTGCCGGCGATTGTCCCGTTGCCTGCGGTTTTATGATTGGGGCTTGGCGATTGCCCAAATAGCCGCCGGCTTTATCCCGGCGCGCCGGGATGAAACGCCGCAACAACGAACAACGCCGTTGTTGCGATCAAACAGGTTGGAGTTAATACGATGCCACACAACACACCCAGTGATTCGAAAGCCCCCGCTCGCACCCGCGAAATCAGCCGAAAGACGCGCGAAACGCAGATCAGCGTAGCGCTGAATCTCGATGGATCGGGGCAGGCCGACATTTCCACCGGGGTGGGCTTTTTTGATCACATGCTGGATCATCTCGCCCGGCACGGAATGCTGGATCTTAACGTCCAGGCCACCGGTGATCTGCACATTGATGCCCACCACACCGTCGAAGATGTATCACTGGTATTAGGCTCGGCAATTCAGCAGGCTCTGGGCGATAAACGCGGAATATACCGCTACGGCTGGGCCAGCGTGCCGATGGAAGATACCCTGGCCAATGTGGCGCTGGATTTATCAGGCCGTCCCGCATTTGTATTTAATGCCCGGTTTCCAACGCCGAAAATTGGTGAATTTGACGTGGAACTCGTGCACGAAGCGTTACGTTCCCTGGCCAATACCGCAGGCATGAATCTACATGTGAACGTTCCCTACGGCACCAACAGCCATCACATTGCCGAAGCCATTTTCAAGGCTCTGGCCAAATCCCTGCGGCAGGCTGTGGCCATGGATCCGCGCTCCCATGATATTCCCAGCACCAAGGGCGTATTATAAAAACAATCCCCGCCCCGGTTGCCCGGGGCGGGGATGAAATTTCAAGTAAGCCGTCGCATTCCACATAGCCCCCGGTACGCCGGGGGTAACATAAAATCAATGTGATGAAACGCAGCCGTCGCCAAACCATCACATCATGCAACGCAGATCAGACCTTCATACGTCGCCGAACCGCCAAGCCACCCACCACCACCAAACCACCAACAATCGTCAGCGGACCAGATCCGGGCAGCGTAACGGCGGATGGGGCGCTGGCCGAGAGCGTTGTGGTAAAGGACACGTTGTAGGCTCCCCCGTTGACTCCCGTGGCGTTCACGATTCCCTCCGTAGAGAGAGAATACTCGCTTGTTGTCGGTATCGGCGAGGCCGTCGCGGACGCCCCACCTGAACCCCCGTAGCTGAAAGAAGCAGACGTCGCACTGACTGCGGATCTCGAAACTGTGACGTTTGACGAAAGGCCGGCACTTCCCGGCACCCCCAAAAAGTTATCCGCGGGGTCTACATAGCCCACCGCGCCGAAGGATTCCTCCGCTGGGGACGAGCCCAAATTTGCCACGGAGTACGAGCCCGAAGTCATCAATTTCGCGCCGCTGCCGATTGCGCCGAGCGATGTGTCGCTTACGATGAATCCCCATTCAGAGAAGGTGTCGTTCAGGCCGCCAATTGTCAGTTCCAAGCTGGCCCCTGTTGCGGTGCGCGTGACTGTCGCGGTGATACTGGACCAGTTGACAAAACCAGAACCGTAAGATCCGCTGCCCGCACTATATTGGCCGGACCCGACCGAGTTCAGCGTGGTCTTTCCGTAGGTGGCAGAACCTGTGCCACCAGCCGCAAACTCCTCTAAAGTCAGCGTTGAAGCACTCGCGACATGTGCCGCGAGTAATCCGGCCGATAATGTGGCCCCGATACCCAGGAATTTTCCTGTCTGCATAGAAATGACTCCCTAAAAGGAACAACGGGCCTATGAATGCCCCGCGCGGGGCATTCTCCATGGCCACCGCATTGTTATCGGCAGCGGCCCGCGCGTTCCTATAATCATTTTAACATTTTTATTCAGTTTTATCAAAATACTCACAATCCCCCAATCGTATCCGCGTCATCCGCGCTATCCGTGGTCCACCCCGCCATCGCCAAAACCTAAACCGACTGTTTATAACGCGATATTTGCTGTACCTTCAAACCAACTGCCCGTTGTTCGTTGCTCGTTGTTCGTTGCTCGTCGTCTACCGCCGTACTATCCCCGGTTCTCACCGTTACGCCCCCACCCCAACGCCCGCAGCAGCGCCCGTGGCCATTGCCGAATCTGATGCCATCGGGACTCCAACCAGAGCCGGTGCTGAATTTGCCGCAGTTGGGCATCATCCGGTGCAATGTCCAACGCTTCCTGCACCCAATACCGCGCCCGGGCAAAATCATGCTTGGACATATACGCCAGCGCCAGGTTAAACATCGCTGAACTATGCTTGGGTTGAAGTTTCAACGCCAATTTGCACTGTTCAATTCCCTCATCAAGCCGATGCGCCATCAACATGGCCACTGCCAGGCCATGCCGCGCGTCGGCATTGTTCGGCGTCTGTTCCAGGAGCCGGCGCATCGCCGCCTGCGCTGACTCATATTGACTCATATCCAAAAATAAATTTCCTAACTCCAGCAGTGTCGCATCATCACACTCTTTCTGCGCAAGTTCACAATTGGCGTGATACAGCGCCTCGGCATGATTCTTCTGCCGATGATGCACCAATGCAATTTGCAGATGCGCCCCGATAAACTGCGGATCCTGCCGCAGCACAAATTTATAACGTTCCAGCGCCAATCGCCAATCGCCGGATTTTTGCGCCAAAACTCCAAGCTGGTAATGAGCTGTGCAATCATCCGGTTCCAAGTCCAGCACCTGCCGGAATTTCTCAGCCGCTGGAACATCCTGCCCCATTTCCATCAGCAGTTCGCCTAAATCCAGCAGCGTATCAAGATTGCCGGGATCCGATCGTAATTCCTCAATGAGGTGAATGCGGGCTTCCGGCAGCCGCCCCTTGGCCCAGAACACATCGGCAATCCGGGCGTGTACCTGCGGATAATCCGATTCCAGATCCAGCACCTGCTGCCAGCACCACAACGCCCGGTCATAACGCCCGCGATTAAATAGTGCCATACCCATATTATAAAAACACAGCGGGCACTTTTCCCGATATTGCCGGGCCAGATAAAACATCTCCTCCGCCCGGTCAAAATCTCCCAGTTCACTATACGCCGCAATGCGGTTGCAGTAACACGCTTCCACGGAGGAATCAATGCGTTCCACACGTTCAAAAAAATCAATGGCATTCTGATATTTGCCCACGCGCGTGCAATCTGTCCCGGCGGCGGTCAGAGATTCAATATCCTGCGGATCAAGCTGCACCGCCTGCTGAAACGCGCTTAACGCCTCATCGTACCGATCCATCATGTCCAGCGTTAAACCCAAGTTAAAATGCCAGGCCCCATTATGCGGATTAATTTCAATGGCCCGACGAAGTTCAGATAGTGCCTCTTCCCACCGTCCCCGCTCATAGAGTTCATGAGCACGTTCAACACGTTGCTCCGCTTCCTGCCAGTCGCTCATGCTGCGTGCCGCTCCATTCAAACCTGCTGCTATGCTAACAAACCAACCACACGAATCCAAGCGTACCGGCGAATCTCACCATTTTTCCGCCTGAACTGTCAGGTCAATTAATTGTGAATCACCGTTCGGCTTTGCACTTGAAAGCCGCTGTCCTGCAGGGCATACGCCACCGCATCCGCCGCGGACGCATCCACCTCCAGTGAAAATTCCGTCAGCCGCATGGCCGTAGCCGGGACAAAAGCGCTGCAGGGAATAATCTCACATTGATTCTGAATTTTCAGGCCCTTATGGCCAATACCCGGAATTTGATTTAACGCCAGACGCAAGTTCGCCAATGCCTCGGTGGCGAAGGTTCCTTCTTTCATGGAAAAACTCACACGCCGGGCGCTGCTGAGAAACAAGGCCAATTTTTCATATACCAGACGATCCATCGGCATATCCGGCGCAATTTCCTCCGCCGAAAAATGCTGATGAACATGCGACCAAACATCGTGAAGGCACAAATGATATAAATTGCGCCCATCGGTCAACTGCCGCACATCCCATACCGCAACGGCCTCTGATGAAACAGGCTCTACCGCCCGGCGTAAAATCGGCTCTAAAAGATCAACAAACTTCTCCGCACCGGCAGTGGCAGCAAGTCGGCTGGTTCGGTATATCTGCATCACACGCTCCAACAACCACAACCCCTCGCCGCATATCATGCCATAAAACCACCTCTCAAGCCAAGCGATTCCACTGCAATTTTCCAGCAAAAGTGCCAGGAGCCCGTCCTCAATCAATTGCGAATGGTGATTGATTTTGGATCGCGGATGTTCTTTGCGGATTTCAAGGGGGCCAAGTGGGCCAAGTTAGGGAGGCAAGGTGCTCAAGTTGAGCATGTTGATGGAAGCGTTGATTTTAGCGGGTTTTCTTCAAGATGCTCTAGATGCTCAAGATGTTTTGAAGGCCCCTACGGGGCCAGCATTCAGGAGTTAGGAGTTAGGAGTTAGAAGGCTTTTTGGGCGCGGAGTGGGCGCGGGCGGTTGGCTGCAACGAACAATCCCGATACGCGATTTCAAATCGCATCGGGACTGCGCGCAAAAAAACACTGATCAATGATCGCTGATCGGTATTTTCGGAGGCGCAGGGTTACTGCGAATGCTTTAGCTCGACTTTTGCCATTTTTCAGGTGTATTTTTTATGATGGCAGACTTTAAAAAGATCGGACTCCCCCGTATCTTCGCAAGTAGTAACAACCATGCGAACCGGAAAGGAGTCCGATATGTTTC
>Ga0209012_1001391_pt1 | contig 25216 bp, 25 predicted proteins | sample RS3BMetagenome_FD_184735 | JGI IMG/M metagenome (GOLD analysis project Ga0209012, IMG submission 184735) | Ferric oxide microbial mat and aquatic microbial communities from Rainbow Spring, Yellowstone National Park, USA - RS3B (SPAdes) (version 3) ...
GTGACGATTCCCGCACGAGCGTGGCGGGGCGGGAGTTGCGATTTGGAACATCTTCGATATACATGCCCACATCATATACACAATAATATCTAATGTCAAGCATAATATTGTCATTTACATGGGTACACATTGCCGACAAAAAACAGCCCGAAAACGCATCAAACGCAATACTATCAAGGGGATTCTCTTCCGAAAATCACGTTTTGGGGGCGAAACTCCGGGTTACTGATTCGGCTGGAGGCGAGCCATTGGACTCGCCCTGGATAGCCAATAGCTCCGGCACATCACTCAGGATTGATTTATTCTGGCGCAGATTACGCGCCAGAGTGTCCAGATACCGATGGAAACGCGCTTTGCCGCTCAACAGCGACGCCGATCGTTCATGATTTGGGACCTCCGGCGTATGGTTGAAGTAAGCCCGGATGCCCAGGCCCACCATTTCCTTGAGTATCAGCAAGTCCAGATTCTGACGTTTTTCCAGCTTCTGGAGTTTGAAAAAGACCCGTTCGACGGCTTTAAGTAGTTCCGCCTCGCGATCCGAGCGATAGGTCGCCAGCAGGGTTTGTGTCGCCGCGTCCGCGACTACCCACGTAAAGGCCTTTCCAAGCTCGGCGGCTTGGGCCTTGGCGGCATCGTAGGCTGGACGGCGCAGGCTTATTGAAAATTTGATCTTGTCATCGTTCATAACTGATACTCATCCTCTGCCCTGAATACGTCCAAGGCGAACAATCTGCATCGTGACGAAGTACGTCACTTACGTATAATCACTTTCCGTGATGTGTGGTTTGTCCAGTGTCGATCACGCTTCAGTAGAAGGGTGAAATGCCGCTTGATATTGTAAGAAAAACATGCTAATATTCCTTACATGATTTCCAAGAGAAAATCGTTACATTCCATTGAATACCGCATCCAGACGTCGATTCGCAGGAGGGGACATGGCTGCGTTGTTATCCCGGCGGACTTTCTGGACATTGCAAGTCGAGAGGCGGTTGATCTGACGCTTCATCGGCTGGCCCGAAAAGGGATTATCCGACATCTGGCACGCGGCGTGTATGACTTCCCGAAAGAGCATCCGGTGTTGGGATCGCTTGCCCCCTCTGCCGAGACGGTGGCCAAGGCCCTCGCGACACGCGACCATACGCGTGTTCAGCCTGCAGGCGCGTATGCGGCCAACGCCTTGGGGCTTTCGGAGCAAGTGCCAGCCAAAGCGGTGTTCCTGACTGATGGCCCGACGCGGACCGTGAGGATCGGTTCGACCACGATCCAGTTGCGGCGGACAACCGCGCGGAATATGGCTGCAGCAGGACGATTGAGCGGTCTTTTAATTCAGGCATTGCGAGCCATGGGCAAAGAACATGTAACCAGGCAGCACCGGGAGTACTTGAAACGTACCCTCCCGGCCAAGCAACGCCGCGAACTGCTTGGCGACCTGCCCCTGGCACCAACGTGGATGCACCCGATCTTTCGTGAGCTTGCGGGAGAAAATCCATGAATCTCGGTTTCCTTGCGTTGCCAACCGAGGAACGCCGATTGTATGTCGAGCAGGCGGCAACGCGGCGAAGCCTGTCACCTATTATCATGGAGAAGGACTTTTGGGTTTGTTGGTTGCTGGGCGTCCTGTTCGAGTCGGAATTTGCGGACAGCTTGGTTTTCAAGGGCGGAACGTCTCTTTCGAAAGTGTTCGGCGTCATTGAACGATTTTCAGAGGACATAGATTTATCGCTGTCGCCCGAATTTCTTAAGCTCCCACCTGTGGGTATAAGCCGCAACCAGGCCGGCAAATGGATGAAGAAAGCTGAAGTGGCGTGCGGCAGCGCCGTGCAAAACCGGATTGGCCCGGCGCTGGAAGCGGTGGCCACCAAGGTGCTGGGAAAAGGCGCTGGCGCGTGGTTTGAATTCCAGATTGAGGCTCACACGCAGTCCCCGGTACTTCTTTTTCACTACCCTTCTTCACAGCCGCCGGGCTTCGAATACCTGCGGCGTTCAGTCAAGTTAGAATTTGGCTCCCTTACCGACCAGCAACCGATCGGTCGTCATCTGGTACGGCCTTGGATCGCGGATGTCTTTCCTGGTGCGTTCGCGGACTGGCGTTGCGAGGTAATAGCACTGGAAGTGGAGCGAAGTTTCTGGGAGAAGGCGACGATCCTGCACATGGAGTATTACCGGCCAGCGGAAAAACGCATATCCTTACATTATGTTTTTCAATTAAGAAAGGGTATGACATGAAAGAACCTGGACTGGACAGGCGTTACCGTGACCGAGACGTACCGAAGACTGGTCGCATTGATCTGAAGCGAAGCGATGCACTGAACAAGAACTTGCCGCAGCCGATTCCAAGATTTTCCCCAAATGCCAAAGTGGGCTACATGCGGAAAGAAACCGGAAAAACGAGCTTGGCAGATATTCGCAAGGCGGCGAAGAAGCGCTGATCGGTAAATGATCCAAGTCTACCGTTTTGGTACCGTTTTGGCATGAAAATACCGCCTTACAGCACCAAAACTCGCCACGTGTGGCGAAGCCTTGCAAAGGGCATTTTCTGCGGTAAAATAAGGGAATTGCTGGGATTCATGAGCTTTTCAGCAGCACGAAAAAACTGCCTTCGAACCACGAGGTTGCAGGTTCGAGTCCTGCCGGGCATTGATGAAAATCCCCTACAACCATCCGTGTTTGCCGCAATCCATGCGGCTTTGCTTCATCATGCCCTTGCATGGCCAAAACTCTACCGGACTCCATGAAATTGTTGGGTTCTATACCCAAAAGTGCCCAGCGGCGCGCCAAAACACGGTCCTGTAAGATGACAAATTCGGTGTGGTGAGTTATCTTCTTGGGTCTTGAGTTTAAGAGTTTTCTTAAAAAGGAATTTGGAAATGAATGATAACAATGTTCCGCCGATTCAACCGCCAGCCGCCGCCCCGACAATGGGTGATCCTGCCGGACAGCAGATGCAGTTGCAGATCCGTGAAGAGAAGATGAACACGGTGTTCAGCAATATCTTCCGATTAAGCGCCACGCAGGAAGATTTATTCTTGGATTTCGCGATCAATATGCAGCATCATGACAAGCCCAATACCGTAGTCATGGATGTTAATACCCGTGTGGCGATGAGTTTTTACGCCGCCAAGCGTCTCGCTCTGGCATTAAGCCAGGCGGTACAACGCTATGAGCAGGTTTATGGTCCGATCCAGCTTGATCCGCGGCAACGCGGCGCTCGGTAAATAACACCGGCGGGAAAGTAGCGGCCTGATGGATATGCAAGCGGCGCAATATGTCGCCCGATTGTGGCTACAAACAGATGCCGCCTTCGGTCTGCGCGAAGTGCCGCTGGCGCTGCCCAAACCAACGGTCTCGAGGGCGGCCAAAAGCACTGGCAGGCCGGGCCAAATTGTAACTCCGCCAGCGCGGCCTGAGTATCGCTCGGCACCGCAACCCACGCCAATGCCACCGCGTGCCGTTGTTGCAACACCACCAGCGGAAGTCCGTCGGCCTGTGGTGGCGCGTACCGAAAGTCCGTTGGCGGGCAGCCAGGGAGCTGATATTCCAAGATCTGTAAAACTTCCGCCAATTCCGGATGGACGCCTTGATGCGTTAGAAGCGATCAGCGATACTGATAAACCGCAATTGTTGGCCAAATTACAGCAGCAGACCATTGCCGCCCTGACACCCTATCTTTCCGAGATTGCCACCAAGGTGGTTTTTGGCGATGGTGATCCGGCGGCGAAGCTTATGTTTGTCGGCGAGGGGCCTGGTATTGATGAAGATAAATCCGGCATTCCATTTGTGGGCCGATCCGGCCAACTTCTCAATAAGATGATTATTGCCATGGGATTAACCCGGCAAACGGTGTACATTGGAAATATTGTCAAACTCCGGGCGGCGGAACCCGATTCGGACTCGGGTCGTTTGCGCGACCGCCCGCCAACGCCGGCGGAAGTGGCATTGAATATTCCCTGGCTGCACCGGCAAATAGAAATTATCCGCCCTCAAGTGATTGTAACACTTGGCGCACCGGCATTGAAATACCTTACCGGCACGGTGGAGGGAATCGGCCAACTGCGCGGGACATGGATGACCTATCGTGGTGTGCCGTTGATGCCGACGTATCATCCATCTTTTTTGCTGCGCGCGTATACTCCTGAAAACCGTGCCAAAGTTTGGGGCGATTTACAGCAGGTAATGACAAAGCTGGGATTACAGCCCGCGCAACAAAAATAGAACCGAACGGTTTCGGCGCAGTGGCCGGGCTTTGCGTATTTTTCTTCCTTCGGCCTGCCCGCAGCATCCGGAGCACTTTCCCAGCCGCCGCCAACGGTCTTATACAGCCCCACCCGATCGCGCGCATAAAAATGCCCCGGAGCGGGAGTGGCTCCGAGGCATCAGGGAGAAGGAGAAGCCATGAAATCGTTAATTGCTTTGTTGCACAAACACAAAGCGTTCTGAGCCGTCAGCACCACGCACATACATGCGGATTCCCGATGACAGACTCACTTTTTTCAACACTGCCTTAAATTCATCCACCGATGTAATTTTATGCCCTTGTACCCGCAGGATAATATCGCCTGGATTGACACCCGCGCCGGCGGCCACGCCGTTGGGATCAACTTTGCTTACCATCACGCCTTCGGGTGTGGAAAGGTGATATTGCTTGGCAATTTCCGAGCTGACACTGGCCACCGTTACGCCTAAACTCTTGGACTGCACCACGCCCGGCTGTTCACCGCTGCCGCCAGCCAAGGCCAATTGACTGATACTCGCCGGTTGCGTGCCTACCGCAAAGGTCAGATTCATCATTTTTCCGCGGCGGAATATTCCCAACTTGACATCCTTACCGGGACGGGTGTCGGCGATGACATCCCGCAGTTGGTTCATGCTGCGAACTTTGGCTCCGTCAATGGCGGTGATAATGTCACCGGCCTTTAAACCGCCCTTGGCTCCGGGGGAATCAGGCCACACCTGCTCCACAAGTACGCCATGCAGGTGATCGTAACCAAAACTGCGTGCGGTTTTCTGCACCGCTCTGTGCCGGACATCCGCAATGGTCACGCCGAGATACCCGCGCACAACTTTGCCATATTTCATCAGAGCATGAACGATATATTTAACTTCATTGGAAGGAATGGAAAAGCCAATACCGTTAAACGAACCGGTGTTGGTGGCAATGGCGGAATTGATCCCGACCACTTCACCATCTAAATTCAACAGCGGGCCACCGGAATTGCCCGGATTAATGGCCGCATCGGTCTGGAGATAGTCAGAATAAGTTAAACCGGCAAGCTTGGGGTCATTTTCGGCAATGACATTGACATTGGTGCGTCCTTTGGCGGAAATGATGCCCTGCGTTGTGGTTTGACTGAAACCGAATGGCGATCCAATAGCAACAACCCACTGACCCACGCGCACCTGCCGGGAGTTGGCAAATTTCAGGAACGGCAAATCTTTCGCGGCAATCTTTACCACCGCAAGATCTGATTTGGGATCTGTACCGATTACCTTTCCCTTGAACCGGCGATGATCCGCCAGCGTGACGGTAATTTTCGTGGCGTCGCTGACTACGTGGTTATTGGTGACAATGTAACCGTCGGAAGAAATAATCACACCGCTGCCGGTGCCAAAAAGCTTTTCCGGACCGGGATTGGAGGGTACCAGCGGAAAAGCGCCGGGAGGAAGCATTTTGCGGAATCCGGGCGGCAACTGCATGGGGCCACCGGGATTGATGTTCTGGGATTGGGGAATTTCCTTGACTACCTGAATATTGACTACTGCATTGTGATCAGCCTTGTAGACGGCTTCAAAGGCGTCGGAAAGTTGATTGGCAAATGCGGTTACTTTCGGGTTAATGGCCGCAGCGCCGGAAGAGCTGTCGGCATGAACCGCATGGGAGGAACCAAAAATTCCCATCGTCACAAGGCCAAAGGACGACGCCATCGCCAAAGCCGCGGCCAGAGTGATCAGTTGCGAGGGTTTTCGTGATCCGTACTTCATAAGATGCAAGCTCCGTAAATTTCCAAACACTTCTCAACGCGGGGCTTTCTTACCGGGCCGGTTGATTGTTCCGTTCCCGGTGATTGCCCGTTCACCATATACGTTGCCGCTGAAGGTCAAAGCCCTACACGTGTGGAAAAATATTTTTTTGGCGGGGGTGTTGTCGGCCCACATCCCATTCCAATATGTCAAAAAAAGCGGCCCTGGATGCAACATCCAAGGCCGCTTCGTTTAAACGGGTATTTTCCCGGAGCACATCAATGCGGATCAACAAACACATTATGGAAATCACTGGGGCTGACTTCTTCAGCATGGCCATCCACAAAGGCGATATTGATGGTTGTACCGTGTCGCAGCCAGCCCATGTTATTTCCACCCGCATCGCCGACGGGCAACGGCAGAACATCCGGTGCCAGGGGAATTCGATCCCGCAGTGCGGCATCATCGGCGACCGCCTGCAACGTTTCGACGTTCACGCCAGCTGGCAATGCAGACGCATAGGTGTAGGCCGAGGTGTAATAGGTTTCATCGCAGTAAAACAATCCGTTGCTGCCTTGGGCGTCGATACCGCCCGGATTGGGTCGCACGCCGCAATCTCCGAACATCAGCGTGCTGGCCGGATTGGCTACCGATGAGAGTTTACAGCCTGCCGCCGCCGTGGGCGCACTGGAAGAGCTTGACCCTGAAGATATTTGGAATGCCCAGCCGGGGTTAAAGGCCGCGTACTGACCGTTGTAATTAGCTGAGGCAATATCAGCATTAATCCCATACGATACTGGATAGTAACCTTGGAAATATCCAGGATAACCGCTGGGGGCTGGCTGTGTACTACCACCGGTTCCGACCGCCACGTTATTGAACAACTGATATCCCGGATACTGGTCATTGATCGTTGGATCGCTGGGGCAGAGGAAAACCTTGGAACCTGCCCCATTGGTGCCGAAGTTCATGAACGATTGATTCTCCTGGCCGCCCAGATACGGCACCAGCGCGCTGGCCCAATCCTTCATCACCGGCCCATTGGCGTTTGGCACATATTGTCCGGTTGCGGGGTCATAGGTTGTATAGCGATAGGCGAACATGGTGTGATCCGCATCGGGTGTTTCGGTATATTTCATGATGCTGCTATCCGTATCCGGCTGCACCAGGCCTTTGTGTTCATTGGCGAACATGTTTTCAGCCAAGCCAATCTGTCGCACATTCGACAGACACACAATGGAGTCTGCCAACTGCTTGGCTCTGGCCAACGCCGGCAGCAGCAGCGCAATCAACAGCGCTATAATGCTGATGACCACGAGCAGTTCAATAAGAGTAAAGCCTTTTCTCCGGTTCATAAAAGAACCTCCTTCTTAATAATAGGCCACCTACGGACATATCGTCCTATTGTTGATTGTGCGGCGACGCCGCCGCATTAGTATCAATGGCAAACCAGCCAACAGCAGAAATCCCGCCGCTGGCTCCGGCACCGAGGAGGCCGCCAATAACGCAGCCAAGTTGGTCGTGCCGGTGTATTGCTGCAATAAATTGTCATACGCGGCCATGGTCTGGCTGCTGGCATTTTTCTGCTGCAGCGTCTGGCCGAATAAAATCAGATCCTGGGTATTGATCACACCGGTGCCCAGGTAATCCGCTGCGGGGTTAAATTCGGTATTATTGCTGGCCAGAAGAGCGGCAAATGTATTCACGTCCGCCACGTTGTATAAACCGTTGAAATTCAAGTCACCCAAGCCCTGACCATAAATGGTCGAGGTGTACAATCCGGCGAATCGTTGGATGTTATAGGTACCATCCGGTTTGTAGGTTACGACCGTCGCGACATGATTGCCGCTGGTAAGCCCCTGAGCTTCCATGGTCCATTGATTGGTATCGGTCTGTGTGGCCTGATTGGAATTCCCGATCATGGCGAGAATCTGACTGGTGGTATCCGCCGCACCGATGTCAAAGAGCACGTGAATATTATTAGCCAAACCATCTACCGACTGCACCACCAGATTACGATTCTGATTCACGCCATGCGTGACGGGATTAAAACTCATTACCTGGGAAACCGGTGCGGAAGTATCAACGTAAACGGTTTGGGTCCAATCGGTATAAACCGGCGGAGCATCCACACCCGTGCGATGCCGAAAGGCGATAACTTCAATGTTATCATACCCCTGCGGCAAATCGCTGGTATTAATGGTTTCGGAGTACAAACCGGTACCCCCACCCACCAGTGGGCTGGCATTTTGGAATTCCAGATAGCCATAACTGGTGGTATTGGGCGTGGTGCTTACAAAGCTCTGGCCATTAACCGCAATGCCGCTGTTGATTTTGAATATGGCATTATCACCGCCGGCATTGGGATCATACATATTTTGATTGCCCAGCAGATACACCTTCTGGGTTTGCAGTTGAATTTGAAATTGTGATCCTTTCACCACCGCTACGTTGGTAACGGTATTGCTGCCATTATTGGCAACTATATTTGGATCGCTGGTGGCCGGAGCGTTACCGGGAATCTGCCCGGCGGTATTGGTGATGGTCATGGTGCCGATGGGTGTAGCGGGACCATAAATCAGATCGCCCTGCCCGGTGAATGTCCCCGCAGAGTTGGAATTATTGGAAAATGTCACATTTACGGTGCCATCGGAATTTACCTGCAAAACCTGCGGCAGACCATTGGCGGCGGCATTACCGGTTAATTCCACCAGATACGGCACATTTGTCGGATTAAAGGAAGTTTGCAAAGTGGTGGAAAAATTACCGCCTCCGGTCTGATTGTTCAGTAGAACTAAGGCTGAATCCTGGCGTTCAAAGGCGTAATTGTTTTGGCTGACATAACGCTGAATCACATTGCCGGTGCTGTAGCGGTTGCGCAAATCCACCAGCCCGCTGATCTGATTCACGTGCGTGACGGTCATGGTTTGGCTGGTGGAGTTATAGGTGGCCAGAGAATTGTTGGCCATTTGATTGCCATACACGCCGCCGAGCGCATCTTCCCGCCCATTTTGGGGAAAACTCTGAGTGCCATTGTCAAAAGCTGTGCCGTTGCCGTTGTAATACACAATGGCCTGGCCGGGCATCATCAGTTCATAGGCGTAGGCCACATTGCTTAGGTAAGGAGCGCCATTGTCCTGGCTTTGCACAAAATCTACGCCACCGTTATTCACCAGATAGGAAGCACTGACAATGTTGTTCCAATCGTTGGTCAGGCCATCGCCGGTCAAATTATTCTGCATGGCAAAAAACAGGGGAAAATTCAGGGCGTTCATATTGGCTGCGGGGTCAATAGGATCGCCAGTGCCTTGTGGAATGTTGCTGTCATAATATTCGCCGAAGGAATAAATCTGCTCCTGCTGGCCGTTGAGATACGTATGCGTGCTGGCATTGGTCACGGCTTGATTAAAGTATGGAAGAATCGTGGAATACTCCATGTTCTTAACCGCATCCAGGCGGAAGCCATCAACACCGAGTGTCTGGATCATCCATTGCACGTTGTTCATCAGATAACCTGTATCATTCTGCAACGTGGGGGAACCGCCCTGCGGATTAGTGGTATTGAATGAATTCACCAGAATGCCGCTTTGGCCAGTATCCGGATTGGTAATACTCTGGGTGTTGTAGCCCAACTGCGGATAAAACTGCTGATTGGCGGGCATAGGCACATTGGCCAGGCGGCCAAAGGCCGGGGTGGTACCGGCTGGAATATTGTTGGGATTCCCCGCAGTGGTGGGCATACGAATATATTGATAGTTCTCATTGAAATTAATGTTAATAAGACCATTGGTTTGCCCGGTTTGCGTTCCGGTATCGCTGGGATTATTAAAATCACCATAGGGACTGCTGGAATTGCTTAACACAAAGCCGGGATAGCCGCCGGCTTGGGCGAAGGAGTTTCCATTGCCATCCGTGGTGCCCCATTGGGAAAAGCCGTTGTGCCCAAGGGAGTAATCAAGATAGATATATCCCCCCATTTGATGCACCGCACTGACGAGATTTTCATACCCGCTGATGGTGCCGTACGCGGTGGGGTCATTGGCGGTGCCAAAATCATAGCGGTTGTACACATCATAGCCGACGGACGCGTTGCCGGAATCCGCTCGCGTCGGCGGAGGTGTCAGCAATGAGCCATAGTCGGCACCGAATACATCCGGCATACGGCTGGCGATGGTTTGCCAGGTACCGCCAAAATAATCCAAAATCGCGGGTGCTGCATAGGCACTGCTCTGCGCGTGCGCCGCCGGGGCCAGCGCGGCTATTCCAACACACGCCACGGCAGAGATCAGGGCGGCACCAAACCGGGTACGGCGAAAACGGGCACCATTGCCCAGGCCATGCGTGTTACGCGGTAACATAACCCGGCGGCAAGCCAATGACTCTCCGAACCGACCACCCGCAACATATTTTTCAGGATGTGCAATCACCGTCAGCATCTTGTTTCTCTCTCCAGTCTGGGGTTAAGTGCAAGCGTTTTCCGCCGTAACAAGGGCAATGCCAACAAGGCACAGCCCAAAAGAGCTAAGGCGGTGGGTTCTGGAACGGGGTCAGTCACTTGCAGATTATTAAAGTAAGCATTTTGTGCACTGCTGCCTAAATTATCGTTAAAGAGCATAATCTGGTTAATGGAGCTTGTGTTTAGCGCCAAACCGGTGAATGTTTCGGCACTCCCCTGCGCGGTAGCCAGGGGCGTAAGCGTAATCGATGCAGTTGCAGGCCCGGTAAGATCGACCAAAATATTTAAACCGTTGCCATTGTTTCCCGAACTGCTGCCATCATGCGTAGATTTAATTCCAGTGGCAAACGAATTTGAAAACCCCGTGGTGCTGGCTGAATAGCCCCCGTAGCTGACAGCGTAATAACTGCCGGAAGCAAAGGCGGCAACTTCTAAAATGGGCGTGGCGTAGTTGGTTGCCGGATTGTAATTTTGAAGCTGAAAGCCTTCCGCACCTTGAGTTCCCATGGCGTCTGTGGCCATGTTGATGGAAAACGTGGCTCCCGAAACCAACGGATAATTAAAACCGCGATAAGCCGTTGGAATCGCTGGATCCGAACCGGTGCCATTTTGTGACCAGAGGGTCCAGGCGACGTTACTGGTATTGATATTGGGGGTTGCTGACGTGCCAAAGATATTCGCGGCAGATTCAGTGTCAAAACCCCAAGTCGCATTTTGATTAACGCCGGAACCAATCGGACCTTGATACCACGGTCCAAAACCAATTCCGCCGTTGCTGTTATTGCTCCACGTTCCGTTGGAATAGGCCACATTGGCGGCATTATCGGATAAGCTCACGGCGGCGGCCACGCCGCCGTGAGCTGTCACCCATCCGACCATACCTGCGACAGCCGCACCCATAAACAAGCGGTGCCGTCGGAGGCGGTGTTGGGCAGAACCTATCAGTTTGGCCGCCATACATATATCTCCAAAACTCATAAGCCCTGCCACAGGGGTCTTGAAAAAAAAATCTAGAACAAACCTTTGCCGGTCACTTAGTGCCGGACTCAACGCGATCATTGCATCGCAAAAACACTGTGCATTGAGGTTTTTTGATTTGAGATCTCAAATCTCCAACCACAGTGTCCGCGTCAGACCGTCCGCCGCCGCCGAATCAACAGCAAGCCAGCTCCTGCCGCAATGAACAAGCCGATGGTGGCCGGTTCAGGAACAGCAGTCAACGACAAGCTGTTAAACTGGGCGTTGGCATTCGTGCTGGCATCAAAAATGTCCGCCCCGTTAATAGCACCCGAAACCGTTCCGGAATAAGTCAGCGGGGAAGTAAGAGCTGTATTGCCCGTCGCCGGGGCCAGCGTCAGCGCGTACGCACCACTGTTTCCGAGCGCAAATGAAACATTAATGCCCGCCTCAATTTGCGGTTCAGTCAATGCCGTTGCGTTTGTCGGCGCTTCATAGCTCGTTGACCCGGCCGCATCTGTAATCGTGGTGACAAGGGCATACGAGTTCGCTGAATCCTGATGGAAAGCGAGCGTGAAGACCGGCGTGCTGGTTCCTGCGGTAATGGTATCCAAGCTCACTCCGGTCGTGACGCCGGCATTATCGCCAATACCGAAATGTCCGGTCTGAATTTCAAATCCGACATTGAAGGCCTGCCCCGCACGCAGTGTACCCAAGCCGGTACCGCCAGCGTTCTCAAAGGCCCGCATGGCATCAACCCGCGGTATTTCATTCGGTGTTGTGGTCGTTACCGCCCCATTGGCGTATAAACCAAAATAAGCGCCGCTGCTGGATACATTAACACTCGCACTATTCCCCAAAAAGGTTCCGGCATAAGGAGGGTTCTGGTTGTTCTGAACGGTGACCGTCCAAGCCCCGAATCCCGTTCCACCGCCGGTCGGGCTGTACACAGTAGATGCACTGGTACCGCCGCTATTGGCAGCGCCTGGCCAAGTTGAGCCGGTATAATTACTCGCATTATCACTGGCGAGCATCGCTGCGTGCGCCGCAGAACCCGCCATAGTTAATGCTGTTACTCCTGCAGCCATACCCAATAGCGCGGCCCAGGACCGATGTGATGTGAAACGACTCATGAGACTCTCCTAAAAAAAAGAACTTGCGTAGCAAAAACTACAACTTTGAATTAGTTTAACCGGTTAAACTTATTTGTCAAGTAAATTCTGATTATTTTTATTAAAGTCGAATAGATCCCATAAATATGGCATTATGACGCAACTGCGAACATTTAACCGCTTTACTCATGTGTTTAACAGCGCTAATCCGATGGCCTGACCAAAGAAAGAGTAGCCTGCCCGCCGCGTGGCAATTTTTCCGGGCATCCCTGGGAGCGCGGGTGTCCTCACCCGCTTAGGCCCTTTGGGAAGGTCCCGGAACGCCCACGCAAATGCTCTGTTTTGCGGCGATTTCACACCCCGCCCGGAAAAATTGTCACGCCCCTGCCCGCCGCATGATCAAAAACTTATTGACTGCGTACAGGTAGATACTTCAGCCGCGGTTCTCCCTTATTCGGTTGCAAACAGCGCTTCAACAAACTCGTCGGGATTAAATGGAGCGATATCATCGGGGGTTTCGCCTACGCCGACAAATTTTACCGGCAAGTTTAGTTGTCGCCGGATGGCCACGACAATGCCACCTTTGGCCGTGCCGTCGAGTTTGGCTAAAAATATGCCGGTCAATTCGACGGATTTGGTAAATTCTTCGGCCTGCCGGATTGCATTCTGGCCGATTGTGGCATCCAGCACCAGTAGCGATTCATGCGGGGCGGTGGGAATTATTTTCTGGATGACGCGGCGAATTTTTTCCAACTCCCGCATCAAATGATCCTGCGTGTGCAGTCGACCGGCGGTGTCGATAATCAGCACATCCATATTTCTGGCCACCGCCGCCTTGCACGCGTCAAACGCCACCGCCGCCGGATCACTGCCCATCTGATGTTTGACAATCTCCACGCCGATGCGCCCGGCCCAGATGGTTAACTGATCAACAGCGGCGGCGCGGAAGGTATCGCACGCGGCGACCATAACGGTTTTATTTTGATTTTTGAGATATTGCCCCAGTTTGGCAATGCTCGTGGTTTTGCCCGCACCGTTGATTCCGGTTACCAAAATGACCGTTGGGCCGGACGTAGCAAATTTTAAAGCCCGTGACTCCACTGGCCAATAGGCTCGCATGTCCTCTTTCAGAAAAGCCAGCACTTCGTCACCGGATTGAACGCGCCCCTGTTTCCAGGCGGCATTTAAATCTGTAATAATATGATCCGTTGCCACCACACCCAGATCCGCGGTTATTAGCCGCTGCCGCAGTTCATCCAGCAGTTGCTGATCGAGCTTACGGCCAGTTAAAACTGTGCGCAACGAACCGACCAGCGCATCGCGCGTGCGGGTTAAACCGCTGCGTAATTTCTCAACGCTTTGACCCAGTGCCTTTTTTATAAATCCAAATGCCATGCTGTTTTACCATTACCAATGAAATCCTCTATACCTTTTGTACCGGCTATGATCGGAAACCGCCAGTGCTGGAATGTTCTTGCCGCAACGTCTTGGTGTCGCCGCCGGTGCCTGACGCTTGACGCCCGGTGGTCTTACCTGTGGAAAAGCGTCACGCCCCCGCCGCTGCCATCAATACGCGCCCCGCTGGAAACGTGCTGTATCGTACACTGTCGCTTGCTGTCGATGGTGTGATAAACTGGCCCGTATGAGAAATGCTCCGGCGTCTGATTCCGTTAAACCAACCATTCGCGCGAAACATCGCTTCGGATATCGGGGCAATATGTTTATGTTATTTCTCGGCAGACGATTGCCCGCACTGGGATATTTTGCCGTCGCGGTTGTCTCCCTGGGGTTTTGGCTGGTAAATAAGTCCGCACGGCATGCCAGTATGAATTTTTTAAGGCGCGTCAAAGCAATTAATGGCCGCTGGAGTCTGTATTGGCACAGTTATAAGCAGCTTCGCATGTTTGGCGTACTGATTCTGGATCGGAGTGTCGCGCTGGCCGCCGCGGATGCCGGGATCAAGGTGGAATCGGATCATCGTGACCGGCTGAAGAGGGCGTTGGATTTGAATCGCGGGCTTTTGATTCTTACCGCACACTTTGGCGCACTGGAAATTGCCGCACCATGGTTAAGAACCTATGTTGATCCGGGGAAAATGCACTTTGTCATGTACCGCGATTTCAGCGACAGTACGGAAAAGTTTCATCAGGATCAGTGGAAAATGCTGGAGGGCATGAAGTTCATCAATTCCACCGATCCGCTGGCCGCTGGATTACAAATTATGGCGGCCCTGCGACAGCGGCAATACGTGGGTATCCGGGCTGATCGCGTCATGGGTGGACGGACCGTTCAGGTGCGGCTGATGGGTGAAAACGTCTCCCTGCCCGCCGGACCATTTACCGCGGCCGTCGTGGGCAACGCCGTTGTGGTAACGGCCTTTACGCTGCGCCAAAGCGCCCGGCGATATCGAATGTTTGTTTCAGAACCCCGATGTTATGACTTGCAGTGCGGGTTATCACGCGAGGAGCTGATCCAAAAAGCGGCGCAGGACTACGCCACGGATCTTGAAGAACTATTGCGGGAATATCCGTATCAGTGGGGGAATTTTTACGATTTCTGGTTCGGGCCGCCTGCAATGCCGGATACCGTCAAGTCCAGCACCGAAACGGCCACCCCCGCGACTTGAAGTTGGGCCGCAATCCCCCCGTCCAATGCGATATTGATGTTTACATCCACGATCTGATCTGGAAGAATCGGCAGTATATATTTCGCGCTTGAAACCGCCGTAAGGTCAACTTCTTTAAAATGGTCCCGCAGAATATCCAGCACCAATTCAATATGTAAAAATCCAGGCAACAGGGCATTGCCGGGAAAATGTCCCTGAAAGCCGGTATGCTCCGCGGGAAACCACGCCCGGGTCGATACATTGCCGGTTCGGCCAGATATCATGGCAGTCACTGGTGGCATGATATGCGCACCGGAACATACCCCCAAAATATACTTGTCAACTTTCAACGCACTACTCGTTCAAGCTTGGACGCCTGCGGGACCATGGCGGTCAATGTATGTCGCCAAGGATGCGATATTGGTCAGGGCTGTGCGCACTTCATCATTCTGATCCTGCAATTGCACACCGAAATGTTTATCGACCAGCACTGCAATTTCAAGCACATCAACCGAATCCAAACCAAGACCATGTTTTCCGAAAATGACCGTTTCGGGTTGGATCAAGGCGATGTCCATGCGTAATTTCAGGCCATCTTTGAGAATGTCGATGAGCTTAAGCTCGGTTGGCGTCATGAATACCTCATTAACGTTATTGATCGCCACGAATGACGAATGAAAAAATGCCTTCACAAATCAACCTGCCATTGCAGAAGGCTTGGCCATGGCAACGAAACATAGTGCCCACTCGATGCGTGATTCCGACCCGCAGATTCAAGGTATCGCCCGCGCTGGCCGCACCATAATAAACGACATCACGCAACGCTATTAACATACCCGAAATGCACTGGCCTGTGGCCCGTGCGGTGTTGAGACTCGAACTTCCGGCGGCGGCAGTCTGAGCGATATATTCAATTATGACCGATCTTGGGAGCCGACCATTCATAAGAAAGGGGTGATTCGCAGCGATTCGTTGTTGCCCGATAATAGTTCCATCCGGCTCGGCATACGCAACATTCAGCCAGCGCATGGGACCGAAATGCGGAATATTTCCGGCAAGGTTTTCAGCCACGGGTGTTTTCTCCGGCTGTATTGAATTCCATTATGGATGACTGAACAACAGTCGGAGAGTGGGGCAGGCCATTGTCGGTGTTATCTTCGCCAGTCGGATTGGGGCCGCGTGCCAATGCTGCGGAAATCATGCCGCGTACCTGCCTTTTGAGTTCACGATGCGGATGTGCCAGGGTCTGATCTGGATATAAAATTCCCAGCGGTTCCACCAGCATCGGCACATCAAATACGGCTAGCTGCCCCGGTGGCATGCACTCTCCGCTGCCGTGAATGGCCACCGGAATAACCGGCACATTGGCCTTGCATGCCACAAGGAACGCCCCCTCATGGAAGCGCCCGAGCTTCAAAGAGCGGGATCGCGTGCCCTCGGGGAACACATACATGCTCTGTCCCTGCCGCAGAGCCTCGATGGCCCGATCCATAATATCGGGCTGATCTACCCGCAGATGCCCGCTTAAAGACATCAGCCAGCCCAGTAAAGGCTGATGGAATGGCCAGTCTTTCGACCAGCAGCGTCCATCGGGAGGAAGTTGAAACATCAGCAGAATGTCTATCGCGGACTGGTGATTGGCAATAATCATGCACGGACCGGAAATCGCAGACCAGTTAAACTCCTTGATCCGCATATTTTTTCCGCAATATCCGCGCATGCCCTGCCGGTAGAACATCCGCACAAGCTTACGCACGATACGCCGCTGATTATCAAAAAGCCGGCACCAAACCCACAGAAATGGCCCTAAAATAAGAGTCAAAATGGTCAGATAGGCGGCGAACCAGGACAATACCATTATGGTCCGCAGTACCACGCGCAGCGTAACAGCTCGGCGCGGGGCCGACTGTATCCATTGAGTTTCAACATTCTCGGCCATTCTGCCGCACCATACCACGAACGGTTCTTCCACCGATCACACCAAGCTTCTGTGATTCTGTCCGATCAGCCTCCCCTAGATTCTACGTGCGGCGACGATTTGGAACAAATCAATTACACTTATCGGCAATGACCACCCGAAGAACCCCAACAATCAGGCTTTCCTGTTTTGGCGCTGCTACCCCGCAGCACGCTACGGCGGAAAGTATCTTTACGGCGTGGCTTTCCGGGGAAGTGGCTCCAAATGTTCCAATACATCAGCCGGATTGCAACATGTGGGAGAATTTAACAACCCAAGCCATCACGGCCGCGCTGCCACCGCTGGAGCAACGCCCCGATTGTGGATTGATTCTGGCTACCACCAAAGGCGATATGCAGCCTGTGGAGACGTGGCTAAACGCCGATGGTCAAGAGCATCGATCATCCGCCCCACCGCTGCTATCGGATAATTTAAACAAATTAACCCGGCGATTTGGTTTTGGCGGGCCGAACTTGGTTGTTTCCACCGCATGCAGTTCGGGGCTGACCGCGATTATTGAAGCGGCCATGCTGGTGCAAACCGGGCAGGCCAAACAGATGCTCTTGTGTGCCGCCGATATTGCCGACGGGTTTATTCAAGATGGCTTTAACGCACTCAAGGCGATCAGTAAAACACGGTGCCGCCCGTTTGATCGACACCGCGACGGCCTGGCTTTGGGATCTGCCGCCGCAGCCTGTCTGGTAAGCTCAAGCGATCATCCGCGGCACGCTGCATCTGGCCCGAGCCTCCTGCTTGAAGGCTGGGGAATATCGTGCGATGCCACGCATCTTACCGCACCGGATCGGGCGGCTTCGGGCTTAATGCGGGCAGTACATTCGGCGATTGCCGGTGTTGACAGCAGAAGCATCGACGCGGTGATTCTCCACGGAACCGGCACCCCCTATAACGATGCCATGGAGGCTTTGGCAATGCGCGGGATTTTTGCGCATCGCCCCTATTTAACAGCAGCGAAAGGATTTCTTGGCCATACACTGGGGGCCAGTGGCGTAATGGAAACAGCTCTCGCGGCGTGGATGCTGCATCAGCGGGTGGTGCCAACCATTACCGGCCTGGAGGATCCACAATGGCCAGAGTTAAATTTTGTCCGCCGAGCCACGGAGGCCACTGATTTAAAACGCATCCTGAAAACCGCCAGTGGTTTTGGCGGTTTGAACGCCGCAATCCTGGTAAGCATGGCGGAACCCGTGGGAACATGAATAATGAATAATATATATGTGTATACTATTGTGGCACAACAAGGCAACAGCCCAATTCATCGGGTCGGGAATCATGATACTTATTCAGCGGCAACGCCATTGGCAGAGAAGCCATCTCTGCTTGGCCGCGAAACCACTCTTATCGCCGCACAAGCCATTGAGCTTACCGCTTTGCTTTTAAAGCATGTTTCGATAGCTCACAGACAAAACATGGGGCTGTTTGTCGGCACACGCTTTGGCTCTCTGGAAGATGATCGGATGTTTCAGAAATCTCGCCTTGCCGACGGCGGCAAATTTGCCAGCCCCGCCGCATTTCGCCGCACACTCCCAAGCACCGTACCAGCCGAGCTATCCATCGCTTTCGGCATACGTGGCCCATTGATTACGTTTGCGGATGCCGCCACGCCGGCCATGATCGCCATCATTCGCGCTTATCATTGGATTGCGACCGGCGGAATCAGCGCTGCCGTCGCCGGATCGCTCGATTTCCTGCTATCCGATGATACTGTATCGCCCGCTGCATCGCCCATTTGCCGCACACTCTTATGCCTGATGGCAACGGCGGAAGCATTTCCTGAATTAACCCCTTGGGCCGCAATCACACAGGCATCTATTCAAGCCACTGGCCAATCGGCGGGTAATGCACCTGCATCGCTAGACGAAACCGACTTTACGGAGATAATCACAGCAATGACAGCGTCACATCTCACAATGCGTAGCCTGCACCGCCAATCCGGTAGTGGCAACATCTGCAATCTGGTACTGCGCCCTGGCAAGCAAGGGCATGAAAGGTAAATTTATGACGGACGCATCACATTTCGGCGCGCCAGATTCAGTATTTGAAATCAAACGCCGTTCTCTTCTAAAGGGGATCGCGGGAATTACCATTGCCGGTGCGACGGATGGCATCATCAATCGGCGCAATCACGTAACCGCGCGGCGACAGGCTCAGATGTCTCGATCCACGGCGGCGGCGATTTTCCTCAGAGAAACCATCAGGGATTTTAAGCCTTGCGGTGTTATCGATTGAGCACCATCGGTTAACGCGTGCTCCGGGTCGCTGTGACATTCAATAATCAACCCATCGGCACCACACGCAACCGCGGCGCGGCACATGTCCGGCACAAGATGCGCATGGCCAGTACCCTGGGATGGATCCACAATAATGGGCAAATGGCTGATGCGATGCACTTCCGGCACAATCGCCAGGGGCAACGTGTTGCGACAGTATGATTCAAACGTGCGAATCCCTCGTTCGCAGAGAATCACGTTGCTGTTCCCGCGTGACATGACATATTCCGCCGCCAGCATAAACTCTTCCAGCGTCGCGCTTAGACCGCGTTTGAGCAGAACCGTTTTTTTCTGCTCCCCCACCGCCCAGAGCAAATTATAATTTTGCATATTTCGGGCACCAACCTGAAATACATCCGCGTATTTGGCCACCAGCGGAACCTGCTCAATGGACATCACTTCCGTTACCACGGCCAAGCCCGTTTGCTCTCGGGCTTCGGCCAGAATTTCCAGACCTTTTTCACCCATGCCCTGAAAGGCATACGGACTGGTGCGCGGCTTAAAGGCGCCGCCGCGCAACGCGGTGGCCCCAGCTTCTTTTACGGCGTGGGCCACTTCCAGCAATTTAACGCGATCTTCCACCGAGCACGGACCGGCTATCAGTGCGATCTTTTTCCCACCGGCGCTGGCACCCAACGTTCCTCCCATCGGCACCACTGAACGGTCTTTTTTTACCTCACGCGATGCCATTTTATAGGGTGCCAGAACGGGCATGACTTTTTCCACGCCTGGCACATTTTCAACGCGCTCAATATCCATTTTCCGCTCATCACCAATACACGCGACAACCGTGCGCTCCGTACCGACAATCACATGTTCACGCAGACCCATTTCCCGTATAAGCGTTACAACATGATCCACGCGCGATTTGTCAGCACCCTGTTCAAATACCACTATCATTTTTCACTCCATCTGCGGATCTTTTTCAACCGCGTAATATGTCAACTGCTTGTCTTCCACCGCCCCGGTTTTTTCACACCGGGCCCCGTAATGATTCAATTCAGAAGCGCCAACGACGCTCCATCAAACCGGAAAGGTCGCCAAGGATTCCGACCGATAACGCTATGGCAGCCTGCGAATCCGCCAAAGCACGATCAATGCTGTGTATTAACCGCCGATTCATTCCAATACTCCTTCGTCTAGGACACTTGCATGGCAATAAAAAAGCCCGCGTTCTGCGGGCTTCATGATCGACTCTACGTTATGGTAAAAGATCACCCAGCCCGCCGTATATCGCCGGTAAAATAGTAGAACCAAAACCGATACCCAGCACCGGTTGATATTGGGGCGTAAGCTGGCGAAACCCTTTTCATAACAACACTATTAACCAAGTAACCGAAAAAGTCAAACCAAACACGCCGCTATTCGCCGCACCGGCGTGGCAATATTTCCGGGCATCCCTGGGAGCGCGGGTGTCCTCACCCGCTTAGGCCCTTTGGGAAGGTCCCGGAACGCCCCCGCAAATGCTCTGTTTTGCGGCGATTTCACACCCCGCCCGGAAAAATTGTCACGCCCCGCCGCACCGGGCCTGCGACAGTTTCCGCCCGGCCTCCAGTGCTCTGTCACACCTGCAAATGCGGGTTGATTGGCCTTAAACCGCAAGATGCAAGGAGCCACTGGCGAAAGCCGGGTTCGTAAAATCCATTGACCCGGTGCGACACCGCAATTGGCCGGTTTCAGGCCAACGCTGCGGGCGGGGGCCAAGGGGCCGATAGGCCCTGTTGCACGTCGTCAGCGTACCGGACCAGCGCCGACGCCGCCAAACGACCACCGCGCCGTCCGGCGTAATGTACCACGACTCTCTCCACCAGGCATGGCCAAGTCCCGACGCCGCACCCAGCCCTGGCACGCCGAAGATAAACGCCAAGCCCATGGCGCTCTTCCATGAGCAATGGAATTTGCCCCAATTACCTAAGAATATGAACAAAGTCGGAAATAAGCCGGCCACGGCCGCCAGCGTCAAGCCGCCGCCAACATCACGCCAATTCCCCAGAGGAATCAAATTGTTCGTGTTGGTTTCTGCCATTTTATACCCTCTAGCGCCCCCCTCGGCACGCTGCCAATTTGTTACCCACCATTATACGAAACGAATCTCGCAAACACCATTTGTCCTGGCAGTATTGGTTCTGCCTTTCTGTGGGTGTATCCATTGCGAATGGCGGGCGTCAAATCCAAGCGAAGATTTCCAGAAGCGGTGGGAGGCACACGACAAGTGCCAGGAGTACGGCAAAAAGGAGAACCGCAAGCTCAATTCTGTCGGGTGCCGAACTGGGGCCAGCGGGGCGGTGCGCATTACTATCCCAGATGAATGCGATGGCCGCTATGCAGAATCCGAATCCGGCTGCACATCCCAAGACCACAAGTACCGAATATGAAATTGGTAAATGCCACGCCATCGCAAGTGCATTGCAATAGTGGCGCGCACCGGACGCCATGATCAGGCGCAAGAGCGCCGCCAGCAGCACCGCTGCCGCAGCACAGCATCGCGCCGGCCAAGGCCCGCTTTCGCCGTCGCCCTGGGTTTCGCCGACCGTTCCCATATACACTCCTTGATTTACTCGCACCGGGGCTGTCGCTTCCTCGGAAAATTAAATCAAAACACATTTTACCACGTTCCGCGACCACCCGCTTCTCACCCCCGAGGCGACCGGTACCAGGAAAATAGAGATTTTGGCCAATGCGCCACCATGAATTCGCCGTCGAGCCGCTCCTCCCACGGCAAGCACGGTGGCACTCTCATGGACAAGTGCATGGCGGCGATGGAACATTGACCTCGTATAGCAATGCACCAGTCGGCGCATAGACCAGCACGTCGCCGCTGGCCATAACAGCGATATCCCCGTGGTACTTATCCAAAATTCCAAATCGCACTTTCTGGTGCGATCCGCTTCCAATATACCGCGGTCTGGTTTTCGGCAATCCCACGGGGATAGCACTTACACGATCTGCTTTCGGCATGGTTATGTTGCCGTTGATACGGAATGGAAAATGGGCAATCACCTTGGCCGGGCGTGTTCTGAATATGACTGCGAGACTCGCAGACGGAATTAAATAATGCTTGACAGACCACTTCGGAAGGCCGTGCTGTTGAATCAGCCTCTCCAATTCCTGTTCAAAGGCGTCGTTGTAACGTTGCCTTTCCTTTGGCCGGAAAAATGTCCAGAGCGGTGTGAATGGCTCCAATGACATGCCCGTGTGGGGATCGAAGTATTCTGTGACAGCAAGCCCGGAAATAGTAAGATACTTCGGCTGGGCATCGTCACGGACGCTGGTACTGCGTGCTGCCCATTGCCATTTGTGCCGCGCGTCCTGCCGTCCCTGGCTGGCCAGATCGTAGATGGCGGCCGCCCGGTATCCCCAAGGAAATGCGATTCCACATGCCAGAAGAACTATTGACAGTACCAAGCGTGGCAGGACACTGATACCGCCGCACCCGCCAACACCATTTCGCATGATGAACCGCTTGAATTTCACAACGATTTGGACAAGAAAGCTGAGCATGATGCCAGCAAATATATATGCCAGTGCGCTGAACGGCCACAACCAAAGGGATTGCTGGAAGTCAAAACGCGACGGGAGCGCCATCGGAATCGCCGCTCCCACCCACGCGCAGGCAGTGCAGTAAAACACGATCGTCCAGCGGCACTTTGAGCCGCCCGGACGAACAACGAAATAAAGCATCAGGGGAACAACCCAAAGCCACACCATGGCGTCCCAAAACGGCCCCGGGTCGTAACCACGCGACCGGAGTAAGGGCAAACACAGCAACACGTAGGAAACCCATCCCAGCACGAGTACCGCGTATGGCAGCACGCGGGCCAGAGCCTTTTGTACGACAAGCCGGGGCGAGGGATCGCGTGAAGCTTGGCTATTCATCATGGTGCTCCTGCCGACCTTTCGAGATCATTATAAGCTCGTAACGAGCAATCGGGCACCCCGCATCATCCCGTCGATGTTTTTCAGTTCTTATGGACATACGTCTTCGGGCGCTGCGAGCAGAGGTCTTCAAGCGCTGGGCGCAATTCCGGCACCTGAGTGCGGATTTGCCGTTTCTCGCATAGGGCCGATCAAAGCTCACCCACACTCACCTTTACGACATGACCGCCTTTAAAAATTATCGAATACCCGCAGTAGATAATCTCATTGGCACCATAAGATGATTGCACATCATCATCCGTGAACCAAACGCCGTCTGCGCCGGGCCCTGTGAAGATGATGGTATTGCCATAGGCGTCCGCCCGGCGGTCAATGAACAACGAGTAACGATCAACGTCGAGACAGGAGCCGAGATCCCGATGCGGGGGGATAGGCGTATCGGGTAACAATAAATGATTTTCACCACACGACGTCACGACGGGATTAACGGACTGCTGAAGCACAGAGGAATCAGAGGAAGCGGAGGAACACACGGGGTGAGCTAATTTTCCACTTTTCCCGCATTTCGCACGGTTTCGATATTGTTCAACGAATGCTACCATATCATCGCCCAAAACGAACCAGCCAAAATTGATCCGCACATTCTACCCCCATCCGCATTTTTGCAAACCGCGCTGCGCAATGCAAATCGACGGCAATTGTTGAAGCACCATCCATTATCCAAATCTCATCGTGAATCCTTCGTAAGACGCAAAAATAAACTGCTCTCTACAACGAGGCAGGAGAGGTGATGGAGGTTTAGCTTCAATATAAGCTGATCAGTGATCACTGACTGTTGAAAACGCCTCCGCTTCCCCCTGTTTCCTCCGTGTGAATAACCGTCGTAACATGCTTCCCTCCGAGCGAAATTGTTCATTCAGCGCAACCATATCCCAATCCAAAAATACGAAACCAACGACTTCGACTCTTTACCGCCGCCAACCCCTCTCTCGGCGAAGCCGCCGCAACCATAAAAACCGCCATTATTTCCATTAACTAATCACGTCCCCGTTTCACGTTCCGGGGGGCGGGGCGTATCGCGGGCCTGCCCGTTGCCAGCCGTACATGAACAGCACGCCGCCGAAGGAAACGACGGCAATGGCCCCTGTTACCACCTCTCCAAGCTGGAGCTGCCAAAAGCGGCCCCCCAATATGAGGACGCTGGCCACCGTGCAAACTTCGGCAAACAGCATTGTTGCGTAACAACCAGCCAAGACCGTCCTGGCCCTCCTACGCCCGCTTACTTCAGTCGTCACAGAAGCTCCTTTAATGAAACGAACATAATCGTCGCCCTGCCCGCGTTCGCACCTAACCGGTAAAACACTTAATGATGGAAATATATGGGTGGCTTTATCAGATGCTCCAACTGGTTCAGTTCCTGCTGGAGCCGCCGGTGCTCCCGTTCCAGTTTCCGGAGTTCGCGATCCTGCCGCGCAATTTGCCTCCTGTCCGGGCATTTGGCCTTCTCCTCACAACCGATCAGCACCTCAAGGGCCCCGATCTGCGTGCCAAGCGCGGCGGTCGCCCCCAAAAGTGCAGTGAGGCAGGCGAAAGTGGCCCCGGGCTCAGCCGGCTCGGGCGCTACCGCCGCAAGGCAGAGCAGCCCAGCCGTGAAAGCCGCCGCCGCTGCTCCTGCCGCAGCGGCCCAATACAGTACTCGGTCGTCGTCGCACTCAAGCCCCATCGGATCCATCGCCGCCGCCGCCCGACCGCCCACATACTCATACAAATTAATTCCGCCCGCATAGCCGATCGGGTCCCTCTGAATCCAGCGGCCAAGCACCGGATTATATGTTCGATTCCGCACGTAATACAGTTCCGATTCCGGATCATACCGATACGGGCCTGTGACAGTTTATGCAGCCTTTTTTGGGATCTTGGCCGAAACGTAAGCCGGGCGATTGGCCCATAGTCTTTCCCAGCGTGCATCCTGGCTTTTCCACGCCGCCCGTAATGCCAGAATGGCCT
>Ga0209012_1001396_pt1 | contig 25157 bp, 25 predicted proteins | sample RS3BMetagenome_FD_184735 | JGI IMG/M metagenome (GOLD analysis project Ga0209012, IMG submission 184735) | Ferric oxide microbial mat and aquatic microbial communities from Rainbow Spring, Yellowstone National Park, USA - RS3B (SPAdes) (version 3) ...
GAATTAACGATAACGAAATGGCGTTTACCATCTGCTCAGCGTTCAGTCGTAACAGTTTTCCAGCCATAACTGCCGCTCCCACTTGGAGGAAATTGACGTGATCGAAACCTTTCTTCCTCAGGGAGGTGGAGTCGCAGAGCCTTGTGGAAACCTCATACCCTAAGGCTACAGCCGTTATAACCTCCTCACCTCTGCCTCCTAGGGCTATTGCACCTCCTATCATGTCACTGGGATGAAGCGGCTCCAGGGAAAGGTAAGTGTCGTTGAAGTCCAGGTACCTAATGAGGAGAGTGTTATAAAAAGCGGCCATGTCGTACGACGCTGTTCCTCCACCCAGAAGAGCTCCTCTCCCTTGGAAGTCTGGCAAAACTTCCCTGACTACCTTGGCGGGGGGCGAGTTCCTGGAGGCATAAGCTACCGCTAGGGAGTCTATGAACCTCCTCTTTACCTCGTGTACCACCCTCTCGGGGAGATCAGAGGGTGAAATTGAGACCGCGTGTTGAGCTATTTGCTCGGCAAGTTCCATAGTTTATAATGGTGATACAAAGATTTAAAAAATAAGTTGAATGTCAGAACTTCATTCGCTAGTTTTAAATCTACAGCAGTTATGGGACTTTCCCTTAAATATCGCCCTGTAATCAAGGCAAAATCTAATAACTGCTGAAATCTAAAAACTCTCCACCTTTTGTACTTTTCTATTCAAAAACCTTAACACGAACTCTGGAGTTATGGGAACCTCTATCTCACTTAAGTTGACGCCTAGAGCGTCTTCCAAGGCGTTCGCTATAACTGCATAAGGAACGGTGGCACCACCTTCTGCTACTCCCTTAGTTCCAAGGGGGGTGAACGGAGATGGTGAGACCAAGTGGTGTATCTCTATATCAGGTACCTCCATCGCCGTGGGAACCCAGTACTCTGACAGGTTGGACTGCAGTGGTACTCCAGATGAGTACGAAATCAGCTCATAGAGGGCTGCCCCTATTCCCATGGCAGTCCCGCCCATGAGCTGTCCGTCTACAATGAGAGGATTTATCAGGTTTCCACTATCGCTCACCACTACGTACTTCTTGATCTTGATAAAACCGGTCTCTGGATCAACCTCGATCAGGGCACCGTGGGCGTTAACACCGTAGGTGGAAGAAAAGTTGACCCTCCTCTTCTCATCAGCTACGTTCACGTTAGGAGAGTTGAAAACTTCGGTCGCCTCGAGTCCCATATCTTCCAGAGGGACATGATATTTATTGTAAATGATGTTAGCAGCCTCCTCCAGAGGAAACGTCCTCCCGCCAACCCTCACTAAACCCTCTTTTATCTCGATCTTGTCGACCTCCACATTGAAGATCTTCGCCAATAAATCTCTCATCTTGTCCAGGAGTTTGAGCGAGGCCTTGTACACAGCGCTCACTCCCACAACGGAGAACCTACTTCCGTAAAATCCAGTACCTGGTGGACCCGACGTGTCGCCCAGGATCACTTTGACCTTATCCATCCCTATTCCTAGGACATGAGACACCACCTGGGCGATAGTGGTCTCGTGTCCCGTTCCCATGGAGTTCGTGCTCATGACTACAGTTACATCCCCCCCACTCTCCATCTTTATGTAAACCCCCTCGTAGTAAGGGGTTCTAGGTTTTCCCACCACTAAGGTTTGAAACGCTAAAGATGAACCTGGCTCCAGAGCCAATGCGACCCCGATTCCCTCCCACCTGGACGACTTTTGGCCTAAGGCCTGCCTTAACACCTCCAGGGTTCTAACGTAATCACCGCTGTCGTACACGGCACCAGTTATGGTAGTGTAAGGAAGCTCGGTGATGAAGTTCTGCTTCCTTATCTCCCATTGGTCTAAGTTTAGATCCCTTGATAAGGAACTCACCATATTCTCCAAGACGAGCACAGCTGGGGGGATACCGAGTCCCCTGTAGGGTCCAGTTGGTGGTAGATTTGTAAGTATTCCATTTATCTTAAAGCGTAAATATTTAATCCTATAGGCCCCGGTCAGGTGGTAGATTTGTCTCAGGATAGGGAGAGGCTGATAAGTGTGCATATAAGCCCCGAAGTTTTCTAACAACTCCACATCCATTCCCAATAGCTCCCCTCCCCTAAACAACAACTTGGCCCTGTATTTCCTATCTGGACCGTGGACCGCAGCTGTCACGTGTTCCGTTCTGGTCTCCACGAACTTGACGGGCCTTCCCGATAATATGGAAGCCATTGCTGTCATGACTAGAGGTTTAAGGAAGATCTTCCCTCCAAATCCTCCTCCGGAGTCTGGGACTATTATCCTAATCTTACTTCTCGGGATCTGAAACACTATACTCAAGGCAGTCCTAAAGACCTGAGGAACCTGGGTGTTGGAGTAAACGGTCAGGGCCTGATCTACAGGATTATAATCCGCTATGACCCCGTTTGTCTCAATGGGCATTGGGGACACCCTGTGGACCCTGAAACTTTTCTCCACCACCTGATATTCCCTCGGATGTTCACCGTACTCGAAGAGGTCCTGGTATACCAAGTTTGTACCCAAATCCTCGTGAACTAGCTCCTTGTCCATCAGGGCGTCTTCAGGAGTAGAAATGGGATCCAAAGGTTCGTATTCAACCTCGACCCTTTCCTTGAGGTCCTCAGCCTCGTACCTGTCTCTCCCCAGCACTATTGCTATGGGTTCTCCCACGTATCTTACCTCTCCCGTTGCTAGAGGGTATTCCTTGGGAGCCTTATCGAAGAAGAAGTTAGGGAGAGGATTAGTCTTCAAACTGTCCTGCGTTATCACCTCCACCCCTTCCCTAGGAAGGACTCTGAACCTAGCCCTGGGGTAAATTGACCTGACTACTGCCATGTGAAGCATTCCAGGGAGGGACAGATCGTCTATGAACCTACCCCTGCCGGTCAGGAACCTGGGGTCCTCTACCCTCCTCAGGGGTTTACCTATCATGCGGGGATCCCCAGAAACTTGCGGTAGAAGTGCCTCGCCGCGGAAATCCTCTGGATGTCGTTAGTGCCCTCATATGTCTTCAAGATCTGAACGTCCCTCAACATTCTCTCCAGGCCAGTGGACGTAGTGACTCCGTATCCTCCGTGAACTGTCATAGCCCTCAAAATTATCCTCTCCGCAGCCTCTGTGGCAGAGAACTTGGCTAGGGAAGCTACCATAACGTACTCTTCCTCCTTTCCCTTGACCAGGAGGTTCCCCGCCCAGTAGGTCAGCAACCTAGCCTGAAATAGCTCTGCCATGGATTCTGAGAGCTTTTGCTGAACCATCTGAAAGGAAGCGAGGCTCTGTCCAAACGACTTTCTGTCTACCGAATATTGCACCATCTTCTCCAAGGCAGCCTGGCCTATTCCAAGAGCCTGAGAGGCCACGATAGTCCTCGCATAATCGAAGGAAGATACGGCGTATTTGAATCCCATGTCCACTTGTCCCACAACGTTCTCCTCGGGGACCTTTACCTCGTTGAAGCTGATCTCTGTAGTGTGCGATGCCTTCAGACCGGTGGTCTCTATCCTTCCTTCGACTTTGAACCCTGGAAAGTCCTTCTCTACAACGAACATAGTTAGTCCCTTCCATCTCGGAGTCTGTGGCTGAGACGTCCTTGCAGTGACTATGATATAGTCCGCTAAGTCCCCATTGGTTATGAAGATCTTCCTTCCCGTTAGTATATAATTCTCTCCCACTTTCTTGGCAACCGAAGTTATGCCTGCCACGTCGGTCCCAGCACCAGGCTCGGTGTTGGCAAACGCTGCTATTCTCTCTCCCTTGGCCACAGGTGGAACGTACTTCTTCTTTAACTCCTCACTCCCGAACTTCAGGATGGCGTTGGTGAACATCCAGTTTATCAGGAGGAATGTAGAGACTGAGGGCCAAATCCTGCTTATCTCCTCCGTAGCCACAATCAGGGAGAGGTAATCGGCCCCTGAACCTCCGTATTCCGCAGGCACGTCGAGACCGTTGAGACCTAACTCCCTTATTTTTTCCCTAACTACTCCTAAGTCACCGTTCCTCTCACCCTCCTCCACTCTATTGGCCACTTCCCTTTCCATGAACTCCCTTATTGTAGACCTGAGAAGCTCGTGATCCTGAGTTAACTCCACCTTAAAGTCCTCCACTTCCTTGAAAGGGTAAACCATGGATCTCGCCTAAATCTGTTCTATTTCCTCCTTTATCACTTTAGTTGCTTTCATTGCCAACTCCTCCTCTATGACCAAAGGTGGCAGAAGCCTCACCACCGACTCTCCTGCACCTATGGCTAAGACCCCCCTTCTGAAGGAATTGAGCAAGACCTTGCTCAGGCCCTCTGGATACGGCCTTCCACCCTTCCTCAGATCTACCCCGAGCATCAGGCCCAATCCTCTCACCTCCTCCACGTAAGGAGATTTGATGTCATTGAGTTTATCTGCAATAGCCTTACCCACCTCACTCACGTGATCCAAAAGCCTGGGAACCTCCTCAAGAACCACCTCTGCTGCGGCTAAGGCTAATGGGTTTCCTCCGAAGGTGTTAGCGTGAGAACCTCTGGGTAGATCCATCAGCTCCTCCCTTCCAACCACTGCTCCTAGGGGGAGTCCCCCACCTAATGCCTTCGCTAAACACACTAGGTCTGGGTCGACAGAGAAGTGCTCAAACGCGAACATCTTCCCCGTCCTTCCTATTCCAGTTTGAACCTCGTCAAGAATCAAGAGTATTCCATGTCTCCTTGTGAGAGACCTCAACTGCTGAAGGAAGTCCTTGGGTGGAACCACGACTCCTCCCTCTCCCTGTATGGGTTCCAACAGTACTGCCGCAACGTCGTTAGGGTCCACCACCTTATTTAGAACCCAGTCCTCCAGATAGGAAATAACTTCTGCTGAACAGTCATCCCTGCACAGAGGATTGTGCTTGTCTGGATAAGGAAGTAGTAGAGTGGATGGCAAAAGCGGTGAAAACATGGATCTTTGAACGTACTTACTGGAGGTGAAAGACATGGAACCGAAGGTCCTACCATGGAACGAGTTGATGAATCCCAGGATATATTGTCTTCCAGTGCTAGCCCTAGCTATCTTTAGACTGGCCTCAACGCTCTCAGTACCGCTATTTGTGTAAAACACCTTCGTAGACCAAGGGAAGAAACCTGTCAATCTCTTGGCTACCCTGACGGCCAGCTCATAATAGAAATCGGTCAGACTGTAGTGCAAAAATTTCTCCATCTGTGTCTGAATAGCGTTTAAGACCTTCCTGTTCCTGTGGCCTAGGGCCATAACGCCTATGCCCGCATTCATGTCTATGTATACCCTCCCCTCAATGTCATACACCAGGGAGCCCTCAGCGTGGTCTATTACCAGGGGATACCATCTACTGAAGGACTGCATGAGGTACTTTGAATCCTCCTCCACGACTTCAGAAACGGAGACCATAAATATATATAAAGATTAGAGATATAAATATCGAACATGACTAATCGTTTCAATGAGTCCCCATTAAACATCTTTAAACCTTTCTCGGTAATTTTATAACTTTCTAGATAAATTAGATAATATGGACTTCTCTTTCTCGGAGGAAGAGAGAATATTCCAAGAAAACCTGAGGGAATTCCTCAGCAAGGAACTGAGGCCCATGATGCGAAGGATCGACAGTGAGGGAATTCCGCACGAGTTCGTTAAGAAGGCTGCGTCGCTGGGGATATGGGCTATGCCTGTGTCCCAGGACGTGGGGGGTCAGAGGGCCTCCTTCGTGTTGAGCTCCATCGCGGCTGAGGAGATAGCTAGGGCCGATTTCAGCATGGCCACTGCGGTGTTGTTCCTGCTTGAGAGCGGATGGGGATACGTCCTCGACAAGTATGGCTCCAAGGAGCTCAGGGAGGAGGTGCTCCCAAGGGTGACCTCAGGGGACTGGTTCCTGGGCATAGCTTCCACAGAACCAACAGGAGGGAGCGACGTCTCGTCCATAAAGACGGGGGCGGTAAAGAGGGGGAAAGAATATGTTATGAACGGCCAGAAGATCTACATAAGTGGAGTGTTAGAGGCTAAAGAATGGGGAGGAGGCCACTTGACTCTAGCCAAGACGAAACAGGAGGTTGGACACAAGGGAATAACCATGTTTTACGTGCCTATATCTATGGAGGGTGTCGAGGTTACCAAGATAGAGAACATGGGAAGATCCGGTATATCCTCTGGAATAATAAGGTATAATGACGCCAGGGTTCCTGAAAGATATGTAGTTGGGGAAGAGAACAGGGGGTTCTATTACGCCATGGACGGCTTCAATCACGCTAGGGTTCTGGTTGCGGCTGCATGTGTGGGAGCAGCTGAAGCCATCTTGGATATCGGGTTAGAGTACATTAAGTCCAGGGAGGTTTTCTCCAAGAAACTGAAGGACTTTCAGAGCATAGCCTTTGAGGCGGCTGAGCTCAGGACTAAGCTGGAGATGGCTAGGCTCCTCACATACAAGGCTGCATGGATGATGGACACTAACCCAGGTTCTGAGGAAGCGCCCATGTTTGCGGCCATGAGTAAGCTTGTAGCTCCTCAGACGGCGTTTGAGGTAGTCAAGGCGGTGATGATGTGGATGGGCGCTTACGGATACACTAGGGACGCACTTATTGAGATGGGCTTCAGGGGAGTGGTCTCTTACCTAGTTGGGGCTGAGGGAGCTATGAACGTCATGAGACTCATTATCTCTAAGAGACTCCTAGAGTAATGTAAAGGTCAAACTTCGTCGGTCAAGAGGTCGATACAATCCAAAGAGCTAATGCCCCCTCCATAGTTGACGAGATCCTGGCAACGTCTGTGAGGAGCTTCGCCTGAGGACTATACCGAAGAATCGTCGTAGAGGTGACTCCAGGAGGTCAGACCGTTCATCCCTCACGGGAATAGGATAAGGCCGAGGCCACCGCAACTATCAGTCCCTTCGAGTCCCTGACTACAATGTGATAAAGTGACGTGATCTTTCCAGGAGATTCCTCTATGGCCTCGACTGTCAAAGTATCACCGATGGTTACTGGTCTCCTGAAGGTAATGTTGACGTTGAGGGCCACAGCCCTCCTTTTCTGGTTGCTGACCTCCTCAAAGGCGGTGTCCACTAGGGCAAATATCACAGCTCCGTGAACCGTACCGTGAATGTTACCGTGAGATTCATTGGTCTTCAGCGACATCCTTACGTAACCGTCTCTCTCCTCATCCGTGACAACTCCTAGGACATCTCGGAAACTCATGACCTTTCAATAGCTAAGGGAGAGTGGCGCTTATGAACGCTTCTCTAGTTTTTTAAGTCCTCAGGTAAATTTAAAGAGCAAATGGATTCAGTGAAACTCGCGGCGTCCTTACTGGCCGTGGCCTTCTTGATAGCCGCAGCGGTAGAATTAAACTTGAGGGAATCTCTTGGGGAGAGCGTCCAACAGATTTTGAGCCTGAGACAATCATTGAAGAATCCGTCGCTTAAAACGGTCTCTGAAACAGCGAGTAACATAACGTTCTCGCTCCAAAATCCGTACAACTTGACTATCTATGTTTACAGTGTGACCGGGCCCTACGTCTCCCTGGAGAGGCCTAGTGTTATACCTCCTCTCCAAAACGGGACTTTTACCCTCAAGATAACTAACTTTTCGGCCTTCGAATCCCTCGCCAAATCTAGGGAGGAGAACATCACACTCCTCATAGGACTAGCCCAATTCAACTTTACGGTGGAGGTTAACCTATGAGATATCCCTTGACTTCCCTATACTACCTTTCGGTAATATTGATTTCAGCTGTTCCTCTGCCCTGGTGGTTCTACAGCGTGGGAGGAATAGTCTCCGTATCCGATTCTCCCTTTCAAGTACTGATCTATTTCATGGGGGACAGACTCCTCCTTTCAGATGTCATAACCTTCCTGCTGACTGGGTTCAGGATATACGTGATATTCGTTGCCATAGGATATCTGTTAGAGACCATGAGGGGAAATCCAAAGATCTACTCCACGATGTTCTGGTTCCCCGTACTTTACGTCCTAGACCCTGTGATAATATACGTCGTCTTCCTCTTTCTGCCCAAACTTCTGGGGTTTCCTGCCAACTACCCTCTCCTGATCTGGGGAGAAGAGACCTTCACGTCATCGTATATGGGTAACCAGATAAGAGCGGAAGTGATGAGCTACCCAACTATCATGTATTGGGCCGCACTGGCATCTGCAGTTTTATACATCCCCTCCAGGCTTGAGATGAGGAAGAACAGGAAAGTAATGAAGTAATTAGAGTTTTAATTGTCTGTCCATATCCTTACCCATGAGGTTCAACACCCTCGAAGATCTCCAGTTGTATTTGGAAGAGGGAGATCCAGTCTTCAGGATGTTGCAGGCTAAAATAAGGTCTATCAAGCCTGGGGAGGCGGTAATTGAAGTACCGTATAAGGAGGAGATAACAAGGAGAGGTGGCGTACTTAACGGAGGGATGATAATGACGATAATGGATTTCGCAGGGGGTGTAGCTGTGGCTACAATCAATGATGGAGACGACCAAGTGACTCAAGAGCTGAAGGTCAATTTCCTGGAACCCATGTACAGGGGGCCTTTTCAATGCACCGCAAAGGTGATAAGGAAGGGCTTCACTGCCGTAGTGGTTGAGATAGAGCTAAGGGACTCACAAGGCTCTTTGGGAGCCAAGGCGTTGGGAACTTGGTATCTAATTAGGGGAAGAAGAGTGAGGGCTGAGGATATCAGGAACCACGATTAAGGACCCACTTCTCTCCCCACTGCCCCATCTGTTTGAAGAGCGATTCCAAATCCTTTCCTTTCTGCGTCAAAGTGTACTCAACCTTAAACGGTCTGGTAGCCACGACCTTCCTTTCAACTATTCCTGATTCCTCCATGAACTTCAATGTGGAGGAGAGGGTCTTAGAGCTCAAACCGGTCAACCTGAGGAGCTGATTGAAACCTTTAGGACCGTCAAAGAGATACCTGAGTACGATCAACCTGGACTCTGTGCCTATAATCTTTATGGTCTCCACAATAGGACATATGGTCTTGACCTCTTCACCAGGTGATCTAGACTCCATTTAGTTCCTTAAACGTAAGCTCAGTCTTATATAATTTATCTTCTAAATCAGCTTTAGGGAATAAAATGCCCAGGTTAGTAAGGCACGATAGAAACTTTCCGTACCAGGTCAAGACGAACTCTGGAGAGGTCTTATGGATATGTGCCTGCGGTCTCTCCAAGAACAAGCCGTTCTGCGACGGTTCCCACAAAAAGACTCAAGATGAAAATCCCAATGAGATCTACGTATATGAAGGCGAGTCCAGAACTAGACTAACACCGCTCTATTTTTGAAGAAAAAATCTTTTTTATGTGATCTAAAGCCCACGGGTTCTCTAGGGAAGAGACGTCCCCCAGTTCCCTTCCAAGTATCACGTTCCTGATGAGCCTCCTCATTATCTTGGCATTCCTAGTTTTTGGAAGCTCAGGTACCACTTTAACCTCTGAGGGAGACAGAGCCTTTCCTATTCTCTCCACAGCATACGCTAGAATTTCCTCTGTCAACTCCCTCGACTCCTCCTTGGGCACGACTAGACATACTATCTTCTCCCCCTTCATAGGATCCGGTATTCCCACACAGGCAGACTCCACTACCTTAGGATGGGAGTTTATAACGGCCTCGATCTCTCCGGGACCTACCCTCTTCCCCGCCACCTTTATGGTGTCATCACTCCTCCCCACTATGTAAAAGTGACCCTCCTCATCACGCATGGCCAGATCTCCGTGAACCCATACTCCCTCCCACTTGGACCAATAGGTCTTTAGATATCTCTCCTCATCCCTCCAGAACCCTCTGGTCATCCCAGGCCAGATGCTCATGACCACGAGTTCACCCTCCACGTTGGGCGGAGCTGGTTGTCCCGATTCCAGGAGTACCTCAGCCCTTATTCCAGGAGAGGAACCGTTAAAACCAGAAGGCTTCATCTCCTTTACTACGTAGTTTCCCAAGATCCCACCGGAGATTTCTGTCCCGCCGGAGTAGTTTATAACTGGAGCCGAAGTAACCTTCTGTATCCACGTCCAATTTTCTGGATCTATCGGCTCTCCTGTATTACCCACCACTCGCACTTCTAGCCTAAGGTCAGGAGACTGACTCCTGAGCGTCCTTATGAGAGTTGCAGACATTCCCAGAATTGAAAGACTAGTACTTTCAATAAACTGAGATAGTGTGACAGCAGAAGGAACACCATCAAATAAGGCCACATTAGATCTCAGGAGTAGAGATCCGAAGACTAGCCAAGGTCCCATCATCCACCCCATATCGGTGATCCACGAAACAGTCTCTCCCTTACGTACGTCGAAGTGAAAATACATATCTGCGGAGGCCTTAATGGGGAACCCGCCATGAACGTGAACACATCCTTTAGGTCTCCCAGTTGTACCTGAGGTGTATACTATCATCATGGGATCTTCAGCTTCACTCTCCTCATATCCGTCCCCGCCAGTCTTAAAGACGTCCTTAAGATCGTGATAGTCCTTAATCTCCTTCCTTCCTTCGTTAAGGGCGACTTTGGTGACCCTCAGCTTCTCCAAGTTTTTTGAGAGATCTATCTCTCTGCCTTTCCTCTCGTAGGAGGTTACGGTGAATATCACTTTACTCTCACTGTCCTCAATCCTGACCCTCACAGGCTCCTCTCCAAACCCCGAGAAGAGGGGAACAGCTATCATGCCTGCTCTGACTATCCCCAACATCACGGGCACTATCTCTGCAGTCATAGGCATGTAAACTGCTACCCTGTCTCCCTTCTTCAGCCCAGCCTTTTTCAGCCAGCTGGAGACGGACTTAGTCTTGCTGAGAAGTTCATCGGGGTAAATCACCTTAACGTCTCCCCTCTCATTGAAGGAGATGACAGAGGTTCCCTCCAACTCTAACATGTCGGTTACATTGAGCCTAGATCCTAAGAACCACTTCGCCCATGGCTTTCCCTTAGAAATGTCTAGGATCCTCTCCGGTTCTCTCCTGAACTTCAATCCTAAGACCTTGAGGAAGACAGGCCAGAAAGTCTCTGGAGCTCTCCACGTCCACTCAATAAATTGGGATAGGTCCATCCCTCTTTCCGCGAGCCACTTGGCTACGTTGCTCTCCTCTAACCACTCTCTGCCAGGTATCCAGGTCATTTCGTCTTTACCCTGAGAGGAATTCCGTATTCCATTATTTCAACTTCGCTACCCGCCTTTAGCTCCCCCTGCACACTTCCCAAGAGTCCTCCACTGCATCCCCTAAATCTAATCAACCCTATAACCAAGGGCTTCTCCAACCTTCTTCCTTCATCGTCCTCATAGATTATTGTAAACGTATCTAGATACGGTCCCTTAGCCTCCACGTATTCTCCGTTCTCTACGAAGCAGTCCTCGCAGTACATTCTGGGAGGTACGTAGATTCTTCCGCACTTGGTACACTTCCTTCCCAATATCTTACCTTCCTTGAGTCCGTTGAGAAACACCTCTCCGTCTACACCCAGCGTGTAAACGTAGCTCTCCACTTCCATTACATCCTTCCAGCTCAGAAGTGACGTTTCCTTACTTATCTTGTCCCAAGACATCATACCACCTCGAAACACTCTATGTCGTTTATACTCCCGGTCCTCTCTTCTCTGGGCTTCCACCTGGCCTTCACGATCTTGCCAAAAATAGTCATGTTCCTCACATCTTCATAGGAACAGCATATCCTGTGAAACAGTCCTGGGTAAACGTAATCCCTTGCGGTAGAGGGGAAGAGCCTTATCGTTCCCACGATCTCTGGATGGTCTAGCCTCTCCCTGGTCCAGGATATGAAACTAGCCACAGCAGTCATCACAACTCCCTCGTCCTTCACCTCCACCCACAGGCTCGTGGGGACGAAGCAGTCCTCGCAGTACATTCTGGGAGGTACGTAGATTCTTCCGCACTTGGTACACTTCCTTCCCAATATCTTACCTTCCTTGAGTCCGTTGAGAAACACACTCAGAGCCTGTCCCGCAGTGTAGGAGTATCTAGCCTTCGGCTTGTCCTCCACTACTGGATGACGCTTCAAGTCCTCTTCCTTTAATGGATGTACCGTCACGCTAATCACCTCAGTTCCTCATGACTATCACTGTGGAGGCCTGCATGAGATCACCCCACGCCTGAGCTACCCCAGTGTGAACTGACTTCTTCACCTGCATCCCACCTGCGGTACCCTTGAGTTGCCAGTAAATACTTATCGTCTTCATGAGTCCAGCAGCTGCTATTGGGTTGCCAACTCCTAAAAGTCCCCCTGACGGGCTACTTGGTATTTCACCGTCCACATCGAAAAATCCCTCCCTCATGAGTGTGGGGGCTTCTCCCTTCTTGGCCAAGAGGAGCCCTTCCAAGTGATGGAGTTCCTTGTAGTCGAAGGGATCATAAGGCTCTACGACGTCTATCTCCTTCTGTGGCCTCTCTATACCGGCCATCTTGTAGGCCATCCTGGCCGCGTTCTCCAGGTATCTAGGATAAGCTAACTCCCTACCTGGCCAGGAGGTGTTGTCCAACGTCCAACCCACTCCTTCTACCCATATCGGTGTGTCGGTATATCTCCTTGCTATATCTCCGCTGACGAGTACCATGGCTGCCGCTCCATCACTCACGGGACTGACATCGAGGAGTTGAACTGGCCACACCAGAACCTCACTCTTTAGCACGTCGTCAACAGTTATATCTCCTCCCAACTGAGAGTATTGGTTCTTCTTGGCATTTCTCTTGTTCTTCACAGAGACCAAAGCTATGTCCTCCTTGGAGACCCTGTTCACGTTCATGTACCTGTGCATCTCCATGGCGAAGATCCATATTAGATTCGGGTTCAACGGTTTCTCGGTGATGGGATCCCAAATGTATCTGAATACCGACTGGGGATGAGGTCTCCCAGGGCTCATCTTCTCTTCGGCCACGGCAAGAACCTTCTGGCATAATCCGCTAGCTACGTGATACCATGCTGATATGGCAGTCATCACCCCAGTTGCACCTCCCACGTACACTCTGCTGACAGGCTTTCTCACCCCACCAGCCCCATGGGCCAAGTATTCCCCTTTCATGTGAACCCCGTCGAAGGCATCGGGCGCACTTCCTATTACGACACAGTCCACGTCCCTGAGCTCAAGTCCAGCCTCGTCCAAAGCCCTCCGACTTGCCTCCCACGCCAATTCCTGTGGGGTATCCAGCATCCTCCTCCTGAACGGGGTCATCCCAGCACCTATAACTGCGACGGGCCTGAACCTCAGGTTAGTCCTCATCTCGACATCACCGCTACTGAACCCGTGAAAGTGAAGAATCCCCTCCAACTGCCGACTATGGCAGATTCTTCGCCTTCCCTCATGTACTCCACAGCGTCGAGGAGCAGGGATAAGCCAGATGCCTCGAGGGGATAACCCTTAGCCAGAAGACCTCCCTTAGGGTTCACGGGCAGATAACTTCCGGGATGGAAATAACCCTCCCTCAACTTCTCGACCACATCCGTGATGCCCAGGGCCTCCAGATGTTCTAGTTCCTTGTGACTGTACCTATCGTCCACGAATATTCCCCTGAATTTAAGGGGAGACTCCACTCCAGCCATGAGGTACGCTCTCTCCGCAGCCAGTCTCATATACCTCGCCTCCCCTAACGTGGCCAGCTCGAGATTGGAACTGTCGGTGGCGAACCCTATTCCGTGTATCCATATGGGAGTATCACTGAATCGCCTAGCCACAGTCTCAGAGGCTAGAACTACCACGATGGCGGCGTCTACGGGTTGAGCTATGTCGAGCCTAGTGAACGGGGTGAGGACGTAATCTTGAGAGAGTACGTAATCCTTATCGATCCTCGCTGCATAGGGAGCTTTACTACTAGAGAGCCCTGCGCTCTTGTTCTTACTCACAACCTCCGCTAGATCTGCCCTAGTAGCCTTACCGCGGCTCAGGAACTTGGTTGCATCAAGTGCAGCCACGAAATGAATGTTGGGAACTTTGGCACTCCTCACGTATATGGGATCCTCGGAGAGCTTAACAACGTCGCTAAAAGTGATAATGTCGCTGGGTTTGGCGTGAGATTCCACGACCACGACGTCCGCTAACCCTGAGGTTATTTGCATGACTCCGTGTGCCACCCCTTGAAGCCCGTCCCCAGCCACAGTCATTGTGGGCCTCATGGCACCCCCTATGGGATCCGGAGCAAACTCATCGGAGATTGAAATCCCTTCCCAGAAGTCTTCCTGACACGAGATGAAGGTGTCCACATCCTTCCTAGGATCCATGCCTCCTGCATCATAATAGGCCCTAGACGCAGCCTCGAACATCATCTCCCTGAAAGAAAGGTCGTGGACGTGCGGTGAGAAACCATACCAACCCACCCCCACGACTGCCACTTTCTCCAAGTTCTCACAATAATTGTTAGGATTTTAAAAGTATTAAAAGTTTCCTAAGATTATATTATCCATCGCCTAAATGGTGATTCAAGCCTCCATTGCGATCATTTCGTTCCCGTGGCTTGAGACTATGATAATTGAGCATACATGGACGACGTAATATCTTGGAGATGAGCAGGAGGTTCATGTCGCGTTCGAAATCCTGAAGTAGTACTCAACTCAGCCCCTAAGTCAAGCTGGGGGCCCCCTCGTCTCAGCGGATTACTATCGTTTAAGAGATATGACTTAGCGAAGAGAGTCTGAATCGCCTTTGTCAATAGTTTCAGCTAAATCGTAAAATTTACATTATTTAATATTATTTAAGATTCCTAAACTCTTTAACGCTATCAAGTAAGCTGGGGCACTATGCCTGTCAAAACCCTTCTCTCATCACTTTCTCATGTTCTTCCGAGTTTGTAGTACCCTTAGGATTAACTAAGGGTTTAGGGATGTTAATAAGTTTGAAAACAAGCTGTAACTTAAGCCGGTTTAGTAGGGTAAGAGTAGTGAATCTCATCAAGGTTTTATTGGGGAAATAGGTCAAGGGAAACTGCTAATGAATAAAAAACTTTATGTTTTTATTAGTAAGGTCTGTTATGCATGAATTACATTACGTGTTCTGTAAGAGAGCTTTAGAATACTTAAAAGCATCTGAAGATTCTTTAAATAAAGGTTTATATGACGTTAGCGGTGTATTGGCCCAAATATCTGCGGAACTTTCAATTAAGGCTACAATACAATTTTTAGGATATTCATTTCCAGAAACACATGAAATTAGGAAACTACTTAGTATCTTATCTTCTTTAACTTTAAGAGATGAAATACAAAACTTTGTTAAGTCTAGAAGGGGAGAATTAATACTTTTAGAGAACGCTAGAACAAGAGGACAGTATTTATCTTACGGTTTAGATAGGGAAGATGCAGAAGTTTGTTTAAATATTGCTAAGGAGATTATTAATTTAATGAAAAAGATATGGGGGAATAAGTGGTGTTCGGATTAGAAAGAATAGAATTTTTGGAGAAAAATTGGAGAAAAATTGCTGAGACAGTTCTACATAAATCTAGGGAAATAGCTAATGTAAAAGAGGTAATAGTTTTCGGCTCAGTTATTAAGGGCAAAGCCATGGGTGCAAGTGACTTAGATCTCGCTCTAATTATTAGGGGACTAAATAAGAGTGAGATAAGTAAACTATTAATTAAAATCCATTCAGCCTTACCAGACGAAATTTCAGAAGTAATAGATTTAACCATAATTGCGGAAGAAGATGAGGACGACTTTCTAAAATTTGTAGGTAATAATCATGTTATAATTAGTGACTAATAGAAAATAATTAATATAATTTTTTATAAAAACTGGCTTTCTTTAAATAACCAATTTTCATAATAGCTGTAACTAGTTTACAGCAGTTATGGGAATCTTAGGGAGGTAATACGAAAAGCCTGTATTGGTGAGAAGTTTTTGACGTCGTCCCGCTGAAAAGGTGCGGAAAGGGACAGATCGAGTTGGCCAGGGAGAGGCTGTCAGGGAGGTCAACAGGCTGGGAGTTGTGAGGGGGAAGGGGAGGAGCAGGAAGGTTAACTGGCACTTCTCCTCATGGTCTTGACGGAGGGCCAGCGTCAGGAACGGGGTCGAGACGTTCGGGTTGGACTACGCGAACCTGCTGGAGGCGTTGGGAGAACTCGACTACGCGTGGGGGCTGGAGGTCCTGTCAGGCTGGTGAAGGGACCTGTCATCGTGGACGACACCGTGGACCACGACGCTCAGGGGGACGTGAGCCCCCGGGATACTGGATCTACTGCCACGCCCACGGGAGGTTCGAGAGGGCCAAGCTCCTCACGGTCACCGTAGTGGACCTCGGGCAGGACGTTCACGGTTTCCCCTACACCGTGAGGAAGATGTTGGATTTGTCAGGGTCACCGAGTTCAAGACCGAGATCGACGTGGCCAGATGTTGGACGTGCTCAAGGAGCCCTTCCGGTAGCCAGGGTCGTCTTCGACCCTAGTACTGGTCCGAGAAGCTCGTGACGGACAACGTGGTGTCAAGGCTCAAGCCCAACCGAACTCGGGGTCGGCCCAGGGGACCCTCTGGGAGGGGCACCTCCCAGTGGGATACCCTCTGGAGTCTACTTCGTCTCCCTGACCCTGGGAGGCCGAGTGATCACGGTGAAGTTGCTCGTCCGGGAACACGACTCCGGGACACAGGCCAGGTACCTCTACACGACCGACCTCTCGCTCAGCGGGGAGGAGGTCTGGAGGATGAGGTGGGAGATCGAGGACCTCCAAGGGACGTCAAGACCCTGGGACTCCTCATTCTGGAGGAGGGAGAAGCTTAAGGGCTACCCCTCGATCTTCACCATCGTGACCAACGTCGTCAGGGAGCTGGTGGGGGAGCTGAACCTGAGGAGCGTGGAGGCGTTCCTCAGGTCCTCGAGCGCCGTTTGGGCGACCGCCGGGGCTGATGAAAATCTTTAAGTTACGTTAAAGTCCCATAACTGCTGCCTATGAAAGTCCGACCCCTCGTGAGACTGAAATGTAATAATAGTTTTCCAATTCCGCTCAAACTAGACAACGTCTCGCGGGCTCTGAGGTTTCTACTAGATATTCATAGAAGGTGTTTGTTCTCGACGTAGCGGAAGAGTATCATGCGTTGTATTTCATCTGTCCCCTCACCTATCCTCGTCAATCTAACGTCCCTATATGCCCTCTCCACCCTGCTACCTTTTGCATATCCCATTCCACCCATGACCTGGAGCATTCTATCTATGATCCGATGGGCTGAGTTGGAAGCCTTCAATTTCAGGGCGGAAACGAAGGGTTCCGCCTCCTTCCAACTCCTCTGAAATTCGTCACAAGTGACCTGGAGCATGGACTTCAGAGCCAGAAGATCTGCGTAGGACTCTGAAAACCACCACTGAAGTCCTTGATACTCTATCAACTTCTTCCCGAAGGCCTCTCTTTCCTTTGCCCAAACCAACGCTTCCTCCATTGCCCCTAGGGCCAGCCCTAAAGCTATGGAGGATATGGCGATCCTCCCTATAGCTAGGGCGTACTTCACAGCCTCCCAGCCTTTCTCTATCACATGAGACGCTTCGACCTCACAGTCCTCGAAAGTTATCCTCGCAGTTCCCGTACCCCGATTACCTTGTACCTCTACCTTTTCTGCCTTCACACAGCTTGACCTGGGAACTAAAAATATGGAGATGTTTTTGCTCCTTTCTTTCAAATCTCCCGTCCTGGCTACAACGAGGAAGAAGTCAGCATAGAGCCCCTGAGTTATCCACATCTTCTCTCCTGAAATTCTCCACACCCCTCCATCCCTAAACGCCCTCGTCCGAATGGAGGAAGCGTCCGAACCACAACACGTTTCACTGAGGGCGAAGGACCCTATCTTTTTCCCTGATGCCATGTCCTCCAATAAATCACTGTACCTGTCTCCTAGGAACAATCTGAGAGGAGCGTTCACCAGCTCGCCTTGAACGTCTTGGAGGAGGGCTACGGATCCACTTCGTCTGGCTATCTGTAAAAGAGAGAACATGGCCTCGGCTAGAGGTACGCCGTGGTGCAGAGGATCTAAGAGTCCTATCTCTCCCATTCTCCCAATTAGCTCTCTGGGATACCAATCTTCCCTGTCTATCTTTTCCGCGAGAGGTGCTACCTCTGAGTCGGCGAAGTCTTTAGCGAGCTTGACAATCAGGGATTCCATATCTCTAATCTCATTGGAAAGTCTTTAAACATTTGGTTTTTACATTTATTACATTTTAAAAGACACAGTAATTAATTGTCACTTACAATAGGCCTCGATCTCCTTTTCGTCCAACATCCTCATCAACCTCCTCAGGCTCCCGAACCCTCTGTATCCGTGATGCCTTAATCCTCCGCTCATGGACGTTGGAATATGCATAAGTTCGTGCAAGATTACGTAAACCTTCTCCTCACAGGAGAGCCTATCGTATTTTTCGGATATCACTTCGACGATGTAAAGCCTCGAGTCCCCTAGGATGAATCTCCATTGGCTTGGCAGCCCTAAGGTCCTGGCCAGTGCCCTAGACCTGGATCCCTGACTCCTTATAAATATTACCTTACCTAGGTCCAGACCTAGACTTAACCTGGAATTGAGAAAGAGAGCCAGTTCCTTTACGTCCTTAGCGTAGGTGTACCTCAACGTGAATATGAGACCAGCTCTCCTTAAAGGTTTTCCCGGAGGCCCTTGAGACCATACTTTACAAAAGATATTTAATTGCCGAAGTAAATCTGACACTATGTACGGCCAGGAAAGCATGAGAAAAGCAATTCAAATCTTGAAGGGACACCACACGATGGACGGAGCAGGAGTCAAACTGTACAGAGTTTTCGGTGGACCTTCTACTGTGGACCTTACGGACCCGTTTCTGCTACTCGACTTCTTCGGCTCCAGCGACCCAAAGGATTACATTGCCGGATTCCCTTGGCATCCCCATAGGGGTATAGAGACGGTAACCTATATGTTAAAGGGGAGGGTTAAGCATGAGGACAGTACAGGAATGAGCGGTGTCATAGAGACTGGCGATATACAGTGGATGACTGCAGGTGGTGGAATATTTCATCAGGAGATGCCTGAGGTCAACGCCGACGGTGAGATGAGGGGATTCCAGCTTTGGCTGAATCTCCCTCAAGAGAAGAAGATGATAACGCCTAAGTATAGGAACTTGAGGTCAAATAGTATTCCTCAGATCACCTTGGACAATGGAGTTAAGGTGAAGGTAGTAGTAGGAAAGGCAGGAGATGTAGTAGGACCCATAAAGGATACGCTCGTGGATGCGCAGTACCTGGAGGTGGAAATACCCCCTGAGACCACCTTTATCCACGACTTAAAGGATGGCTATACTGCGCTAGCATTCGCCTTCTCTGGGGAAGGCTATCCAGATCCCTCAGGGAGTAAAAAACTTCGTGAGGGAGAGTTAGCTGTCTACAACAGGGACGGGAGAGCTGTCTCAATAAGGGCAGGAGAAGAAGGATTGAAGATCCTGTTACTGTCCGGTAGACCTCTGGAGGAACCGGTGGCGTGGTACGGCCCCATAGTCATGAACTACGAGTATGAGATAAGAGAGGCATTCAGGGAACTTCAGGAGGGAACTTTCGTGAAGACAAGAGCTGAAGTGGAGGACCACGAGTGAGTTTATACCCTAGCTAACCTTTTCCCGTTATACTTGAAAACCAACTCTTGGGTGTGCTTTATTTTTCTATCTGAAATGACGATGAGGATACTCCTGCCCATCTCTCTCTTTAGGGAGATCACGGGTTCTATGTCCAGCTCGTCCCTCTTCTCAGAGATCTTCCTAAGGTCCTTCACAAGCTCCACTATGGACGCACTGTCAGAAATTGGAAATACCTGATGACTGGCAAACTCCATTATGTTCTTGTCGTCAATTATGAACACAACGTCGGCTATGCCGAAAGCCCTGAGGATCCTTAGAATGAAGTTCCTCAGAGAGGAGTACTTCAGTCCGCTATTGAGGTCTATGGCTATTAATGGCCTTAACATCACCCGTTCTTGAGGGAGGTTAATTTATATACTTTTTCCCTACGATCATGTACTAAGCAGTCCCATTTTATTTCAAATAGGAATATATATTGATTTATGAGAGAGTATAAGATTGACACCGTCCCTGGAGTTCTTCTAGTCTGAACTCGGTATGCTTGGAATTAATCCGATCCCGCGTCCCTACTCAAGGCTGATAAGGACATGCCAGACGATTACCTAGGGACTAGACCCACCCATTATCTGATCCCTCCAGAAGAGTGAGAAGAACGCTACGGAGGACGCAATCACTGGTACAGCTAAAATGGAGAAAGCTAAGCTCAGGCCCATCAGCTGAGAGAGGTAACCTACTGCGACCGGGACAACTATGAAGAGGATGTTGTTGTAAGCCAGGAAATAGGAGTTCACGGCATTACGTTCCTCCTTAGATGTCGCCCTCTGTATCATGATGGTAGCCATAGGGAACACCGAGCCGTGTGGTATTCCTAGAACTGCCATCAAGGCCAAGAATACGAAATACGAGGGGGCAACCAAAACACTGCCGACACCTAGAGCCGTGAGGATCACGGAGACTAACATCGGTGTCCTCAGGGACTTGAAAGGTCTGACGGTCATGTAGAACCTAGTTAAGAAGGAGGTTAGGAAGAAAGGGAAAAACGTGAAGTAGGCCAAGTCGCTGGGTACGCGGAATCTATCTATGCTAAGTATTGTGAGGAAGGTAGTTATTGCTGCGAAAGGTACGTTATACGTGGTGATAGCTAGAACTGACGCTAGTAGTCCCTTGTTTCTGAGGGCCGAGAGGCCGTGGACCTCCCTAGAGAGATTAGGGAAGCTAACTCTCCACGATAGGATAAAGGCTAGAACAGCTAGAGGGATGAATGCTAGGAACACGTACTTGTACGTGAATCTTGTTAATAGGAAGGATTCGTAGGCTGGCCCTAAGATTAAGCTGATGCTTAGACTAGCTGAGTACAAGGAGAGTAGTCTCTCTGCCCACCTTTTGTCGTTGACTAAAGACGCTGAAGTTATAAGGTTAGGCATCACGAGACCGAAAGCTAGTCCAGCTAGAGCTGAGATGGGCCATACGAGAATAGGGGACGACACGAAGAACGCCAACAAAAGTATCGCTATTGCGCCGTTAGACGCAATGAACAACTTCCTCCTCATGGTTGAAACTAGGACTGGATTGAGATATGATGTAGAGAAGAGTGTAGTTGCATACATCACTGCGGTGAGAATACCTACCTGCACATTAGAGAACCCGAACTGATACTTGGCCAGCGGGCCCACAGTAGTAGTTACCATGTTATTTGTGGCTCTGGTCGCGATAGTCATCAAGGATATTATAACCGCGACATACATCAAGGAACTTGAGACTCTCTTCAACCCATCATCCCTCCTGTATGAGATATAAAAAACTTTGTATAAGATTAAATTTTTTTATGTCTGTATAAGCTTCAGCCAATGTAACCTGAAAGTATCTTTTTCATCCCTTCCCTTAACGCTTCCTCTACTCCCTTGCTCGTCTTCCCTAGCGATAAACCTGCGTGATACCAACTCTTACCTTGGAAAGTCCTGGCTATTATGGCGCCAGCCTCAGGTCCCTCCAACCTGAATTTAGCCTCCCTGAAGTGTCTCTCAGCTAAAGCATGAACTGCCTCTGCAGCAGAATTATAGGGTATATTTCCACTGAGGTAAGCTCTCACCTTATCGAGATACACTTGGGGGATTTCGTCTGTTGGCGTACTAGGAGTGTTATAGAGTATTTCAGCTAATAGCTCAGGGTTAACATTGAAATATACCTGATGAGCCGTTCTCAGAATCTTGTCTTTAAGGTAAGAGGAGAGAAGGAACGAGTACTTTGAAGCTTCAGGAGTTATAGGCCTCAGTACTATTAGAGAGTAACCTCCTAGGCTCTCGTTTTTCTTGGTAGCTAAGTGGATGGGGATGAAACCGTTCTTGAGCCAGAACCTTAAGACTCTGATATCAGAAAGAAAGGAGGAACCTACCCAATCCATCCCCTCCTCCACGGCCCTCCGGGCCACATACGATATCAGCTTAGTACCAACTCCCTTCCCCTGTAGCTCTGGAGCCACCGCAATTCTCATCACCCTCCACCCCTTGAGCTTTCCGAAGTCCTTTAATCTCCAGAACTTTACTACCCTGTGTGGGATGAGATGACCCAGGTTCTCACCTCCCTCCGATATTCCCTCCAACCTGGTCTCGTCCAGTCCCCCCTCCTCTACAACCTGTGCCACGGCGGTCTCCGGCTGGCCTATGAATATCCTTTGAAAGCTTGCGTCTCCCAGCATCATCAGGTCGTCTGGGGTGTTCCTGTAATGTGCAGATACCAGGATGCCGTAAATTCTCCTCAACCTCTTTTCGTCCTCGAACAACTCGTTGGGAGTGACCTCTCCGTAACTTCTTGGAGGCTCGTTGATGTCCGGTTCGGCATCAAGAAGCATGACGTCATATAAGAAAGACTCCAATGGGTCTCCCTTAGAGTACCTCACGGGTTGATCTAACCTGATCCTCTGAACGTCGAACCTCTCCTCAAGGGAACTAAGATACTTCAAGAAGGCCTTACTCGATCCTTCGTATCCGTGTACCGTGGTGACTAGGATGCCCTTTTTCCATTTCCTCAACAAGTAATCAAGGGTTTCTATTCCCAGGGCTGCCGCCTCGTCTACCACTATGAAGTCTCCGTCAGCATCTCTCGATAGATCTGGCGGGAGCCACCTGATCCTGCTTTCCCCCACCTCGAGCGCCATTAGCTTGCCTTCCTTAGATTCCACCTTTTTGTATCTCCTTCCAAGGGCCCTCAACCCCACCTCCGAGAATCTCATTACCTCTCTTCCAGACCAGTATGAAGGAGACGTAACGACTACGGAAATAGGATACTTAGTCTCCCCTATTAGGGCAGAGAGGGCCAAACCCACTGAGGCACTCTTTCCCCTACCCCTGGAGGCAGTGACTGCCAACAGCTTTCTCCCCTCCTCCAGTACTAGGTCAGCTTCGTCCACAACCTTAACCTGATCGTCGGTCAAACACTTCTCCGATATCTTTGGGTGCTTTCCCATCCTAGTCCTCCTGGGCCTAGACGTCTCAGAGGGAGAATACGACCTCACCGTGACCTGATCGTCCTTAACTATTATAATTCCCCTGTGAACCTTTAGTTTTTCAATGAACCTCCTCTCAAAGAGGTCTCCTACCCTTCCTTCTCTCACCAAGGTTGACTTGTATAGCTTCATGGTCTGAAGGTTATCCGTGAATATGATCACTACTCCACCTCCGCGGGCAGTTTCGGCAGCCCTCATGATGTAGGAGGGCCTGAAATCATCTAATGCGTCTATTAACACGAGGTCAAAGGACTGTCCTAGGAACCTCTCTGAGGAGGAGTAATCAATATCTATTACTGAATTCATGACTGAGGTTAAGTTCCTCAACCTTCCTTTACTTCCAGGTGCCCAGGGATGAAAGTAATATGCTGCCTCGGCCCTAGGGTTCAAGTCGAGATAAAGTTTCACCACATCAGCTACCGCCCTTTGAAACTGGTTACCTTCTATAAAGACCAAGTTTCTGAAGAAACCCTTCAAACCCTTTTCGAGGGCTGACCTCACTTCGTCACTTGACTTCATAGATCGGCCTTTCCCCTTTAAGAGCCAAGAGCAAGTTCTTCACTGCAACTTCTGCCATCCTTTCCCTGGTTTCCCTTGTAGCACTCCCCAAATGCGGGGTCAAAACCACGTTTGGAAACTTTGTGAGGGGGTTGTCCCTTTCTAAGGGCTCTCTCTCAAATACGTCGAGAGCAGCTCCAGCTATCTTACCTTCCTCGAGGATCCTGATCAGATCCACTTCATTCACTACCGGACCTCTGGACGCGTTTATCAGGAAGGCTGTCCTCTTCATGAGCCTGAGCCTTTCGTAGTTGAGCATGTGATAGGTCTCCCTGTTTAGATCTACCGTTACTACCAAAAAGTCCGACTCCTTCAGTAGAGTATCCAGGTCGACAAAAGTTGCATCAACATCGTGTTTGGACCTGCTGTAATAAATTACCTTCATGTCGAAACCCTTCGCCCTCTTCAGTATGGCTCTTCCTATTCTTCCCATTCCTAATATCCCTAAAGTACTATGATGAACCTCCTTTCCCAACATGAATTCCGGATGCCAAGGTTTGTCCCAGAGCCCAGATCTTATCAACTTGTCTCCTTCAACTATCCTCCTAGCCACTGAGATGAGGAGTCCAAATATCAGATCAGCAGTGGCATCAGTTAGAACCTCAGGAGTGTTAGTAACTATTATGCCCTTGCTTTTGGCGTAAGCTACGTCTATGTGATCAAAACCAACGCTGTAAGTGCTTATGACCCTGAGTTTCTTACCTGCGTCTATCACCTCCTTATCTACCTTTTCAGTGAGCGTCACGAGTATCCCGTCCTTATCGTGAATTCTCTCCAAGATCCATGATTTTGGGGGCGGAATTTCCCCTTGCCACATCTCTACATCTACCTCCTCAGCCAACCTTTCAATCCATCCTCCAGGTAGCCTCCTCGTGACTAAAACTTTCATCGTCCTAAAGTTACCCACTTCTAGCTAATGAAACTTACAACATACACGACTAATTATCGAACATCATAAAAATGTAGTAGTCTAAAAGGACCTATCTAAATTGTTCGGTTATAGAAGGGGTTTGGAAGGGGTTCGGGCTTCATTGAATTTTCATGAATTTGTAACCAATTCTCAGCCCTTGAGCTTCACCGGGGTCGCGGGGAAACCCGTTACCCCTCCGCCCCCTTAGCGGGGTAACCTAAACCCACCTACTCCCGGTGGGAGTGAGAGAGGTGTGGAAACCCGCGCATCTTGAGGAAGATGTTGAGGGACGCGTTGAGTTGCCTGTCCAGGGTGAAACCACACCTCTCATACCTGAAAGTCCTACCTTTCGGGAAACCCGTCCACATCTCGGTAGACCCAAAATAATTCTTCTAAAAATATTTGATCTAATATTTCAATTATGGGAAGAGGTAAAGGTCTAAGGCGAGGGAGTCGCTGTAATACTCATGAGCAGAGTGAAGGGGTCAGCGCTAGCAAGAAAGGGATTTCAGCCCAGTTATTAACAGAGGCACATGTCACCTCGCAATATGTTATGTCTAAATAAGTAAGTTTATAGTCGACTTATCATAAATCTGATCATGGAGCCTCTGGAAATAGTCGACAAGGCCAGGTGGAATAACGTCCATACTCTTCTGTTCACATCCTTAGGTTTAGGGTTTTTCATGTGGGGGACAATAAG
>Ga0209012_1001403_pt1 | contig 25095 bp, 23 predicted proteins | sample RS3BMetagenome_FD_184735 | JGI IMG/M metagenome (GOLD analysis project Ga0209012, IMG submission 184735) | Ferric oxide microbial mat and aquatic microbial communities from Rainbow Spring, Yellowstone National Park, USA - RS3B (SPAdes) (version 3) ...
AGATGCGGGTGGGTCGATAAAGACCTGAGGGGGAGCGCGGTCTTCAGGTGCGGGAGCTGCGGCCTCACGATGGACAGGCAGCTGAACGCGGCCATCAACCTCTACCTGAGGATGGAGGGGGTTCCCCAACAGCGCGAGTGGTGGGACGGAAACGTCCTCCCGACGCTGGTGGGTGGGTACCTCCTGACGGGGGCGGAGCGGAGGGGACCCGATGAACTCGCGAGGGGCCTATATGATGCCGTGAAGCCCAAGCTCTACGCGTACGATAGGTACGCGGACGCGTACCTACTACGTGTGCCTACGTAGGGTGAAACCCTTAAGCTCGTAGCCCGTTCCCCGGGAATGCTTCGACCTGAGGTAGAGGAGTCCACCGAGAGTGGTCGCCCTCCATGGCCGGCAGCGCCCGGGCATTGCAGCGCGGCCGATGTCGACCCGATTTAATCTTTACGGACTAGGCGGGAGTTCGCCCACGAGGGGAAGCGCTGCGGTCCGGTCCCGCGGACGGGCACGTGCAGCATCACTCGATAGATGCGCCCTTCGAGTACGCCCTGAGCAGCGACTTCGCTATGGTGAGCTTCTGAATATCGTTTGCGCCCTCGTAGATCGTGGTTATCATCGCGTCCCTCAGGTATCTCTCGACCAGCGTGCCCCTATCGACCCCCACCCCTCCATGTATCGATATAGCATCCCTCGATATCCTGACGGCGGCCTCCGTCGCGTAGTACTTGGCTATGGAGGACGCGAGCGTGAACCTCGGATCGCCCGATTCCGCCAAGTGCGCGGCCCAGTACGTGAGGAGCCTGGCGGCCTCAACTTCGGCCATCATCTCCGCTATCCTGAACGAAACCCCCTCGAACGACGATATCGGTTTCCCGAACGCGTTCCTCTCGTTCGAGTACCTGAACGCCGCCTCGAACGCGCCCTGCGCGATCCCGACCGCCTGAGCCGCTATCAATATCCTCGAGTAATCATAGGTGGTGACCACCACCTTGAAGCCCTCCCCCACCTTTCCAAGCACGTTCGAATCGGGGACCTCGACGTCCTCCAGGATCACCTCGCTCGGGTGCTCGCCCATGAGCCCCATGACGTCGAGCCTCTGGCCGATGCTCAGCCCGGAATAACCCCTCTCCACTATGAATACCGTTATCCCCCGCCATCTCCTGTCCGGCTCCGGCGGGGACGTCCTGGCGGACACCACGAAGAACCCGGCGCGGTCGGCGTTAGATATGAAGATCTTCCGGCCGTTGAGTATCCATCTGTCACCGGATCTCCTCGCAACCGTGGAGATCCCGGCGACGTCGCTCCCCGCACCCGGCTCCGTGTTGGCGTGCGCCGCGAATACCTCGCCCCTCGCCACCGGCGTCACGTATTTCCTCCTCTGGTCCTCGGTTCCGAAGAGCATAAGCGGATCTATGAACAGCCTGTTTACCAGGAGCAGCGTCCCGAACGCGGGCAGGATCCTGGAGATCTCCTCCGACATAATTGCGAGTTCTTTGAAGCCGCCGCCCTGGCCGCCGTATTCGGCGGGGACGCCCACGCCCATCAGGCCGAGGCCCCTGGCGCCATCTATGAGATCTTCGGGTATCCTATCCGTGGATTCCACTTCCCTCACGCGGGGCCCGAGCGATTCCTCTGAGAACTTCTCGACGGTCCTCCGGAAGATCTCCTGCTCTTCCGAGAACTCCACCCTGAAATTACCAAGCCCCTCGAACGGAAAGGACCCCATGCCTGTTCGTGTCGAGCACGCCTCGCCGATATTTAACATTGCGGGGGTTAGGGGACGGAAGCCCCCTTCCGCAATCGTGGATTGCGCGGTTCCCCGATCCCCGGACCCCCCTCCTTTATTAACGGGAGCGCGTCGGATTGCGGCATGAGCATCGACGTCCTGAGGGAGCTCCTGGAGGCCGATCCATTTCTGAAGGCCCTGGGCGTCAAGGTCGAGAGCATAGCGCCGGGCGACTGCGTGCTCCGCCTCGACTTCAGGGAGGAGCTGACGAGGTTCGGCGGAATCATGAACGGGGGAGCCATAGCGACGCTGATGGACGCGGCCGGCGGATGCGCCGCGCTCGCCTATAACCTGGGAAGGAACGAGGTGACCGTGGATCTCAGCATTTCCTTCATGAAGCCGGTTGCGGAGGGACCGGTCAGGGCCCGCGCAAATCTGGTGAGGGGCGGCAAAGCGCTGGCGTTCGTGGAGATGAAGCTCGAGGACGGCAGGGGTGAGCTCTGCGCGGCCGCCAAGGGCACGTATATGTACCTGGATTGGCCCTAGATTCTGGCCGCGGAATCGCCGAGGAGTTTCCTGGACAGCCCCGTCATATCGCTGAGATAGTTGCCCGCGATGGACGAGAGCGCTGCGGAATCCCTGTAGAGCCTCTCGACGCCCAGATCCTCGAAGTAGCCGTAGCCGCCGTGGACCTGTATGGACGCCCTCGACGCCCTCCTGGCGAGATCCAGCGAAAGCGTCTTCGCTATCAGGGGATCGGGCGACTCTGAATATATGTACTCCTCGAGCACCCTCAGCTGCGCGTGCGCCTCCGCTATGTAGAAAGCCACCGGCTGGAACTCCATCAGCTTGGAGCCGAAGGCCTCCCTATCCCTCGAGTACTGTGCCGCCATCTCGACGGCCCTCTCGGCGATCCCAAGCGCCATCGCGGCCACGGGATATGATGCGTCGTCCATGATCCCCGCGACCGCGTCCGATGCGCGCTCCTCGAGGACGACCGCGGCGTCGCCGTCGTAGCGGACGGCGCCGAACCCGACGCCCCTGAACCCGGTGATCGCGCGCTCCTCGAGTACCTCGCCGGGCCCGGAGAGGAGCAGGAATCCGCCCCCGGTCGTCATCACCAGATGATGCTCGGCCCGGGGCAGCGGGACCATTCCCGCGGTGCCCCTCAGCCGTCCGTCGTAGGAGAGCTCGTTCTTCGAGCTCCTGAACAGATCCTGGACCAGCGTGCCCCTCGAGTTCCCCGACGCTATCTCCGGGATCACGCGCCGCCTGACCTCGTCGGACGCGAACCTGACAAGCGGCGCTATGACCAGGGAGTTCTGGACGAACACGTAGTACGCGAGGGATGATGAGTACTTCGACATTACCTGCAGGAGCACGGCGTAGGACCTCGCGTCGAGGCCGGACCCGCCCAGTTCCTGCGGGGCAAGCGCGCCCAGGAAGCCGTTTTCGGCGACGCCCCTTATGAGGGAGTCCGGTATGCCCTCCCGCTCTATCCTGAGGCGCTCCCTCTCCACCTCCGACTCGCAGAACTCCGTCACAACGCGCTTGAGCAGCAGCTCCTCGTCCCTGAGCATCAGCTCGACCTCCTCCTGGATAGCTGCCTGTATATGACCAGCTTCTCCACCTCGCTCGTGCCCTCCCAGATCTCGGTTATCTTCGCGTCCCTGTACAGCTTCTCCAGCCTGCCGCTCAGTCCATCCTCGCCGATGACGCTCATGGCCCTCTGCGCCACCTCATTTGCGACCTCTGCCGCGTAGTATTTCGCCATGCTCGTGAGGGCCGGATCGGGGTTGAACTGGAATATGAGCGATGCTGCCCTGTAAGTGAGGAGCCTGGCGGCCTCCACCTTCGCGGCTCCCTCCGCGAGGACGAACTGCGAGCCCTCCGGGGGAGGCGACGGGGATCTGGACAGATAGTCCGCGTAGATGTCCAGTATGCCCTGGGCCACCCCCACGGCCTGGGCGGCGACGTATATCCTGCTTATATTGAAGAATGTCATTATATAATAGAAGCCCTTTCCCTCCTCTCCCACCAGGTTCTCCCGGGGCACCCTGACGCCCTCGAATTTTATCTCGGCGGTATCCGTCGCCCTCATTCCCAGCTTCCCCTTGAGCTTCGTTGGTATCACGCCGGGCCATCTCCTCTCGACTATGGCCACGCTGAGCCCGTGGTGACGTTTCTCGGGCGACTCGGGAGGGGACGTCCTGGCCAGCAGGTAGTAATGGTCGGCGACGGTGCCGTTCGTTATAAACATCTTCTCGCCGTTCAGCACGTAGCCCCCATCGGGTGCCCTCTCCAGCGTTGACTTCACCCCGGCGACGTCGCTCCCCGCACCCGGCTCCGTGACGGCGATGCCGCTTATTTTCTCCCCCCTGAAGACCGGCGCGAGGTACCGCTCCTTCTGCTCGTCCGACCCGAACAGCATGAGGATCTCCGACCCGAACATGGAGGCTATGGCCGAGAGGCCGAGGCCCGGATCTACGCGGCAGAATTCCTCCATCGCTATCAGCACCTTCCAGGGATCCGACATGTCGAGGAATCCAGCTGAGAAGACCTTCCTCCTTATCTCGTCCGGATACTCCTCCGACTCATCGTATTTGCGCGATACGTCCTCGCTGAACTCCCTGATGGCGAAATCCCTGGCGCGGGCGCGGACCTCCTCGTAGCCCTCCGGAAGCGAGAACATCACTCGACGGCCTCCAGGACGATGGAGTAGCCCTGGCCGCCTCCGACGCACAGCGTCGCTACCCCGTACTTGCCTTTCCTCTCCCTGAGGATCCTGGCGAGGGTTCCGGTTATCCTGGCGCCGGTGGCCCCGAGCGGGTGGCCTATCGCCACCGCTCCCCCGTGGACGTTCACCCTCTCTGGATCTATCCCGAGCTCCCTTATCGCGTAGAGCGTGACGACGGCGAACGCCTCGTTTATCTCCCAGAAATCGATGTCATCCACCTTGAGGCCGGCGCGCTCCAGGGCCTTCCTGCTGGCCGGGACGGGGCCCTTCCCCATTATATACGGTTCAACGCCCGCCCAGCCTATGGCCTTTATCCTGGCCATGGGCTTGAGGCCGTACTTATCCACCATGCCCTCCGAAGCGAGCATGAGGAGCGATGCCCCGGCGTTGAGCGGCGAGGAATTCCCCGCCGTTATCACGCCGTCCGGCTTGAACGCCGGGGGGAGCGACCTTATCTGCTCAATGGTCGTGTCGGGCCTTATGCTCTGATCGCTGTCGACCACGACCTTCCTCCCCTGATATTCCACCTCGACCGGCATTATCTCCCCCCTGAACCAGCCATCCGAAAGCGACCTTGCGGCCAGCCTGTGGCTCCTGAGCGACCACTCGTCCATCTCGTCCTTCCCGATCCCGCTGACCTCGGCCAGCTTCTCGGCCGTCAATCCCATCGAGTACCCGATGTTCATCTGATACCGCATGTACTCCGGCCTGAGGATCAGTTTGTAGTTCGGCTCTATGTGCGGATTGTCGGCCATGGGCATGTGGGTCATGTGCTCCATGCCGCCCGCGAGCACGAGCTCGGAGTTCCCCGTCATTATCTCCATATAACCGATGGATGCCGCGTTCATCGAGGAGGAGCACGCCCTGTCTATCGCCATCCCGGGGACCTCCGGCGGCAGCTGCGCCAGGAATATCGGGTGCCTGCCGCCGTAGAGCCAGTTCTCCCCGGCCTGCAGCGCGCACCCGGTTATCACATCCCCTATGTCGAGCGGGTTTATCCCGTTCCTCTTCACCATGTCCGATATGAGCGCCCCGAGCGCCTCGTCCATCCTGAGGGAGTTGAAAGCGTCCTTCTCCGGCTCCTTGGGCCTCGACCTCGAGAACGCGGTCCTCCGGAAGTCCACTATGTATACGTCCCTTCCGCCGTCCATTCCACGGTCACTTCCCCTTGAACGCCGGCTTCCTCTTCTGGAAGAGAGCTGAGAAGCCCTCCTTCACGTCCTGGGTGCCGAACAGTATCCCGAACGCCGTGGACTCCATCTCGAGCCCGACGTCCTCCGGGACCTCGGACGCCTTGTTGACGAGCATCTTGGCGAACCTGGCCGCTATGGGCGCGGATCCCGTCGCTATCGACTCGGCGTATTTGATGGCCTCGCCGTCCGGGTCCCCGCCCAGGAGCGACGCCACGAGGCCCATCTCGTGCGCGTCCTTGCCGCTGATCCTCCTCCCGGTCAGTATGAGCTCCATCGCCCTCGACATCCCCACGAGCCGGGGAAGCCTCTGGGTGCCGCCCCATCCCGGCAGTATGCCGAGCGTGACCTCCGGGAACCCGACGGTTGCATCGGGCGTGGCGAGCCGTATGTCGCACGAAAGGGCCAGCTCTAGGCCCCCTCCGAGCGCGTATCCCTTGATCTCGGCCACGGTGATCTTCGGCAACTCGACTATCTTCCTGAAGGTCCTCTCGCCCCTCCTGGAGAAATCGGAGAACTGTATGGAATCCGCGACGTAGGCGCTGAGGTCGGCGCCCGCCGAGAAGTTGCCCCCCTCCCCGGTTATCAGGACGACGAACACCTCGGGATCATCCCTGACCCTGTCCAGGACGGAGCCCAGCTCGTCCAGCAGCTCGGGGCTCATCAGGTTGAGCTTCGGCCTGTTCAGCGCTATCCTGAGGACCCTGTCGCTGACCTTCGAGACCAGCAGGTTCCTGTATTCACCGTATGGCCGGGCCGGGGCGGAGGATGGGGCCTGGAGCTGGGGGGCGGCGGGCTGGGGTGGAGGCGGGGGCGCAAGCCTCCCCTCCACTGCGTCCCGGAGCTTCCCCTCCGCTATCGATTTGGCGGGCGCGAATACACCGCAGTCGAACTCCTTGGCCATCGCCTCGAGCTTCTCCCGCGCCTCGGAACTCGTGAGGGTCTTGGCAACCGTTATCGGGCCAAAGGGCCTGTTGAGGCCCAGCTTCACAGCGGTCTCTATGTCGTCCGGCGACGCGACGCCCTCCTCCAGCAGCTTGACGGCCTCGTTGACCTCCAGCAACATCACGTCCAGGAGGCCGACCTTGTCCGTCTGCCCGCTCAGATCCATCTTGGCCTTTCCGCCGCTCCACTCATAGAACCCCCTGCCGGCCTTCATGCCCAGGTATCCCCTGGAGACTAGGTCCCCGATCGTCCTGCACTTGCCGTAGTCCTTGGAAAGCTTCGCGGCGTAGTACTTCATGAGGTCGTTCACGACGTCCAGCCCCACGTAGTCCATGAGCTCGTATGGACCCATCGGGAGCCCCTGCGATCTGAAGAACGCGTCGATCTCCGAGGGTTTCGCGATCCCCCTGTCAGCGAGCAGGCAGAAGTAGAGGAGTTCGGGCCCCTCTATCCTGTTCACGACGAAGCCCACGCTGTCCTTGACCCTTACCGGGACCTTTCCGGCGGACCTCATCAGGTCCATCACCGCGTCGACCACCGCGTCGGAGGTCTCGGGCCCCTTGACGACCTCGACGAGCTTCATGATGATCGGCGGGTTGAAGAAATGCGTCCCGAGGAAGCGATCCCTCCTGGCCAGGAACTGCGATAGATCCGAGATCAGTATGCTTGACGTGTTCGTGCTTATGACGGCGTCCGGGGAAAGCGCGGATTCCAGTTCCTTCAGCACCTGGGATTTCACGTCGATCCTCTCGGGTACCGCCTCTATCGCGATGTCCGCGCCCTTTGCCCCCTCCGCTATAGATGTGGAAGCCGATATCCTGGAGAGGACCTGCTCGACCTGTTCGGGCCTCAGCCTACCCCTCGACGCCAGGTGGTTGAGGCTGTCGGCTATCCTGGCCTTCGCTCCGTCCAGGATCTCCCGCTTGACGTCTATCAATGTCACCTGTATACCGGCGAGCGCGAGGACTTCCGCTATGCCGTGCCCCATCTCGCCGGCTCCCACGACGGCCGCGCGCTCGAACTTCAGCTGAGCTCACCTCAGCTTCTTCAGCAGGTTCACGAGCCCCTGTACCGATATGAGGTCGCCGGAGACCTTGACCTTCCCCAGCATGAAGGACCGGACCGCGTCCGCCCTCCCGGTTATTATGTCGGACAGGACGTCGTCGGACGCCGTTATCGTCGCGCTGGGCGACTGATGCGAGCCCTTCTCCAGCGCCGGGGTTCCATCGCTCCGGATCGAGAGGAAGAACGACTCACCCTCCTTTGTGGAGAACTGGAAGATCTTTCCGGAGAACTTCATGAATTCCTGGAGCAGTTCCGGTTTTCTCTGCATATTACTGATAGCTTCGTTGAGCGCATCAAAAGAGGACATCAATCATGAATACCCGTGCAGATTAAAAAAGGTTCCGCGCTCGTATGGGGATCGTCAGGCGGAACCCTCCAGCCTCTTTCTGAGCTCCTTCTTGTCTATCTTATTGGTGCTGGTCTTCGGCATCTCATCCAGGAATATGACCGCGTCGGGGATCCACCACTTCTGTATCCTTCCGGCGTCGACGTGCCTCTGAAGGCTGGCGATCACGTCGGACTCGGAGATGTTCCCCCTCCTGACCACGAACGCGACCGGCCTCTCCCCCCATTTGGGATCCGGCTTTCCGACGATCGCCACCTCCCCCACCTGGGGTATCTCGCTTATCAGGTTCTCAACGACAAGCGTGGGTATGAACTCGCCGCCGCTCTTTATCGCGTCCTTCTCCCTATCTACTATATGTATGTACCCGAGGGGATCGACCACCGCGATGTCGCCGGTGTGGAGCCACCCGTCCCTCCACAGCTCCTTCGTCTTCTCGGGGTCGCCGTAGTAGCCGGGCGTGAGCCAGGGCGCCCTGGCCACTATCTCGCCTATCGTCGCGCCGTCGCGCGGGACGTCCCTGCCGTCGGATCCGATGACCCTGACGTGCGCCATCGGTATCGGCACGCCCGTGCTTATCATGTAATCGAAGGCCTCGTCGTAACTCATGCCCCTGGTGCGGTCGTTCTTCACCGCGATCGTGAGGACCGGGCACGTCTCGGAGAGCCCGTAGCCGCCGAGCACCGTTATCCCGTACTCCCTCGCCTTTGTCGCCAGCCCCTTGGGGAGGGCCGCGCCGCCGACCACCACCTTCCACCTCCTCAGGGCGTCCCTGTACTCGTCCACCTTGGGGTGCGTGAGTATCATGTAGAGTATCGACGGCACCAGCGTCGAGAACGTGACGCCCTCCCTCCCGATGAGCTCGAGTATCCTGCCGAAGTCGTATCTCCCGGGGAGGACGTACTTGCTGCCCATGAATATGGAGACGTAGGGTATGCCCCACGAGTGCACGTGGAACATCGGCACGAGCGACATTATGACGTCCTGATCGGTGAGCGAGAGTGGGTCCAGCTTGGTCTCGGCGACCAGCGCCAGCGTGTGCAGGACGAGGTTCCTCTGCGTGAAGGTGACCCCCTTGGGCATCCCGGTGGTGCCTGACGTGTAGAATATCGTCGCCCACGTGTTCTCGTCCAGGTCCGGGGGGTCGCACTCCGGACCCTTCGCCAGGTCCTCGTAGTTGTAGGCCGGGCTCAGCTTGGTCTCCGGGATCTTCCCGGTGTCCGAGTAGATTATCCAGCCCTTCACGAAGTCGAACAGCGACGAGTAATTCTCTATCAGCGGGACGAACTCGTCCCTGATGACCACGTACTTGTCGCCGGCGTGCGCCATGGTCAGGTAGATGAGCTCCGGCGGATAGCGTATGTTGACCGTGTGCAGGACCGCGCCGTACATCGGGATAGCGTAGTAGAGCTCCATGTACGTCGTGGTGTCCCAGTCCAGGACCCCGACGACGTCCCCCCTCTGGACGCCTATCTCCCTCAGGCCGTTGCACACCCTCCTGACCCTGGGGAAGAACTCGCGGTACTTCACCCTCCTGTCCAGGTACACGATCTCCCTGTCCCCGAAGAGCTCCTCGGCGTCGTGGAAGAGGTTTTTGAAGTTCAGGTTGTAGGCATAGGGCGATCCTTCGCTTATGGCCATTATGGAAACTGCGGCGCGCTGAATAATAAGCATTTCCGATGAGAATTTCATTTAATGATGTGATTTACACCAATAACGCGTTATTTCACTGAATATTCTGTGAAGAAGGCCATCCACATGTTTCCGTCAGGCCGCGTCCGCTGTGGATTGCGCGCTCACCGTCAACCGGTGGAGGGACGGCACGTCGACCTCAGTATATCGATCCCGTTGACGAACGCCCTGTTCCCCGTTATGAACCTGGCGATCATCACGGCGTCCTTGTACTCCTCCTCGCGCCCCCCGTTCCTCAGGAACGCTTTGCGGTAGACCTCCTCGCACTCGCGGTCGCGGATGGACACGCTCACGGCGAACGCTATCAGGATAGCGTACTTCTGCTCGAGCTTCCGGGGGTTGAATATGAGCTCCCCCCTCTCCCTCAGATGCTCATTCAGGAGGTACTTGGAGAACCTGGCCAGGTCGCGCACCCTCGCCGGCGCCGGGCCGACCTTCTTCTCGAATTCCCCGAGTACCCGCGCGGCCTCATCGTCCATGACATCGCCCGGGCCCACGAGGTCGCTCACCGCGGAGAGCGTGGAGGACATCAACGCCATCTTGGCCGCCCTGAGGGCGTCCACCACCTCCAGCGGGTCCGCCCCGAACCTCCTGGCGAGCTTGTAGTGGAGCATCGCGGACTCCTTCGGCCCGTTCGCCGCCGCCACCGCCATCGCCGCGAGCGCCGCGACCTTCTTCGGGATGTTATCCCTCCCCAGGTACAGCGCGATGTTCTCGTTGAACTGCTCCACCGCGGCCGCCTCATCGCACACGGCCAGGAGCCCTATGACCTCCGGGAGCTCGCCCAGGGACGATTCGGCGAACCTCCTTATCTCATCAATCCCCGATGTCATCGCCGCATACTGATAATTGCGTTGATATATTGCTTCCTGGCAAAAATTGCCCGGCTACCGCCCGGGCACCTCCTTCCTGACCACCACGACCGGGATCCTCGACTTCGAGATCACCTTGAGGGTCACGCTCCCTATGAAGAAGTCCTCGATGTACGAGTAGCCCCTGTGCGCCATGAGCACGACGTCGAACTCGCCCGAGTTGGCCATCTCCACCACGATGCTGGCGGGGTCCCCGGCGGCCACGGTGTACCTAACCTCGCGCGCGGCGCCCGCGGACAGCGACCCGATGAACTCGGCCATCTTCCCCTCGGCGATCCCCTTGGCCCTCTGCACGTAGTCCTCCTCGACGAAGTCGTCGAGCTCCCTGAGCCCCAGCGGCGTCACGTAGACCAGGTGGAGCACCGCTATCTCGCCCAGGATCGAGATCCCCCTCTCCACCGCCTCCCCCGAGCCATCGGAGAAGTCCACCGGCGCGAGCACCCTGAGCCCGCTCATGGGGCCCTCACCTCGACCTTCCCGCCGACCCCCGTCTCCAGGATCTCCAACTCCTCCGGGCTTGAACCGAAGTATTTTATGAGTTTATCCCTGAGTTTCAGATATATTATGATGAACACCACCTGGAACGCCGGAAGGAGCGAGGGCGCCATCGCCGCGAGGAACGCCACCTGCGGCCCCAGCGACGCCAGCGCCACCGTGCTTATCGCGATCGCGGTGGCCTCGTTCTTGGGTATGCCGGTCAGGATCGCGACCATGGCCGACCCGTAGCGCGCGGCGGGGTCCCGCGACCTCCCCAGGTTCAGGTACCTGAAGAGGACCGTGAAGACCGCGAGGGACACGGTGCCGAACGCCAGCGCCGAGTAGAAGACGCCCAGCACGTCCACTATGTGCGTTATCAGGACACCGGCGTGCGCGAAGAATATAGTGAATATTATTATGAACATGCCGATCATCGTGAGGGACGGGAAGATCGGGCTTATCCGCCTGAATCCGTCGCGGCCCATCCTCCTGACCAGCGCCTCGTGCGTGGGGATGGCAACCACGAGCGGTATGAGGAGCACCTCTATTATCGTCATCACGAGGCTCATCTCCACGGCGGAGAGCGCGGCGCCGCTGAGCGCTATGCCGCGCGCGAACGTGGACAGGTAGAGGCCCACCTCGACCGGTATAAGGGCCAGCGAGAGGATGAACGACAGCGCCACCATGCTCGTGGCGGAGTTTATGTCCCCCCTCATCAGGCCGACGTATCCTATGCTCATCGAGGAGCACGGGACCAGCCACGCTATGAACAGGCCCAGCCTGACAAACGGGCTGCCGACGAACGCCTGACCGAGGGCGATCGCCATCAGGGGGCCGTACGCGAAGTTCAGGAGCACCACCGCGCTCACCACCTTCCAGTTCCTGAAGGCGCCGGCAAGCCCCCTCACGTTCAGCATCATCATCATTGGAAATATCATGATGTATATGGACGCCATCATCAGGTCGTTCAGCGCGCCCGCGTGGAGGTGGACCCACCCCATCGCGTAGTAACCGGCCGCTATTCCAATGACTATCATCACCCCCACGTACATCCCGAGGAATTTGTCCAGATGATCCCTGAGCCTCTCCAGACCACTTCTTTCCTGCATCGCCCATGGTCACTGTTACAACCAATATCTATATTTCTGGCAAATTTTTGCATAAAGTGCGCGCGCTTTGCCACAATTTTTGCCAGCCATCGGGGCGTCAAGGCTTCAGGCGCTCTATGACGACGTCGAGCTCCACGTCGTACATGCCTATGACCTTCGCCATGTCGTTCAGTATGCGCCTGCGGAGCTCCCCGCATTCCCTGCCGACGATCACCGCGAAGAAGCGGCGATCCCCGCTCTTTATCAGAAGATCCTTGACGTCGCCGCTGCCGCGCAGTAGCCTCTCGGCCTCCTCCACGCGGTCCGGATGGACGTTGAAGCTGAGGGCCATCGTGCACCTCTGCCCGATCAACCCGTAGTCGATCACCCCCCTGCAGCCCCTTATGACGCCGCGCCTCCTCATGGCGTCGATGCGATCCCTCACCGACCACATGCTCCTCCTGAGCCTCTCGGCGATCTCCCTGTAGGATAGCGTGCAGTCCTCCTCCAGCAGCCCCAGGATCCTCATGTCGAGGTCATCTATATCGATATTTTCATTTACCATGTGATCACCCAGTATCCTCCGGACCGGTCGATTCGCCGCAATCGTTTATTTAACTCTTACTAATAAGCGGTCCCGTGCCGGCCGGGATGGAGCCCCCGGTCCTCCCCGTCCCCGTGTTCGTGCTCATGTTCATGCTCGTGCCCGAAGTCGCCGCGCGCCCGCCACGAGGGATCCGTTGACAGTGCACCCTTCACGAATGCCTCCACGACGTCCAGGACCCTTCCCGAGGCGCCGGTCACCACCTCTATCCCGTAAGAGTTGAAGAATTCGACCGCGCGCCCGCCCATCCCGTACGCTATAACGGTCCGTGCCCCATTCTCGCTCACGAACCTCGGGAGATCCCCCGGGCCGTGTTCCTGGTGCGGATTGGCCTTGATGACCATATCCTTTATAGCGCCGCCGTCGACCTCGACGAACGCGAAGTACCTGGCCCTCCCGAAGTGCATCGCGACCTCCGAGTCGCGCCCGCGATCATCCTCGACCGGTACGGCAATTATCATTATGCGGCATATTATCCAATGCCATTTATCCTTTTAGGGGTTTGGGGCGGAAGATCCCTTTCGCGAGGGAGGGAATGGATAGCCCCCAAGATTTGAAAATTGGCTTCGTTCAAGATTACTGCGATATTCATGGACGGGGTAAGCGTCGCCGAGGTGCCTCGGTTGAAGCGGGGGTCGGTGAGGTGCACCTCCGCCCCATCGACGGCCCGTACGGGCAACACGGATGCATCCCTCAATATACTGAGGGGATCGGGGTGGGAACCGCCCTTGGAACCCGTGGAGCTCCGCCCTCTACCCGTTGTCGGCGGGCAAGGCGGGACATTGAAGCGGGAAGCCCTGCCGTGAGGGCGGGGTAGTTCACGGCTATCGCACGATCCATGCACGACGCCCCGAGGTTAGCTGACAAAGGGCTTCGGGAAAACGGAGAAATCCCGCACCATTTACGGATGGCGTGAATTCGCTCCCGATGCCCGGTAGATACGCGCCACAAGAGGACATGATCGTGAACCGTACCCTCGCATCGGCGATATTGGAATGTGCCGCCGCCCGGGGAACCGATGCAGTTCACCTTCACGGTCCACGGGGAGGGGGCGCGGACGTCGAGGAGATTCCCCGGATGCGATGAGCCGCCCCGGGTCCCGAACGGCCCCCCGCGGAGGCTACTCCACGCTTATTCAGGGGGCGAGCATGTTCGGTCGAGGATGTGGTAAGCATACGTCTTCGTGTATAGGCAGTTCGCTAGATGGAGTTTTGCGAGCAAGCGCAGAGCGACCAAATCGTCCATGGATTATGGCGCCGCGGCCGGGATTTGAACCCGGGTCACCGGCTATCCGCCGGTCCGCGGCCGTCGACAGGCCGGCATACTGGGCCAGTCTATACTACCGCGGCTCAGGGTGCCCCTCACATAGGCCCTTATATTAATTTCCGTGATCCTGTAGACTCCGTTTCGTTGAGCGGAATAGACAACCCCGGGATGGGAAGCGCCCCGCCCGGGCAGGAGGATACGCCCAATGAAACTGAGCCGCCCCGTGGACTACGATATCCGCCTCCGTTCGATGAAATCGTTATAAGGTGTTAGGGGTCTGGGGGAAGCGGTAAAACTCCGACATTCGGGGAGGAGATACGCGGACTTCCCCCATGCTTAAATATTCTCTGCACACCACTAAATGCGGATGATTTCGGCGTATAAGTTCAGGCTCTACCCGGATGAGGAACAGGAGAAAATCATCGATAACCAGCTCAGGATATGCAAGGAGCTCTATAATGGAGCCTACTACGAAAGGCTGGAGCACTACGAGAAGACCGGTAAGGGCCTGACGTACGCCGAACAGGCGGGCGCGCTGCCCGAGATGAAAAAAGAAAACCCGGAACTGGCGACGGTGCACTCCCAGGTCCTGCAGGATGTCCTCAGGAGGCTCGATGCGTCGTTCAGGAACTTCTTCGAGGGGAGGACTAAGTACCCCCACACCAGGAGATACGTTTCGAGCATGACGTATCCACAGGCAAAACCCAATTGGATTCGCAGGAACAGCATAACGCTGCCGAAGATAGGGAGGCTGAGGATGGTGAAGCACAGGGAAGTGAAGGGCAGGGTGAAAACCGTCACTGTGAAGAGATATAGAAACGGCGAGTGGTACGCCATCATAGCAGTCGAAACGAAAGAACTGGAAATAAAGGAACCAGTGGAGATAAGGAACCCGGTGGGGGCCGACAGCGGGCTTATTGATTTCATATACCTCTCCGACGGCTCGCGCGTCGAAAACCCGAAGTTCTTGAAAAGGCATGGGAGGAGGATAAGGAGAGCGCAGAAAGTCCTGAGCAGGAAGGAAAAGGGATCGAGGAACAGGAAGAAGGCGAGGCTCCTGCTCGCCGGGAGGTGGCAGGACTACACCAACGCGAAGGACGACTGGCAGTGGAATTTAGCGAAGGCGCTCGTGGATAGATACGACCTCATCGCATATGAGGACCTAAGGGTGGGCAACATGGTGAGGAACCACAGCCTGGCAAGGGCGATTCAGGACGCGTCCTGGTCGGGTTTCTGGGATAAGGTCGAGTGGAAGGCGAAGCGGAAGGGCGTCCTGACGGTCGCCGTGGACCCGGAATATTCGACGCAGGAATGCCCCGTATGCCACGCTAAACATGAGGTCGCGCTTTCCGAGAGGACGTTCGCGTGTCCCTCGTGCGGATACACGGCGCAGAGGGATCTCAAGGCGGCGTTGATCATACTCCAGCGCGCCCTGGTAGGGATGGGCATGCCCGAATTCACGCCTGCGGAGATACCTACGGCGGGGCAACGGACCGGCCAGCTAGGTCAGGCTGTTGCTAGCCGTGTGTCGATGAATCAGGAAACAAGTTCCCGCATCGCCGACGAACCCGTGCTGGGGGATAGCGGTGCGGGAAGCCCACGCGCTTCAGCGTGGGAGGATGTCACCAGCCAGCTGAATCATCTAAGGAGCGCCGATTAGAACAGTTTCATCACATATAGGTTTTAATATGCGTTTGTAGTGGAGTATGAATGAGAAGCCATAAGCATAAGGAGGTTGTGGATCGCGCTGAAGAGCTGTTCGCCCAAACATGAGCGGGGAGAGGAGCTCTTGCCACTCCTCGAAGCGTACAGGGACGCCGTGGAACCGCGCCGAGCCGTCCCGGCGCCCATGAATTTGTGGGGCACCGTGGGGAGAGCCGTCCACCGGGTGCCGGTTGCCCTTAAATATCACTCGATGAATCCACAATCCGGATGACCGCGTCGACCCAGCTCCAGGAGCGGGGACCGGCCCCCGCGGCCGGCGACGCGGCCGTCCGCCTACCGGGACCGATCAAAACCTACACCCTCAAGCACGACAGGGGCGACGAGGTGCTGCCGCTGCTCATAGCGTACAGGAAAGCGCTCGACTCGATGCTGGACGATATATGGAAGATAGTGACCTGGAGGGAGGTCAAAATCAGGGGGAAGAAGAAGCAGGCCAGGCTCCTCCCCAGATACAGGAAGGATAAGGAGTTCAAGAAATCGCTGCGGAACAGATACCTGGAGGGCTGGACGTTCGCGGCGCACTGGATCGACTCGGCGCTGGTGACCGCGTTCTCCATAATGGAGAGCTGGAGGAAGAACTACAACAGGGGCGACAGGAAGAGAAAACGCCCGGTGGCCAGGCGCCTCTTCGCGAGGGCGCCACAGGACGTGTGCAAGCTCGAGGGGGACAGGCTCAGGGTCACGCTCGCGCCCGGGAAATTCGTGTGGTTCGACCTGTCGAGGCGCTACTTCCCACTGCCGAAGGAGGTGTCATCGCGCGGGATCGGCCAGCCCGTGATCACGCCGGACAGGATCCACATACCGGTACACACGACGGCCGAGCGCGATGGGGCTGCCAGGAACCAACCACTCGCCCGGGCCATGGCCTGGGACTCGAACATGCTGTCCCTCGACGGCTACTCCCCGGAGACCGGGTGGGTGAGGATAGACACCAGGGCGCTGGCCACGGTCCACATATCCTCGTTCGAGAAGCGGAGGTCGGTCCAGAGGAAGCTGAAGCGGTCGAAGAGGAGTAAGCGCGTGCGCGCGAAGTACTCGAGGAGGGAGAGGAACAGGGCCGGGAAGCACAGGGTTGAGATAGCCAGGGTCATAGGATCGCTCGCGGATGTGAACGGCTTCGAGGAGCTGAGGCCCGGGAGGATGTACACCAGGAGCAGGGTGTGGAACAGGAGGATAATGAGGGCTGACTGGAGGTCCATAGCCAAGGGGGTTGAGGGCGCGGTGGAGGTGCCGCCGCAGCACACCTCGGACACGTGCTCCAGATGCGGGTGGGTCGATAAAGACCTGAGGGGGAGCGCGGTCTTCAGGTGCGGGAGCTGCGGCCTCACGATGGACAGGCAGCTGAACGCGGCCATCAACCTCTACCTGAGGATGGAGGGGGTTCCCCGGCAGCGCGAGTGGTGGGACGGAAACGTCCTGCCATCGCTGGTGGGTGGGTACCTCCTGACGGGGGCGGAGCGGAGGGGACCCGATGAACTCGCGAGGGGCCTATATGATGCCGTGAAGCCCCAGCTCTACGCGTACGACAGATACGCTGATGCGTATCTGCGTGCGCCTACGTAGGGTGAAACCCGTTGGTTATCAGGGAGCTCGCGGGGCTGTCGAGCAACGCGAAGGATCTCGCCATCTACAATGGCGCGTACAACTTCGCCTCGGGCCTCTACGGGTTCATAGCGATATTCTACGTGACGTCGCTCGGATATTCCGCCGCGTTCTTCGGGGGCCTCTCGGCGGCCGGCGAGGCGGCGCTCGTTGTATCGCTCCTCGGCGCACCGCATATAGCTTCAAGGACGGGGACGAGGGGATCCATCGCCGCGGGTACGGCGCTCACGGCGATATCGGTCGCCGCGCTGGCGTTCTCCTCAACGCCCCCGATGCTGATGGCATCGTTCATCGGGGCCGGGATGGGACAGGCGCTCGTATCCCCGAATTTCTCATCGCTCGTCTCGACATCGGAGCCGGGGGAGCGGAGGACGGCCGCGTTCGTGGCGAGCGGGTTCCTCGGCCAGGTCGGCGCCTTCGCGGGCACGGCGCTCTCCGGCACGATGGCGGATGCCCTCCAGCCGGACGTCGGCAGGATCGATGCCTACCGCTGGGTGATCGCCGCGGCCTCGCTCGTCATGGTTTCCGCTGTCGCGGCGAGCGCCAGGGTGAAGATGGACCTCAGGCCGGGTCAAAATCCGTGGAGAATGAGGAGGAAGGATCTCGGGACGATATGGCGGCTGGTGGCGGCCGCTACGATGATAGGGGCGGGCGCCGGTTTCCTGATACCGTTCTTCCCGCTGCAGTTCAAGTACAGGTTCGGATCGAGCGCATCCTACATATCGTTGCTCTTCTCGACGACAAACGCCGTCATGGCGGCGCTCATGCTCTACATGCCGGAGCTGGAGCGCAGGCTGGGATCGCTGAACGCAATCGTGGGCTCCTGGGCACTCGCCACGGCGATGATGGTCCTGATGCCGGCTTCGTCCGGGATGCCGTTCGGGGCGGCGATCTTCTCCGCGCTATACCTGGGGAGGACTACGGTGATGAACGCGATAGGCCCGGTACAGTCGTCCTTCGAGCTGTCGATGCTGTCCCCGGGCGACAGGCCCGCATTCTCCAGCCTTGAGACCATCTCGTGGAACGCGGCCAACGCGGCCACGGTCGCGCTGGGCGGGATGCTCATGCAGTATTCGCTGGACCTCCCGTTCTACGTCTGCGGCGCGTTCTACGCGGCCACGGCGGCCTTCTACTACCTCTCGTTCAGGACGGCGCGCGGCGGTTGAAACACAGCAGCAATAGCACGCCATCTCCCCCGTACCCCGACGGGTAATTCGGAGGCGCTGCGCGTGCGGGCCCGGCGGGATTTGAACCCGCGGCCACCGGGTTAAAAGCCCGGCGCTCTGTCCTGGCTGAGCTACGGGCCCGTGTCCGAGCGCACCCGCGATCGTGAGCCGCCCCTACCTAAAGGTCGGGGCTTCCCGCTTCCCCCACCGGGCTCGATCCCGCATCGCCCACAGCGGAGGTTCCGTCGAACGGAACCGTTCCGTCGCGCCCCGTGTGGAGGTGGGTTACGGAGGCCCCGGTGTCCACGGGCGTGAATTCGGGTTGCGCCAACCCTACTCACCCGACGATTCGTCCGTACAGCTTATCAACCTTTCGCGGGGAAAGCCTGTGCATCCCGTCGCAAATTATCCGGGATTTAGCATATAAATTCCTCCAAATCCCTAATATTATTTAAAACATCTGTCACTCAGACCGATGCGCGCCTGTAATAGCCGCGCTCATGTTCGTAAATGTATCCGGCCCTCCAGAGCTTCTCGACGAGCTTCTTGGCCTCCTCCTCGTCCACCTCGAGCTTCGTCGAGAGCTCCTGTATCAGCTGCCTGGCCTGCACGAGCCCCGTCTTCGGGTCCTCCAGCTTCCTGAAGACCTCTATGGCGACCTTCATCCTGTTTCTCTCCTTCATCGGATATCCGTAGAGTTCACCCATGTCCACTTCCCCGGACTCCACATCTATCCCCATCCCCTTGAGGGAGATCTTCATCAGCCTCACCGCCGCCTCCGCGTCCTCCCTGGTCGCGTGATCCCTCAGGAGGATCCTGGCGCGCGCCGTGGCTAACCTCGCCAGCGACTCGAGCTGCCTGGGGGTGATGGCTATCGCCTCGGGAGGGGCCCTTGACCTGAGGTCGGCGTAGAAATCCACCAGGACATCCATCGCCTCATCCGTGAGCTTCGGCTCCATGCGCTTAGAATATGCGATGTACTTCCTCATCATCTCGAATCCGAGGGGCGGGGCCGCCTTCTGTCCCTCCGACCTCGCGCGCAGCATGTGCCTAGCGAGCTGAATATCCCTCTCCCTCTGGGGAACGTCCCTCACGACGAATATGAGGTCGAACCTGGTGAGGAGCGGTATGGGGAGGTTCACGTTATCGTACAGGTACTTCTCCTCGTCATACCTTCCCAGGTTCGGGTTGGCGGCCGCCAGTATGGAGGTCCTGGCGTTCAGCGTAGCCAGTATGCCGCCCTTCGCGATGCTCACTGTCTGCTGTTCCATGACCTCGTGGAGCACCGCGCGATCCTCAGGCCTCATCTTATCGAACTCGTCTATGGCGGCGAGGCCCTCGTCAGCCAGCACGACCGCGCCGGCCTCCAGGACCATCAGCCCGTTCTTCTCCCGCACGATCGCGGCGGTGAGGCCGGCCGCCGTGGAGCCGCGGCCCGTGGTGTAGAGCCCCCTCGGGGCCGCGCGGGCCGCGTATTTCAGGAGCTCGCTCTTCGCAGTTCCCGGATCCCCCACGAGGAGCACGTTTATGTTCCCGCGTATGCTGCTCCCGTCGGGCAGCGCTATCTGCGGCGCGCCGGCCAGCATGAGCAGTATCGCCTCCTTGAAGTCCTCGTGCCCGCTTATCGAGGGCGCGAACGACTGGACCAGTTTCCCGTACGCCTCGGGGTCCTTGGATAGCCTCAGTATGGCCGCCTCATCCTCGGGCGTTATCTCGAGCTCCTCGGGCTCCTTCCCCACGACCTCTATGTAGTTGGATTCTATGCGCGTATCGAATATCGTGAGGGCCGCGGCCGGCCTCCCCCTGGACTCCTCGGATTCGGGCTCGGCCCTCACGATGCCGGCCACGACGACCCTGTCCCCGGGACGGACCCTGTCCACCATGTCCCCCGTGACCTCCACGTCCACGTAGTGCGGGAGCTGCCCGGGCGGGAGCTCCTCCGGGAGCTCCTGGAGCCTGAGTACCTGGTAGTCCACGAACTTCGAGGACCTCTGATCCAGCTTGAAGTCCGACCTCCTGTAGAGCCTACCCTTCTTCTCCTTCCCTCCGAGCTCCGCCTCGCACACGGGACACGTATCTGGCGGCTGCAGCTTTCTCCCGGTTATCCTCACGGGTATCGCGTGGCCCGCGGGGCACCTGTAAGTGGCCTCTATTATCAGCGGCTTCACCTGAGAAGTCCTGACGACCATCGCGTTCACCGAGACCAGCCTCTCGAGCCTCGCGGCGGTTATGCTCCTGAGGGGTAGGCGCTCCGGATAGCCCCTCACCCTGACCCTCAGGTAATCCCTCGCCTGATCCGCGTACTCGGGGGCCTCGACCGAGAGCACCCTGAGGGATGCCTCCTTCGCGGCCTCCAAGAAGAAGTCCGGGTTCTCCGACAGTATCGGCGACGCCTCGGGGATGGCCCTCAGGAGGTCCTCGTAGTCCACCACCAGCGAATTGGAGCCGGATACAGCCATCTGCGAGATGCGGCCCCGATACTTGCCGCCCTCGTAGACCTTCAGAAAATACTCCAGTAGGTCGACCAGCTTCTCCTTAGTGTAGGCGACCTCCATGGAGACCCCCTCCCACCATTATCTCCCTCCAGCGCCGGAAAAGGTCCGATGCGCATTCGAAGAGCGCCTTCTCCTCGTCGGTGGCGTTCGGCATTGACGGGGGAACGCTGGTGTAGCCCAGCGACCGCGATATCTTCTGGAGCCTCAGCGTCATAAGATCCTGATACACAGAGAGCGATCTGCGCGCGGCCTCGTCCATGCCGGCGAGCTCCATCGCGGCGAGCGAAGCCGATGCCTTCTGATAGAAGCCGGGCCTGAGTTGGGAGAGCTGCGGGGATCCGGACTGCACTGCCGCCCTCTCCTTGCCCTGGGCCCTGTAGAGCTCTATCTCCACGCCCTCGTCCACGGGCTCCGCATCCCCCGATGATATCAGCGCCATCGCCAGTATCCTCGGGAGATCCGCGGTCTCCCCCTCCTTCAGGGGCCCGAACCTGAATCCCGCGAGCTCCGCCGCGGGGATCCCCCGCTTGGCCTTCACGCGCGATTGCTCCGCTAGCGATGCCAGGATCAGCGAGCGAAGCCTCACCGTGCAGTCGGACCTCAACCATGCGGCCCGCGCCACGCCGTTCAATTTTAATCCACGATTCGCTTTCGCCATTCCTGTATATCTGCGTTGACCTAATCCTCATCCGTAGTAGACGCCCCCGCGCGCCCTGTGGGCCGTCCCGGGGGTCGGGGCTTCCCCCCCACCGGGCTCGATCCCGCATCGCCCACGGCGGAGGTTCCGTCGCGCCCCGTGTGGAGGTGGGTTACGGAGGCCCCGGTGTCCGGGTGGGATTCGCCCGGGCGCCGTCCACGCCCCGCTGGGGCTTTCCCCAGCCTCCTACCCACTATGGTTAAAAGCTCGGAGCGTCTAGGCGAGGGCCGTCTGGACATGGCCACGGAGGCTGAGTTGATGTGGGTCGAGAAGTACAGGCCGAGGACCCTGGATGATATGGCGGATCAGGAGGAAGCGAAGGCCAGGCTGAAGGCCCTGCTGGGGCACCCGCAGGAGATGCCGCATCTGCTATTCGCGGGACCGCCGGGGACCGGAAAGACCACCGCAGCCCTTATAGTGGCCAGGACGCTCCTCGGTGACTCCTGGAGGGACTATACGCTGGAGCTCAACGCCTCGGACGAGAGGGGGATAGACGTCGTCAGGGAGCGCGTGAAGTCGTTCACCCGTTACGTGGACCTCAGGGAGGGGGTGCCGTTCAAGATAGTGATACTGGATGAGGCGGACGAGATGACCGGCGACGCGCAGACCGCCCTCAGGAGGATAATGGAGGAGTCGTCCAGGGTAGCGAGGTTCGTGCTCACGGCGAACTATTCGTCGAATATCATTGAGCCCATCCAGAGCAGGTGCGCCGTTTTCAGGTTCGTCAGGATGGGCGAGAAGGACGTCGTGTCGTTCCTGGAGGGCATCTGTAAGGCCGAGGGATGCCAGTACGACGAGGACGCGCTCCACTTGATCTACGAGTACACGCAGGGCGATATGAGGCAGGCGATAAACCAGCTGCAGACGGCCGCTGCCATGGGCAGGGTCACGATGGACTCCGTCCGCCAGGTCTTCGGAATAGGAAGGCGCTCGGCGGTCAGGGAGATGGTGCAGTCCGCGCTCGGCGGGGACTTCGTGTCGGCGAGGAAGAGGCTCGTCGAGCTCATGAGGGTCTACGGGATGCCGGAGAAGGATCTCCTGAAATTCGCGTTCGAGGACGTGATATCGATGAAGGATATCGACCATGCGGAGGCCGCCAGGATGTTCGCGGAATACGATTACAGGCTCGGGCAGGGATCCAACCCGGAGATACAGCTATCCGCGCTCCTCGCGGAGCTGTCCGCGCTGGGGAAGGCGCGGTCGGCTTGACGGAGCTGAGGCTCCCGAGGGGCCTCAGGGACTATCCCCCGGAGGATTACGGGCCCCTGGAGCGCGTGCGCGATGCGTTCGTGGAGGAGGCGAAGCTCCACGGATTTCAGATGATGGAGCCGTCCTCGCTGGAGCTCCTCTCCACGCTCGAGGCCAAGAGCGGGCCGGGCGTGCGCGATGAGATCTACTACTTCGTCGACAAGGGCGGGAGGGAGGTCGGGCTCAGGTTCGACCTCACGGTCGGGCTCACCAGGTATTACTGCTCCGACAGGAGCCTGCCGAAGGACATGAGGCTCTCCGCGTTCGCCGATGTGTGGAGATATGATGAGCCGCAGAGGGGCAGGTACAGGTGGTTCTACCAGTGGGATGTGGAGATCTTCGGCCCGAGATCGCCGCTCGCGGACGTCGAGATAGTCTCGTTCTCGCACGACATGCTCAGGCGGCTGGGGGTGGAGGTCACGTTCATCGTGGGCGACAGGGAGCTCACGGAGTCGATAATAAGGGAGGTCGGGGGGAAGGACGTCGACGAGGGCGCCGTTGAGGAGGCATTCAGGGAGCTGGACAAGCTGGACAAGAAGGGGAAGGATGACGTCATCGCCGAGTACGGGAGCAAGGGATACGACCCGACTGTGCTGGAGGAGGTGATCAGGAGGGCTGAATCGGGCGACTATGAGCCGACGGAGCGCCTATCGGCCATCATCGGATGGCTCGAGGATCTCGGGGTGCCGTTTCGCGTGGACCCGAGGCTGGCGAGGGGGCTGGATTACTACGATTCATTCGTATTCGAGGCCAGATCAACGTCCCATCCGGAGCTGGGATCCCTCGTGGGGGGCGGAAGATACGACGTCCTGCCCCGCATATTCGGCAGACCGGATTCGGGGGCGACGGGGGCCGGAGGGGGCGTCGACCGCACCATAGACGCGATGAGCGGCGCGCCCCAGGCCGGGCGCAGGAGGGTCGCGGTCGTGTACCCATCGGGATCGGAGGGATACGCGCTCAGGGTGGCGGAAGTTCTGAGGGGAAACGGGATCGCGACGTATATCCCGATCCACAGCAGGGAGACGGGCATGCAGAGGGCGTTCCAGGACGCGGCGAAAAAATACGACGTGCTCGTCATAGCGGGCCCAAAGGAGGCCGCGGATGGAACCGTCAGGATAAAGATGGGCCCCGGGGAGGAGATGACGATGCCGCTGGCGGACGCCGCCAGGGAGCTCTCGTCCAGACTTCGGGGCGGACTTTAGCGGATTTAGCCGTGGACAGCTGGCGCGATCACTCGGGGACGCTCTCCGTCACGAGCTTGCCGTTCTCGATCCTCACGAATAGAAACCGGTTGTCGCGGAATATCAGCACGAGCTCGTTCTCCCTCTCCTCGACCTCAAGCAGCTCCTGTCCCCTCACGCCGTCGTACTTCGCCACGGCCGCCCGGGGGAGGCGTCAGATATTTGCGTTGCGGAGCCCGGCCGGCTCTGCCCCGTCGATGCCCGCATGCGATACGGGAGGGCGCCTCCGCCGCGATCTCAGCAGGCCGGCGGGATCACGCCCAGTGCTGTGTTGCATAACCTCAGGAATATCGCTTTAGGAAGACTATTCACGGGTAGCTTATTGCAAATGCCCGTTCTTCGATCTAACTGGCGATTATTAGACGATAAATCAGCTAAATTGTGCAACACAGCAACGCCCAGGAAAAAGTTAAAGGGAATCCCGGACCACGGGCGCTCGTGAATCGCACTGCGCTTGCGGCCGTCATAGTAGTGGTAATAGCGATCGCTGCGGGGGCCGCGCTCTACTATCACTACTCCTACGGTTCGGTCGACGTCTACATGCAGGGGGACCCATCCCTCGCGGTCTACGTCACGATCTCCTCGTTGATGCTGCACTCGAATTCGGGCGGCTGGATCACCGTGAGCAACGCCACCGAGACCGTGCAGGTGAGCTACCCCACCCTAAAGGGTGAGGCTTCCTGCTTCACGGCCCCACCTTGCCCGTAGCCGAGGGCCACGGGTAGAGGGCGGAGCTCCACAGGCGCTACGGGTGGCTCCCACCCTGCCCTCCTCAGTATGTTGAGGGATGCGTTGTAGTCCCTGTCGGCCCCCCAGCCGCAGGCCGGGCACTCGAAGACCCTGTCGCCCAGCGTCAGATCCGCTTTCACGAATCCGCACTTGGCGCACGTCTTTGAGGAGTCCCTCGGGTCGACGA
>Ga0209012_1001406_pt1 | contig 25064 bp, 11 predicted proteins | sample RS3BMetagenome_FD_184735 | JGI IMG/M metagenome (GOLD analysis project Ga0209012, IMG submission 184735) | Ferric oxide microbial mat and aquatic microbial communities from Rainbow Spring, Yellowstone National Park, USA - RS3B (SPAdes) (version 3) ...
CCCACCCCCGGGGGGCGGCCCAGGAACCCCAAGCCTCAGCCCCGAGCCCCGGAACCCCGGAGCCTGTTCACCTGGGGATTTTCACTCTGTTGAACCTGGGGACTTTCATTCTGATGTTGACAAACTGAGCCATTTCTGCTGTCTGTCAAGCGCCGACTGCTGGCACGCAGATCTGACGCATGAGCGATGCTGCGACGTCGCTGGTGGGGTGGCTGGGGTTGTGTTCGGCTGTCGCGGGAGGTGGCGGGGCGTCCCGAGGTGGTTGTCCGCTGGCTGAGGGTCGGAGTCGCGGCGGGTAGGCGAGTTGCACAGAGCGCTCAGGGCATGGTCTGGCCCTGGGCGTCAACGCGGGCGTGCTGTCTTGTGTTGCGTCTACACGATCAAGCGAAGTTGTGCTGGGCGTTCGAGGGTGCGCCGCAGGCTGCCTGGGTCCAGCCACGCACCGGTGTAGCTTTCCCAGAGAAATCGCTTCGCGCCTCTCACGCCGCGCTCGAGAACCCACCGCCACAGGTGGACGCTGTATAGCGCCAGGGTCTGGATCAGGGTTCCGATGAGCATCAGGTAGTACCAGTTCTTGATTGCCTGCCAGGTCAGGGAGAACGCATGGGTCATGTGCTCGTGATGCTTTTCCGCCGAGATCTCCGCTTCGATGTCCCAGCGGTGGCGCGCCGCGAGGTTGCATCGCCTATGGACATTCTTGGCGTCCAGCCGCTTCGCGCTCACCCACGCGTGGCGGGCCGTCTTCTCCTCTTCTGTGCCGTCTGCCCGCCGCTCCCACCAGCGCTCCTCGCACACCACCACATGGAAGACGAACCGCCGCCGCGCTGCGCTGTTCCACACCTCGTGTTCGATGTCGTTCACCCACCAGAACGTCTGCTCCCGCTTTCGCCACATGTGCCTGAGCGTGCTCTTCTTGTCGTCCAGGGTGTGCAGCGCGTTTGCCTCCCGCCATAGCGCGGGCATCTTCCCCTCCTTGAGCACCACCATGAAGTCCCAGCGGTTTTGCCGGCACATTTCGGCGATCGGCATGCACGCGTACAGGCTGTCTGCGGGCCACGAACAGGATCGGCAGGCGGGGGAAGGCCGCCTTGAGCCGCGTGCACAGCCGTTGGCACGCCCGGTATTCGCAATCCTGCTTCTGCTCCTCGTCCACCTTGCCGTCCTTGCCCACCTGGACGTTCTCGCAGAACTCCGCCGCCAAAGGCAGTGTCACGCCCTCCGGGCAGCAGAGCGCCGCCTTCACCACGTACACGGCGTAGCGGGCCTCGTCGCTTTCGCCCCGGTGCGGCGCCTCGGGGGCGAACGCCTGCGTGCGCTGCCACAGCTTCTCGCCGTCGACGGCCACCACATACCCCCGCTCCACCATCAGGGCCCGCAGCTTCTGCCGCCTGAGCAGCGCGCGCAGCCGCGCCATCAGCACCGCCTCGATGTCGCCCGGCTCGGTCTTCTCCAAAAGCCGCTCCAGCGTGTCGGCGTGCGGCACCGAGTCCAGCTCCGGGAAAGCCACCCGCAACGCCTCCCACAACCCCGGCCGGCTGAGTTCGCGGTTGGCCTGGCGACGGGACTCCATTGCGAAGGCGAACAACAGAACGCCGTAGAGCAAAAGCACCGTGATCTGGTGGCGCACGCTGCCGGGCCGCCGCGGGTCAGGGATGCGAGCGAAGCGGGAGAGCAGGTCCGGCAACTGCGTGCGCAGGACCGCCAGATGGGCCTCGACAGCCGCCCGGCGGTCCTCGCGCTCTTCGTCGTCCGTCACCCAAGGACTCATCCTATTGGGCAACGTCTTGGGCCGCAGGTGCTCACGCATCCGAGCCGCCCTCCTCCTCCCGCGGCGGCGGGTCGTCGCGCAGGAGATCCTGCCGCCAATGACGGCCAAGCGGGTGCACCAGCACCTGCTTCACCGACACCGGGTAGCGCTCGTGGCGATCCTGGCGGCCGCGCCCTTTGGTCGCGCCGAGCACGATGAAGCCGCTCGCCACATAGCACGTGCCCCGCCAGGGCGGCTCGATGAAGGTCTCCACCAGGGCCGGGCGGTAGCCGTAGACGCGCTCGTAGTCCCCTGCCAGGCGCAGTAGGCTCAGCGCCAGGGCGTGGCTCGCCAGATGAGGCACGCGCACCGTCGGCAGGATCAGGTAGCGGCTGTTAGCCACGATGTGGTGGCGGTAACGGCTTCTCGTCTGCGCGTCCCAGCCGATGAACGCGTCGCGCACCTCAAGGGCCTTGGCTGCCGCCGCGAACAGCAGGCCGCCGAGGATCACCCGCTCGCCGTCCACCTGGCCGCGCACGAAGTAGCGCAAATGGGCGCCAAAGGCGCGGCTGAAGCCCAGGGGATGGTAGCTGGCCATCATCGCGCTCCAGGCGTCGCGCGACGACGCCTCGACCAGATCCACCGTCACCGGGCGGATCGATGATAGAACCCCGTCCACCACCGGCGCCGGCGGCGGTGGACCCCAGCCGCTCCTCTTGCGCTGCGGTGCGCGCGGCTCGATCGGCGGCAACGCCAAGCCCTGACTTCGCTCGAGCTGCGCAAGCAGGGCCTGGCACGCCTCCAGTCGCGGACGGCCGTTGGGCGCCAGCCACGGCAGCAACTCGCACAGCGTGCCGGCCAACTCGCTGCGGCTCAGCCTCGGAAACTCCCTGGCGGTCTGGGCGATGAGGTCGAGGTCGGCTTGGGTGAATGGTCGGCTACCGCGCCAGAACAGGATAGCGTCGGTCGGCATGGTGCATCACCGCGCCCATTGGACTTCCAGCCACCCTGATCTTCCACAATGGCCGCAGACTTGTCCAGGGCCAAATTCCGCGAAATTCTCCCGCCTGACCTCCCAAACCTGCTCCGCACGCGGCCTTGCTCACTCATGCGTCAGGGCTGGCTGGCACGTTCCGTCTGACCGGCCCTGAGTGGCTTCCTGGGCAAGGCGTTGCCGAGGCTTGTCCGAGGCGATCGATCACCTTCCGCTCGGTGAGGTCGTAGAGCAGCGTCCCGTATCTCAGGCCACGGCGATAGGCATAGGCATCGACGCCGAGTATGGGAACGGCATTGGCATCGTCGATCGCAGCGCTCCGTGCCGCGCGGAGCAGCGTGTTTCGGCTGTAGTTGAACCCGTGGAGGCGCAGGATGCGTTGGCCTGGCAACCCACCGATGGCAAGCGCCGTTTGTGCCAGCAAGGCTGTGACACGATCAGAGCGTCGCCCCCAAGCGGGTATGCCGGGCAATCTCTCCGCGAAGACGCGTCGGTGGCACGCCGAGTTGTCACACGAAAGCGGCGCGCGTATACGCGCAGCCGAACGTGCAGGCCCGCAGTAGTCAGGTCGAGGGGCGTACGCCAGTACCGGCTGACCACCTGCAAACTGACCTGTCGGCAGTCGGGACACAGAGCGCCACTGCTGCGCAGTTGCACCACCGCCTGTTTATGCTGTCGGACAGACCTACGCTGCCGGACTTAGAGTTCGGTCGCAGGAATGGACTTGGAGACATGGTGAACTGGTGGTGGCTAGCGAAGAAAGCCAGATCGGGATGTGATCGAAGTCGCACTTGCCTTGACACAAGAAGCCGACAAACGAAAACGGGCTCTTGTACACTTTTGATGAATCGGGCGAGCGCCAGTTGAAAAGTAGTCCACCAAACATTGGGGTTATCGATCAGTCCGGCAAATGAAAGATGACGCGGCGGCAGAGCAGGTCGTGGCCGCCACGGCTGTACATGGTGCGCTTGATCAGTTTGAGGCGGTTGATGGATCCCTCGACGGGCCCTTGGCTCCAAGTCAGGGTAATGCCGTTGTGCACGGCGTCGAGGTCCCGCCGCAAGCTGTCGGTGAAAGCCTTCCACGCCGGAACACCAGTGAGCGCAGCTCGATCGAGCCAGGCATCGAAGGCTTGCACATCGTGCGCATGGATTGCAGCGGCGAAGTCATGGGCCAGGGACGTACTCGTCGCGAGAAGTGGATCGTCGGCCACGATCCGCGCCAGCAGGGTTGCCTCCTCAGCTGAGCGCACGTTCTTGAGGACCAGCCGGCGGAACGAGCGGGGCGAGACGCTGATCTCCTTGGCCTTAGGCACCGATCGTTGAGTTCGACTCGAACCTGGTCCGACAGGTAGATCCGCTCGCCAGGGGCGCACGTAGTGACGCAAGTTTGACTCGGAACCGGTGAAGCCCTTGCCGTGGATCTCTAGATAGAGTTGGTGGGCGTTGTGGACCCCCTCACCCCAGCGCCGCAGCAAGTACTCTCTGTGGCGGTCGCAGATGCTCGGCTGCTGGGGGCGGGCATTGTCCGGCAAGCCCTGCAGGTAGCGATGAACCGTCTTGCGGCCAATGCGCAGGGTCTTGGCGATCGCCCGGATGGATGCGCCTTGTTGCGCGAGATCGCGGATCACATCCTGTCGGCATTGCCTGCGCTGGCGCGTGGCGGCCTTCGCCTGCTCGACCCGGGAGGGAGGTGATGCCGATGGTGGCGGGGCCTGTTCTGGCGGTTCAGCCGTGACCTGCGTGACGGGTTGCAGGTGGATGCCCTTCTCGGCAATTCTCTCAAGGCAGTCACCAAGGTTTTGCATCAGGTGAAAGCGGTCTGCCACCTGGATCGCCTGCGGCGCGCCATCCCTGGCGCCCTGCGCATAGCTGCCGCCGCGATCGCGGCTGATCACCTTGACGTCGGGATGGGCCCTGAGCCAGGCAGACAAGAACTCCGCAGAACGCCCCGGCAGGAGGTCGACGACCTTGCGCTCGGCGAAGTCGTAGAGCAGGGTGCCGTAGTTCACTCCGCGCCTGTACGCATAGTCGTCGACACCGAGCACCTCGATATTCTTCGGGCTGTCGGCGACCACCTGACGCGCCGCGCGCAACAGTGTGTGCCTGCTGTACGCGAACCCATATAGCCGCGCAACACGGCGGCCAGGAAGACCTCCGACCGTCAGCGCGGTATATGCCAGCACTGTCGAGATGCGATCCGAACGCCGTCCCCAGGCCGGGATGTCGGGTAGCCGTTCCGCAAAGACACGCTGCTGGCACTCGGAGTTGCGACACCGAAAGCGGCGGGCATACACCTTTAGCTGCAAGTGCAGGCCGAAGGGCGTGACATCACTCGGCGTTCGCCAGTACCGGCTGTGCACCTCGGTGCTCATCTGCTGGCAGGCAGGACATACGGCAGTCGGGCTCTGCACCTGTACGACGATACGCAGAGCGCCCGCCAGCGCCGTTACCAGAGCGACGTCGTAGCCGTCCAGAACGTCTGCCAGCAGGGCAACAAGACCGGTGCCGACCACCTTGCCCGCATAGATGTTGCGAGCTGAATACGGATGGGATACTCTCGGAGCTGCGTCCATATTTGCAATGGCCATGGCTTGCTATTCTACAGAAATAGAAGATACCCTTGCTCCAATACAATCTTAATTTGTAATAAATAGTATCATCAGAAGTGCACAAGAGCCCGAAAACGTCGCCTCGGCGTCACTTACCTGAAGTGCCACCTGACCGGGTAGCTGTACCCTCAATCTTCTCCGCACGCCTCCATACGGCGACCGGCTTATCGCAAGATCACGGTGTCAGGTCTGTAGTTGAAATCGTCCGGTCTTGGGGCGACGGAGAGCGCAGCACCGGCAGAACGGAGGTCCGTTCCGCCGGCCTGCTTGCGGGGAGGGCGTAAGCACGGAACAGCGGACGAATGGGCCTACTGGCGTACCAGCGGCATGGTGACGCAGCGTACCCCCCCACCACCCTTCTCCAGTTCGCTCACGTCCACTTGCACAGCCCGCATGCGAGCTTCCTGCACCCATTCGAAGACGTGGTGTCCACGAGAACTCTGCATGACCGTGTCTGGATCTAGATGAAGGAAGTTGATGTTGGGCAGGGGATCAACGTCATCTGGCAGCCAGTGGATCGTGTATCCGTGGCGGTGGACGAAGTCGGTCAGCGTCATGTAGGTGTTGGGCCGCTGCAGGTCTGACACCTCGACGAGTATGTGCCGCAGGAAGGAGCAGGCCACCATGGAGTCTTGGCTGAGGACATTGGCCGCGACGTCGAGGTGCGGTATGTCGGGCCACCGAGGAAGGGAGACCAGTCCCACCTCCGTGACCCCCTGGCTTGCGAGCACAGGGCGCAGCGATTCCACGCCTACTCTGGTCGTCCGCCAGCCGACGTTGATGAGCGCGGCGTCGCTCCGAAGTAGGAGGACGTCCCCGAACTCGATGGCCCCTGCATTGGGCTCCGAGGTGATGCAATCCGCGGGAATCTCCCGCTGCAGGCTCAGTCGGGCGAAGTGGAAATCCGGGTCTCTCGCCGGAAGACCAGCCGCTCCGACAACCAACCGCAGTCCGATGGTGCACGCCGGATCGCGTACGAAGACCCGATTCGCCATCTGGTCGCTCACTGCGCGCTCATCCGCGAGCAGCGCTTCACGCAGGTCCACGACCCGAACCCGGTGCTGCTCAAGTGTGTTCACCAGGGCGGCATGCTGGCGCTGGGCGGTGGCCGCGAAGAAGGACTGGCTGAAGTGTACGCTCGCCACTTCCTTCGCGCCGGAGACATTGACCTTGGCAGGCGGGCAGAGTGCAACAACGCGAAGTTCGTCCAACTCGGATCGGCAATGCGGCTGGATCGTCTCGAGTATCTGAGACACGGTCCAATCCTCCTTAGGTGCCCGTAACTGCGTTACCGACATTCCGCTGGCCCATGGCATCGAGCACGCTGCGCACGATCGCCTCGTCTACCACGGCAGCAAGCTCGGCGATCGTCGGATGCGCGAAGAGATCTTGCAGAGGCAGTTCGATCTGAAACGCATCCCTGATCTGCGATACGCATCGCGTGGCGAGCAGCGAGTGGCCCCCGAGGTCGAAGAAGTTGTCGTGGATGCCGAGCTCGGCACGGTCCAGCACCTGAGCCCAGATCGCGGCGAGGCGCTGCTCGATGTCGGTGCGGGGCGCAACGTGTCCCTGCGTGGGCAGGACCGGGTCCGGGAGGGCACTGCGGTCGAGCTTGCCGTTGGGGTCGAGGGGCAGGCGTGGCAGGGTGACGAGGTGCGAGGGCACCATGTACTCGGGCAGGCCGGCCCGCAGGTGGGTGCGCAAGGTCTCGCTATCCGGATTCCGGCCGTCGGCGGGCACCACGTAGGCGATCAGCCGGTCGGCGGAGCCCCGTCGGTCGCGGGCGGCGATGACGGCAGCCTCGCGCACGTCCGGATGGCGGCAGAGCGCCGCTTCGATTTCCGCCGGTTCAATCCGGTAGCCGCGCACCTTGACCTGCAGGTCGCCCCGGCCGAGAAACTCCACCGTACCGTCCGGGAGCCAGCGCGCGAGGTCCCCGGTGCGGTAGAGGCGGCTTCCCTCGGGACCGAAGGGGTTGGCTGCAAACCGCTCCTCGGTCAGTTCCGGGTGGTTCCAGTAGCCGCGGGCCAGGCCGTCTCCACCCGCGTACAGCTCCCCGGGTACACCCGCCGGCACCTGGCGCATATGGGCGTCGAGGATGTAGACCTGCGTGTTCGCGATTGGCCGGCCGATCGGTATGGAGCGGCCGGGTACCACCCCGTCCACTGTGTGGCAGCAGGTGAAGGTCGTGTTCTCCGTTGGGCCGTAGCCGTTGATCAGGCGGCAGTCGGGCAGCTCCTCGAGCACCCTCTGCACGTGGGGGACGGAGAGCACGTCGCCGCCGGCCAGCAACTGGCGCAGCGGCCGCAACCCCCCGAGGTTTCCGTCCACCATCTCATGGAACAGACCCGCTGTAAGCCAGAGCGATGTCACCCCATGGCGCGCGATCGTCCGCCCCAGATCATCGAGGGACGCAGGCCCCGGGGGGGCGAGCGCCAGCGTCGCCCCGTTCAGAAGGGCTCCCCAGATCTCGAGGGTGGAGGCGTCGAACGAGATCGGCGCGTACTGCAGCCAGACTTGGTCCACCCCGAAGTCGGCGTAGTCCGTCCCCCTGACGAGCCGCAGCACCGCTCTTTGCGGTACTGCGATGCCCTTGGGACGGCCCGTCGAGCCGGACGTGTACATGATGTAGGCGAGGCTGTCCGCTGTGGCGGGGCAGTCCGGGGCGCCCTGAGGCTGCGCCGCGAGCGCCACCCGGTCCCGCTCCAGATCGACTACCTGCGCCCCGTGCTCCGGCAATCGCGAGCCAGCCACGCGTCCCTCGGTGATTAGGACCTGGGCGCCAACGTCCTCCAGCATGAAGCGCAGCCTCTCGCGCGGGTACGCGGGGTCGAGCGGCACGTATGCCCCGCCCGCCTTGAGCACTCCGACGAGCGCCACCACCAGGTCGAAGGAGCGCTCGAGGCAGACGGCCACCCTCGTGTCACGTCCCACGCCGCGGCCCTGCAACATCTGCGCCAGGCGGTTCGCCCGCCGTTCGAGCTCCGCGTAGCTCAGGGCGTCCTCGCCCAGCACCACGGCCGCCTTCCCCGGATCGGCCGCCACCTGGCGTGCGAACTCCGCCGCCACGGTGCTCTCCCGCGGGTACGCGGTGACCACTCCGCGCCAGCCGGAGATCTCCAGCGCCTCTGCGGGCGTCAGCAGCCCGATCTCCCCCAGTCGCCGCTGCGGCTCAGCAGCGATGGCATCCAGCACCTGCGTCAAGTGGCCCAGAATCCGCTCCACCGTCGACCCGTCCAGCCGCTCGCCGTCGTACAGGGCCGACAGCTCCAACCGCTCGCCCGGCCGCGCCGTCAGGCTCACAAGGTAGCTGCTGCGCTCCACCGATCGCACGTCCTCGACCTGGACGCCGCTCTCAGGTCGCGTGAGCCTCTCGTCTATCGGATAATTCTCGAACACCACAATGGTGTCGAACAGCGGCACACCGCGCGCCACATCGGACCACGCCTGAATGCGTACCAGGGGCTCGTACTCGAACTGGCGCTGTTCCACCTGGGCTGCCTGCAGCGCCTGCAGCCACGGCAGCACCTCCGCGTCATCGGGCACCCGAACGCGGACGGGCAGCGTGTTGATAAACAGCCCCACCATCGACTCGGCCCCCGGGAGGTCGTCGGGACGGCTCGAAACGGTCGAACCATAGACGACGTCTGCCTTCCCGCTGTAACGGCTGAGCAGCACTGCCCAGGCGCCCTGCACCAGCGTATTCATGGTCAGGCGATGCTGCCGGGCAAGGGCCTGTAGGCGCCCGGTCAGGTCCAGAGGCAGTCTCCGGTCCACCCTGCAGGGCGCGCCGGAGTCCCGCCTCGGGTCGCGGGCGATGGCGAAGGGTAGCGGAGTCGGTTCCCTGAAGCCGGCCAGTTGCCTGCGCCAGTATGCTTCCGCCCGCGCGGGATCCCTCTGGCCAAGCCAGGCGATGTAGTCCCGGTAGGGACGCGGAACAGCAGTGAGCGGGTCGTCGCCGACCAGTTCGGCCTCGTAGAGCATGAACACGTCCCTCAGCACGATCCCCATGGACCAGCCATCGAGTAGCAGGTGGTGGTGCGTCCACACGAAACGGTAGGCTGCGTCCCCCGTTCGGATCAGTCCGAGCCGCATCAGCGGAGCGGTTCGCAGGTCAAAGCCGCGGCGACGCTCCTCGGCCAGATAGAGCGTTAGTTCCCGTTCCTGTTCCTCTGCCGCCAGCCCGCGCCAGTCCAGTTCCCCCCATGGCAGGGGCAGGCGGCGGTGCACCACCTGCAGCGGCTTCTCGATCTCCTCCCAGTGGAACGATGTGCGGAACACCCCGTGCATCTCCATCACACGCTCCCACGCGGTCCGCAGGGCTCGAGGGCAAAGGCCGCTCGTAAAGGCGTAGCTGACCTGCACCACGTACACCTCGGACTGTGGCGACTGCAGGGTGTGGAAGAGCAGCCCCTGCTGCAGCGGGGACAGTTCGCTGACGGCTTCGATGTCCTCCGACCTCACCTGGGACCCTCCTCTGAGCGCAACAGCCTCTTGAAGAACGCGTCCATCTGCTCCTGGCTGAGACGGGCTTCCGGGAAGTCCGACGGGGTATACCCTCCAGCGTCCGGGGCGGCGCAGTGGGCGATGATCTGGCGCAACCGACCCACGAAGGCCTCGGCAAGGTTCTCGACGGTCGACGCCCGGTGCCGTCGCCCGTATCCGAACTGCACCTGGAGCCGCCCGTCCGTCACATCGGCGTCCACCTGCAGCAGGTAGGGCCGACTCCCACCCGCTCCCCGCGGGCTGCCCGATGGCTCGTCCGCCACGCCAAGGATCGGGTGGCGCGTCGCGGCCGTCCGCATCTGCCCAAGGTAGTTGAAGGCGATCTCAACCCGAGGCAGTGCGCTAAGTTCGGCCCGTAGGCGGTCGTCCGCCAGGTGGCGCAGGAGGCCGAAGCCGATGCCGCTGTGCGGCACTGCGCGCAACGTCTCCTTGACCGTCCGCAGCTCTTCGGACAGTCCGCGCGTGCCCTGAAGGTCGATCAGGACCGGGTAGATTGAAGTGAACCAGCCCACCGTCCGGGTCAGGTCCACGTCGTCCCACAGCGGTTCGCGCCCATGGCCCTCCACGTCCACCAGCAGCACGCGCTCCCCAGACCAGCGGGCGCAGGCCCCGGCCAGCGCGGTCAGCAGCGCCTCCTGCACGTTGGCGCCGTAACTGCGCGGCAAGTGGTGCATGAGCTCCGCCGTCTCGTCCGCGCCGAGCCGGACAGTGACCCGGGCCGAGCCGTGCTCGTCGTCCTTTGCATGCGGTCGGTCGAGAGGCAGCGGGACCGCTTTTGCCCATGGTTGGCTCCGCCAGTAGTCGACCTCTGCCGGCACCTCGGCGGAACGGCCGTGAGCCGCAAGGCGGCGGGCCCACGCAGCGAACGGCGTGCCGTTGGGCTGCAGTGCGATCGCCTGCGACTGCTCCGCCTGGCGGTAGGCCTGCTGCAGATCGTCTAGCAGGATGTGCCAGGACACCGCATCGACCGCCAGATGGTGCAGACCGATCCAAAGCCGCGCCGGGCGCAGCCTGCCCAGACGCAGCAGCGCCGCGCGCATGAGGAGACCGCGCTCGAGGTCGAACTCGCCGTGCAGCACCTCCGCGGCGGCCGCGATGGCCGCCGACTGCTCGGCCGCAGGCAGTTCCGAGAGGTCAAGTTCGGACCATCCGGCCAGGCCAGGGGCACCTGCGGGCGGCGGCTCGGTCAGCCACTGCCGGACCTTTCCGCTGCGCTCCGTGAAGCGCAGCCGGAGTGCGTCGTGGTGGGCGGCCACGGCCTGGACGGCTCGCTGCAGCGAGGGTGCACTGACGTCGGCCGCCACGTCGAACATCATGGCCTGGTTGAAGCGGCTCCGTTGCGGCAGATCTAGAGCGAAGAACCACTCCTGGATGGGGGTGAGTGGCACGTCTCCCGCTTCGTCGCCCGGCGCCTTACCCGCAGCTCTGGATACCTCAACAGGATTGGCCACCCGGGCGACGCGCGAGATCGTCTGGAATTCGAACACGTCCTTCGGAGTGATGGACATGCCCTGCTCGCGTGCCTTGGCCACGATGCGCATGGCGCTGATCGAGTCGCCGCCGAGGGCGAAGAAGTTGTCGTTCACTCCGATCCGCGCGATGCCCAGCACCTCGCACCAAACCTCTGCGAGTGCTTTCTCGAGCGGTGTCTCGGGCGCGGCATACTCCTCGGCCAGATCGGGGCGATCCGCCTCGGGATCCGGGAGGGCGTCCCGATCGAGCTTCCCGTTGCTGGTTAGCGGCATCTGCTCGAGCATGACAACCGCCGCCGGCACCATGTAGGCTGGGAGCCTCGCAGCCAGCCATGTCCTGAGGTCTTCGGCGGTCGCACCGAACGGCGCGCGCTGGACCACGTACGCCACGAGCCGGGGACTGTTGGTGCGGTCGCTGCGGATGCTCAGGGCGCTCTCCGCGACCAGCGGATGCTCAGCAAGGGAAGACTCGATCTCGCCCAACTCGATGCGGTAGCCGTACAGCTTGACCTGCCAGTCCACCCTGCCCAGGTACTCCAGTTCGCCTACGGGCAACCGACGCCCGAGATCGCCCGTGCGGTAGAGGCGGGCCCCGGGGGCGGTCCCGAACGGGTCTGGAATGAAGCGTTCTGCGGTGAGGTCCGGCCGGCCCAGATAGCCGCGTGTCACACCAGCGCCTCCGATGTACATCTCGCCGGGCGCGCCGACCGGCACCGGCTGCAGGTTGGCGTCCAGCACGTGCACCTGCAGGTCCGCAATCGGAACGCCGATCGCGCTCCCCGTCGCCGCCAGCGCATCGTCCGGCGCCATCGGCCGGTAGGTCACGTGTACCGTTGTCTCCGTGATCCCGTACATGTTGACGAGCTGCGCTGCGCCCTCGTGCCGGGCGAACCAGGGCCGCAGCGCCGCCAGGTCGAGCGCCTCACCGCCGAAGATCACCGTGCGCAGGGCCAGGGCGGGAAGCTGTTCACCGGCAGACGCCACGGCCTCCTCGGCCGCGAGCAGTTGGCGGAAGGCGGACGGGGTGTGGTTGAGAACGGTCACCCCCTGCGCGGACAGCATCCGGTAGAAGGCGTCCGGAGACCGGCTGACCCAGTACGGCACCGCGACCAGCCGGCCGCCATGCAGCAGCGCGCCCCAGATTTCCCAGACAGAGAAGTCAAAAGCCATAGAATGGAACAGTGTCCACACGTCCTGGGGACCGAATCCGTACCAGCGCTCTGTCTCTCGGAACAGCCGCGCTACCTGCCGGTGCTCCACCAGGACGCCCTTGGGACGGCCGGTCGAGCCGGACGTGTAGATGACGTAGGCGAGACGCTCCCCCGGCACCGCCAGCTCGGGATCCTCGCTGCTCTCCTGGCGGAGGGCAGCGGCGTCGTCTACGCAGACCACGCGGACATCGGGTCCGGCTGGAAGCCGGTCCGCCGTACCCTCCTGAGCGACGACCACCCGCATGCGCGCGTCCTCGATGATATAGGCCATGCGCTCGGGCGGATATGCCGCGTCGATCGGCACGTAGGCTCCGCCTGCCTTGAGGATGCCGAGAAGGCCGGAGATCGCCTCCACGCCGCGCTCGACGCAGAGCCCCACGCGTTCCTCTGGACCCACGCCCATCCGCCGCAGGGCGTGCGCAACGCGGTTGGCCTGCCGGTTGAGCTCGGCATAGGTCAGGGACTCCGCCTCCCCTGAGCCATCCTGCTCCCTGAAGCCCGTGACGGCCACGGCCTCTGGGGTGCGCCGCACCTGCTGCTCAAAGCGATGATGCAGCGCCGCGGCCGGATCGGGCACCGCTGCGCTGGCAGGAGCCGGATTCGCGCCGCCCAGTTGACGCGCAGGAAGCAGCGGGGCCGACTCGTGCCGCTGCCCGGGATGGGCGGCCATCTCGGTCAGGACCCGTGCATAATGACCGACCATCGCCTGGGCCTGCTCGGCCGGTATCTGCCGGGCGTCGTAGTCCAGGATCAGGCGCAGCTGCGTTCCGTCCGGCGTGACACTGGCCGTCAGGAGCAGCGGAAAGTTCGTTTCGGCGAACTCCCTGAGGTCGAGGATGTCGACCTGCTCCAGCGAGTGGAAGTGCACAAAGTTGAAGGCGGTGTCAAACAGGGGCGTCCGCAGGTCGAGCATCCTCTGCATCTCCATCATGGGGAAGCGCCTGAAGGGGAGGATCTCGCGCTCGAGCGCGAACGCGCCACGCGCCAGGTCAAGCCAGGAGCCGGGCGAGAGGCGCTGCCTGAAGGGCACCGTGTTGAGGAAGAGGCCGCGCGCCTCGTCCGACAGGGGCCCTTCGGGGCGTCCATTGCAAACGAGGCCTGTCACAGCGTCCGTCCGACCAGTAACCATGCCGACCACCTTCACGTGGGCGGCGAGCAGAACGCTCTTAAGCGGCACCTCCGCCTCCCGGGCCACGCGCCGGAGGTCGCGGTGGATCCGCTGCTCGATCGGCACGACCAGACGGTGCACCCCCGGCGCCGAGGACTCGCCCTCGCCGACCGCCGGCTGTCGCGGCCAGCGCCATACGGCACCAGGCTCGCAGTCCGCCAAGCGCTCCTGCCAGAAGTGCCTGAATGCGGGCGACTTCATGTCCTTCCGCTCCATGGCCACGAACGCGCGGAACAGCGCCGGCAGCGGTTCCGAAGGGATCTGGGCGCCCCCATCCTGCAGGTCACGGTAACGCGCGAAAATCTCCCCGATCGTCGACGTAAAGCTCCAGCCGTCGAGGATGGCATGGTTCTCTGTGGCCGTCAGCTGGAAGGTGTCCGCACTCCGAAGATGCACCGTCAGGCGCAGGAGTGGCGGACGGGAGAGGTCGAACTGGTGCGTCTGCTCGCCCTGCACAAAGTCCGCCAGCCGACGCTCCTGGTCCGGCGCAGGCAGGTGGCGCAGGTCCTCGACGGCCACGGCCAGCGTGGCCGCTGGGTGCACGAGTTGCAGGGGTTCGCTGAAACGGCTGAGGTCGAACGAGGTGCGCAGCGCGGGGTGACGCGCCACCACCTGCTGGACGGCCTGCTCGAACAGCTTCGCGTCAAAGCGCGCGCGGATGCGGAAGCTGGTGACGTTGTGGTACGTCGCCGACTGCGCAGTGTAGTTGAGGTGGAACAGCATGCCCGCCTGGAGCCGCGTCAGCGGGTAGGCATCCTCGAGACCCGCCGGCAGCAGCCCCAGGTCCTCCGGGCTGACCAGGCTGAAGGGCTCAGAAGAGTCTGCGACGGCTCCGTCCCCCTGTCCTGGCTTCTGGTCCTCCCCACCCAACTCTCGCGCCAGTCCGGCCACCGTCTGGTGCTGGAACACCTGCGCGATGGTGACGGGCATACCCTCGGCCGCGGCCAGGGCCGCAAGCCGGACCGTACGGATCGAATCGCCGCCCAATACGAAGAAGTTGTCGTACACCCCGACACGGTCGAGTCCCAACACGCGCCCGAACAGCGAGCAGAGCGCCTCCTCCGTGGGAGTTCGCGGAGCGATGTACTCCTCCCCGACTCGACGTGCCACCGCGTCCGGCGCAGGAAGCGCCCGGCGGTCCACCTTGCCGTTGGGCGTCAGGGGCAGCCTCTCGAGCAGCACGAAGGCTGCGGGCAACATGTAGTCGGGAAGGCTCGCCTTCAGGTGTTGTCGCAGGTCCGCCGGCGTCAGGTCGGCGTCCGGGTCGGGCACCACAAAGGCCACTAGCCGCTGGCCGCCCGGAGCCCCATCCGTCAGGACGTGGCTCTCCCGTACGGCGGGATGCGTCGCGAGCGCCGCTTCGATTTCGCCCAGTTCGATGCGGAACCCCCGGATCTTGACCTGGCTGTCGATCCGCCCGAGGTACTCGAGTTCCCCATCCGGACGCCGGCGCGCGAGGTCGCCCGAGCGATACCAGCGCCCCCCCTCGTCCCTGGCCAGTGCGCACGGGGCGAAGCGCTCCGCTGTCAGCTCAGGGCGTCCCAGATAGCCACGCACCACACCCGCGCCGCCAACCCAGATCTCTCCGGGCACCCCCACCGGCACGGGCTGACCCCTCTGGTCCAGAAGCAGGAGCCGCAGGTCCGGGATCGGCTCCCCGATCAGGCTGCCGCGACCCTCCTCCGCGTCCTCCTGGCGCACGAGGCGCCAGGTCACGTGCACCGTCGTCTCCGTGATCCCGTACATGTTCACGAGTCGTGGCACCTTATCGCCATGCCGCTCGAACCAGGGCCGGAGGCTCCCGAAGTCGAGCGCCTCGCCGCCGAAGATCACCCAGCGCAGGCTGAGTTCCTGCGGCTGCTCCTGCTCCGCCACCATCAACTGGCGGAACGCGGACGGCGTCTGGCTGAGAACCGTCACCCCTTCCTCTGAGACAAGCCGGAGGAAGGCGTCGGGCGTGCGGCTCACGAGGTACGGCACCACCACCAGACGGCCGCCGTGGAGCAGCGCGCCCCAGAGCTCCCAGACCGAGAAGTCGAAGGCGTATGAGTGGAAGAGCGTCCAGACGTCATCCGACCCAAAGCCGTACAGCTCTTCCGTCGCCGCGAACAGCTGCAGCACCTGGCGGTGCTCCACCTGCACCCCCTTCGGCCGGCCCGTCGAACCCGACGTGTAGATCACGTATGCAAGCTGCTCCGGCCGGATCCCGAGCCCGAGGGGCTCGCCGCTCTCCGCCGCGATCTCGTCCGCCTGTCCGTCGAGGCAGACTACGGGCATCTTCCCATCCAGGTCGAGCTCCGATTTCCCCTCCCAGTCCCGCAGCGTCACGAGGGCCGCAGCGCCGGAGTCGCGCAGCATGTAGGAAAGGCGCTCCGCGGGGTTCGCAGGGTCGAGGGGCACGTACGCTCCGCCCGCCTTCAGCACCCCGAGCACCGCCACCACCAGTTCCTCCGTACGTGGCAGGCAGATCGCCACCGGCACCTCCGGTCCGACACCGCATCGGCGCAGGACCCGTGCGAGACGGTTCGCCCGCCCGTCCAGCTCCGCGTAGGAGAGAGAGTGGCGCTCCCCCTCTGCGGCAAAGGTCACCGCCTCGGACCCGGGCGTCCGACGCGCCTGCTCCTCGAACCGTTCCACGAGGCTCCCGGCGACCGGGAACTCCCTGGCGCCGCCTAGGCGCTCCAGCAGATCCTCACGCTCGGCCGGCGTCAGCATCCCGAGTTCCCCGATCTTCCGCTCCGGCGCCGCCACCATCTCTCCGAGCAGCGTCAGGTAGTGCCCAATCATCCGGTCGATGCTCGCCGCCTCGAACAGGTCCGTGCTGTACTCGACATAGCCCCTGTAGCTGCCCTCTGTCTCATGCAGCGCCAGCGTGAGGTCAAATTTGGCCGTCCCGTTCTCGACGGGCAGTTGTTCCAGCGTCAGATCGCCCAGTCCCAGGGCGGGCATCGGCGCATTCTGCAGCACAAACACCGCCTGCACCAGCGGCGGCGCGCTCGGGTCACGCTCCGGCGAGAGTTCCTCGACCAGCCGCTCAAACGGCACGTCCTGGTGCTCGTACGCCTCCAGCGCCGTCTCGCGCACCCGCCGCAGGAACTCACGCACGTTCGGCTCCCCCGAGAGGTCCGTGCGCAGCACCAGCGTGTTCGCAAACAGCCCGATCAGCGGCTCCAGCTCACTCCTCCGCCGATTCGCCACCGGTGCCCCCACCAGGATGTCCTCCTGCCCGCTCCAGCGGGAGAGCAGCAGACTGAACGCGGCTAGCAACACCATGAAAGGCGTCGCCCCCTCGCGCCGCCCCAGCGCCCACACCGCCTCGCTCAACTTCGCAGGCAGCACCACCGGCCGCGCCGCTCCCCGCATGCTCTGCACCGCCGGCCGCGGCCAGTCAGACGGCAGCCGCAGCACCTGCGGCGCTCCCGACAGCCGCTCCCGCCAGTACCCCGCCTCCGCCGCACACTCCTCGCCCTCCAGCCAGTCCCGCTCCCACAGCGCATAGTCCCCGTACTGCACCGGCAGGTCCGAGAGCCTGGCCCCAGAACCGTCTCCGCCGCTCGCATACTCCCCGTACAGCGCGGCCAGCTCGCGTACCAGGATCCCCATCGACCACCCGTCTGCTACAATGTGGTGTATCGCCAGCTGCAGCACGTGGTGGTGCTGTCCCAGGATAGCTAGACTGCAGCGCAGCACGGGGCCATGGACGAGGTCGAAGGGAAGACAGGCATCCGCCTCCGCCTGCTGGCGGACCGCCTCCTCCTGGGCTGCGGGAGCGACACCTTCAAGGTGCACGCGCGCAAGCGGCACGTCCACCGAGGGCAGAACTTCCTGGACGGGCCAGCCCCCTGCGGACGCGTAGGTCGTGCGCAGCACCTCATGGCGCGCCACGATCCCGTTGATCGCACGCTCCAGGGCGGCGAAGTCCAGTTCACCGAACATCCGCACGGCGGTGAACACGTTGTACGCGGCATTACCCGGATTGACCAGCTCGAGGAACCACATGCGCCGCTGGGCGGAGGTCAGCGGCAGCCGCTCCTCGCCGGGGGAGCGCGGCTGCACCCTGGCGGCGTCCGAGCCGGCGGAACCCTGCACCCGCTCCGCCCGCAGCCGCAGGGCGAGGGCGCGTTGCTCCGGCGTCAGCCCGGCCAACTGGTCCGCAACCCGTCCGCGCTCTGCCACACGATCACTTCCCCAGTATTCCTAGGCATTCCTATTCGGGACTCTACCCATGGGCTTCCAGCGCCTCAATAGTGCAAACTCCTTGTCGGGGCCCCATGGAGGTAGGGACTTCTCCCTACCGGTAACGCCGCGCCCCCTCCCCTTGCCGGCGGGGGGCGCGGCGTCATGGCCTCTGTGCGCAGGCAGAACCGGTCCCGCGGATCGGGGTGGCGGACCCTCAGGGTCCGCACCAGCCCAACCTGCAGCACACTTGCTTCAGCATCACGTCGCCGTGCCGGTGGATGAAGAAGTGGTCGCCCGCGAACGAGCGGCGCTCGAACTGGGCAGTGGTGTGGGCGCGCCAGCGCTCCACGTGCTCCATGCGCACGTCGGGGTCTTCCGAGCCGTGGAACGCCGTGACCGGGCAGTCCAGAGGCGCTCCGGGCCTGTGGACGTACCGCTCGATCGCCGTGAAGTCAGCCCTCAGGACAGGCTCCATGAGCTGCATGAGTTCGGCATTCTGAAGCACCGCTTCCGGCGTCCCGTTGAGGCGCTTCAGTTCCTCTGTGAACTTGTCCCTGGGCAGGGCGTGGATCGGTATGCGCGTGATCCCGATATCTGGGGCGCTGCAGCCCGACACGAACACGTGCAGCGGCCGTCCGGCACCCCTGCGCCGCAAGAGTCGCGAGAGTTCGTACGCGAGGATGGCCCCCATGCTGTGCCCGAACAGCGCGAACGGTTGGGCTAGTTCGTCCTCGAGCCCTTGGGCCACAGCTTCGACCAGCACGTCCATGGACGTGATCGGCGTCTCCAACAGACGGCCCTCGCGCCCCGGCAGCTGAACCGGACAGACGTCGACCTCCGGCGGTGCGTCCGTAACCCACCTGCGATAGATGGCGGCGCTGCCGCCGGCGTAGGGAAAGCAGAACAGGCGCACGTGCGCCTGTGCACTGGCCCGCGTGTAGGCCAACCACGGATTGCGCACGGCAGGTACCCGCAGGTGGTTCACTGACTCCAACTGCCCCTCCCCCTTTTCGGCCATCCCAGATCTTGCCGGACCTCTGGAGCAGAGCATATCCGACCTTCCGCCCCGAATGTCAACCGCTCCTCGCCCAGCGCTATCGCACCGCTGTCGGATCGCCCTGCGCTTGGGAAATTCCCTTAGAACGGAGGCCGGGTGGCGCCTCAACTAGGGAGTTTGCACGACTGTCCGTGCGCCCTAGGCTTCTCTATACTTCAAAGCACCATATTCTGCCGACGCATTCTGGGGTGTGAGTGATGCGCGTATTCGAGCCCGGCACCGGCACCCTGTGCGACGTGTTGCGCTGGCGTGCGGTCAACCAACCCGACGACCGGGCCTGTGTCTTCGTTCGCAACGGAGCGGAACTGGCGGCCTGGACCTACGGCGAACTGGACCGTCGCGCCCGTGCGGTGGCCGTCCGGCTGCAGAACAACGGGGCGACTGGCCAGCGGGTGATGCTCCTCTGCCCGCCCGGCCTGGACTACGCAGCCGCGTTTTTCGGCTGCCTCTACGCCGGCGCGGTTGCAGTGCCGTTGTTCCCGCCGCGCGCGAGCCGGCGCGACGCGCGGTTCGAATCCGTGCTGGCCGACGCGACGCCCGTGGTCGCCCTCACGACCCGGGCCGTCGTCGAGTCCGACGTTCCGCAGTTCTACCCGGCGCTCCACTGGGTCGCGACGGACGACCTCCAGGAGGCTGAGGGTGACGGATGGCAGCCGGCCGCAGTGGGGTCCGACGACCTCGCATTCCTGCAGTACACGTCCGGATCCACCTCCCGCCCCAAGGGCGTGATGGTCACCCATGGGAACCTGATACATAACGAGTGGCAGATCCAAACGCACTTCGGACTGGATGAGAAGTCGTTGATCTGCAGCTGGGTTCCCCTGTTCCACGACCTTGGGCTCATTGCCATGCTCCTGCAGGCGATCTACCTCGGCAGTTGCTGCGTCCTGATGTCTCCACTGGAGTTCCTCCAGCATCCCCTGAACTGGCTGGCGGCGATATCGCGCTACCGCGCGGTATTCAGCGCGGCGCCCAACTTCGCCTACGACCTCTGCGTGCGGCGGGCCACCCCGGAGGCCGTCGCCGGCCTGGATCTTAGCTGCTTGAGCCGCGCCGCGAACGCTGCGGAGCCGGTGCGAGAGGAAACGCTGGAGCGATTCTCGGAGACCTTCGCCCTCGCGGGCTTCCGGCCGGAAGCGTTCCTGCCCTGCTACGGCATGGCCGAGGCCACCGTCTTCGCTGCGGGCAGCCTGCCAGGCCGGCTCCCGCAATCGTGGAAGGTCGATCGCACGGCTCTCGAGCGGCAGGAACTGCGCACGGTCTCAGCAGACGACCCCGGCGCCAGAGGCCTCATCGCATGCGGCACCCCGCCCGCGGGAATCCGGCTCGCGGTGGTCGACCCAGAGACACTCGAGCCGTGCCCGGACGACCGCTCCGGCGAGCTCTGGATCGCAGGACCAAACATCGCTCAGGGCTATTGGAACCGGCGTGATGCGACGGAGCAGGTCTTCCACGCCCGCACCGCGGCGGGTGACGGCCCCTTCCTGCGCACCGGTGACCTGGCGGCAATCCGGGACGGCCAGCTCTACATCGTCGGCCGGGCCAAGGACGTGATCATCCTGCGCGGGCAGAACCACTACCCCGAAGACATCGAGTGGACCCTGCAGAACTGCCACCCGGCCATCCGGCCGTCCGGGACCGCAGCGTTCAGCGACGACAGCGACGGCGAGGAGCGGCTGATCGTCGCGGTCGAGACGGAGCGGCTGGACACCGCGACCGCGGACGCGGTGATCTCATCGATCCGCCGCGCCCTCTTTGAGCACCACGCGCTGTCCGCCCACGGTATCCTGCTGCTCGGACCCCGAGCCATACCGAAGACCTCGAGCGGCAAGGTGCAGCGGCAGGAAGCCAGTCGGCTGTTCCGTGAGGACGGGCTGACGATCATCTACGGAGTCCTGGGGGAGGAACACCTCACACCGACGCGCTAGGTCGGAAACGCCCGCATATTGGGAGTGAATGCGAATGTTCCTGTCCACACCCGGTCTTGACGGCCCTCTCCTGGCGGCGGCATCGGCCGAGGCCCTCGACAGGTCCCTCGGGCATCCGCTAGAGGACGGGCGCCCGTTTTCCTTCCGGCAGTTGATCGCGCTCGACGAGTCCGAGCACTACCCCGAGTCGCAGCTGGGAGCGCTGCGCGACCTTGGCCTGCACCGCTACCACATACCGGCGCAGGATGGGGGAGCCCTGACCTCGGTCCAGGAACTCATACTGCTGGTCCAGTTACTGGCCCGGCGTGACCTCTCGGTCGCGGTCGCCCACAGCACCACGCTCCTTGGCAGTATGACGACGTGGCAGGCAGGCACCGACGCGCAGCGCCGAGCCATGCAGCAGCGCATCAGCCGCGGCCAGAACGTGGCCTTCGGCCTGACCGAACGGGCTCACGGGAGTGACGTCACCGCGAACCAAGTGCAGGCCGACAAGGTGGACGGCGGCTGGGTGCTGAACGGGCAGAAGTGGTTGATCGCAAACGCCAATCGGAGTGCGGCGGTCACTGTCTACGCGCGCACCGACCCGCGGGGCGGCGTACGGGGATTCTCGCTCTTCCTGGTCGACAAGGAGCACGCGGACCAGTCCTCGATCCGCCACCTACCAAAGATCCCCACGCTCGGCCTGCGGGCATGCGATGTGAGCGGAATCGAGTTCGACAACTGCTTCGTGCCCGACACGGCCCTGGTCGGGCAGCAGGGTGCCGGCCTGGAGCTCGCCACCAAGGGGCTGTATGTGACCCGCACCGTATGCGGCGGCCTGGCACTGGGAGCGGCCGACACGGCCCTACGCGTGGTGACCGACTTCGCCCTCACGCGGCAACTCTACGGGGGGGCGCTGGTAGACATCCCCCATGCGCAGGCGAGCCTCGCAGAGTCCTTTGCCGACCTGCTGGTCGCGGAGAGCACGACGCTGACCGCGGCCAGGGCAATGCACGTAATGCCCAGGCAGATGTCGATCTGGTCAGCGGTGGTCAAGTATCTGGTGCCGGAGACCGTCGAAGCGATGGTCAGCCGGCTGTCCGCCGTGCTAGGTGCGCGCTACTTCCTGCGCGACGAGCACTGGCGTGGGATCTTCCAGAAGGTCTACCGCGACTGCGGCATCATCAGCGTGTTCGAGGGCAGCTCAGCCGTGCAACTCAACGACATCGCGCTGCAGCTTGGCCAGCTCCTGCGCCCACCCGAGCACGGCTCCGGCGCACCGCAGGACGACTCCCTCTTCGATCTGACCGCTGCGCTGCCGGCCGCCCGTCTTTCCGACTTCGACCTTTCCGCCCACGCGCGCGACGCCGCTGTCAGCCGCCTCAGCCAGGCGGCTGAACGCCTGGCCGGGCTGCAGGGCGACCCGACGGTAGCCCCCGGGGTCGTCGACGCACTGCTGGAGAGTGCCCACTTCCTGGAGGGCCAACTCAGCAGGCTACGCAGCGCGGTGGCGGCCCATGCCTCGATGGCGGACAGGTCTCCTGAGGCCCTCGGCCTCGCCCGCAGATTCTGCCTGATCCACGCGGGGGCAGCGGCATTGCTGTCGTGGCTGGACAGCCGTCATGGCCTGCATCCCGCACTGGCCGCGGGCGAATGGCTTGCCCTCGGCCTCGATCGGCTGGGCGCCCAGCTGCAACCGGATAGCAACCAGCGGACCAGTCCGTGGACCCGGCCCGTGCTGGAGACCCTGCTCGAGTTCCACCGCACGGATCGACTCTTCTCACTCACCGCCCTGAATCTTGCGCCCGGACCGGACAGAGATCGGACAGCATGAACGGAGGGTTCCCTTTGCAGATGCCCCTCAGCACGACGAGCGCCAAGGATATCGAGATGTGGCTGGCCGCGCAAGTCGCCGCCATCACCGGTCTCTCAACGGATCAGGTGGACGTGACCCAGCCCTTTGCCGAGTACGGGCTCGACTCGCTGAAGGCCGTGACGCTCGTCGCAGACCTGGAGTACTGGCTAGGCCTCGACTTGCCGGCCACCCTCTTCTGGGACTTTCCCACGATTGAGGCGGTCGCCAAGGTACTGACCTCCTCCTGAACCCTGCCGGTCGGAACCCAGCCCCTGGGAAGAGGACGGCGCCCCCGATCCGCACCGGAGGTGATGCCCATGGAGCCCGTCGCGATCATCGGCATCGGCTGCCGCTGGCCGGGGGGCCCCACCCCTGACGACTACTGGGAGTTACTTTGCCGGGGCGCCGACGCGGTGACGGAGGTGCCGGCGGACCGATGGGACTCTGCCGCGTTCCACGACCCGCAGGGACTCAGGCCAGGATCGATGACGACCCGCTGGGGCGGTTTCCTCGACCGCATCGCCGAGTTCGACAGCGGGTTCTTCGGCATCTCGCCGCGCGAGGCGGTCAAGATGGACCCACAGCAACGAATACTGCTCGAGGTCGCCTACGAGGCTCTCGAGGACGCAGGCCTGCCCCAGGAGGCGCTGGCCGGACAGCCCGTGGGCGTCTTCGTCGGGGCCATGAACAACGACCACGCGGTGCTCCACCTCCCAGACTTCGAGCACATCGATACCCACACGGGGCCAGGCGCCTCCCTTGGCGTCATCGCGAACCGGCTCTCGTACGCCTTTGACTTCCGAGGCGCCAGCATGACCCTGGATACCGCGTGCTCCTCATCCCTGGTCGCCGTCCACCTTGCCTGCCAGAGCCTGCGCAGTGGCGAGTGCGGTCCCGTCGCCCTCGCCGCAGGCGTGAACCTGATCCTCTCGCCCGCGGGCACCATCTTCTTCAGCCGGGCTGGGGTGCTGTCGAGCGACGGGCCGACACGTACGTTCGACACGGATGGATCTGGCTTCAGCCGCGCGGAGGGCGCCGGAGTCGTCGTGCTCAAGCCGCTCACCCAGGCGGAGGTCGACGGAGACCGAATCTACGCGGTGATCCGCGGCAGCGCCATCAACCAGGATGGGCGGACGAACGGCCTCATGGCCCCCAGCCGCTGGTCCCAGGAACGGGTTCTGCGCGCAGCCTACCGCCAGGCCGAGATCTCCCCCGGCAAGGTCCAGTACGTCGAGCTGCATGGAACGGCCACACAGTTGGGGGACCCGATCGAGGCATCGGCCCTCGGTGCGGTCCTAGCCACCGACAGACCGGCCGGTAGCCGCTGTCTCGTGGGCTGCGCGAAGGCGAACATCGGACACGCCGAATCGGCGGCCGGCATGGCCGGGCTGATCAAGGTTGCCCTCATGCTGCGCAAGCGGATGATCCCCCCCTTGGCCCACTTCGAGGCGCTCAACCGCCACATCGACCTGGACCGCCTGCCGATCGAGGTCCCTCGCAGGCTCATGCCGTGGCCGACAACGGAAGGGCCCGCCCTGGCAGGGGTGAGTTCCTTCGGATTCGGCGGAACGAACGCTCACGTGGTGCTGCAGGAGCATACCACCAGCGGGCGCGCCGCCGCGCCATCCGCATCCTCCTCGGCCCAGTGGCACTTGCTGCCGCTATCCGCCCGTTCCCCCGCGGCCCGCACGGCGCTGGCCGAGGCTCTACGGGACCAGCTCGGAGGAGAACTGGCGGAGGCGCCACTTGCCGCAGTGTGCCACGCGGCGGGCCGCCGCTCACACCACGACCACCGCCTGGCGGTCGTAGCGCGCACCGTGGAAGAAGCCCACCGCCAGTTGGCCGCACACCTGCACGGCGGTCAGGCGCCCGACGTCGTATGTGCCACGGGCAGGGCAGCGAACCGTCTGCGCATCGCCTTCGTTCTCCCGGGGCAAGGCCCCCAGTGGTGGGGCATGGCGCATGAACTTCTGGCCACCCAGCCCGCGTTCCAGGATGCCGTCCTGAGGTGCGACGCGATCTTCAGGGACATGGCGGACTGGTCGCTGGTCGAGGAGTTGTCCGCTGCGGAGCCCGATTCGCGCCTCCAGCACACGGCCCGTGCTCAACCCGCACTATTCGCCCTGCAGATCGGGCTCGCCGCGCTCTGGAAGTCATGGGGCATCCGGCCGGACCTCCTGATCGGCCACAGCGCAGGGGAGATTGCCGCCGCCCACCTGGCCGGCTCACTCAGCCTGGATAGCGCCTTGCGGCTTTCCTTCGAGCGCGGTCAGGTGATGGAGCGGACGCACGGGTGTGGTGCAATGGCCGTCCTGCGGACGGGTGTGGAGGAGGTCCGCGGTCTACTGCGGGCACTC
>Ga0209012_1001416_pt1 | contig 24907 bp, 20 predicted proteins | sample RS3BMetagenome_FD_184735 | JGI IMG/M metagenome (GOLD analysis project Ga0209012, IMG submission 184735) | Ferric oxide microbial mat and aquatic microbial communities from Rainbow Spring, Yellowstone National Park, USA - RS3B (SPAdes) (version 3) ...
GGGGAGGGCCCTCGGGGAACCGAGCGCCATCCCCTCCGCGGGAGGGCGCCGCTCAGGGCGCCATGTGCCGGATGACACGGGCCAGGACCGCGGCGGCCTGGGCACGGGTGGTCGTCGCCTGCGGCTGGAACGTCCCGTCCGGGAAGCCCCGCAGGTAGCCCGCCGCAACGGCCGCCTCCACCCCCGGCAACGCCCAGGCGTCGATCTGGCTGGCGTCGCTGAAGGTCAGGGTGGTCTGCTGCTTCAGTTGCAGCGCTCGGGCCAGCATCACGGCCATCTCCTCGCGGGTGACAGCCCCGGCCGGATCGAACGTCGTGGCCGAGGTGCCCACGATGATCCCCGCCCGCACGGCCGCCGCCACGTACGGCGCAAACCACGAGTTCGCCGGGACGTCGCTGAAACTCGTGCCGCCGGAGCCGACCGGCAGCCCCAGCGTGAGGACCAGCATCTTGGTGAACTGCGCTCGGGTCAGGCCGGCGTCCGGCCGGAAGGCGCCGTCCGGGAAGCCGTCGATCACGTCCGCCGCCAACAGATCGTCGATCGAAGCGGCCGCCCAGTAGCCGGAGGCCACGTCGGGGAACACGCGCGGGTTGGCGAGCACCACCAGGGAGGCGTCCCCCGCCGTGCGGGCCGACACCATCCCCGCGGCCGAATCGATCGCCGTGGGCGCAAACGTCCAGCCGCTTCCGCCGCTCGGCTGCATGTAGACGGAGAGCCGCTGGGCCGAGCGGCCCCCGAGCACGGCGGCGTTGTAGGAGAGCGTGATGGACACCGGCGGCTGCAGCGCCGCCCCGCCCAGCACGCAGACCGGGCTCGCCGCCACCAGGCCCGACGCGATGCCGCTCGGCGGCAACGACGACTCGCTCAGGGTCACGGTCTCACCCTGCGGGACTGCACCGGCGGGGATCGTGGCCGAACAGGCGCCGTCGGGAGTGACGAGCGTGCCGCCCGCAGGGCCCACCGAGGGCGTGACCGGGATCGGGGCCGGGATCGGGATCGGCAGCCCGCCCCCGCCGGTGCCGGTGGGGACGCCGGACGGCACCGTCACGGAGAAGGTCAGCGCGTTGCTGCCAAGGCCCGTCAAGGCGTTCTCCACCGACACGTTCACCGTCCCGGCGACCAGGCCGGAGGGCACGACGCTGGTCACAGCGCCGTCCGACCAAGCGGAGACCGGCGGCGTCGTTTGCCGCTCGGTACTCCCCTGTTGCCAGAAGACCGTGCCTGCGCCGGCCCCGAAGCCGGTGCCCGTCAACTGGACCTCCGTGCCCACCGGGCCGGCCTGCGGGGACAGGGAGGCCAGGTGGGGCGCCGCCGGCGCCGGCAGAAGGTAGCTGAAGCGGTCGCCGGCGGCCACGGCGCTGGTGCCCCCGGCGCTCGTGACGGTGATGTCCACGGTACCGGCCGTGCCCGCGGGAGACACGGCCGACAACTGGGTACCGGAGATCACCGTGAAGTCCGCCGCCGGGGCCGACCCGAAGCGGACCGCCTCGACCACACTGTCGCCGTCCAACTGAAAGCCTGTGCCGGATATGGTGACGGAGGTGCCGCCCGCCACCGGCCCGCTGCTCGGGCTGACTCCCGTCACGGTGGGCGCCGGCACGTAGGTGAACCGGTCAGCCCCGCCCGTGGCGCTCGTGCCGCCTGGGGTGGTCACCGTCACGTCCACCGCGCCGGGTGCCCCCCCCGGCGTCACCGCCACGATCCGGCCGTCCGAGAGGACCGAGACGCCGCGCGCCGGCGTACCGCCGAACGAGACGGCCGCGGCGCCCGTGAAGCCGCTGCCCGTGATGGTCACCGAAGTCCCACCCGCCGCGGGCCCCTCCGCGGGGCTGACGCCGGTGACCACGGGCGCCGCCAGCACGGCGAAGGTCAGGGGGTTACTCATGCGGCCCGATCCGGCACCATAGACCGCCACCGAGACGCTGCCTGCAGCAAGGCCCGCGGGCACCGGGGCGGTGATGGTCCCATCCGTCCAGTCCGCCGCGGGCGGGGTCTCCCGCAGGGCCGTGCCCCCCTGGCTCCAGTACACCGAGCCCGCCACCGTCCCAAAGCCGCTGCCGCTGAGCGTGAGCGGCGTGTCCACCGGTCCGGAGTTCGGGTCAAGCGCGCTCAGCACCGGCGCGCCCGGCGGCGGGGGCGCCGTCACCGTCACCGTGAAGGGCAGCGCCTGGCTGCCCTGGCCCGCGCTGCCATAGACCGACACCGAGACACTGCCTGCCGTCAGGCCCGCGGGCACCGGGGCGGTGATGGTCCCGTCCGTCCAGTCCGCCGCGGGAGGCGTCTCCCGCAGGGCCGTGCCCCCCTGGCTCCAGTACACCGAGCCCGCCACCGGGCCGAAGCCGCTGCCGCTGAGCGTGACCGGTGTGCCCACGGGTCCGGAGTTCGGGGTGAGCGCGCTCAGCACCGGCGCCGCCGGCGGCGGCGTCACCGTCACCGTGACCGTGAAGGGCAGCGCCTGGCTGCCCTGGCCCCCGCTGTCATAGACCGCCACCGAGACACTGCCGGCCGCCAGGCCCGCGGGCACCGGGGCGGAGATGGTCCCGTCCGTCCAGTCCGCCGCGGGAGGCGTCTCCCGCAGGGCCGCGCCCCCCTGGCTCCAGTACACCGAGCCGGCCACCGTCCCAAAGCCGCTGCCCGTCAGCGTAACGGGTGTGCCCACCGGTCCGGAGTTCGGGTCGAGCGCGCTCAGCACCGGCGCCGCCAGATAGGTGAAGCGGTCCGCCGCGCTCAGGGCGCTGGTCCCGCCCGCCGTCCGGACCGTCACGTCCACGCCCCCGCTGCCCGCGGGCGCGGTGGCGGTGAGCCGGTGATTCGAGAGCACGGCAAACGCGGACGCGGGCGTGGCCCCGAAGTCGACCGCCGTCGCCCCCGCCAGGCCGCCGCCGGTGACCGTCACCACCGTGCCGCCGGCGGCCGGGCCCTCCGCCGGGCGGATCCCCGTGACGACCGGCGCCGCCACATACGTGAACTGATCCGCCGCACCCTTGGCGCTCGTCCCGTAGGCCGTCTGCACCGTGACGTCCACGGTCCCCGGCGCGCCGGCGGGCGAGGTCGCCACCAGTTCCGTCGCCGAGAGCACCCGGACGCCGCCGGCCGGGGTCCCCCCGAACGAGACCCCCGTGACCAGGCTCCCGCCCCCGGCCGCGAAACCCGTCCCCCGCACGGTCACCGCAGTGCCGCCGGCCGTGGGACCCGCCACCGGAGCCAACCCCGTGACGGTCGGCGCGCCCACGTACGTGAACTGGTCCGCCGCGCCCTTGGCATTCGTCCCGTAGGCCGTCACCACGGTGATGTCCACGGTCCCGCTGCCTGGGGGCGAGGTCGCCACGATCCGGCTGTCCGAGTCGTAGACGACGGTGGCCGCCAGCTGCCTTCCGAAATGGACCTCCTCAAACCCGGTCCGGCTGGGGATCGAGAAACCGGTGCCTGTCAGGGTCACCTTCGTGCCACCGGCCGCCGGCCCGTAATCCGGGCTCACGCCCGTGATGGCCGGAGGCCCGATGACGGTGAAGGGCAGGGGGTTGCTCTTCAGACCGTCGGATCCGTTCCAAACCGCCACGGAGATGCCGCCGCCCACCAGGCCAGTGGGCACCGTCGTCGTGATCGAGCCGGCGGACCAGTGGACCTGGGCCCCCGCCGGTTTGAGCGTCGTGCTGCCCTGGACGAAGTACACGGCGCCGGTGACGGTGCCGAAGCCGCTGCCGGTCAGCGTCACCGACGTGCCGACAGGACCGGTCGGCGGCGAGATCCGCGCCAATCCCGGGTTGTAGCTGTACACGTCGCTGACGGGGGCGAGGCCGCTTCCGGCCACCCCCGCGGCGGTGAGGACGTCCTGCCCGCCGGTGGGCCCCGGGGTGCCCGCGGCGTAAGTGATCTGCACCTGCCCGTTCCCGTCGGCGGTGAACAACTGCGGCGTCGAACTTAGCGCCACGCCGTCGGCCGCCGCCGACCCCGCGCCCGTCAGCGACAGGTAGACCGGCGCGTACGCCGCCGGCGCGCCGGCGGCCGTTTCCACGTCGACGGTCACCGCTGCCGTCTGACCGGGGGCCAGGCTGCCGGGCGGGGCGATCGGGGTCGGGACGACGCGGTAGAAGGCGGTGGGCGAGTCCGCCGCCGAGGGGGGCGTGGCCTCGTAGGCCCCGATGTCACACACCGAAGTTGGGCGCGGATAGCCCCGCTGGTCGAGGCCGTTCACCGGGGGGGCGGCACACACGGTCGGGTCGCCCAAGCGGATGGCCGCGCTCCCGGTTCCGAGAGCCATCGTCTCGGTCGGGCCGCCGTTGTTCTGGAGCGGGCCGAGTTGGGGGCTCCCGTACAGCCAGCCAGTGATGGTGCTGCCGCACGAAGGGTCCCCGAATTGCAGGTCGTAAGACCCGGAGACGCCCCCGCCGGAGCAATTCTGGCCCGCCGTCGCGTCGGCGACGATCGTGTTCTCCAGCTGGCCGCCGCCAAACAGATTGCCGCCATCGGCCGCGCGGCCGGCGGCGAGCGTGGCGCCAAAGACGAACAGCCGGCCGGCGTTGTCGATCGCGCCGCCGGTGAACCTGGCCGTGTTGGCGTCGAAGGTGGTGTTGGCCACCGTCAGGGCGCCGCGGTTGACGATCGCCCCGCCATCCGCACCGCCGTTGCCGGAGAAGGTGGAAGCGTAGACGCCCGCGCTGCCGGCGGCGTCGATGGCGCCCCCGTCCGCGCCGGCGCTGTTGCCGCTGAAGGTGGAATCGGCCGTGTTCAATGTGGCGTCGCCGGCGATGGCGCCCCCGTTGGCCTGCGCCTGATTGGTGGTGAATATGGAGCCCGTCACCGTCAACCTGGCGGCGCTGCCGCTGCTGCTGATGGCGCCCCCGTCCGTACCGGCGGTATTGCCACCGAAGGTGGAGCCGACCATGTTCAGTGTCGCGTCGCCGGCGACGGCGCCCCCGTCGACCTTCGCCTGATTGGTGGTGAATATGGAGTGAGACACCGTCAACGAGGCGGCGCTGCCGCTGCTGCTGATGGCACCCCCGTCCGTGCCGGCGCTGTTGCCGCTGAAGGTGGAATCGGCCATGTTCAGTGTCGCGTCGCCGGCGACGGCGCCCCCGTCGACCTTCGCGCCATTGGCGTCGAACGTGGAGCCCGTCACCGTCAACGAGGCCGCGCCGCCGCTGCTGCTGATGGCACCCCCGTCCGTGCCGGCGCTGTTGCCGCTGAAGGTGGAGGCGGTAACCGTCAGGGCCCCGGCGTTGGCGATCGCCCCGCCGGCAGAGCAGGCGGTGTTGCCGCTGAAGGTGGCGCCCGAGACGCTCAGGGTGCCGGCGTTGGTGATCGCGCCCCCCGGATTTGAGCCCTGGGCACAGAGTCCGCTGTTGCCCGTGAAGGTGGAGCCCGTCACCGTGATCGCGGCGCCATTGTTGTCGATCGCACTGTCACTGTTCTTCTGGAACGCGGAGCCCGTGATCCGGACGTTCGGTATGACCGTATACTCGTAGAGCCCCGATGACGATATGCCAGTTGTCCTCTTTGCCAGGACCGCGCCGCCGACATTGCCTGCAAAGGTGGAGTCGGCGATGGCGATCGTCACGCTCTGACCGTCAAAGTCGCTCTGCTGCGTGTAGTCGCCGATCGCGTCCCCTCCGCCGTTGGCGTCGAACGCCGAATGGAGCACGGTCAGGGCGCCCGCGGCGATGGCGAGCGCACTGCCGGACCCAGCCGTGGCCGCATCGCCGCTGAATGTGGAGTTCGCGACCGTCGTGCTCCCACCGAACACGTTGATGGCGCCGCCCGAGGAGCCGGCCGTGTCCCCGGTGAAGGTGGAGCCCGCCACCGCGACGGGCACCGCCCCGTCGTACTCGCCGGGGACGATCGAGTCGACGAAGATGGCGCCGCCGTAACCGGCGCCCTTCTCCAGGCCGGAACCCCCGACCGCCGCATCGGTGGAGAGGGTGCTATCGGTGACCGTCAGGCTGCCGCCCAGGAGGAAGACGCCGCCGCCCATCCCGTCCCCGCCGTCGCCGACAGAGTCCCCACTGCCGGAGCCGCCGCCGAAACCGGGAAAGTCGAAACCGCCGGCGCCGGCTCCGCCGCCGAAACCGCCCGAGCCGCCCTCGGCATACTGGCCGCCGCCGCCGCCGCCGCCGAACCCCCCGTCGGCGCCCAGCGCACTGCCGCCGCCGCCGCCGCCGTATCCGCCGCGGTGGCCGGCCGGCCCGGCGTTCGGCCCGCCGCCGGCCCCGTTGGCACCGGCGGTGGCACTCGCGCCGTTCCCCTGCTGGCCGCCGCCACCCCCCGAGAGGGTGCTCGACGGGTAACCGGCGCCCCCGCTCCCGCCCATGCCTCCGCCGCCGCCCTGATTGTCGGCGGTCGGCGGTTCCGCGGCGCCGCCCTGCGCGGTATTGCGGAGCAGCACGCTACCCTGCAGGGTCACGGCGCCACCGTGGGAAAAGATCGCCCCGCCCATCCCCGCGCCGCCGCCGCCGCCGTCGGCGCCGTTGCCGCCCTGCGCCAACCCGCCGCTCAACTCGATGCCCCGCAGGGTCAGGCTGCCGCCCGGACCCGGCACGACGGTCGTCGTCCCGCGGGTCACGTCGGCCGGCGTCTGGTACTGCGGGCAGAGCACCTGGTGGGAGCCCGCGTATGCGGGCGAGGGGCACGACGCGGACAGGGGCGCCGCGACGTCGAAGAAGCGGAAGGGCTGGGCGCTGTGCCGCTCGATGACCGCCGGCGTGCCGGAAACGGCGCTTTCGACCGTCACCGGGTCGATGACCGCCGGCAACCCGTCCGGGCCGTCGCTGTAGTTGTTGACCGCGGTCAGCACGTAGGGGTTGTCCGCCGGATCGAGCACGATGGTATATGGCCCGCTCAGTCCCCGGGGGAGGCCCGAGCACTCGCCGCTGCCGTTACCGTCCTGGGCCGCCTGCAGGGCATCGACGAGGGACTGCCCCGGGGTCCCCGCCGGGCAATCGGCCGGGACCTGGATCGTGCTGCCCCCCTGTGCCGCCGCCGGCGCGGTGGGCAGCAGCGCCCCGGCAGCCGCCAGCAGCGACGCGCAGAGCACCCCGGACAGCACCGCCCGCGGGCGCCGGCCGTCTCCGCGGCTCGAGTGACGGTCGGCCGCGGGGTGGCGGGCGCCACCGCCGGCTCGCCCCCCCGCGGCAGGGCCGGGATCCACGACGCGTGAAACGGCCATCGGCCTGCGGCGCCAGACGGCGCAGGACATGCACACCCCTCCGGTTGTGAACGCGACACGCAGAGCGCGTTCAGTAGACCACCCCAGGGGAACGGGGGCATCCGTGAGATCACGGATCTTTGGCGGGACGGCCGGGCGAGGTAGGGGCACACGCCGCAGCACACCGGGTGGAGCCTGGGCACGGAACGCGGCGGGACGGAGCGGTTCGGCGGGCGCTTGGGCGGGAGATCGCGGCGCCTGGAGCCCGGTCGCCGCCCGCTTCGCTCAGGTGGCACCGGGAATCACCTGGCTCCGGGGAGCCCTGCGGCTGGCCCTGGCGCCGAGCGGCGACCTGGCGGGCGCGCCGGCACGGGCGCTGACCCCGGTGGAACCGGCGGCATCGCGGCCAAGCGCGGGGCCATGGGCCTGAGCCGCTTGGCACTTGCGAAGCAGGCGGGCATCAGTCACGGCCACCTGCGGGACGTTGAGACCGGTCGTATTCGTGATCCTGGCGTGTCTGTGGTCCAGGCCCTCGCCCAAGCCCTGGGCGTGACGGTGGACGCGCTGCTGCGCGAAGACCCGCAGGACTCGCCAGGAGGCCCGCAGCCGGCCGCTGCGGCGACGCGTGGCCAGGAGGCCGCCGAGGCGCCGCAGGAGGCCCGCTAGACGGGGGGAGGATGGACGATGGCCGCGACGGTGCCGCAGTTGCGGACGTACCGCGTGGTGCTGGAGTGGGACGACGAAGACCGCGACAACCCGCGGGCGCGGCTACCGAAAACCCGCGTCTCCAGTAGAGGAACACCGGCCTCCAACAGCCGCCGTTTCAGTTCTTCGGCCACACGCCTGTCCTTCGGATGCATCACGCCAGTTTCACTCCCTGGCGCCAGCGTTCTCGGATCCGCCTGCCGATGTCTGGCCGCTCGTGGCGCCCGGACGAGTCGGTCCCTCACGTTGACAAGGCGGGTTGCGCGGTCACGTTGGATCGGTACGTGGTGATACCACCTGTCCAGTTTTCCCACGGCCCTCAGTCGGACGGGAGGAGCATGACGGCTCCGATGATGCCAGGTGGTCCCCAGTCCGTCATGATCCGCCTCGGCGTGTGCGAGGCGTGCCGACACCTGCTGTGGGGCGTCTAGCATCGTGCCGCCCCGTGCGGAGGTGCGAGGATGACCTTGTTCGTGGTACGTCATGGCGACCCGGCGTACCAGCGCCCCGGAGAACGTTTGATCCCGATCCTCCACTGACAGCGATGGGTCGGCGGCAGGCGAACGCCCTGGCGGCGCGGCTTGCCGCCATGCGGCCCACCCACCTGTACTGCAGCCCGGCGATCCGGTGCCTGCAGACCGCGCAGCCCGTCGCCGCCGCAGCGGGGCTTCGCGGCCGGACGGTGCCCTGGCTGTCCGAGTTGGGCTGCTTGTGGCGGTACGCCGGGCCGGCGCCAGAGGAGATGGCCACCCGGTTTCCGGCGCTGGCAGCCCCGGAGCCCCCGTCCGAGGAGGCATGGGGTGGCGCCCGGATGGAAGGGAGCGATGATCGTGGGGTGAGCCATGCCGCCGTACGGGCGCGGGCCGCCGCGGTCACGGGATTTCTCTTGCACGAGCACCCCCGTACCTCCGCCAATCGGGTGTGCTTGTGCACGCACGCCGGTTTTGGCGGGTTTGCATACGCCCTGCTGCCAACATTGCTCGGCAACGAAGAGTCAGCGCCCGGGGTGCGTGGCGCGTTCGATCTCGACAACGCCTCGTTGACTGTTGTCGATTGCAGCGCGGAGTGGAATACCGTGGTGCGCGCCAACTGCACGCGACACCTCGCTGGCTTGGTGGCGGCGGTGTGCGCCGACCCGGGATGCGGGTATGCGACCGATACAGTTATATTATCGGAAGTAACTGCTCAGCACCCCGGAGAAGTCGAGGGGCTGCACGGCTGCAAGCAGGCCTGGCCGGAGACGCCGCCGGATGGCGGATGCAGGAATGTACTGCACCCACGACGTCGATCAGGCTGGGAAGGGTGGCGCGGCGCCCGTCGGCGCCCCACGCCGGCCGGCGGCGGAGCGCCGGGGCAGGTGTGTGCCGACGGTGGCCGCGGATGGACCGGAGAAGTAACCGCTCAGCACCCCCGCGGCGGGGCTGCTGAGCAGTTACTATCGGAATCTATATGGGCGAATGCAACCGGCCGGACAATGCAGGATGTCGCCTTTGCGTCGCACGTCTTGACTGCCGGCTAGGCCAGGCGGGCGCCTCCGCGCGCCAACAAAAGCCCAAGCGCGTCCACAGGCCGCGCTACGTCTACGGGCCTGTGCAATCGGGGATTGCGAATTTGCTTCAGCGCCAGCAGGTGCGGGTCACCCGACACCAGCAGGACGGCGTGCGCCCACACGGCCGCTTCCAGGAATGGGGTATCGGCTTCGTCGGTTTCTAGGGGTTGAAGACGTATCAGGGGTCGGACGGGCAAACAGGCAGGGACCGAAAGGAATGCCTGCAGCAGCGCCAGTCTTGCGCGTTCGTCACCCAGTATCGCAAACTTGGCGCGAACAAGGACAACACCATACTCGGCGGCCATGACGGGAGAGACAGCGAAGCGGTGCCGATGTCTCACCGCCTCCAGGACGCGCCCGCACGTGCCGTCCGGCGAACAGGCCGGACACCACGCAATTCGTGTCGAGGACCACCCTCACCGACCGGCGCGGAACGCCTCGACTTCGCGCCGCACGTCCTCTTCGGTAATGCCAGCCTCCTTGGCCCGCCGCCCCATGTCCGTCCACAGGCGCCCAAATCGGGCGTCCGCCACCCTGGCGGCCTCCTGGCCGACCTCTCGCCGCGTGCGCTCCAGGGCCTCACGGTTCTTGGCACCTCTGCCAATCCACGCCACCGCCATGGCAGTAGCCACCTCCGGGGGTCGAGCCCCTCTCTGCGGTCATTCTACTTCTTCTTCGGCGGCTTGACACGCGGAACGTACCGCGGGCGCTCAGGCACCTTCGTCCGGCTTCTCCGCGTCGTCGCCGTGGCGGTCGTGCCAATTGCTCACGTAGCGAACCACCACCCGCAAGCGCGGTCGGCCACACCAGCCGGGCCGGTCCTTCGGTACCTTCCGTGCGGGCTTGTGCCAGTCGTTCTCAAACACCACCAGCGGGGGCCGGTGCGGACAGGCGCCCGGCCCGAATGTGCGTTGCTCCGCGTTCGCCACGCGCCGGGCTAAGCGATTCACGGGTCCATCACCCCCGGCGCATGGAGGATGACGATACCTTCGCCGCGACGTCGGGCTTCTTCCACCGCTCGCACGTATTCCGCCTCTGGGACTTCGCCAATGACAATTACGAGCAGACACGGCGGCGCCTTCGGTCGCACCCGTCGTTCGATGCTGGCCACCCGGCGGCTCAGGTTGCTCACGGAGTCGCCACCTCCAGCCGCGTCCAGAATGTTCGGCAGCACGCGCAGCGGCACGGCTTCTCGGGCGGCTTTACGCCGCACAGGGCCGCGCTCACCCAGTCCCCGAAGTGCAGCCCGCCACAGCCGCGACACCGGCCCTCCACCTCACACAGCACCCGTTCGACGCGTGTCACCCGCCTGCCTAGCCTGGTCACGCTCCCTTCGCCTCCAGCGCGCTTTCCAACGCCGCGATGCGTTCCTCCAGGTCCGTCACCTCCGCGCCCCGCAACGCGTGCTCCAGAATCGCCACAGCCGCGCGCACCCGGACGGCCTCACCCTCGGCGCCCAGCATGGCGTGCAGCGTCTCTACCGCCTCCGCCGTCGCAGCGGACAGCGCGCCCAGGGCTTGCTCCAGCGCCCGGCGCCGGGCCTCACGGACGGCAGCCGCAAAGACGGGTTCCCGAAGCCAGCGCGCCAGAGTGCTTTCCGACACGCCCGCAGCCCGTGCCGCCCCTTCATGTGTAGGGTTCGTCAACAGGGCGCCGATGGCGACCTCACGCAGGCGCTCCTTCGTTCCTCCGCGCCCGTCACCCGCCACCCGATGCCACCTCCCGCGCCTCAGCCGGGGCAAGTTCCCGCAGAAGTTCGTCCAATCCCCGCACCGTGGCGACAGCCTCCTGCACCGGGTCATAGCCGGTTGCCTCCTGGACAGCCAGGGCGTGCAGCGTAGGCGCCTCTCCCGCTGGCTTGCCCAACAGGTAGGTACTCAGCCACTCACGCGCCTTCGCGTCCCCGCCCGCCGCGTCGGCCACCGCACGTTGCACGATTGCCCGCCACCGCTCCAGCGGGCAAGCTTCGGCCAGCATGGACAGGTAGGCGCGTTCCGTGTCGCGCCGTGGGCGCCCAGGGCCTCCCGCGTTGCCCGGCGCGAACCGCCCGCGCTCGTCCCGTCCGTCCATCGCGCTCCCCTCCGGCCGCTTCGTGCCCGGCACCAGCGGAACCACCGCATATCCGGCGTCGGTCAGAGCCAAGGCAGCGGACGCGCTCACGACGCCTGCACCCCCCGCCGCGCCTCAATCCAGGCGCGCAGGTCGTCGGGGTGGACAAGGCGCCTCCGGCCGACGCGAATCGTCGGCAGCGTCTTCAACACCTCGGAAAACAGCAGGTCCCGCCGCACGCCCAGGACGGCGCAGGTCTCGTCCAGGCTTAAGAGACGGGGAAGGTCGGGGCCGGGGGCGGGCATCATCGTGCCCACCCCCGCACACGGGCCGCCGGCTCAGTCAGGGCTTCGGCCGCCAGCAGAGGGACGGCCACCGCAGCGGGACGGGCCTCCCGTTCGCGCGACGCCGGCCGGGGTCCAGCCGGCGTCACGGGCCACAGGTCCAGCGGTAGCGCCACCTGCTCCCCGTGGCCAGCAAGAATGCTTCGCGTGGCGTGTCCCATAGGCGCCTACGCCGGTCTTTCTCGGCCACCTCCTCAGCAACACCGGCGACCTCCAACAGTTGGTGCCACGTCTGTGTCTCTTTCACCCGGTCCCAAAACGGACGGGCGTACTCCTGTCCGGTTCGCCAGCGCGCATAGCGTGCCACCAAAGACAGGGCGTGACGGCTGCGCGGCCTGTGGGGCGCCGGTAGTCGCTTCCCTTCACTCCGCGTCCGCACCGGCCAAAACCCCAGGAGCCAACGCCCGTCAAGATGCCAAACGTTAGGGTGAAATGGTCGCCGCGTTCGCCCCGGTCTGCCGACCATGGAGGTCATCTGCCGAGCGGACCGCACCAATGGAGGGTTGACCGGCCTGTCGCTGCCAAGCCTCACCCCGGCAGACAGACTCCAGCCAGACGGGGGTATGGCGCGCCCATCGCGAATCTCCAGGCGCGCCAGGCGCCCCCACAGTCCTACTTCTCGGCGGACGGCCTCCAAGGCTTCGGCCAGTTCAGGGCGCGTCCAATCCTCGCGCCAGTACGCGGAGCCCTCCACACGCCACAAGGCGCGGTAGGTCCGCGCAGCCCACGCCGCCATATCCGCCTTCGACTCGCCGAAGGGGTCGGGCACGGAGCGCGGCTTCCGCCCTCGTCGCTTGCCCGCCCCCCGGACTTCCGGCGGACGGCCGCCGGAAGCTCGCTCGCCGTCCGCTGGACGGTCGGCGGACGGTGCGGTGACCGGCTCGGGCGGGTCCTGCGGTGTTGCGCGCCGTGTTGCGGCGTTCCGCGCCTGGTCCGGCAGCCCCGCCAGTCCCGCCGCCACCTGCGGGCGCAACGCCTTCCGCGCAGGTGCGCCGCCTCTCGGGGACGAAGGCAATGGCCCACGCTCCTCTGGCGCTCCGCCTCCCGCTCCCCGGCGCGGCGGGGCGCCTCTTCTCTTCTTCTACGCTCGTGTGTTCGGTAAAGCAAGCGGCGCGCCACCCGGCATCACCGCCAACGCCTCCACGGGGGCTCCTGTGGCGGCCACCTGTGGCCATGGCTACTCGCCACCCACCGCGGAAATGCGTTGTGCGCCATGACACAGCGGGCATCGGCCAAGTGGTCAACCGGCCATAGGCGCCGCCGGGCGTCCCTTGGGCGCTCGGGCAGCCCGCCGCGTGTGGTCGGTGTGGTCAGCCGATTGCGTGGGCGGCCCCAAGAAACCGCGTGACGACGCGCCTTTCCGGGCGCCGGTCCTGTGGTCCGCGTGTGGCCATTTTGTGGCCCAACCTTGCCAGATGAAGCCCGTTCAAGAGCCATTGTGACCGACAGCAACCGACAATAGGCACAGGCACAAAAAAGGCCCCAGCCCTTGTCGCTCTAGGCTGGAGCCCTTGTGTCTCTTGGTGGGCCAGCAGGGATTTGAACCCTGGACTCCCGGATTAAAAGTCCGGAGCTCTAACCAGGCTGAGCTACTGGCCCAAAAAGTTTGGCTGGGGTGGCAGGATTCGAACCTGCGATCGCGGATCCAAAGTCCGCTGCCTTACCGCTTGGCGACACCCCACCACATGCGCGGAGGGAATAATTGGGGTGACTGATGGGAGTTGAACCCACGGCCTCCAGGGCCACAGCCTGGCGCTCTAACCAACTGAGCTACAGTCACCATGTCGCCGTCACTCAGAGTCCGATGCAAATGGCGCGCCCGGGAGGACTCGAACCCCCGACCCGCTGATTAGAAGTCAGCCGCTCTGTCCACCTGAGCTACGGGCGCAGCATCCAGCGGTGACCGAATCTGGAGCGGGTGGGGGGAATCGAACCCCCACGACGACCTTGGAAGGGTCGAGCCCTACCGTTAGGCGACACCCGCGTCCATGGCCCCGTCCGCCTCTGCTCAGGTGGCCGCACGCTGGTCGGGGCGGCCGGATTCGAACCGGCGACCTCGTGCGCCCAAGGCACGCGCGCTAACCAAGCTGCGCTACGCCCCGCCCGGTCACCGTGCCGCCTGAGCCCGGGGCAACCGCCGTTCGGAGCGCAGGTAGTATACCGTGGGTGTTTCCATCTAGTCAACGCATTGCGGCATTTTAGGCGCATCTGGGACTGCGGCCTCTCCATCGACACCGCGGGCGCCCCTGCCGGGGGCGGCCACCCACCCGCCCACCGCGGCCCGGGCGAGCGCAGGAGTGGCCACCCCGCCGGACGGGCGATACCGGCCCCGCGGTCGCGCCGTCGCCCGCGCGGCGGCAGCGGCGCCGCGCGGGCGACGGCGCCCCTGCCGCCGTCTGGGACCCGGGCGGTGGCGCGGGCCGCGGCGACGCGCGTCTCAGGAGTTCAGCGGCCGCGCCAGCCCGAGGGGTGTGCGAAACGGGCCCTGCCCCAGGGGATTGTCGGCGAGGATACGCACCAGGAGGCGCGGGTCGATCCCGGGGCTGTAGCCCAACACCTCCCCGCCCAGGTCGTTGAGGTCGACGACGGCCGCCGGGACGCCGACGCGCGCGGCGATGCGGCGCGCGAGACCGTCGGCGTCGGTGGGATGCAGGACGATGTACTGGTTGAACGGCGGGAGCGCCCAGTCCGTCACCCCGTCGATGGAGGCCACGCGACGCCCGGCGACCCGGTAGAAGTCGCCGCTTCTGCCGAGCGGCCGGCTCAGCAGGTGCACGGCGGCCGCCAGCAGGATGCGGGGCACGCCCGCCTCGCGCAGGGCGATCTCCATGGTCGCGGGGCGGCCGAGGCCCCGGCCGAACGGGGTGCGCTTGACGTGGCGGCTGAGAAACACCGCCAGCCGGCGCGGCCGCACCGTCCGTTCCCGCACCAGTCGGCCCTGCGAGATCGAGGCGGCCTTCTGGCCGACGAAGAGCAGGTCCCCCGGTTTGACGTAGGGCCGCGCGTAGCGCGCCACCGTCTCCACGATGTCCTCCCCGGGGTGGATGACGTGGGTGCGCACCAGCAGCCGTTCCCAGCGTCTGCCGCCGACGTCCATGGTCGGGGCCCGCACGATCCGGCCCGTGTCGTCCGCGCCCCCCGGCACGGGTGGGGCGGCGGCTTCCCCGTGCAGCAGTGGACGGACCGGCCCGCCGGCCGATTCGCGGCGGGTCGCGGCGCCCGGGGTCCGCTTTACATCGGGACGCCCGAACGCCCCCGGACCGTCGGCCCGGGCAGCCACCAGGCGGAGGGCCGGCGGAGCCGACAGAGACGGAGGCATCATCTCGCACCATCTCCGACGTCACCATACGAGGGCGGCACGCCGTACGTGCCGGTCCCCACCCTCGGCGGTGGGCGCTGCCCTCGGCGGCGCCCGCCCGAGTTCGCCGGCTCCCCCGCCCCAGGCATCGGGGTCCGACCGGCGGACCATGCTAGGCGGGGTCGCCCGGCCGCACCCGGCCGGCGGCCATCTCGGGGGGGTCGGCATGCAAAGAAAGAAATGGATAGCGGCGGTGGCCACGGTCGTCCTCGGTGCCGGGGCGGCGCTGTCCACGGTGTGGCACCTGCAGGCGGGACGGGCGCAACCGGGCGCCACCGCCGCCTCGGTCGCGGGCGGTGTGCAGCCGTGCGGCGGCGAGGCGCTGGCCGAGGATTACTTTCCGCCGGAACCGCAACTCCTGGCGATAGCACCGGGTGGGACGTCCGATGCGCCGGGCGCCGCGGACGGCCGACCCGAGGAATTCCTCCCCGCCGAGCAGGCCTTCGCCGCCCTGCAGGCCCGTGATGGCGCCACCGTGCAGATGAGCGTCTTCCAGACGAACTTCTCCCATGCATCCCCGTCGCAGGCCGCCAACATCGCGCTGGTCGCCCGCAAGCTCAACGGGCAGGTGATTCCGCCCGGGGCGGTCTTCTCATACAACCGCGCCGCCGGCCCGTATACCGAGGGCGGCGGCTACGGCTGGGGCCGCATGTTCGTGGGCGACCGCATCGTCCCGACGATCGGCGGGGGCGTGTGCCAGGGCGCCTCCACGCTCTACAACGTGGTCCTGCTCGCGGACCTGCCCGTGGTGGAACGCCATCCGCACGGGCTCACCGTCCCGTACCTGGCGCCCGGTCGGGACGCCACGGTCACCGAGAGCGGCGGCCTCGACTTCCGCTTCCGCAACAACACGGGCGCTCCGCTCCTCCTCTGGGCACAGGCCAAGGACCGCTGGCTCTCCATCGCCCTGTACGGGCGTAGGCAGCCGCCGCGGGTGGAGGTGCAGACCGAGGTGCTCGCGCGGCAGCCGTTCCAAACCGTCGTCGTCTCCGATGCGTCCCTGCCCCCCGGCACCGAGCGGGTGGTCGCCTCCGGCCAGGACGGCGTGCGCGCGCGTGCGTGGTTGGTGGTCCAGGGAGCCGACGGGCCGAAGAAGCGGGACCTGGGGACCCACACCTACCGACCCAGCCCACGCGTCATCCTCCGCGGTCCGGGCCTCCCGCAGGCAGCGGGCAACCGTTCCGCGGCATCGTCCTCCGCGGTCCCGGCACCGCCCGGGCCGGCGGCCTCCCCCGGCTCCACCCCGGCGGCATCGTCCCCCGCGGTCCCGGCACCGCCCGGGCCGGCGGCCGCCCTCGGCTCCACCCCGGCGGAGTCGTCCTCCGCGGTCCCGGCACCGCCCGGGCCGGCGGCGGGCCCGGGGGCGGGGGGACGACAAAGCGGACCAGCACCCGCCCCCGGCGCGCGGAGCACCCCGTCCGCACCCGCCGGCACCCGGTCCTCCGGTGCGGCCTCGTCCACGCCGCCCCACTCCTGACGGCAGCATCGCCATGCTCCGCCGGGCCGACGGTACGCGCGGGGGCCGGGTGGCGCGCCGTCGGAGCCCGGCGCGCCCTGTGCCCCCGGTCAGACCCGGCGCCAGATGCGCATGCCCAGATAGGAAGCCGCGGCCAGCCCCACCGCGGAGAGGAGCCACGGGTTACCGAAGAAACCCAGGTTACCGCGCCGCACGGCGCGCCGCTCCATCATCGGCCACACCGCACATCACCCCCCGTCCGCTAGTCTGCCCGGCCGCCGCCGCCCCTTCCGCGCGCGCCGAACGAGTCGCTGACCCGGAACCGCTTGGGTGGGCTTGGTCGGAACACCGCCGGCTGGCGGATGAAGGCACGTGCGCCAACGTATGGCAGAGGCCCACCCGGGCAGGGCTCGCGACCGCGTGTGCCGGCGGGGCCGGGCGGGTCGCGGCGCCCGTCCGATGGCGTCGCGCCAACCGGTGGCAAGGTGCGGCAACGGGTCCGAGGACGGGGGCGGCCCGTGACCCGGATCAGTAACGACTGCACGCCCCCAGGACTGGGGCGGCGGTGTAGTTACGTGTGGGCGCGGTCGGAAACCCCGCCGGCTGGCGGCCCACCCGGGCAGGGCTCGCGACCGCGTGTGCCGGCGCGGCCGGGCGGGTCGCGGCGCCCGTCCACGGGCGCACGGGCCGGACGCCGCCCCGAGCGTCTACACGCCCCCACCCCACACTTCGGGGTTCACGCACGCCTGGGGGCGCCGCCCGGAGAGCACCGCCGCCAGATTCTCGGCCGCCAGGCGCGCCATGCCGAGGCGCGTGGCGATGCTGGCGCTGCCGATGTGCGGCACGGCGACCACGTTGGGCAGGCAGAGCAGGGGGTGGTCGGGCGCCAGCGGTTCGCGCTCGAACACGTCCAGGGCCGCGCCCCAGATGCGGCGGCTGCGCAGGGCCTCCACCAGCGCGGCCTCGTCGACCAGGGGCCCCCGGCCCGCGTTCACCAGCACGGCCGTCGGCTTCATGCGTTCGAACTCCCGAGCCCCGACCAGGTGCCGGGTTTCGGGGCGCAGCGGCAAAAGCAGCACCACGTAGTCCGCCTCGGCAAGCAGTTCGTCCAGAGGGACGCGCCGCGCGCCGGTCTCCGCCTCGGCCTCCGCCTTGGCCGTGGGCCCCGAGTACAGGATGCGCATGCCGAACCCGCGCGCGCGCCGCGCGACCGCCTGGCCGATGCGTCCCAGCCCGACGATCCCCAGCGTCCTGCCCCACACATCCTGCCCGGCGAGGAAAAAGGGGGACCACGACGACCAGCGGCCCTCCACCACCGCCCGTTGGCCTTCGTACAGCCGGCGGGCGCAGGCCATGAGGATGGCCCAGCAGAGGTCGGCCGTGGTCTCCGTCAGGACGCCCGGGGTGTTGCAGACGGCGACGCCGCGGGCCGTGCAGGCGGGGACGTCGACGTTGTCGTGCCCGACCGCCATGCAGCTCACGACCCGCAAGCGGGGCGCGGCCGCCAGCAGGTCGCCGTCCACCCCGTCGGTGAGGAGCACCAGCAACCCGTCGCAAGCGCCGACTTCGCGCAGCAGGCGCGCGCGGGGGACGGGCTCGTCCTCCGACTCGAACATCCGGACATCCGAGGCCGCGCGCAGGGGTTGCAGGGCGGGGTCGGGCAGGCGTCTGGTGACGAAGACCTGGGGGCGACCGCTCAAGGGGATGCGCCTCCGGGGGCGGTTGTGGCGCCACACGGTGGCGCCCGACATCGGCGTCGGCCTCGGCTTCTGGCGCGGCACCCGCATCGCCCGCGCCCGGCCTACACGCCCGACGGCCTGATGTCCCGCCTGGTTTCGCGGGCGATCGGCTCCGCGCCCGGGGCAGGGCGGATCCGGTTCCCGACCTGCGGGGGTTTGGCGTCCGAGCCGCGCTTTCCTGGCGCCCGTTGATGGTGTCTCCTACGGGGGTGTGGCAGCCAGGTGGGGGCCTTACGGGGCGGCGAGCGGCAGGGCCCGCTCGGGGTGGTGCCGGACCACGCGGTCCTTCCCCGCGGCCTTGGCGACCAGGCAGGCGGCATCCGCGGCGGCGAGCACCGCCTCGGAATCCGGTCCGCAAGCGGCGAAATCGGCGACGCCGGCGCTGGCCGTGATGCCGATGCCGCGGAGGCCGGCCAGGGCCCGCTCGGCCACGCCCTGTCCGCTGCGGGCGTCGCAGTGCGGCAGCAGCAGGACGAACTCCTCGCCCCCGTAGCGGAAAGCGAGGTCGCTCCGGCGGACGGTCTCCCGCAACACCCGGGCGGTCTGGCGCAGCCACCAGTCGCCCTCCAGGTGTCCGTACCGGTCGTTGAACGTCTTGAAGTCGTCGAGGTCCAGCACGCAGATGGCGAAACCGACCCCGTAGCGGGCGGCGCGCGCCGCCTCATCGCCGAGGCGGCGTTCCAGATGCCGTCGATTGTACAGGCCGGTCAGGGGGTCGACCAGGGAGACGCGGGCCAGGCGCGTGGCGGCGCGGTTGGCCCGGACGGCCGCCGCCCAGACCAGCGCCAGGGCCCCGACCAGGAGGGCGACCCGAGAAGAGACCGCGCCGGTGGACAGACTGGCCGCGGCCACCGCGCTGCCGGTCAACATCAACACGTAGGTCATCCGCACGGCGTCCCGCTGTTCCCGCACCGGCACACCCCCCCACGCCTTCCGCCCATACCCTTTCTCATCCATATTCGTGCATCGTGCCGGGCCTTTGAGGGTCGAGCCCCCGAGGGCGCGCCACTACGCGCCCTCGATGGTGGCGAGGTGCGCCAGGACGCCCCGCTCCTGCAGACCCTCCAGGTGCCGCGTGATCCGTGCGATCAACTCGTCCTCGACCGGCGCCGGCCAGGACGGCGAGGTGGCGGCCCGCCGGACGAAATCCGCCGTGGAGGCGCCAGCGCGCAGGGAACGGAGCAGGGCGATCCATTCGGGGTCGTCGAGCGGGCTGAGGTCGATCCCGCCGTCCCCGGAGGCCAGGCGCAGGTACGCCGCCAATCCGAGCGCGAAACGCTCCGGCCAGCGCCCCTGCTCCCGCCGGTAGCCCTCCAGGATGGGCGTCCAGCGGGCACGCACCTTGGCCGAGATCTGCAGGGCGAGACGCTGCAGCGTGTCGCGGATGCCCGGGTTCTGAAAGCGCAGGAGCGTCTCGCCGGCGAAGGTCTCGGCCACGGCGCGGTCTGGAGCCGGAAAGGACCCCACGCCCTCCACGTACAGGGCCGAGCGCAGAAAGGGGCCCAGTGCGGGGTGCTCCAGCGACTCCCGGACGCCCGTGACCCCCATCTGGAGCCCCAGCGCGGCCATCAGGGTGTGCGTCCCGTTCAGCAGCCGCACCTTGCGGTCGCGGGCCGGCGTCACGTCGGGCACCCAGTGGACGAAACGCGGATCGAGGGACAGCCCGCGGCGCGCCCAGTCCGGGGCGCCCCCGATGTACCAGGCGATGTAGGGCTCGGTGAAGCAGGCGAACGGGTCCGACTCGTCCTCGGAGGTGACGATGCGGTCCACCAGGGTCTCGGCGAAGGAGACGCGCCCCAGAAGGCGCTCGGGGTCCAGACCCCAATCCGCCGCATGGCGCAGGACACCCTCGCGCAGCACCCGCGCGTTGTCGGCGAGGAGTTCGCAGGGGATCACGCACACCGGCTCCGGCGTCCCGGCGTCGCATCGGGCCTGCAGCCAGGCCGTCAGGCGCGCGGGATAGGTGGCGGGCCGCCCGCGGTCGTCGGGTCGATAGGTCAGGCCGGCCTCGGTGGTGTTGGAGACGACGACCAGCGGGGAGCGGGCGGTGATCTCCTGGAGCAGGGAGGCGGGGTCGGCCACGCCGTCGACGATCCGGTCGTAGGGCGCGATCCAGCGCGTCTGCTCGCCCTGCTCCCCCCGGACCACCACCCGGTAGCGCCCGCCCGCCGCGCGCAGCGCCTCCAGCCTCTGGGAGCCGTTCGCCCGGGGTGCGGTCAGCACCAGCCGTCCTTGGAACGCGCCCCGCTCGCGGGCCTCCGCGGCCAGGGCACCGAGGAACGCCCGCAGGAACCGGCCCTCACCGACCTGCAGCACGGTGATCACGGGGAGGCCGTCCCCGACCTCCCCGTGATCACCGTGCCCGGCCCACTCAGCAGCGTCACCCATGTGGAGAACTCACCCCCGCGCCGGTATACCCGGCGACAAGCGGATTCTCCGTTGGTCGCGCGACTCCCGCGCCGGAGGTCGGCTGGACGGCAGCCGCGGGGAAAAGGACCCGCGGGACGGCGGACGCCCGCCCCGCCCCATACCGGGCGCGTCAGCCGCCGATCAGGCGTGCGTGCTCGACCCGGATGCAACGGTCGGCGACCACGAACAGCCCCGCCGTCGCCGCGGCGGCCTCGGCCTCGGGGCTGCGGATCCCGAGTTGCAGCCACAGGCCCCGGGCGCCACTGCGGATCGCCGCCTCGGCCACCGGGGGCACATCCGCGGGCCGCCGGAACACGACCACCACATCCGGTTTCTCGGCTAAGGCGTCGAGGTCGGGGTGGGCCTTCTCCCCCAGCACCTCGTCCACGGTCGGGTTGATCGGCAGGACGTGGATGCCGTGGGACCGGAGATAGGCGGCCACGGCGTGGCTCGGCCGGTCGGGTCGGGGCGACAGACCCACGACGGCCGCCGTGTGGACGCTTCGCAGGAAGTCGCGCATTGGCTCGTCAGCGACCGTGAAGTCGCCCATCGCTGCCCCCCCCTGACGGCGGACACGATTCCACCCCGCGCCCCCCGCCCTTCGCCGCCGGGTAACGACGCAGCACCCCCAAGGCTGGGGCTGCTGATCCGGTGAGAACCGCGTGGTGTCGAACCCGGCATGAGGGACTGTTTCGGTTCTTGCGCCTCGGCTTGCCGTGGCGCGTGCTCCATTCGGGCCCGGCATGGCACAGGTCGCCGTGCGGCACTCGCACCGCTCGATCGATCCTGCCGCCTCGCGGTCTTGGATCCATCCAGCGGGCGCCGCACGCTCGCCGCTTGATCCCTCCAGGCGCGGCTTCGCCCAGGTCGCTGCGGTCGCTACGCGTCCTCCCCGCCCGGCATTCGGCCCCAGGTCGGCTCGCGCCGCGTTGCGGCATCGGCTCCGTGCGTCCGGCGCCCGGAATCCGGTCCCCCGTTGACGGGGACACGGGACCTGCCGTAGGAGGGTGCCGCGAAAGCGGGCTTTCGCGGCACCCTCCTACGGCAGGTCCACCTCCACCTGGTCGTCGTGGACCCGGGCGGGGAAGGTCTTGAGGGGCTTGAAGGCCGGCGGTGAGAGCACGCGACCGGTCGCCACATCGAAGCGGGCGCCGTGGAGGGGACAGGAAACCCGCTTCCCGTCGAGCTCCCCCTCCGTCAGGTCCGCGTGCTCGTGGGTGCAGATGGCGGCGGTGGCGTAGAACCGGCCGCCGAGGTTGTAGACGGCGATCGGCTGGCCGGCGATGTCCAAGCGCTTCATCTCGCCAGGCCCCAGGTCGGCAACGGAGCAAATCGCCACGAACGGCACCCGCGGTTCCCCCCGTCAAAGGGCAAGGGACCGGCACAAAAGTCCAGCCCCTCACGCCGACTCCCGCAAGATGGGGATTGCCTCTACCCCAATCCCCCCTCGATCTCCATCTCGATGAGCCGGTTGAGTTCCACCGCGTACTCCATGGGCAGGCTCTTGGCGAAGGGCTCGATAAAGCCCATCACGATCATCATCGTCGCCTGCTGCTCGGGAATCCCGCGGCTCATCATGTAAAACAGTTGCTCCTCGCTGATCTTGCTGACCGTGGCCTCGTGCTCGAGCGCCACGTCGTCCTCCTCGACCTCGATGTAGGGCACCGTGTCCGATTGGGACTTGTCGTCCATGATGAGGGCGTCGCACTTGACGTTGGACTTGCAGCGCGGGCAGTCCTCGGCGATGCTCACCAGCCCCACGTAGGTCGTCTTGCCGCCGTCCTTGCTGATCGACTTGTTGACGATGGTGCTGGTGGTGTCGGGGGCGGCATGCACCGCCTTGCCGCCCGCCTGCTGGTGCTGCCCCTTACCGGCGAAGGCCACCGAGAGGATGTCGGCCTTGGCGCCGCGACCGTACATGTAGACTGAGGGGTACTTCATGGTCAGTTTGCTGCCCAGGTTGCCGTCCACCCACGCCATGGTGGCGTTTTCGTAGGCCACCGCGCGCTTGGTCACCAGGTTGTAGACGTTGGTGCTCCAGTTCTGGATGGTCGTGTAGCGGCACTGCGCCCCTTCTTTGACCAGGATCTCCACGACGGCCGAGTGCAGGGAATCCGTCGTGTACACGGGCGCCGTGCAGCCCTCGACGTAGTGCACCTTGCTGCCGGGCTCACAGATGATGAGCGTGCGCTCGAACTGGCCCATGTTCTGGCTGTTGATGCGGAAGTACGCCTGCAGCGGGATCTTGACATCGACCCCCGCGGGGACCCATACGAAGGAACCGCCCGACCACACCGCGCTGTTGAGCGCCGCGAACTTGTTGTCCTCGGGCGGGATGATCGTGCTGAAATACTCGCGGAAGAGTTCCTCGTGCTGCTGCAGCGCCGTGTCCGTGTCCAGGAAGACGACGCCCTGCTTCTCGAGGTCTTTGTTGATGTTGTGATAGACGACTTCGGAGTCGTACTGGCCGGAGGCGCCGGCGAGGAACTTCTTCTCCGCCTCGGGGATGCCCAGACGGTCGAAGGTGTTCTTGATCTCGGCCGGGACGTCGTCCCAGTCGTTGACCTTCTTGTCGGTCTGGCGCACATAGTAGTAGATGTCCTCGAAGTCCAGCGCCTCGAGGTCCGTCCCGCCCCACGCCGAATGGACCGGGAGTTCCTTCTTCCAGAAAACCTCCAGGGAACGCAGCCGGAAGTCGCGCATCCACGCCGGTTCGCCCTTCATCTCGGAGATCTGCATCACGACGTCCCGGCTGAGGCCCTTCTGCATCTTGAAGACCGGCTTCACATCGTCATGAAAGCCGTACTTGTACTCGTTGCCCAGATCGAGCTGCGCCGTCGCCTCGGCCATCGCTCAGGCCTCCCCGTGTACCCTGCGCCACCGGACCGGAGCGCCCCGGGCCGCGGGACGGACCTCCGAATCCCGAGCGCGCCACTCTGTTTTCCTGGAGTGATCGTATCTGCGGGGCGTGCGGGAGTCAAGGCAGATGTGGGCAGACTGCGGACACCATGGCCGACGCGACCCCGCCCCCCGCCCCGATGGAACCGGTGCCGTGGCCGGCGGGGTTCGACGACCCCGGCTGGCGCTGGCAGTTGAAGTGGGACGGCGTCCGCTGCATCGCCGAGTGCGGCAGGCCCCGCCTGTGGAGCCGGCGGGGCCTGGAACGCACCGCACGGTACCCGGAGATCGCCGCGGAGTTGCGGGACGCCGTCGCCGGCCGGTCCGCCCTGCTGGACGGGGAGATCGTGGCGTTGGGGGAGGCGGGCAGGCCCAGCTTCCCCCTGGTGATGCGCCGGGCCATGCGGCCGCAGCCCTCCCCCGCCCTCCTCGCCCGCATCCCCGTGATCTACGCGGTGTTCGACGCCTTGGTCTGGGACGGGGAGGACCTGCGCCCGCGCCCGGTCGAGGAACGCCTCGCCTGCCTGGATCGGTTGGCGGCGACGGCCCACATCCACACAGTGGAGACCCGCACGGCCGGGGGTATCGGCCTGGTTGCCGCGGCCGCGGCCGCCGGCCTCGAGGGCGCGGTGGCCAAGCGCGCCGGGTCCCCGTACGTGTCCGGCCGTTCGCCCCTGTGGCGCAAGGTCAAGCCGCGGCGGACCCTCCGGGCGGGCGTCGTCGGCTACCAGGCGGACGCCGCGGGGCGCCTGCGCTCCCTGGCGCTGGCCGCACCGGTGGACGGCGCGCCCGCCTACGTCGGCAACGTGGGCTCCGGGCTGACCGAGGACCTGCGGAGCCGTCTGTCCCGGGATTTTGCACGCCTGCCGCCGTGGCCGCCACCGTTCCCCGTCCCCCGCGACCGGCCCGGCGCGCCCTACCGGTGGGTCGGGCCGGTGCTGGCGGCGACCGTCACCTACGCCGAGTGGACCCCGGAGGGCAGGCTGCGCTCCCCGGTCCTGGCCGGCCTCTCCGCCGGGGCTCCGGTCGGCGGAGAGGCCGGCGCGCCCACCGCTGACGCATGAGTGAGGGAGGGCTTGGGAGAGAAGGGTGATCGAGGGTGCGGCGGAAACCTTCGCGGAATGTAACGGCTCAGCACCCCGGAGAAGTCCAGGGGTGGCACGGATCCAGTCTGGTCGGGAACGCCGCCGGAGGGCGGATGTAGGAGTGTAGTGTACCCACGACGTCGCTCAGGCTGGGAAAGGCCACGCCTGTGCGCG
>Ga0209012_1001423_pt1 | contig 24844 bp, 22 predicted proteins | sample RS3BMetagenome_FD_184735 | JGI IMG/M metagenome (GOLD analysis project Ga0209012, IMG submission 184735) | Ferric oxide microbial mat and aquatic microbial communities from Rainbow Spring, Yellowstone National Park, USA - RS3B (SPAdes) (version 3) ...
CGCCGAACACGACCAGGCTGACCGGATCGTGCTCTTCGAGAAGCTCATCGCAGACGTCGACGGCGCCGGCTGACTGTGCTTCGATGGGCCTCGGTCTAGGGCCAGCGGATCACCCGTGTAACAACACGACGGGGTCATGCCCCACTTGCTTATTGCACAGTCAAAGTGGGACACCTCGATGGGAACGCTGGAAGTTACTACGTTGCCGACTACGCCGGTTCCACCGTCACGATCTAACAGCCGTCGGCTGGATGTTCGGCACCTTCGAGAGGCGTTTCAGGGGCCCAGTCATGGATTAGTTGAGCGTTGGGCTGCGGGATCTTCTCGAAGTCGTGGGCAGCTTGGGGTCATCCACCTTGCCGCTTCCGATTTCCGGGTCCCGCTCCCGTGTCGGTGCGTTTGGCTTCGCGCCATCCGTCATCGCAGATCCTCCTAATCCGTTGAGCGCCGATCGCCGCGATCCAGGCTGTCCCAGGTGAGACGCCCGGCAAAGTCAACCCGGCAGGGTGATCCTCGATTCGGAATAGGGACGAGGAACCACCGCACTTGGGCATGGGGCACCCAGCAGCCGACCGGGCTCTGGTTCGCTCGTGCCATCGCTCGTTGCGGGTGAGTTTCCCCTACCAGGTTGAATAATCCCCGGTAGGATCTCTGCTGATGACGATCAAGAGGAGAGCCGTGACCGAGGTTGGCGTGCGTTGTCTGAGGTGTGGCTGGATGGGCGAACGAATAGCAAAGGAAGTAGACGGAAGCATCCACTACGGACCATGTCCGAAAGACGGGTGTCCCGGGCCACTTATTGGACGCTCACGGTCTCCACATCCGTAGTGGAACCGAGCCATTCCTCGCCATCTCTGGGGACCGCAAGTCGATCAATCGCGGCACATCGACATTACCAAAGGCGCGTGCAACACTGAATGGCGAAGCAGAAGGCTGATGCAATAGCCGATTCCATCCGGGCGCGGTTCGACGATCCGAATGATGAGCTAGAGAGGTATATCCAGGCCACGATGCCTCTCGATAACGATGGCATCGTCACGGTCGCCCTAAGTCGCATTCGCGTGTTTGTATTAGATAGCCGTAGTACGCAGTCGGTCGGTCTTCTATTGGGCGCTCTCCGCCAGATTCACATCAAGCCTGGTGCTCGTCCCAATACACAGGAACTCAAATTCGTAGACGACGAGAATCGGTTGTGGGCGTTCGTCGGTCAATCGGAGCCCATCCGCACATTCGGCGAGGCACTCATAGCCGCAAACGACCGCGCCTCTAACGCCATGAGCGCTACCCCAGTTGAGACAACCGCCGAGTGGCCACCGCCCGCGATGCCTGGTCAGCGAGCAGGCGCTGATTGGCCCCCGTCAGCGGCTGAGACAGTTGAAGACGGGGCCGAGGTCCTCGATTCGTTGGAGGGGAACGGGGCGGGCAGAAGCCGACCCTTCACGGTCCCCGAGTACGTGGCTGCCTGGCGGATGCGCTGGTGGGCGGGCCCAGAGGACGGATACCCGCTCATCCGCATCACTACCTTGTCGGGCAACGCGATCGCTTCCGTCGGTGGGGACGGAATCTCTTACGGCGAGACTTTCGTCTACGAGAATGGGCGGTTTTTCCTTGAGGCCAACATCAACGGGCGATGGCTCGTCTCGATCGAGGCGATCGAAAAGAAGACACCCACGGTGTTGGCAGAACGTCAGGAACCTCATGGCCCCAATGAGATCCTCCGAGCTAGTGCAATCGACAACGCGAGCACGACGGTGTTTCGGGTACTCGACAACGTGACTCTTTGGAAGATGAGCTGGTATTGCGAAGGAGACGACTCGCCGACCATCCACGTCCAGTCGACAACGCAGAATATCGATGGAACATTTGGTGGACCGGGATCAGGATCATCCGGATATACCGAAGAGGTAGCAACTGGCCAGTTCTTCGCCAATGTCGAGGCACACGGGCCCTGGACCCTTGTGGTTGAGATTCTTCAGCGCGACGGGCAGCCCGTCCGGCAGGTGGATTTCTCGGGTGCCCCTCTTTCCAGGGGCGAATCAGAATCGAGAGGCGCCTCAGACGCAGCGATGTCAACTCAACGAGACTCGGGCATTGATCACATCACCATTCTGGATTCATTAATAGGGCTCGCGTCTGTCAAGAAAGAGATTGCTGAACTGACGAAGTTCCAGGCCATCCAGGCCGAGCGAAAGGCTGCCGGGCTATCGGTACAGAGTGTAGGTCGACATCTGGTCTTTGCAGGCAATCCCGGTACTGGGAAGACAACCGTTGCCAGACTCCTCGGTCAGATCTACGCCGGTCTTGGCCTCCTAAAAACGGGCCATGTCGTGGAGTGTTCACGGAGCGACCTTGTCGGGACCTACCTCGGCGAGACTGCCCCAAAGGTGGCGGCTGCCGTGCAGAAAGCATCGGGTGGGGTTCTATTTCTTGATGAGGCTTATTCGCTCACCCCGAGGACGGAGGGTGGTGGAGGTGACTCCTATGGCACTGAGGCAATCGATGCGCTGGTAAAGCTGATGGAAGATCGCCGAGATGAGTTCATCGTGATCGCTGCGGGGTACACCGATCGGATGCAGGAGTTTCTGGACGCCAACCCCGGTCTTGCGTCTCGATTCAATCGGACGCTCGTCTTTGATGACTACACGCCATCAGAGTTAGCAGCGATTTTCGAGAACATGTGCGAGGATGCCGGTTACACCGTGACAAGCGAGGGAAAGGCCTCTCTCCGTCGACATCTTGCCACCATGAAGAAGCCCGAGTCATTTGGCAACGGAAGGTACGTGCGGTCGCTCTTCGAGGATACGCTTGTGCGGCAATCAGTGCGACTTTCTGACCTGACCGACCGAGGCCCCGATGACCTGAGCACCATTGAAGCCGACGACCTCGCTTTGCCTGAGGCTCGGGTGGCCGAATCAACCGATGACCTCACTGATGCATTGACTGAGTTGGACTCGCTGATCGGACTCGCCCCATTGAAGAGACAGGTCGTTCAGCTAGTTGACACGCTCGAGGTCCAACGTCTGCGCAAAGAGGCAGGGCTTCCGACCGTCACCTGGTCTCAGCACTTCGTCTTCGCTGGTAACCCGGGCACCGGAAAGACCACAGTCGCGAGGATTCTTGCGCGAATCTATGGCGCCTTGGGCTTTGTGAGCCGGGGTCAGATGGTCGAATGCTCCCGAGCAGACCTTGTCGCCGGCTATGTCGGCCAGACTGCTATCAAGACGACGAGGAAGGTGAAGTCAGCATTAGGAGGCGTCCTCTTCATTGATGAGGCTTACACGCTTGCTCGGGATAGTGGGTCTGACTTACCAGCCGGGCTAGAGGCCATAGACACGCTGCTCAAGTTGATGGAGGACTACAGGGACGATCTTGTGGTCATAGCCGCTGGGTACCCAGATGAGATGGTCCGATTCATCAACTCGAACCCTGGACTGGCCTCTCGCTTCACCGACACGCTCACGTTCCCAGATTATGAAGATAGTGAGCTTTCGGCGATCTTCTACGGAATAGCCCAGAGTGCCGGTATCAATATCAGTCCGGAAGCACAAAGTCTGGTCGGCGCGGCATGTGCAGCGCTTCGTAGCCGTTCGGACTTCGCGAATGCCAGGTCTGTACGTACCCTCTTTCAGCAGGTTCTATCGGCGCAAGCTGTCCGCCTGGCGACAGGAATCCTGACAGCAGAGCAACTCACCAATGTTCTTGCAATCGATATTGAGAAGGCGATCGGCTCTGCATAACTTACAACCACGTTAAGGACGAAGAACAGAAACTGGCCTTCTGAAGACGCCTACGGGCTCAGTTGCTCTCGGGTCTTGACCGGCATGACACTGCGGTGGTTTGGGATCTCCGCCTGCACGGCGAGCTTGGAGGGCCTTCCTCCACCCCTGACACAGCACGGTTCGTGCTGGCGATCTGCTACATCGACACCACTCCCTTTTTAGGACACACCTGCCCCCATATGTTCATCCACAACGGCGTGCCAGGGTCGCCCCAAACGCCGGATGGGTGGGACGGAGTCGCGCCTCAGAGGCACCTTGGGATCGTCCTCTAGTCGGCGGGCGGGATCTGAATCGAACGGATCACCGCCCAGGCCGTGCCCGAGCTCCCACTGGCGATGGTGATGTTGCACAAAGCGCCCCCTTGGAAGACCTGGATGCCGCCCAGGTACCCCGGGCAAGCGCCCGCCGGGGTCCTACATGGTTGGACCCCTTCGTCGGCCGGGTTGCCATGCCAGGTAGTGAGGCGTTCGGGGACGTTGTTGAAGTAGTCGTTGATGATCCAGCGAGCATGGGCCGGAGTGACGGGACCGGATGGGACGCTGATCGCCACCTGGACCCTGCCGTTGTCTGGAAGTGTCAGCGTGATTGCGTAGTTCAGTGCGCCGGGGAGCACGGCGGTACCTGCTGAGGTTCCACTGGCCCCTGCGGGATGTAGTTGCAGTCCGGGAGCTGCGGAAATCTCCACCTGATGGCCCGGTGGACCGACCGGATAGCTCGCCAGTCGTGCGGGAGACGAACAGCTAGACGTGAGAATCGCCACTGCGCCGAGAAACAGGACGGCCGGGATCCGGAGCACAAGGACATGATGCAACGGATCTGGGGCCCAAGTATCCCCAACCGGCTTGGGAATCGATATTTGCCACGGCGCTGGGGAGCGTGCTTGCTCCAGCAAGCGGGTTCAGATCGCTCCATCCGAGCGGTCGGATCGTGAATCGAGACCGGGGACCGAGCAGGCCCGACCGATGGCTCTTTCACAGCACGCGAGGACCCATCGCCCTGGAGCAATCCGAGCCGCCCGCTTACCCTCGAGCGCCCTCGATCATCCGAGCGTTCGTGTCGGTCAAAGCCAGCTCGCCGGGCGTGCAGAGATGGCGCACGACGAAGGCCCGCTCGTTGACCCGCCAGAGTCCCTCGCCCCGGGCGAGCTCGGGAAGCTGGCGGACCTCAGTGCTCGACAGGCCGAGCACCTTGCCGGCCGAAACTGCTTCGTCGGTCGGTTCGTTGTAGAGGATTCGGGTGGCCGTGTCGCCGAGGAGTCCCTGGGCGAGTCCGCGAGCCTCGGAACCGCTCTCGCCGACGGCCTCCAGATCGGACAGCCGGTGGACGACCATCAGGTTGGCCAACCCCCACGCCCGTGACAATTTCCAGTGACTCTGCATACGGGCTAGAAGTGCCGGCTGGGCCATCAGACGCCATGCCTCGTCGTAGACGACGAGGCGCTGCCCGCCCTCGGGGTCGCGAAGAGCAGCCTCCATCCACGCCGACGTGCAGGTCATGATCAACCCCAACAGGGTGTCCGACCCAGAGATGCGGGACAGGTCCAGCGACAGCATCGGGAGCGCGGGATCGAATCGAACCGTCGACGGCCCATCGAACAGACCTGCCAGATCGCCGGAGACCAGCCTGGCCAAGGCATGTGCGACCTCCCGTCCGTCGACGAGCAGCTGGGCGACGGTAGACCCGGCGACGGCGTTGCCCGGAGCATGGAGGGCATCGACCACCTGGGGAAGGATGGGGGTGGAGTGGCCGGCCACGGTGGTGGACAGTGCGGAGTCGAGGGCGGTCCGCTCGACCGCTCGCAATGGCCGTCCCAGGGTGGTGGTGGCAAGGGCGGCGAGCAACGCTTGGCGGTCACTGGTGACCTGGGCGTAACAGGCGGTGTCGGACAATCCGGAGGGGCGCGGTCCTTCGTCGAGCGGGTTCAGCCGGGCGGTCGCCCCGACACCCAGCTCGATCACCTGACCACCGACCGCTCGGGACACCACGCTCCACTCGCCCTTGGGGTCGCCAGGGACGTAGACCCGGCGGCCGAAAGCGATGTATCGGGTGGCCAACGACTTGGCCAGGGTCGACTTCCCCCGACCGATCTGGCCACCGAGGAAGATGTTCGGATTGGTCAGTGCCCCCCGGCGGTAGAGGTCCCAGGGGTCGAAACAGAAGGCGGTGCCGGACCACGAGTCCTGGCCGATGAGCGCGCCTTCCGACCCCAGGCCCTCCTCGGCGAGGAACGGGTAGGCACCGGCAAGCACCTCGCTGGTGACCCGATGGGGGACGACCTTCAGCCGTCGGTAGGTCCGGCCGGCCATTGATCCTGGCTCCCCGCCCTTGGGCAGGTAGGCCGCTCGGCGTTCTTCGGCCCTCAGCGCTTCGGCCTCTGCCTTGCGCAGCGCCATCAGCCGTTGCCGGTGGGAACGGTCGACCTGGCGGGCGGCCTTGACCGCCTCGCGGCGCAGTCGGCGCTGGGGTGGCGAGTAGCCGGGGGCAGCGAACACCTTCCCGTCGTCGTCGATCGGCAAGGAGGGCAGCGGGACGGGCATTGGCGGTACGGACAGGGCGTCGAGGCTCGGGACCGGAGCGGGGCTCGGGTACCCGAACACCGTTGCCTCCCGGTCGGCTCTGTTGCGATCGGCCATCAGAAGGCCCGACGGGCGAGGGGAAGGGCGGCCAACACGAACCCTTGGAGCTGCCGGCCGAAGAGCGGGCGGACCTCGCATGCCGCCTGGCTGGCTGCTCGGGTGACCAGCGACCGGGCCGCCTCGAGGGCCTCGAGGGTCGGGGCGGTCACCGTCACGAAGCCGGAGAACTCGACGTCGGTATGGCCGGAGACCACCGACCGCTCGCGGGCCTGGAGGTCGGCGTACTCCTGGGCGTCCGACAGGTCGGCGATCTGGCCGACCTTGGCCTTTTGCGCGGCGTCGGCCACCGCTTCGGTCTTCTCCTTGCGGATCTGTCGCAGCGCCTCGTCGGTCGCCAGCGGGTGGACCACCAGCGAGAGCGTCCGGCGGACGTCGGGGGCGAAGATCAGGTGGTGGAGGAAGTCCGGCGGCACGTCGATGCGCGGCCACTCGCTGATCCACAGGACGGTGGAGAACGCCGAGTCGTGTCGGAGGTAGTCCCAGTGCTCGGAGACCGCTAAGGGTCCGGCGTGGGCCAGGTTGGCGCCCGCGTCGGAGCGGGCATCGAGCACGGTGTCGGGGTCGTAGGCGGCACGGATGATGGCCGCCAGCTCGGCCTCGGAGAGCCACTCGCTGGCACGCAGGTCTGCTGACCGGAGCGAGTCGGCCAGGGTGGCCATGTCCCCTCGGAGCACGGCGGCGGCGCCGTCCATCCCCCGCCCGGCGGCCTTGATGGCCCGGTTGGCGGTTTTCATGTCGAGTGCCAGCGAGATGGTCGTCCGGTGGGTGCCAGCAGCCAGGCGGGCCTGGTCGAGCAGCTGGCGGTATTCGACGTCGGCCCAGCTGTTGTCGTGGACCCCGTTTGCCGCGTACCACTCGGCCTGTCCGGTGGCAGGGTCGGGAAGGGTGGCTTCGAGGACCTGAAGGGCCGCACAGGTGCCCGACTGGGCTAGTGCAGCGTACAGGCGGCCCCAGCGGCTGACCCGCTGGACCCGCTCGTCGGGGTCGAGAAGCACGAACGCAGGGTGCGACACGCTGACGGTGGCGGTGAGGGTGCTGCGGTGCGGATCGTGCACCATGGCCGCACCGGTGACCGGGTCGTTGTAGACCCGAAGCGATGCCGCATCGCCGACCAGGGCGAGCGTGCCGGCGGATCGAGGGCGAACCGGGTGCTGCGAGCGGTACTCGAGTTGGCCGGTTGCCTTGCGGGCTTGGAAGTGGGCGGCAGTCCCGGCCCACTCGACCGCCGGTCGTCCGGCCACCCGCACCAGGGACGATGCCGCCAGCGGTCCCCACACGAAGCCGGCGACGATGAACCCATAGCCGCCGGCAGACACCAGCCCGATAATGGCGATCGATCCGGCGGCGGCCAGGGCGATCACCCGCGGTGTCGAGAACCCGAGGATCAGACCTCGGGTGGACCGCCGCCCGAAGCGGACGGTGGGGGTGGCAGTGGCCATGATGCTCTCCTACTTGGTGATGGGCTCGGGGGCGGGACGGGCGAATGGGCCCGATGCTGGTGGAATGGGTGGTGGAGCCGGCGCCCCCGGCGGAGCGGGCGGGCCAGAAGGCGCCTGAGGCGGTGGTGACGCCGTACCGCCCGATCCTGGGGAAGCCGGGTCCGAAGCCGGTCCCCACCCGCCGGTCCCCATCGTCTCTGCCCCGGTGGCGACCTGACCCACCGCGCCGTTCGCCACCCGTGCTCCGGCCGCCGCGGCGGCAACAGGTGCAGCCACGGCGGCACCTGTTGCTACCGCTCCTCCCGCCCCTCCCGCGGCTCCGGCCCCTGTTCCGCCACCCCCGCCGCCACTGGATGCGCCTGCGCCGGCAAGGCGAGACGCGGAGCTGCCGATCGACGCGGCCTTTTGCGGGGCGCTCACGGCCACCGCCGCACCGCCGGTGGCCGCCCCACTCATGGCATGGAGCTGGTGGAAGTGGTCGCCGGAGAAATGGACCAGCTTCAACGCCATCCAGGGGGCGAGACCGGCGACACCCAGGATGAGGATTCCGCTCACCACCTGGGTGACGCTCTGGCCGACGCCGGTGCCGGACTGGCCGACATGGGACAGCAGCACACCCCAGCCGACGATGAAGATGATCACCAGGATCAGCTTGGAGGCGATCAGGGCGACCATGATCTCGATCCACTTCCTGGTCCACGAGACGGAGATGTCGGCCAGGCTCCCGGCGAACGCCAGCGGGGCGAAGACCGCCGACACCACGATCAGGACCTTGCGCACCATCAGCGCGAACCAGACGATCATGACCGCGGCGATGGTGGCGATCGCGGCCAGCAGCATCACCGACGGGTTCTGCATGGTCAGGATGGCATTGGCGGCCAGCAGCTTGCCGCCCATCCCCGAGAGCGTGGTGCCCATGGCGGCTTGGACCACCCCGGCAGACAGGGCGTCGGTGGCCTGCAGGAGCAGGTTGGTGACGGCGATAGCGGCGCCACCGCCAAGGAAAGCGACCACGAGTCCCTTACCGGCCCGGGCCAGACCGTGACCGTCCCGACGGAGGACGGACGTGATGATCTGGACCATGAACAGCCCGACCGCCACGGTAAGGGCGATGGTCCCGACAATGGCGAGGTCGAGATCGAAGCCCTGTCCGCCAAGGTGGACGGCGGTGGCCGAGGACATCTGGCCCCACATCCAGTTGGTGACGCTGTCAGCCGCCTTGGCGAAGTCGGTGGCGATCGCACTGAAGGCGTCGCCGGCCACCGACTTGGCGATGGACGTTGCACATCCGGTGGGGTCGAGCAATGAGCACCCCATCGCTCAGCCCTCCGACCAGCTGCTTACCGCCACGGTGCCGTAACCCTGGTGCCAGTGGGCGGAGCCGACGTAGACCTGCATCGAGAAGTGGTGGGTGACGGAAGGTTGGCCGGGTTGAGTCACGGTGAGGACGCCCGAGACGTCGTATTCAGCGAGCCGGGTGTCCGTCGGCTCCCAGCCGCTGGCAATGATCTGCGACCACTGGGGGTCCATTTCGACGAGGAGCTGGGACGCCGACCAGGTCACACCCGCCGCTGCGTTCGACTGCCATTGTGCGGCCGTTGGGACAGGCGAGGCGCTTCCACCGCCGGCGGAGGGGTCGAAGAGAGACAGGTAGAGGACCGCGTTCTGCACCGACGGGAGGACGCCGGGGACCGTCTCGGGCGCTTCGTTGGCAACCAACCAGTGGCCGAGGCCCATCCGCGTCTGTCGGGCGAAATCGATGCCGAGCAGTGTGGTCGTGAACGAGGTGACCCACTGGCCGGGTTGCTGGCTCACCGGGAGCACCCCCCAACCCCCGGAGTAGGACGGGGCGGGAAGGTGCTGAGCGGCCGCCTCGGCGCTGGCCATCGTCGGGGCCAGGCCGCTCTCGAAGGCCGAGTCGTACTGCAGCTGCACCGGGGTCTGCGGCGGCACCGTCGTCGCCGGGGGCACCGGTACCCACTGGCCTGCAGGTGCTGGCAGAGAGGAGGTGGGGTGGCGGTGAGCCTGTGTAGCTGTCGTCGATCTGGTGGCGGCGCCGGAAGTGTGACCGCGCCCGGTGTCGACCGTCGCCCAGACCAGCCCACTGAGGATCAGGACAGCGAGGAGCACCCCGGCGCCTCTGACGACCGGGTGGGAGCGGCCCGTCACAGCTGGCCACCGGCGCTGGCGAAGAAGTTGATGAGCACGATGGCTCCGCCGGTCAGGGCGGCGGCGGCAAAGGCGACCAGCACGCCGGTCTTTCCTCGCCCGGCGAGGACCGGGTTGGAGCTGTGGGAGCCGAGGGCCCAGACAATGGCGGCGATCACCAGTCCGGCGACTGATGCCACCAGGCCGATGGTGAGCAACGCACCGACGATGTTCTGGAGCTCGTTGATGCCGGGCAGTCCGGACGTATTGGGCGAGATGCTGACCCCGGCAACAGTGGGCTGGATCGACATGGTGACCTCCCGTCGGGCGACCCGGATGGTTGCCCGTCACCCAACGCGAGGCGGGATCCAGCTAACTCATTTCACCCGTCGGCCGGTGCCGGGTCGCGGAGGGCGTCGAGGCCTCCGGAGACGAAGGTCTGCCACGACTGGACCTCGATCCCCATCTGCGGGTCGATGGCGCTCTCCACCAGGCCGTAGCCGAGGTAGATCCCGACATGGCCGGCTTCACCCGGACCGGGCGAGTCCGACCCTGGGGTGAGCACCAGGTCGCCGGCCATCAGCTGGGATGCGGTGACGGCCACCCCCTCGCCCTGCTGAGACACGGTGTAGTGGTCGAGGGTGACACCTGCGGTCGCCCAAGCCGCCATGGTCAGGCCTGAGCAGTCATAGGCGTTCGGGCCGGCGGCCGCCCAGACGTAGGGCTTGCCGAGCTGGGCGATGGCGAAGGCGACAACGGTGGCGTGTTCTGGACCGGTTCCAGACGGGATGACGTAGCCCGGGGGGAGCCCGTAGGACGAAGCCGGCCCGATCACGCCTCCAGGGATGCCCTGACCGCACGAGCCGGCGGTGTTGCCGTTGGTCAGGACTGCCGTGAGGATCGCTGCCGCCCGGGCCCAGTTCGCCTGGTAGTTGCTTCCGTCGGCGGAAGCCGAGCGCTGGACAGCCTGGGCGGCCAGCCACGGAGCCATCGACTGCCAGTTGGGCAGGGCCAGCAGGCGCTGAACGAACATACCGGTGGCGGTGGCCGGGTCCATCTCCTGAGCGGCGGTGCCCCAACCCTGGCTGACCCGCTGCTGGAACAGACCGAGCGACCCGCCATTGCCTGGTCGGGGCCCGAGGTTCTGCAGACCGGACTCGGTGAGTGCGACCATCACGGCGATCTGAGCGGCTGGTTGGCTTTCCCCCGAGTCGGCGAAGGTGGCGGCGACGATCTGGTCGGCGTAACCCGACTGGGTGGGGGTGAGCCCGGGCACCGATCCTGACGGCGTGCACGCCTGGCTGGCCAGGACCTCGGCGATAGTGATCGACATGGCAGCGTTCTGGTCGCCGGAGACTCCGCCGATCACCGAGACGAACCCGATGAGGGCGGCCAGTGCAGTTCCCACCAGACCGACGACGATCGCCGGCGCTACTGACGTGGGTCGGTCGGTCACGTTCGTAGCGGGCCCGGATCCGGCTAACGAGCGCTCCACAACGGCGTGCAGCCCGAAGGGCTCCCATCGACCGATGGTGGGTCGTTGGAGGTGTTGTCCCCAACATCCACAGCCTGCCTTGGGCTACTACAGGAATTTCACTACAGGAAAGCACTACAGGGCACCCCCCGTTTCTGCGGTCTGAACTGGTCGTATGCCGAAGGGCCCGGGACCTCTTCAGCGCGGGTGCGGGACCTCTTCAGCGCGTTTCGGGGTGAAAGGGCGGGACCTCTTCAGCGTGGATAAGTCGCGCTTGGGAGGCGAGTGGGGTGCGGCGATCTCGTCAGCAGCGGACGCCACCGCCTTGGCCAGGACCTGCGATTGGACCCTGGTCTACGGTGGCACCTCATGGCACCTGATTGCGACAAGTACGCAGAGACCCTCGCCCGGACCCAGGCACTCATTGCGCCGGAGCACCAAGCTGCGGCCGTTGATGGTCTGAGCGAGTACCTCACCAGCGCCAAAGGGCGGCTCTTCGACCAGACCATTGACCGTGAGAATCCGAACCAGTTCACCGAGGCCGACATCCAAGCGGTCAAGAAGCTGAATGTGCACCCCGACAAGGCCCGAGCGTGGCTACTCGGGGAGACTGACGATGAGGCTGGGCAGCTCCTTGCGAAGATCCCCGGAGACACGGACATATGGGATGTCGAGGCCGCCGACTTCGACAAGGTTCTGGCGAAGGGCAGCCCGGCCTTCACCCTCTGGGAAGAGATCGATGCCCTGTTGGAGGGGAATCGACGCGCCGGTCGTGGTGTGGCTGCCGGGAAGCTGCTGGCCGGCAAGCGGCCTCGGCTGCTTCCCATCTTCGATGTTGAGACGGTCGCCTCAGAACTTCATGTCACCGAAGCAAACGTCTGGGAGGCCTTCTGGTGCACCTTCCGGCACCCCGACGTCCGAGACCACTTGGAAGTCATCAAATCTCAAGTCCCCCAGGCGGAGTCCCTCACCCTCCTCCGTGTCCTCGACATCGTCGTTTGGAAGCACCACATGACCCACAAGGGCTGATCGACGCCGAACGGCGGACGGCGACGGCTGACCAGCCTTCAGTCACACCCTCTCCCTAGAGTGGGACGAGGTCAGGTGCTCCCGGATGGGAGGCCGTGGCTGGAGGACAGGGAAATGGAAGAGCTCACGCTCAGATGCGCCGGGACAGTCGTGCCGAACGCCAGGGATCGGATCAGGCGTTACTGCGGGCTGCCGTGGTCGGGCGGTGGTGGCGAGGCCTGGGCCTACCGCTACTACGACGCCATCCCCAGCCCCGCCGGCCCCCGGGCGGACGACACGATCGACCCGGTCGACGTCATCACATGTGCCGCCCTCCATCCTGGGATCACTGACCGCGAGTTGGCCTACTTTGGCTCCGAGGCTGCAGCGGAGGTCGAGTGGCGGGCTCTCCGCCAGTACCCCGTCGACGTGCCGCTGGCCGAGGCGAGCCCGAGGGAGCTCACCTTCCTCCGAGGCCTGCCCCAGCTGGTCGACCGTATCGGGCTGTCGCTCCTCACCAAGGTGCTGCACCGCAAGCGCCCCGAGTTCGTCCCGATCTTCGACAAGCGGATCGTCGACGCCTACCGCCCGTTGACCGGGCTCCGTGGAGTGGAGGCGTGGCCAGCTCTCGTCGACGCCGTGCGGGAGGACTTGGCCGACCCGGAGAATCAGAGGATCCTCGATGACGTCCAGGGCGAATTGCGCCCGGTCCTCGCCGGCCCGGTGCCTTCGCACCTCCGGCTGCTCGACATCGCCGTCTGGATGGGTGGGGTGCGCCGGGGTGGATGAGGAAGACGAGAAGTTCAACGACCCGGTAGGGCTGGCCTGGCCACTTCGCCCACTGCTCGGTGACCACCTCGACACCCTCGAGGACCGGTGGAATGCGCAGCTTCGCCTACCAGGCCTTGCCACCGGTCTCGCAGAGCTCGACGACCTTCTCGGTGGCCTGGAGCCGAACACCGTTACCGCCATCGGCGGACAGCCGGGGAGCGGGAAGACGTCGCTGGCCCTCTCCATCGCCGCTCACGTAGGCACCCACCAGGAACAGGGCGTGCTCTACTTCTCCCTCCAGCACAGTCACCACCAGATCGTCGAGCGCCTGGTGATGCAGGAGATCGGCGCCGACCCCCGTCAGTATCGGAGGGGACGGCTGTCCGAGGGCCAGTGGACAAAACTCGGTGGCGCCTTGGACCGCCATAGCACGAGCATGCTGTTCATCGACGAGAGTCCGAGCCTCACCATCGACGAGATCCGGTGCCGGGCGAAGTGGATGGGGGAGCGCCACGGCCTGGCGCTGGTGGTCATCGACTCCCTGCAGCTCCTGACCGACTACCGCCACGGCCGGAGCACCCGTGGTGAAGAGCTTGAGCGGGCCATCCATGGCATGAAGACGCTGGCCCATGATGAGGAGGTCCCGGTGGTGGTGCTGGGACAGATGAGGCCCGATGCGACCGGGATCGGGGGGTTCCGAGACTGCCCGGCGATCGGCGAATGCGACACCGTGCTGGCTGTGGATGCGGATCCGCCGTGGGAAGGCGAACAGGGTCGGCTCCGGGTCCGAAGTCTCAAGCACTTTGACACCGAACGGACCACGGCGCTCGTCGACGTGACGGGCCGCGTCCGGGGGTGAGCGGATCGGCGGTGGCCACTTGCAGTGAGCCTCGGTGTTTGGTGAATCCCCTTTCGGGACCGTGCCTCAGTGGTGGTCCCGGGATGCGGCGTACTTGCGGTCTACGGTCATGACCCAATCTGTCGGAGATCCTGTCGGATCCGCAGGTAGAAGGCTGACTGCTCCGGCGAGTAGTCGGCCGGCATGGTCGAGCGCGTGCGGTGCTGCAACGTTGCCTATGCCCACAACTTCGCTGGATTGCCTTTGTCTGCAGGGGTGATGTCGCAGGGGATGGGTTGGGTCGCTCTATCCGTCCTCGGCTTTCATTCAGGATCAAGCCGACGGGGAGAGTGGTCATCTCCGTCGGAACGCTCGACCCTTTCAGACCGCCGCTTGATGGTCGTTGTCCCACGGACCTTCGCCTTCGCTCCTCTCCGCGGGAGGCAGTTGTCTGCGGGGGCGGACTTCGCTGCCATGGTGGTTCGAAAGGCCCTCGTCGCTCTGCGGCCACAGAGATGGCACGTGCGAGCTTCGATCTCGCTCAGAACTCCGGTTCGCGTCCACGTGGACCACTGGTGCTGGCAGAGCGGCCGCCTACCCGCGGGAATCATGGGTGTACCGACCAAGCCACGCTTCCGTGCCATCGACGAGAAGCGCTACGCCATCGATTAGGCAACTGCCCGCAAAAGCTCACGGGCGGCACCGACTTCTGCAACGTCGTATCGTGACCGAGCAAGGGGATTCTTTCGGAAGGGGCGAGACGCATGCCAGTTGTCGACGCGTCCTCGTCCGCGCCTGGCGGGGGCGACCGACAATCGGTTGCAGGCCGTCCGGTGCGTAGAGCGCAGTGGTCGGGCAAGGGCTGGCAGATCACCGTCACTGACACGGAGGTGACCATCGCCCAAGCGTCGGGGACCATCAGTTTGACCAGTGTGGAAGCCTCCCGACTCGAGGTGCGCCGGCATTGGCTTCGGTGGGCCATCCGCGACAATGGCCAGCCGTTCGTCCCTCTCCGTGGCATCACGAAATCCAAGGCGCTCGGCATTGCAGCGGCTCTTCGAAGCCTGGTTCTGATGCCGGCGATCGCTGATGCCGTCGCGTGGCACGCCTCAATTACGCACCTCCTCGCCGGGGCATTGACGGAACAGCGGTGGATCCCGACCGAGTCGGTCGACGCGCTGGTCGCGAGGCGTCCCGAACCGAGCCTGCTCGACCGAATTCGTTCTGGAGGTGGTGAAGAGTCCTTCACCTCTGGACAGATCGAGGCGGTGAAATTCTTGGACACCGACGTGGCGATGCTGGTTTCCACCATCAACGAACAGATTGTGGCCGCCGAGTTCTCGTCTCGACGAGCGTTCTTCGAGACGATCGAGAAGAGCCCGCTCACCGATGAGCAAGCACGAGCAGTCGTGTGCTTTGACAACCGGGTCCAGGTGCTCGCTGCCGCCGGTTCGGGGAAGACTTCGGTGATGGTGGCTCGTGCCGCCTATGCGGTCAGTCGCGGATTCGTCACTCCGGACCGCATTCTGGTGCTGGCCTTCAACAAGGCAGCGGCAACTGAACTGCAGCAGCGAATAGCGACGCGGTTCGCCGCCGCAGGGATCGACTCCTCGGGCTTGAGGGCGTCCACGTTTCATTCCTTCGGACTCGAGATCATCGGCCGAGCTACCGGCGAGAAGCCCCGCATGGCGTCGTGGCTGGAACATGGCGACGACATCGAAAAGGTGCTGCGCATCGTCGACGAGCTACGGGATTCCTCGGAGTCCTTTCGGTACCGCTGGGACCTCTACCGGATGTTGTTCGCCAATGCACCGATGGATCTCACCGAGAGCGAGCCGGACGGCTATGACAAGTCGACCAGTCAGACCGGATATCGCACCTTTGCCGGCGAAGTCGTCAAAAGCCACGGCGAACGGTTGATCGCCGATTTCCTCTTTCTCAACGGGGTCCGATATGTCTACGAACGGCCCTACGACGTCAACGTCGCCGACGCCAACCACTCGCAGTATCGCCCGGACTTCTACTACCCGGACATCGATGTGTGGCATGAGCACTGGGCACTCAACCGTGACGGAGACCCCCCGACGGAATTCCATGGATACGCAGAAGGCATGGAATGGAAGCGCCGCCTCCACGTTCAGAACCGGACGAGGCTCGTCGAATCCACCTGGGCAGACGTCATGTTCGGAGACGGCCTCAACAGACTCGAGGAGGAACTCACGACCCTGGGGCTGGTCTTCGACTGGGACCCCGACCGACCTCTCACCAACGAATGGGCGAAACCCCTGCGCCATGAGGATCTTGCCCGATTCGTCCGGACGTTCATGAGTCACGTCAAGTCAAACTCGTGGACGAGGGAGGACCTCGAACATCGACTCGTCACCGATGCGGCGCATCTGGATGGTTACCGGACCCGACTATTCCTCGATGTGTACTGGCAGATCCATGCCGCGTGGGAACGGGCACTTGTCGCCGATCGGGCCGTCGATTTCGAGGACATGGTGGTACAGGCGGCGGCGCACCTTGAAGCCGGCAACACTGAATGCGGATATGACCTGGTCATGGTCGACGAGTTTCAAGATGCAAGCCGCGCCCGAGCTCGGCTCGTCCGTGGGCTGGTGAGCCGACCGGGCCGATACCTCCTCGCGGTGGGCGACGACTGGCAGTCCATCAATCGGTTCGCAGGAGCCGACCTCTCCGTGATGACCGGTTTTGAGACCTGGTTCGGCCGGAGCCAACAGCTGGCCCTGACGACGACATTTCGATGCACGCAGATGATCTGTGATGTCGCCCGCACGTTCGTGTCGAAAAACCCGAATCAGTTCGACAAACCGATGCGGTCTGCTTTGACGGATCCGGGCGTGCCTGTTGCCGTGATTCGGACGGAGGATGTCGCCGGCGCACTTGCCTCATACCTCGGCGATCTGTCCGCTGAGGTCGCCGCCGGAATCATTCCGACCGACTCTTCGGGATCGGTCAGCGTCGACGTGCTCGGGCGGTACGGATTCGATCGCGACGTCGTACCCAGGCAACCACCACCCCGCGTGCGTGTCACGTTCCGCACCATGCACGGATCCAAGGGGTTGGAGGCCGACTACGTCGTGGTGCCCGGCATGTCCACTGGCACCTACGGGTTTCCGAGTCGTATCACTGACGATCCCGTGCTTGACCTGGCATTGCCTGCGCCTGAGTCGTTCCCAAACGCCGAGGAACGCCGTCTCTTCTATGTGGCAATGACCCGGGCACGTCGGGCTGTCACGCTGATCGCATCCCCGGTACGCATGTCACCGTTCGTTGTCGAGCTTCTTGGTCAGCCCAACGTGACCGTCACGGGAGAGGGAAACGCCCCTGTCGAGATTTGTAAGCAGTGTGGTCGGGGGACGATGGTCGAACGCAAGAGCAGGTTTGGACCCTTCCTTGCCTGTTCGACGTTTCCTGCCTGCAACCACACACGCAACCTGTCGAGGCGGTCACCGGAGGTCAGCTGAGGACCCCGATGGAGCACCAGAGACGGCCCGACGGATCATCTCCGCCGATCAAGCTTCGAAAAGCCCTCGACTACCTACAGGCAGCGCTGACCGCTTCACCACCAGCCCCGCGTCGGTCACGCGCACGTCGGCGGCGGGGTAGGCGACTAGCAGCATGGTCTGGAGCGCCCCCGCACCTGACCGACCTGATCTGCCGAGGACGGCCTTCTTGAAGTCGCGCACGCTGGCGTACTGCCCTCCAGTCTGGGCCGCCATCTGATTCCACGTCACCAGGGCCGATGACCGCTTGCCGCCGTTGAGGGTGAAGATCCGGCGCACCAGCCAGTAGTAGAGGTCGATCGCCAGCGCTCCGGCGTTGACTTGCTGCAGGTTCCGGAGCGCCCGCAGGTCGATCGGAACAGCCCGGCCCCTGATGGAGGCGGCGTACTCGGCCGTGAGTCGGATAGTGCTCGGAAAGTGGGTGTCGCCGTTGGGTCGGTCGCTCCACCACAAGTTGACCCCGCCGATGAAGCTGAAGTGCTCGCCACGGTGGTTCCAAACGCCGTTGCTGCCCTCGCGGGTGTCCGTCACAATGACATCGGCGTAGGCGAGCCGGGTGATCTGGTCGGCCAACCGGGTGGCATTCCCCCGGCGTCCACCGCCGTTGCTCTCGTAGCCGATGGCCCGAAGGAAGGCGCTCATCGACCGGCCGAGGTCCAAGGTCAACGTGTCGGGGTGCCAGGCGTCCCCTCCCCGCTTCACCTCGGTCTCAACCCAGGCGAGCAGGTGACGGGGGATGACGCCGAACGGGTAGCTCCACCGTTCGTTGACCGTCCCCACTCCGATCAGCCCGGGTCGCAGTCGCATGGTTACGCTGCCGTTCACCCGGACCCACTCACGGGGAACCTCACCATTGCGGTCGGGCTTCGGCTCTCGATGGGGAAGTGCTGTCAGGCACCACAGCGGCGCTACGTAGCCGAGAGCTCCGGCAGCCTTGGCGTCCTCCTCGTTAAGCCCGGCGCCGAGGCGGAACAGTTCGAGCGTTCGTCGATCCAAGAGCGGTTCGGCATGGCCCGATTCCGGCTGCGGAGATTCGGTTGGATCGATCTGTGCCCGTGGCGTCATCGGGCCCCTAGCGTCCGGTCAGACCGCAATAGCGACATCGGCCGCGGGACTATCAACGGCGGTGTTGGAATCGAGCTTGCTCTCCATCCGCTGGAGCGACATCCGCCAGCGCCTCACCACCGGGGGCGGTGGAGTGAGGTCGGGCTTCGCCAACCACCAGAGCAGCCCGTAGGCGGGGCGGACCTCCGTCTTCACCCTGTGTCGGTAGCCGACCCCGAAGTAGAGGGCGGTCAGTTCGGGCTTGACTGGTCCGGCGGGGAAGGCGTTGGCGGGCCGCTGACCCTTGGTCCGGTTGCCGGCCAACTGGGAAGTATCAACCAAGGTGAGCCAGGCGTCGCCAGCTGGGCGGGCGACTCTCCGGGATCGTACGACCCGCTCCACATGGCTCACCGCCGCGCTGGCCGACGAGAGCACGGCCTCCCTGGTATTGGGACCGGGGTCGATCCGAAGGCGGGCCAGCAACTCCCCGACAGCCTGGCTCGGTTCGCGTTCGTGGTGGCGGGGAGCAACCTCCGGCGCTGTTCGGGCCTGGTCGGTCAGCTTCCCCACCAGGTCGCTCTGAGGACGCTCGACGGGGTGGGCTCGTGTCTTCAGGCGATCCATGACCGCAAGCACGGCTCCGGCAGCCGCGGGATCTCCGCTGACCGCTTCAGACGATTGGAGCGCCCGAATGACGAGGAGCTCGGGGTGGGGGGCGGTCGGGAAGTGGTGTGCCACGAACGCGGCCAAGGTCTGCCAAGCCGGGTGCCGCCAGATCTCTTCGGCCCACTCTGGCGGTTCGGCGGCGTCGTAACGGAGAGCGACCGCGAGCTGACGGAGGGAGGCAGCCGGGAGGGTGGGTATGCCACCCGCAAGGATGGAAGCCAACTCATCTTCGGCGCCCAGCTGGACGGCGAACGTGGTCGTCATGCCGATAGCGGCGGGCGATCCAGCTAACGAAGGATCCCTCCCCTGCGCACCGATCGGCGACGACCGTGCAGCGTCCCGGGCGAGCGAGTGGTGGTCGGGTGAGGATGGGGATTGGTTTGGCACCAATCCGTTGTCCGCCGGGCAGGGGTGACGCCATAACCACGCGAACGGGACACGTTCGGGACGAATGGTGACGCCAAATGTCCTGGCGGATTATGGTCAGCGGATGGCGGGAAACGACCGGCTCGCAGACGCAATCCGACAGCGCGGTTGGGACGCGCAACGGTTCGCTGCCGAGGTCGAGGTCGACCCCAAGACCGTCGAGCGATGGATCGCTACCGGGCGGACGCCGCATTTGCGCACACGAGAACGTGTTGCCGCGACTCTGGGAGTACCGATGGCCGTCCTCTGGCCCGAGGCCGCTGCTCCCATGGGCGGGATCGGTGAGCTCGTCGGCCTCTACGGGACCCGGACCGAAGTCGCTCCGGCGACGATCCGGTCACTCGTGGCGGGAGCCCGTCGTCACATCGATGTGCTCGCGTACGCCGGCCTGTGGATGTGGGACTCGGTTCCGAATTTCGCCCAGATGATCGCGGCAAAGGTGGGTGATGGCGTTGGCGTACGGATCTGCCTCGGTGACCCCGATAGCGATGCCGTCAGACGCCGGGGCGACGAAGAAGGGATCGGCGAGAGCCTGGCGGCCCGATGCCGAATGGCTCTGTCCTATGCCAAGCCGATTGTCGATGCAGATCCGAAGGCCGTCCGCTGCTCGGGAGCGACCCTTTACGCAACGATCCTCAGGTTCGATGACGAACTGCTCGTCAACATGCACCTGTGGGGGAATGCGGCATGCGCCTCACCGGTTCTGTGCTTCCGGAAGGACGAGGCGACGGGTATCGCCGACAATGTGATCGGGTCGTTCGAGCGGGTGTGGGACCAGGCTCAGCCGGTGCGTGGGTAGACCAGGACGTTCGCCCAGGCCGAGCACGCGGTGCCTTCCCCCTCCGGGCCAAGGCCGTCGTTGGACCGGGCCTTGACGGAGACCTGAGCGAGGTCGATCCGGAGGGCGCCGGAGATGTTGGTGCGCATCTCCTCGATGTGCGGTCGAAGTTTGACCGTTCCGAGCACGACGAACGCATCGACGTTGACAACCTCGTACCCCGCCTGCTCGACGTAGTGGCCGAACTGATCGAGGAAGTCGAGACTCCGAGCATCCTCTGCGTCCGGATCATCTTCGGGGAAGTGGGTGCCGAGATCTCCGTCGGCGATCGCCCCCGCCAAGGCATCGATCAGGGCGTGGCACAGGACGTCGCCATCGGAATGTGTGCGGAAACCGACCGGAGCGGGGATCGCCACGCCACCCAGCACCAGCGGTTCCCCTGGGTACAGCCGATGAATATCGTGTCCAAGTCCGGTCCGGGGGTGCGTCACTGGTCGGTTACCTTCACATTCCTGAGTCGGGTCTCCACGAGCCTGGCGTCCGCAATGAGCTGTGACGAGTTGGAGCGGGCTGCCCGATGCACTGTGGAATCCGAAGGGTAGCGGTCCAGGACCTCCGCGATCCGGTCCTCGGGGGTGCAGGCCTGGCCCGTTGGGGACGAGGTCAGGTCAGCCCAGGCGAGGATGGCTTGAGCCAGCTCTGGTGGCGGGGAAAATTCGGCGGCAAGCTCGTGCTCGAGATGACGGAGCTTGGCTTCGGTGCCGGCACGTGTATGCCACGCGACCAGGCGACAGACTTCGGGCCGCCATCCCTGCTCCTCCAACCATCGAGCTCCATCAAGTGGATGAAACCCAGTCTTTGCCAGCACCGGGGCGTATCCCAAATCGTGCAGCCAGGCGGCATCGGCAAGCGACGCACCCCACGGTTCTTCCAACAGGTCGGTGGCCGTCGCCGCCTGGTTCGCCACGGCTCGGGAGTGCTCAATGCGCGTGCCTACGCCGACCAGTAGCTCGGTGGCAATGTCCTGGGCTGTGCACCGAGGAGACGTACCCATCTACGGAAGCGGCCTACAGGCCGGGGGCGATACTCCGATACCCGTCCGGGCTCGACCGTCGTGCTGCTCCATCTGCGTCACGCAACGTCGATCAGTCCGACCGCACCGCCGGGCCGGGGGCGGGGCTGCCCTGTCTGGTCGAGGTCGTCCAGATAGGCGCTGACCGCCTCGCGGATCAGCGTCTCGACTTCCTGTCGGGTGGCACCGACAGCGACGCAACCGGGGAGGTCGGGGACGTAGGCGCCCCAGCTCGTCTCGCCTTCTTCGTAGACAACGGTGTAGGTCATTGCGACCTCCTCAGCGTCGATCGGGTCGGTCGAGCCCGGCCTCGCGATAGATGGATGCCAGCGTACCCGGCGGTACATCGGAAGCCTGGTTGCCGGCCACCACCACCCGTCGGTCCGGGTGGTCGGGATGGCGATAGACACGGTGGCTTCCCCGCTGACGATGCTGCACCCAGCCGTTGGCTTCGAGATCACGCAACACGTCCCGAACCTTCACGGTCCGATGGCTACCTGGTCATTCCTGAAGGAGCGACTCTTGTCAAGAGGGTGCTCCTCGAAGAGGAGCACGATTTCTCCCCGTCTGGGAGCATCTCGGCCTGATCGCGACCGCGCGCCAGTACCGAGGCGGGGTCAAGGCCGGCGAAGCCGCCGGAGGGGAGCCTTGACGCCGTCGACGCGTGCGGGCGCACACTGGGTGCAGTCGAGGTGGATCAGTCCGTCGTGATCACATCCTTGTTCGGCGATGGGGACACCGGTGTTCGACTCCAATCCGAAGCGAGCTTCGGGAGGGCACGCCGCTGACGCGGGTGCCGGTCATTCCTGCGTCGTCGTGCGACATGGAGTGTTGCGGCCACCAACCAGGCGGGGTCAATCAGAACGCTCGGCCACGCCGGAGAACCGGGGGCCATGACCAGGAACGGCCACGCGCCTGGTGGTGTCCGGACCGCGTCACGCCGCCTCGATGGCCTTTGAGCGGATGGTGCCGTCTCTCAGGCCGTAGTAGACGAGGGTGACGATCTTTCGGGCCACAGCCACCCGGGCGACCTTCCTTGCGCCTTGGGTGTCGCCGTGGTTGGCCGTGATGCGGGAAAAGTCGGCCCGCAGCTTCGTGCCAGCAGCCTGACGCTGGGCTGCTTCGACCGCTGCCCAGCGCACGAGGCGAGAGCCTTGCTTCGTGATCGGACCACGGTGCACCGTCGTGTCGGACTCGCGGTGTTTGGGCGTGAGGCCAGCCCAGCTGCACAGGTGTGCCGGCGAGGTGAACCTTGTCACGTCGCCGATCTCGGCCACGAAGATCGCCGCGAAGATCTCGCCAACCCCGGGGATCTGTTGGATGGCCTGGTAGCCGGCGTGCTCGGCGAGCTCCCGGCGCACATCGCGCTCGAAGATGGCGACCTGGCGGTCGAAGGCCTCGATTAGGTCCAAGAGTGACTCGATCCGTGCCGTGTAGGCAGGAGCGAGCGTGACGCTCTGGAGCAGCGCTCGCCCGGCCACCCCGAACAGGTCGGTCATGGGGACGGCCACGCCTTCTTTGGCGAGGACCGAGTAGACCTGGAGCTTCAGGTTGGTGCGCAACGAAACGAGCTTCGCCCGGTGGCGCACCAGCTCTCGGAGCTCTCGGACCTCCTTGGGGGCGATCCAGGCCTCTGCCAAGCGTCCCAGGCGCAACAAGTCGACTAAGTCCTCAGCGTCTCGAAGATCGTTCTTCACCCTGCGGTTCCCCCAGGCGTTGCCGAGTGGATGGGCGAGGTGGACCCGACAGCCGAGGTCGTGGAGGAGATCCACCGCCCAGTACCATCCGTAACAGGCTTCGATGACGACCTCTGGGTGCTCGCCGGCGTTGGTGACCGCCTTGGCGAAGGCGATGACGTCGTCGTTCATCACCTGAGTGACCGCCAGCGTCTCGCCCTCGCAGCTGCGCTGGACGATCACGCTGCGGCGGCGGTGCAGGTCGATGCCGACGTAGGGTTGAAGCTGCATCTGGTTCCTCCTTCGTCGTGGAGTGGATGGGTTCTCAGCCCCAAGTCTTTCTCGACTCGGACCTCCACGGCGAGGGGGAACCGACCCTTCCTTCTGCGCCTTGCGGGCCATCTCCTTGCTCCTCGTGTGTGGCGCCGAACTCGGTCCCATCACCGAGTTTCGTCACGCGGGAGCGGCGAGTCGCTCCTTCATCACATCAGAGGTCTCATCGGCGTGGACGAGGAAGCTGGCGGTGAGACGACGCCGGATCACGTCGACGAACGAGGTGAGCCCGCCGGCTGCCTCCTTGGCCAAGGAGGCGACGAACCCGGTGGAGACCTCCGCACCGAGCATGGTCGACATCGCGTCTGCGGTCCGTTCCACCGAGAGGTGCTGGCCGAAGAGGAGGTAGAGCGTGGCAGCACGGACGTTCGGCCCGTAGCTCGCAGGTGCGGTCGCTTCTTTTGGAAACGTGCCTGCATTGAGCTTCCCGCACCTACAGCGCAACTTGACCGAGCGGTGCTCGGTGGCCACGATGATCGGGTCCGGGGTGTCGAACACCTGGCGTCGCTCGATCCCCTCTTCGTCTGCCTCGCTCAGATCCTCACCGCACGAGCTACAGGTGGTCGGCTCGTGCGTGACGACCTTGTCCGGGACCGCCTTCATCTCGAGGTTCTTCCCCGGTGCACCGGGCTGCTTGCCCCGGCGGCGTTCGACGTCGCCCTTGCGCTTCGCCTTGGCCTCAGCCCGACGATCGGCTCGGGTCTTGGTCGCTTCGGCTTGCTGCTTCGGCGAGTCGCTCGACGGCGGAAGTGACGAGTTCTTCGACCCCTGGCTCAACCGCTGCTCCAGCTCAGTGATCTTGCGGGACAAGCGTTCGATTTCACCGGCTTGTGCGGCGATCTCACCGGCCTGTTGTGCGTTCTCGGCGCGTAGTGCCTCGAGCTCGGCTTGGAGCTGGTCACGACCCGGATCCGGCACGCCTGAAATTCGAGCACGTCCGAGGCGACTTCGCGAATCGCGTGGTCAGGGCCCTGTTTGAGGCGGCAGGGGAGGTGAATGGTTACCCCCAGGGTGAGCGCCACCGCCGGCGGCCCGGTCAGCTTCTCGAACCATGAGCCGGGCAACCGTGAGGGCAAGGACGCAGTAGAAGATGTGAGTCTCCCGGCATGCATGTGGGTGAATTCATGGATCCGTGGTGGACCGACGCTCATGGGGAAGGACGTGTTCGATCGGCCCGAGCGTGACCATGATGAGCGCGAGTGCAGCATTGGCGGAGTGGAAGCCGTAGG
>Ga0209012_1001431_pt1 | contig 24802 bp, 19 predicted proteins | sample RS3BMetagenome_FD_184735 | JGI IMG/M metagenome (GOLD analysis project Ga0209012, IMG submission 184735) | Ferric oxide microbial mat and aquatic microbial communities from Rainbow Spring, Yellowstone National Park, USA - RS3B (SPAdes) (version 3) ...
TGAAGCTGACTGAGGATGGAGGGCGCTCCCCACCGGGAGTGGTGGGTGGGTGCGTCCTGACAGGGGCGGAGCGGAGTGGGACCGATGAACCCGTGAGGTTCCTAAATGATGCTGTGAAGCCCAAGCTCCACTACGCGTATGATAGGTGTGCGGACGCATACCTACGTATGCCTTCGTAGAGTGAAACCCAAACATATAGCTCTTCGTAACCAGAAGGCGGCTCATCAAGACCTCCTCCGCAGGCCGGTTCACCAAAATGCGTTTACTTGGAGAATCACGATCTCAGTCTAGACTATCCGTTTCACACGGCTAAGTCTCAGGTAAAGGCAAACGCTAGGCTTTTTCCTAATTGCTTTATAAATTTTTGGATAAAATATGTCAAGACGACTTCAACCCCTTTCTCTGTATTTTGTTCCACTGGAAACGCACTATTCCAGGCGAAACCTGTGATCCATGCTCGACCATTCGACCAAGAAGGGGACAATCTTTCCGTCGCGGTCAAAGAAGGACGCATCGTGTTCCGAGGCGAAAGGCGGACCTACAATGAGCATTACCTTTCCAAGAAATCCTCTCAGATCCTGTTCGGAGGGCCTTATTATTCCAGATGGGTGTGAGTGCCCGAGGCCCACGGTTCGTGTATCAACGACACCCATGAAGTCGAGTGTCGAGAAGGAATGACCCTCTATCCGCTTGAGCGGGAGAACACTTTCTTCGACCCTAACCAATCCATCACTTCTCGAGCTTCCCCTGAGCACGACAATCGCTTCTTTCGGAAAAGCCCCTCTCGCATAGCCAAAGAGAAAGCCCAGCGCCTCTTCCTTCACAACGACACGCACCGGCTTCGTGACCACATCCTCTTCATGAATGGCGTAATTTATGCCTTTTCACGCCCTTCACAGAGCTTATCTTTGGTCGCACGTTTCGTAAGCGATGCGAGATGAGTGTGAACGAAAAGGAAGTCTACACGAGCGTTATAGGAAAGAACTTTGTCTTCCCTATGTACTCGAAGAGTTACCCGCGCGACGCCCTGTACAAGCTTAAACACATAAAGTTCGATGGTGAGATTGATTACTCGAAAAAGAGACTTGTGGCTACGTGCATCCTGTCGATCACGGCGCTCTCATCGCAGACGATTGAATTTGACGCCGTAAACTTTGATGTTTCAAAAGTCGAGGTGGACGGAAGCCCCTCAGAATTCACATACGACGGAAAGAAGATTAATGTCGAAATTTCTAATCCTGTAGGGGACCACATGGTGAGGGTGGAATATTCGGTCACCTCGCCAAAAAAGGGGTTGTTTTTCATAACGCCAGATGACGACCATCCAGAGAAGCCACTCCAAGCTTGGACTCAGGGTGAAAGCGAAGACAACAGATACTGGCTTCCTGTTTACGACTACCCAAACCAGAAGTGCACGTCAGAAATAACACTTACAGTGCCATCGACGCAATACGTGATCGCAAACGGTGTGCTTACTGATACGCATGAACTCGAAGGCGGCAGAAAGAGTTACCACTACGTGATGGACCAACCACACTCTAGCTACCTCATAGCTTTCGCGGCGGGGGAGTTCGACGTTGCCAGCGACAGACACGGGGATATTCCGCTTTATTACGTTGTACCGAAGGGCAGGGGCGGAGACATCGAACGAAGTTTTTCAAAAACGCCGAAGGCGATGAAGTTCTTCGAGGAGTTCACCGGCGTGAAATATCCTTACAAAAAGTATTCTCAAGTGTGTGTTATGGACTTTACATATGGTGGGATGGAAAACATAAGCGCAACAACGCTAACAGACAGAACCCTACACGATGAGACTGCCCATATGGATTTTGACAGCGACTCGCTGATCGCCCACGAGTTGGCGCATCAGTGGTTTGGTGACTTCGTCACCTGTAAGGACTGGTCACACATCTGGCTTAATGAAAGCTTTGCCACGTTTATGCAGGCTCTCTTTTACAGGGAGGACCGCGGGGTGGATGAATATTATACGGACCTTGTGTCCAATCTGGACAGCTACCTAGAAGAGGCTTCAAAGAGGTACATCAGACCCATCTCGACAAAGTACTACAGCACGCCTGAGGAAGTGTTTGACAGACACGCTTATGAAAAAGGATGCCTCGTCCTTAATTCTCTTATGAACCTGGTGGGCGAAACCGCGTTCAGGGCCGGCGTTAAACAGTACCTCGAACGACACGGATTCTCGAATGCAGAGACAGATGACCTCAGAAGAGCGCTTGAAAGCCCGAGTTCAAAGAACCTTGAATGGTTCTTTGACCAGTGGGTGTATCAGTCCGGGCATCCCGAACTCAATGTGCGTTACGACTACGAAACCGAAAACCGGCTACTCAGGGTGGACATAGAGCAGACACAGGGGGACTTACCTGCTTTTGCACTGCCCCTCAGGATTGTCGCGGACGGCCAAGAGCGTACTTTCTGGTTACGAGAGAAAAAGGCCACGTTTTTCCTTGAACTCGAAAGACGACCGGGCTGGGTCTGCGTGGACCCCGAACTTTCTGTACCAGGTTCACTCAGAATCGAAGAGAGCATTGATTCACGTATAAAGAAGGCCAAGGCGGACACTCACTACTACTGCAGAGTGCTCGCGATAAGGTCTCTCTCTCAACCGACCGAACAGGTGCTGACCGCGCTTGAGGAGATAGCCCTTAATGACAAAAACTGGAGTGTATCATCTGAAGCCCTCAGGGCCCTTGGGAAGATAGGCACGGGGGCGGCGTTTTCATCGATCAAAAAGGTGATCTCTCACCCCAATCCAAAGGTCAGGAGGGCGGCAGCAGAGGCACTCGGAAACTTCAGAACCAAAGAGGCCTTTGAAACACTAGCCGCTCTGATCGAAACCGAAAAAAGCTACTACGTGAGAGCGGCCGCGGCGAAGAGCCTCGGAAAGACCAAGAGGGAAGAGGCCTTTGACGTCTTACTCAGATTGACCACCGTGAAAAGTCATAACGACGTGATAGCGGCGGGAAGCGTAGAAGCCCTCGGCGAGCTCGGACAGGAGAAGTGCGTGCATCCACTTCTTGAGGCGACATCATCCAAGAGGAGTGACCAAGTAAGGAGGGCCGCATCCCAAGCGCTTTCAAGATACACCGGAAACGAAAGCGTTAGGACAAGGCTGGAGGAGCTTACAAAAGACAGAGACTTCGCGGTAAGGATGGCGGCGATTCGCGCAATAGCCGACGCCGGCGAACGAAGACTGCTTGCGGCACTCGATCGTGTAATCGCAGAAGACGAGGACGGAAGGGTTGTCAGGGTAGCAAAGGAAGCAAAGAGGAAGCTCGAAACGTTGGTCACGGACCAGGTTCGTGCACTTCAGGAAAGGGTCGAAAGGCTCGAGGGGGAAAACAGGGAGCTCAGGTCGGAGATTGAAAAAATAAGGATGGACTCAAAGTCCTAGAAAAAGGGCGGTTACAGTCTCCGCATCCATGAGAATGTTCGACACTTTCGCGTATTCATTCGGTGCATGGGCTGTTTCGTCGCACGTCATCCACACAACAGAAGGATAGCCTGCCCTTCTGAAGTATCTTGCGACAGTGCCTCCCCCTATCCCTCCTGCCCGTGGGACAATATCCCTCTTAGCAAGCTCGCGAAGGAGCGCCTTGACAAAAGGCGAGTTAACGTCTGTCGGAGGGGCCGTGCCTTCTTTATTCACAGTCTCAACGGACACTTTTACGTGGTTCGTTTCCGCGAACTCCCGCGCAGTTTTCTTTACCATTTCTAGGACTTCTTCCACATCATGAAAAGGGAGCAGACGACAGTCCAAATAAAAGGTGTCAGTGCCGGGTATTGTGTTGACGTTTTCTACATTCGGTTCTCTCTTTGTAGGCTCGAACGTACTCACAGCCGGGTCGAAAAGGCCATCCGCCTCAGGGTAGGAATGGTGGAGACTGCGGTCAAGCTCTACAAGTAGGACGCTTCCAAGTCTGCATGCATTCACCCCTTTTTCGGGTGTGCTCGCATGTGTCTGTGATCCCTCGACCTTGATACGTAGCCATAAAACACTCTTTTCTGCCACTTCAACCAACGAGCCAGCCGAATTTCCGGCATCTGGTATAAGGAAAAGGTCCGCACGTGAAAAGGCCCTTTGTTCAAGAATGTGCTGAACTCCGTAAACACTCCCGGTCTCTTCGTCAGAAACGAGTGCAAGTCCGAAGTCAAACTCTTTCTCCTTATCTTGCTCGAGAAGCTTCTTCGCCACGCAAGCGCCAAGGAGCACACCCTGCCCGTCGTCTTCAGTTCCCCTACCGAACACCGTGTCATCCGAAAAACTCGGCTCATACGGAGGTGTACGCCAAAGTGATAAATCGCCGGGAGGTACGGTATCAATATGAGCTACCACCCACAGAGTGGGCGCGCTCTTACCGTAGAGGCGCGCAAGGAGATTCGGTCGCACTCCACCCTTCGCCCTAGGGTCCCTCGCATCAAGCCTCCTGATCTCCCTGAACCCGGTGTCCAGCAGAAGTTCTTCAAGGTACTTTGCCCTCTCGAGTTCCCCTTCACCGCCGTTGTCGGGACCAACTGCAACTATGGGTATCATCTCGGCGTAGACCGACCTTACAAACTCTTCGCTCAAGCGGATGCTACCTCCTTCTCCATCTTTTTATCGGCCTGTCCCTGCGCCGTTCCCGGTAACCTTTCTTCTCGTCCTCCCGGTCAGGCGGATTTGGAAAATTCGACCTTATTTCCTTTACCCTGTTTTCGAAATCCTCCCTGAGCTTCTGCGATATGGTCTCCCCTCCGTAGAAGTCTACTCGGGCGGCTATGCTTATCTTTCCCGCGTAGGCCCTTGCGATCTTACCCCTTTGCCACTTCGGCGCATTGTGTATGAGTGGATCCTGGAATATGGCGCCGTGCTTTGGGGGTCTCGCTCCTTTCCTTATCGCGCGAAACAGCGCCTTCTCAGCGCCGAGCACCTGAACCGTGCTCGAAGGAAATCTTGCTAACCTTTCGAGGCTTCCGGCAAGCGCTATAAGGCGTGCTCCGAGCACAGAACCAACGAACTCTCTCAGGTTGGGCGCAACATCCGCCATCAGGCGGTCGATGTATCCTGTGAGACTGTTTCTGAGGCTGTAAAGCTTGTACACCGACTCGGACATCACCCTTATCGGCTCAAAGTTCTCAGGAGCAAGGGTGGCCCCCATTGACCTTTTTGCTAGGCCAGAGATTCTCTCGCTTTTATCTTCCGGAATGCCAAGTGCCGTGAGCGCTTCCTTGGTGAAATTTTCCCTGAGTCCTAGGCTCGAAACCAGCCTCAGGTATGTGGCGTTATCATCAACAAGTTCACCAAGCTCCGGAAAGTGCAGGCCGTACCACTCCCTTATTCTTGAAGCAAACACATTAAGCGTCTTGTCGAATTCATCAACCGCTTTGACAGCCTCTGCAGCAAGCCTGTCAAGCTGGGATGAAGCAGCTGCTATGCGTCTCTTAGTAAGCTCGAGCGCGTGGGTTCGGATAATCCCAAGTGTTTCCGCCTTCGGAAGGCCGAGAGCCCCACCCAACCGTTCATGTGAATATAGAAGGGAGCTACCATACCAGGGTGCCACGACTTCGGCGTACTCTGAAAGCTCGGGCTGTAACGTAAAAAGCTTGAGTCCAAGGTTTCGTTCAAATAGAATTCTCAGCTCCTTTGCTCCATCTGGGCCCTTTTTTATCGAGTCGACTACGTTTCCATCGGAGTCAACCACGTAGTATCCGTACACGGTGGAGACAAGGTAGTGTTTCATTACAAGCGGTGTACCACATGGGTATATCTAAACCATTCGTAATACAGGACCGGCGGTGACGTTCTTTCTCAACGAAACCGGAGCCGTCCGGCCGGACGAAACACGTAATAATCACCACTAAGTCCTGAATGTGGACCAAAGATGCAGCTTGAAGGAACCAAGGAGATCGGCGCGACGCCTGATCAAGTATGGGAATTTGTGACGGACCTGAACCGCGTTACAAAGTGCATTCCGGATACCACCGTCGAAGAAATCCAGGGAGACAGCTTCAAGGCAAAGATGAAGCTGGGCGTGGGGTTCATCAGAGGAACTTTTGACGGCCTCTTTACCCTGACTGACAAGGTGCCAAAAAACTCGTTTACCATCAAGGGAAGCGCAAAAGGAATGGGTAACACGGTGAACATAACAATCAGGATAACAGTCGAGCCAAAGGGACAGGCGGTATCACTCGGCTATAAGGCGGATGTGTCGATATCTGGTATGCTTGCGAGCATGGGCCAAAGGTTCATGGACGACGCAGCGACAAAGATAGTCAATCAGATGTTCGATTGTGTCTCTTCTTCCCTTAAGCAATGACTTCGACGGTCTCCTTCCCGAACCTTTTTAAGAAAACATATATACCTATTCAAATTGTTAGGTTATATTGAGCACAGACCTAAACAAACTCGTATTCAGTCTTTCGCTTGTGTATCTTGTGACCGAGGCGACAATATTCAGAGGAATTGCCTTTCCACTATATGCATATTACTATCTGCACATCAACATTTTGTACATATCGGTCATCCTCTCTCTTTACACCCTGGTTGCCATGAGCACCTACTACCCTTCAGCACTTCTTTCTGAGAGGCTTGGATCGCGCAATGCTACACTGATCTCCCTTGGTCTCTTTGCGATCTCGAATCTCACGCTCAGTCTGTTCCGGGGGACGGATTTCGTGATTGCGTCATATGTGTTTCTTGGGATGACGCAATCATTCCTGCAGCAGAGGGTCTCGCTACTTGCGCTGGTTTCGAAGACCAAAGAAGAACAGACAAGTGCCTACTCGGCAATAAACACAGTCGGACTTACGGGTAGGGTTGCAGGCTCGCTCGCACTCATACCACTGTACTTCTTTGAAAGTGCTACCGCCTTCAGAACTGGTTTTCTTGCCCTTGCGTTCATCGCGCTCATACCCCTGCCATTCTTCCGGCACATTCCCAATCCGAAGTCTTCCCAAAGGCCATCGCTAACACCCTCAAGGCAGGTCATGGTGTACAGTCTTGTACCTCTGCTCCTTGGGTTTGGACAGGGCATCATTCTAACGTTACTTCAGCTGTACTTTACCAACCTTGGGCTTAACCTTCTAAGGCTCAGTCTGCTCTATGCAGGGTCAGGAGCGATGGGTTCAATCGGGTCAAGGTTCATCAGGCGTTACAGGCAGAATATAGCGAAGGCGTACATCTGGGCGAGCGTTGCATTCTCGCTTTCGGCTCTACTTCTTACCGTGAATGTTTACCTTGCAGTCCTGTCCTTCCTTGTATTCAGCTTCACCCGCTTTGCAAGGGCTGTCGCTGGAAACACACTCAGAACCGAAACATTAAAGGTGTACAAACAGCTTGAAAAGGGAATCGGACTAGGAGCCATTACTGGGGACGCAGGCGACTTTGCGGGTACCCTTTCACAGGGTTACTTTTTCAATAGCGGTGACTATGTTCTTCCTTTCGTGATAGGTGGGCTGGCCTTTGTTGCAGGTTCTTTCCTTCAGTACATATTCTATCAGAGAACGGTTGAGGCGAAGGAGGCAGGCGCCTCCTGATACGCAACCTAAAAAACTCCTCACCCGAAACCACCATGCCCTTAGTTCCCAGTTCGTCACCCGCTTTGCAAACATAGCTTACCCTGACTCCGGCTTAGGTCAACACGCTTTGAAGCTTCAGGTCACGGAATTCTTGAGCGTGCTACCCGAGTCTATAACAAACACTTGACCCGTAATGTTAGGCGCGCTGTCCGATACGAGAAACCCTACCAGTGCCGCCACCTCTTCTGGCTCGACTAACTTGTGGGTGAGCGTGAATTTCTTTGCCCACTCCTGTTCCGTGGTACCGAGATAGGAGATAAGGCTCTCGCCCATCTTCGTGCGTACAACTCCTGCGGCTATTGCATTCGCGGTTACGCCTGTTCCCTCGAGCTCCTGCGCAACCGACTTCGTCAGGGCGATCACACCAGCCTTGGCCGCGCTATAGGCAGAAAGTAGTGGTGCTCCCTGAATTCCGGCTATCGAAGTTATGTTGATGAGCCTTGCCCACCCCTTTTCTATCATGCCCGGCAGAAACGCCCTTGTGCAGAGATAGACGGACTTGAGGTTCGAGCTAATCATTTTATCCCAGAGAGTTTCTTCTGTAGCGACAAACGGTGAAGCTATTCCCAGACCTGCGTTGTTCACAAGAACATCGGGCTCGCCGAACCTTTCTAGGGTCTCATTCCTAAGCTTTTGCACGCCTTCGGCTACCGACACATCTGCAGGAATCAAGACGGCTTCGGATCGCTCCGCCACGAGACTGAGCGCATGTTGACCTTCATCCACGTGTTTCCTTACGTTAAGCACAACTGCGTAGCCCGCCGTGGCGAGATGCATAGCGACGGCGAATCCTATTCCCCTTCCGGAGCCCGTTACCACGGCCGTTTTGTGCATGATGTATTGACGTATGCCGCCTTCATATTAACCGTTCCTGAGCAACATCCCCTCCTCATTCGGATGACACCCGCCTCCGGCTAGCGCACACCGAGACCAAGCTCCTTCAGTCTGTTCATCACCCTAAGAACTTCTGAGACACTCCAGGCTTGGGATATGGCACCGCGAGGAGAATATGGATATTCAGGTTCGAACATTTCCGGCACGTTCCAGTAGTTGCGGGTGGCAAACTCGAAAAGCGGAGCGAGAACCCTCGCAAGATGCGCAAGAGAAGTCGGGTCGTGGATTTCGCCCGCATCAAAAAGAAAACCAGTTAGCCATGGCCAGACCATACCGTTGTGATACGCGCTGTCCCTTGACAACCTGTCGCCTCCATATCTTCTGGTGTAACCTGGGTCTGACGGAGAAAGGGTCCTAAGACCGTAGGGCGTGAGTAGATGTCGTCTTGCAACCGAAAGCACCCTCAGCGCGATTTCATTCGGCACCTTCTTTCCGAGAACGGCAAGGGCTATGACCATATTAGGCCTGATCTCGTTTGACCCCCGGGCGTCCTGGCCTACGACGTCGTAAAATCCAAAAGGAGACGAGAATGTCTCAAGGAAACGCTCGGTTGATTCTGAGGCCTGGTCCCTGAAGAATTGCCGACGATCTGCGGGACCGAACTGTGAAAGTAGGTCAAGAAGGTCCAGCCAGAGTGCGTTAACCTCAACTGGTGAGCCACTTCGTGGAGTAAAGCATCTTCCTTCGAAACACGCATCCATCCACGTTGCGCCTTCCTTCTGATGGCACACGAGTCCCCTGTCAACTTTTACACCGAAAGGTCCACCCTTGACATACCCTTCGTAAACGTCTACGAGTAGCGACGAGATTCTTCCGACCACTTCCTGATTGCCCAGAAAAGGCAGTATGCGTTTGAACGCATACGCTATCCAGAGGGAAGAATCCACTGAGGTGTAGAAAGGATGGGAAGTGATTTCGTCAAATCCCGTAGGCGCAAATCCCTCCCTGAGACCCGACAGATACCTGAATATCACCTGGAGCGCAAATGCGGGATCTTTCAGTTCGCGCACAAGGGTAGGGAGAATAACCATGGAGTCCCTGCACCAGTCCCAGAACCAGTGATAGCCGGCGACAATCACACCCTTATTACACACGAACCGTAAAACAGGGTGCCAAGTGCCAGCCTGTTCACCAGAGGTAACCTTGGGGTGGACTGTCGCAACCAAGACGGCGCTTTTTCCCTTGAACACAAACTCACCCGGCGAAAAGAGGTTTTCGACTGAATTCAAACCTCGTCTCTGTTCCTCTATATATGTGTGGTTGTAGTAGTACAGTGGGTTTTTGTTGAACCTGACACCGGTCATTACAAGAGAAGGTAAAACCCCCTCCATTGAAACAAGGATGTCCCCTCCATGCTCTCTGATTGCGTATCGGGGGCTGCCGATCACAACACAGTGGTGGTTTCTAAAGGTCAGCAGGGGCCGCACGCGCAGCGTAAACTCAGCAGATGAAGAATATTCGATTCTGACCTCTTCACTCGAACGTGAAAAGGTCACTTTGCGTAGCATAAGGAAATCGCCGAGTTTGTGCTCAAACCACACACTCTGGGGGCCGGCACCGCACGACTGGATGGTTGTGTACCCCTCTGGAAACACGGCGTCAGGATACCTGTGGGTCGAAATATAATAAGCTCCGTCCTTTGGCTCGACGAGTTCCTCGAGAGAGTTGAGCAACTGGACCCGGTTTCCCCCGGTGAGTGAGGCAGAGGTGAGAAGTGAGTGATATGTCCTTGTGTTCATCGCGGAATAGGTTGACGAGGCATATCCGCCAAACCGGTTAGTAAGAAGCCATTCAGTATCGAAATCGTTCATTTCGCACCGCCAGCCTCCACAGGAGGCCTAACATGACGCACCCTTATGTGAGACGTAGCGTTTCTAATAAGCCTTCGGAAAGTGAACTACCCTACCCTTACGGACGGGATCTTTCCCTAAAGATAAAAAGGGATTTTTCGTGAAACTGGCTTTAGTTCTTGGCTTCAAGCTCCTCGCGTGCCGAGGATTCAAGAGTGGCTAGCTTTGGTTCCCGGAGAGGTATTGTCACAAGCGCCCCGATGACAGACACGACGGCGAGTAGCACCATTATGTTCCTCACGCCCATGGTCACAAGGAGAGTGGGAAAGAGGAATGTGGTTATCGCAGCTCCAAGCTTGCCGGATGCGGCCGAAATACCGTGGCCGGTCGTGCGGTAGCTTGTCGGAAAGACTTCGGTAGGGACAACAAAGGTTGTCGTGTTAGCCCCAAAATCGATAAAGAAGAAGGTCAGCACATAGAACACAAGTGCAAGCTCGGTCGGCACAACGAAACCTGTTACCTTAGTACCCGCGGTCTTCATGACGGCAGCAACCAAGGCGTAGAACACGGCCATTCCGATAAAACCCTGAAGCTGTATTGGCTTACGTCCAAGCCTGTCCATCAGTGCCACTGCAGTAAAGTAGCCAAAGAGACCCACGAAGAACGGCAACCCCGCCTCAAGTATCAGGGCGGATATCTGCTGCTGAAGCGGAACCGAACTGCTAACTGGAAGGATTGAGCTCACAATTGCCCCTGAAAATACGCCCGTACCGTAGAAGGCCATATCGAGAAGGAACCAAGAAGCAGATGTGACAAACAGTGTGAGACCGTACCTTCTCAAAAATTCCGGAAACCCGTACTTTCTTGCTGAATACTCCTTAACCTTCATCGAGACTCCGAGGGTTTCCGCTGACCTTGCGGTCTCCGCCTTATCGCCCTTTGAGAAGAGCGAATAGCGGGGCGTCTCGGGTATCTTTCTCCTCAGGTAGATAACGCTGGCTGCGGGTATTGCTCCGATTGCAAGCATCACCCTCCAAGCGAGATCGGGCGGCAGGGCCACTACAGAGGCGAGACCCACGAGCACTGCAACCACACTACCTATGCCCTGATTCGCAAACACCAGAGCCACAAGCTTACCCCGGTCCTTCCTGTTAGAGTATTCGCTCATTATGGTCGCGGAGATAGGGTAGTCCCCGCCGATTCCTATACCTTGCAGGAACCTGAATCCGATGAGCCAGTACAGGTTCGGGGATAAAGCCGAAAGGAGCGCACCGGCTGTGAGAATTGAGGCTTCGACGCCATACACGGTTTTTCTACCTATCCTGTCTGCGACCAAACCAAACACGAGCTGCCCAAGGACAGCGGCGAATATGGCAGAGGCGCCAATAAAACCCGACGCAGGCATGCCGAATATGCGGGTAGCGGGGTCGAAACCAGCGATCTGAAACTTCCCGAACACGTCGAGCACCGCCCCTATTATGAAAAGGTCATAGGCATCAGTAAAGAATCCCATACCGGCTGTGAACCATATTCTGATATGGTTGAACGAAAGCCTGATCTCGTCTATTTCATCGAAAGGCTTTAGACCCGTTTTTGTATCCACTTTTTCCTTTGCACCTGAATGGTGTCAATTTGCGCTAAAATAAAAACATTTTCCAAATAGTATATAGTGCTCTGCATAAACTATATAGATTTACACCCAACGCAGAAAGTTGACATGGTATGTGAACTACCCCGCCCTCGCGGACGGGGTCTTCCCCTAGAGATAAAATGCACGCTCGAAAGCATAGAACAGCTGGTGCACGAAAAGACCTCCTTGTACGTACATCAAATGAAAGATGGGTCGTCGTAACTTCTGTTTTTACCCGTATTCACTTTTGATATGAGGTTTACTTCTGTCTTCAGCTTTTCTGCCTCGGCGTCAAGCTCTGAAAGGTCAAGGTCAAAGCCCAGTATCCTTCCGAGGGTCTGAACAAGTGCCTTTACCTGTCTCGGATGAGGTCTTATCTCACCGTGGTCCACAGAAAGCTTGACGGCTGAAATGCCATAAAGAGGAGCCAGCCCGACGATTACGTTTGCGAAGTACGGCGCTATCTCGGTGGGATTCTCGAGAATTCCGAACCCTCTGAGAAACTGGGCATCCTCCTTAGTGGCACCGTAGCCGTAAACCTTAACCTCGTCCACAACGGCCTGCGTGGGCTCTTCGGACCATCTTGCACCGACGCTCACAATCCTCTTTACGCCCCATCTTTCCTTGGCGACACCTAGTACGTGCTCGCAAAATTCATAGGTGTGATCTCGTGGCGATGAGTAACCGCTAAATAGAAGGGTCTTCTCTTTCGCACCTGGTATCTCGAGCATATGAACCGAGTAGGATGGGAGCTCGGCCACGCCGTCGTCGTTCACCTGCACAAAATCCTCCATGGTAGAAGAGTAGTACGTAGCAAGCTTTCTTGCGCCGAACCTTTCAAGCAGGAACTTGGCAAGTTCTCTCGCCTGAGAATAGAGTAGGAAGTACTGGGGGAGTCCAGTGGAAAGCGATATTATCATGACAGTCCCATCAAACCGCTCATCCGAGTGAAATACCCATCTATTCCACATAATGTAGTTTATGTGGGAGGCTCTATTAACATTTACTGGGCAGTGAGCAAAAAGCTCCGACCTTTGAGCGCAGGTGAACTACCCTACCCTTACGGACAGGGTCTTCCCCTGAAGATAAACCGGACTTATTTACGCGTTTGTGCGTTCATCGGGACCCTGAACCGGTCTACTCCGCATGGCGAAAAAACTGTTTACATCTCGCTCTTGGAGTTAGAGGTTTCCCGCTTGTCGGAGGTCTGGTGCATGCGTAGCTTCAATCCTAGCGGGCTTTCGACGGGCTGTGTCAGAAGAGGTCTTCTACATGCGCTCATCCCGTGACCCGCTTTGGTCTACCCAGTTCGCGCCATCTCCATCTTCCTCACGCAACTCGTGGGTGATTCGTCCATACACAGCTTTTCACGAGAGTGTCTAAATATTGTAGTCGACCTGATCCGTCCTCGTCCTTAGTGTAGAAGTTTTGTCGCTCATAAAAGCTGTGTGCTACCGTCGGTCTGGCACAGCACACCTTAGGTGGCCTCATGGTACTATCAGCGGCAGAGACCTTCCTTGAAGAGCCCTAATAGCAGTAGAATGACGACTGCACGAGCAGAGCTCAAGTAGCCAAGGGCTCAAATCCTTCCGGTATGAGGGGTGACAGTTTGATGTACTGTTTTTGACCCTATCCAGGTGGCCAGTCAAGCTTCCTTCCCCCCAGAAGGTGCACATGAAGGTGATGAATGCTCTGCACCGCATCTTCTCCGGTATTGATGACCACCCTGAATCCTCGCTCATCGAGTCCCGTTCTCTTTGCAACTTCACGTATGACCTGAAACAGTTTAGCAGCCGGAAAGCGTTCATCGAGATGAACCACAGACTCAACGTGGACCTTAGGAAGAACGAGAAGATGAACCGGAGATACCGGATTGATGTCCTTAATCACCAGAAATTCTGTGCTTTCGTACACCTTTTCGGCGTGGGTTCTTCCGTCTGCTATGTCGCAGAAGATGCAACCGACCATGCATTAAAGTTGCACTGAAAGTCTAATAGATTCTACGTGCCAAACTTTATACCTGAAGTTCGAAAAGAGGGCTGCAGGCAGCTACACCGCATCGACATATTTCCGTTGCTGAGGCTTGGAAGTGCACCGTCGTTTTCGCATTGATTTCCTTTTTGACCAGCTTATCTCTATGATCATAGCTCTTCCCGAACCCGTTTCTGATATTGCAGTCGCCGCCGTCCGGTCCCAGGCAGTGACCGATTCAACTGACCGCGTACAATCAGATCCCACAGACTGCCTGATATACTCTTCTTGCACAGGACGGCTCGCTAAGCCTCAATATACCTGCACTCGGAGACTAAATTTCGAACATGGGAGACCTGCTCCTAAACAAAAGTTCAATGAACAGACTTAGACTGGCGCAGTTGTGCTAGGCAACGACGCTCAGTCATCAGCACCCGGGCATGGCAAATATCCAAACAGTGGTGTAGGGATTCCACTTCGCGTAGCCATAGGCAGGTATGCATCGGCACACCTGTCGTACGCTATGCATAGAAAAGCATAGGCCCACAGGATCATTCAGATCCCTCGTGGGGTCATCGTCGACCTTCGACTGCGCACCCACCAGGTAACGAAGGTAGAACTGTCCATCCTGTCACCGGGAAGCTTCTCGGTCTTCAGTTATGCACGTTCTCTGCCATTTAGCCACCCCGCTTTGCATGCTTGTTTAACCGTTTGGCTGAACGGCCCATCTCTGTGGCGTAAGGTTCATTAGTCATGTGAACGCAAAGAAATTCGATGAGCTCACAGCCCGAGCAGGGTGCTCCGGCTACGCCGCCAGCGCCTCCGGCCGCGGCGGTCGGACCTTCTTTTACAGTGTGCCCTTTCTGCGGAAGGAGCCTTCCCGCGGGTTCAAGATTCTGTGCCTACTGTGGCATGCCTCTCTATACAACAACTCATCCTGAAAAGCAAGGCAACCGTGTGTATGAATGGCTCTCCAAGCACAGGGCCGCCTTCACTGCACTAGTCTTTCTTTTCAGCATGATAGTGCTCTTCTGGGGGGCAGCGTCTCCCGTTTCACCGGCCCAGGTTCAGCAGTATAACTCAACATTGAACAACCTGGGTCATGTGAGGGCGGAGGCGTACCTCCCCCGTGCGGTTTCGATTATGTCGAACAACCTAGAAATTGCTACGATCGAGATAATACCTGTACTCGGGGTCTTTTTCTTTCTCCTTTCGATGTACCAGACTGGTTTTGTAGTGAGCATCCTGGGAGCGACCGGCTCGACCCATGTGCCGGGAGTTCTCGTCGCATTTTCTCTCATGCTTCTTCCACATTTCTGGCTTGAGACACCCGCCTATTCAATAGCGGTTTCACAGGGCACAATTCTTCTCGTTTCCTTCTTTGCCGGCTGGCGTTACGCGAAGAAGGAGCTCCTGAATTCGGTCTTTATCTGGATTTTCGTGGCACTCGAATTGTTCGTCGCAGCCATGTTCGAATCGGGCATAATTTCTCTTGAAAGCACGGGTGCCCTTCAGCCGTTCTTGTTCTGGATACCCTTTTTCATAGTGATAATCGCTGCATATGGAATAATTAAGAAGACGGGTCTATACAGAAGGCTCACTTCGGATTAGCTGGTTATACAGCTGATACCCTTTCCGGGCAAAAGTACTGAAGGCGGCAGCTTTCAAGAAGGAGCATTAACAACATGTCATCCTAGCAGCGCCCAATGTCAGCAGGCGTGGACGCGCATAAACCCCGCCCTACCCTTACGTTGCGACAAAGTCTCCTGATGAACTGTCCCGCCCCCTTTAGACTTGGACTGACTTACGTCCCCGAACCCGTAGATTGAACTCCGTGTCTTCTTATGCCTCGCTTGGGCTCACATTCTAAGGAAAGAGTGTCACATCATCATGCCATTTCCGAGCGCGCAATGTTTTTAAGTTCCTTGGTACTAGGTGTGTTGACAATGCGGCCGTTATATGTTCATCTATCGGACTCAGGCAAAGCGGTGTTCAAGAGCCTGGGTATTCGAGGGTTTGTTAGGATACTTTTTCTTGTTTACTTTCTTCTTGCGATAATTGGGTTTGTACTGAGCAAGGAGCCCGCGAGCCTTATGAGAGGGGTACAGTCGTTTGGAGGCTTTCTGCTTCTCCAGTCGAAGATCCAGTCGCTCCTAGCCAGACTGTTCGGCGGCGATACACAGTACTTTATGATCGGCCAGAACTAGTTAAGCCCATAGCGCTTGACCTTGTCCACGTCCACACCGTGTTTTTTAGCTATGGATTCGACAACCTTCATCATTGCCCAACCCCCGACGGAAATTAGCGAACCTGTGACTAGCCTCACGAGGAAGTTGCCTTTGCTGTCCCGGTAAGCGTCCCTTGAAGCCATCCTTGCGAGGTGCCTGTAGGAGGCATAGTACACACCGAGTTGTGACTCATCCATGTTTAGTTTGTCAAACTTTCTGCTACGCATGACGCCGAGAGGTACATTCTGCATCGGCGTCACGGTGAACTCGAAAGGCCTTCCGTCCACCTCGGAGCTGCTCATACGGTTTATAAGCGCGATCGTATCCCAGTTGTCCTCCGGAATCTCCTCAGACTGCCCCACCTGCACCGTGAAGGCGGGCCTCCAGTAGTACCTGTTCATGTTGTGCGTTCCCTGCCAGATTATGTCGGCCCAAGAGCCGTCAGAGCCAATTCTCAACGGAAGTGTTTTGTTAGGCATGTGTATCTTTGCAAGTCTGTCGCTACCGGTTTCGATGCCCACCTGTACGCCAATCCAGTTCGTGGGTCCGGCCCTCATGATGGAAGAGAGCTTCTCGATCAGGTCGGGGTATGCCGCCGGAATGGATATCCTTCCATGAGTGGGGTTAGCGCTCCTTACACCTTTTACCGACATAACCGTCGTAAAAAGGGAGACCAGGGCTTCCTCGTTTGGTTTGAAAAGCGGACCGTGCTGGTAGGCAAATATCTCGTCCGAGTGCAGCCAAGCATTCGAGAAACCCGCGTCTATGTTCACCTTAACCTCTTCCACAACCCTATCAGGCTGGTAATACCTGAGTGGTCTGAGTGTGACCTCGCAAAAGTCGCATCCCACTCCGCAGCCTCTCATCACCTCGGTAAGGCTGTCCACCACTGGCCTTCTTATGAGTGGGATCTCTTCGAGCGAAGGCGCGTTTCTTCCCCTAGGTCTCCTCGAAATGAACTTTGGGTTCGGTGTGTACACCCTCCTGAAGTTCTCGTCAAAGCTCATCATGCCCTCAAAGAACATGTTGCTGTCAAGCCTGTCTTGCGCAAGTTGTTCAAACAGATGATGAATTATATCCTCTGACTCTCCCTGAAAGGCATAATCTATCCCGAGTCTTGCAAGCTCATCAGGGAAGACTGTGAACTCCCAGACACCGGGTCCGCCCACCACAAGCTTTGCCTTTGTGCCTTTTCGCGCCCTGTTAAGCCTTGCAATGAGTGCCTCCCATTCCTTCCTGACCCAAGGATATTCATCGGAGCCAAAAAGGATCGTGTACGACATGGTAAGTGGACCTATGCCAAGAGGGTCCATGGTGGACACGCCGATTACCTCGGTATCCTCCTTTATGAAGTTCTCAATGAAGTCTGGATGTGGCACCGCCACGTCGGCGGACGGCACATGAGCAAGAAGACCTGCCTCAATCTTCCTTACGGAATAAGGAGCATAAAGCGCCTCACCATTCGGAAGAGCCGGTGGCGCTTTCCCCTTAAGAAAGTTGTACACGCGCTCCGGCACATGAGAGCTGGGGGCTGTCGGAAGGAAGTTTAATAGCGGAAAATGCCTATAATCGTACATAAGTGTTAAATCCGAAACGAGAACGTATCTTGTCATCGTGCACGCACCACTCCGTTTACAAAGGAGGCGGGTAAAACAAAAACCTATCTCTTTTGACGCGTGAATTTCCTCTTTCTTTGATATTTACCTTTCCACTCGCACAGTGAGTAAATCGGACACATCCAGCACTTGGGCGCGCTCTTCGTACACACTTCACGGCCGAACACTACGAAGAGGTCGTTCACTCTCGACCTAAATTTAGGCGGTGCAAGCCTCTCCAGCCTGTACTTGAGTTCCTCGTACTTCGCCGATGGGGGCGCAACCCCAAGCCTTTTTGAGACTGTTTCGACGTGAGTGTCAACTGCGACCGTATCCATTCCCCATGCGTAACTCAGTACAATATCCGCGCACTTCGGACCTATTCCTGGTATTGCCATAAGTTCCTTTCGCGAGCGAGGAATCCTACCTCCAAGCTCTCGCAACATATAACACGCCGCCTCCTTGATCTTTCGCGCCTTCGTCCTGTAAAAGTTCACCGGTTTAATGAGATTCTCCAAATCTTCGATGCTTGCAGCGCACAGCAAGTCCAATGAGGGAAACGTCGAAAAGAGACTTGCATATGCTTGATCCGTCCTCTCATCTCTCGTTCGGGCAGACAGTATGCAACCTATGACCACGCGACCAGGGTCCTCGCTTATGTGGGCTGGAAGATCCCGCCCGTATGACTTCGTGAGACGCACGAGCGCTTTTGCAAACTTGGTACCATCCACGCTGTGTTTAACCCAGCAATTGTCTTAAAAGCTTTTGACGGGTGAGCTACCCCCTCTTAAAAGAGGGAGCTTCCTGCTTCAGCGACCAAGCTCGTTCCCCATTACAGGGTTACGGAGACCACGATCTCCACAGGCGTGAATTCCCCAGCGCACCGCGGGTACTCGTGAGCGTTTCTGCACGCTCACACTTAAAGCCTTCGCAATCCCCGAGGGGCGAGGTTTTGGAAAGTAGCTACAAAGGGGACTATCCATCCCCCACCTCACGGTGGGGTCTTCCGCCCCCTTTGAACCCCCAGATAAGATAAACCCAGACGGCCCTGAAGGGAAACATGTTATACTTATATAATACATCGCTGTAACTTAAGTCAACAGCAATTCGAAGTTGGCTGACTCGGATTAATGCTTCCGATTCTCTTACATCGATTTGCTTAGGAAATAGAGTAAAAATGAGCAGTTTTGAGGAAATGGGTGTACACCCATTACTTTTGAAGGGTGTGCAAACTGCTGGATATTCGGAACCTTTTCCGATCCAGCAGATGGCGATTCGCCCGCTTTTGTCGGGCAGAAGTGTTATCGGACAGGCAAAGACTGGAAGCGGCAAGACCGCCGCCTTTGGGCTCCCGATGCTGCAGTCCGTGAACACTGAAGAAAGAGACGTCCAGGGGCTTGTCCTCGCACCTACACGCGAGCTTGCTGTGCAGATTGCAACGGAACTCAAAAAGCTTTCGTCGTACACCAAGGTCAGGATACTGAGTGTATATGGCGGCCAGCCTATTGGCATCCAGCTCAGGGCACTCAACCAGGGAGTCCACATAGTGGTGGGTACGCCTGGCAGGGTCATGGACCATATCAGGCGCGGGAGCCTGAATCTGGAGAGGGTGAAGTTTGTCGTTCTCGATGAGGCTGACACCATGCTTGACATGGGCTTTATTGACGACATCGAGTTCATCCTGAGGACTGTACCCGAGGGGAGGCAGATGGGGCTGTTTTCGGCGACCATGCCAAAGCGGGTACTGGACATTGCGGGCAAGTACATGGACAACCCAGAGAGGATACTCGTTTCTGCAGACGAGCCACTTGCTGACCGTCTGGAACAGTTCTACACCATTGTCGAAGAAGAAGCCAAGTTCGGCACTCTTCTCGGGCTCCTCGATCGGGAAAGACCTTCCAGCACGATAGTGTTTTGCAGGACTAAGTACGGCGCAAGAAAGCTTGCAAGGCTGCTAGAAAGAGAGAATCTCAACTCGGTGCCGATCCACGGTGACCTGAGCCAGAGCCAGAGGGACCACTCTATCGGCGCATTTCGCTCAGGTAGGGCGAGCATACTTGTGGCGACCGACGTGGCAAGCCGTGGAATCGACGTACCTCAGGTTGACTGCGTAATAAACTATGATGTACCGCAGGACCCTCTCCTCTACTTCCACAGGGTGGGAAGGACAGCAAGAGCCGGTGGCTCAGGAAGGGCCTTTACGCTCGTCACCGGAAGGGACAACCAAGACTTTGCCAGAATCCTGGGGCTTTCAAAGGTCGAAATAAAGCCCCTCAGTGCAAAGGATGCTGAGCACAAGTTTTATACAAGTTCAAGCCGGATAACCGAATTGGAGGACTCCTCCTATGCCTGGAGGAGGAGTAGACCAAGGCCTAGGGCTTACCAGTTCAGACGCAGGCGCTATTGACACCCGCAAAGTGTATATACCGGGCATCCTCACCTTTTTTGTGTATACCGTACTTCTTACCTTTGATTTTGATGCCTATGCACCGTGGATCTACAGAAAGATGGCAAACTACACCAATCTTTCTCGCGGTGAGTTTGCCGCTCTAGGGGTGCGAAGGATACTCGGGTACCTTAAGGAGACTGGTCTTGTTGCTACATTTTTTGTGCCGGGGCACACAGCGGAGCATTTTCCCGAAGAAACCGGAATGATCCGAGACGCCGGGCACGAGATAGCCAGCCACGGATACCTCCACGAGCCACCTGAAGGCCTAACAGAAGAAGAGGAGCGCCATGTGCTCGACAGGGGAATGACTGCACTCAAAAACGCGGTGAACGTAAGGCCGAAGGGGTACCGCTCTCCCTCTTGGGCGCTGACAAAGCACACAATGACGATGCTGCAGCAAAGAGGATACATATACGACTCAAGCCTCATGTCAACCGATTACACACCCTACATACCGGCTCTCTATGAGGAGGCCCTCGATGATGGAAGGGTTGTGAAAGGTCCTCTGTCCAACATGGCAGAGCTTCCTGTGTCCTGGAGCCTAGACGACTATCCGCACTTTGAGTATTCGCGTCTTCAGGGCGCGATACAGCCGGGTCTCAGGTCGGTGAATGAAGTTTTTGAAAACTGGAGTCTCGACTTTGACTACATGGTGCGGATGTATGACGAAGGAGTTTACGTCCTAACGATGCACCCGGAGGTGATCGGGCGAGGCCACAGGATGATTCTTCTTGAGCGACTAATTGGCCATATCAGGGGAAATGGGCGAGCGAAGTCTCAGGGGTTGGAGTTTGCCCGTTGCGCGGACGCCGCAAAGCGGTACCTGGATGGCTGGGGGGTTACCCACAACGAGGCTACCGGATAACCGGCTCGGGCATAAGCGCCGATCGGCGCACACCGAAGCGCTGCAACAAGCAGCTCTAAAGTAAACAGGTAAAAGATGTACGCACAAATATACTCGGTAAGCGCAGACCTGACGGCTAGGGCGCTCAGAGCGCGCACACTCGGACGTGGCACGGAAAAAGGCGGTCTCGAACCGCACCTTATCGCCCGAATGAGTGCACGGAGTCTGAAAAAGGATATTCCCGGCAAATCTCTTTATGTGAATCGAATTTTGTGCTAAAAGAAGCGGTATGGAGCTAGGAAAACCCTCGAGCTGAAGGTGCTTCCTAGTCGTCGAAACGCATGATTTCTCCTCGCTACTCGGAAGGTGCGTCCTGAAAGATAGGAACAAGCAGAGCTTGTGAGTTATCTAGTGAACCCATAAGGAGTTCATTGAGGTATCCATATGTAATTCTGAAGTCCCGCCATACACGCTGGTAAGCAGATGTTCATTTGCCTGTTACTAGGCGGAGTGAGGTAACCGCCTATCAGTTTCGAGTATAATACAACGAAATCGCCTCGATTGCCCTTTCAATGTCTTCTTTGGTATTGTAAAAGTGGGGAGCAAGACGTAGACCTGTTCCTCTACTCGAGGTCACTATTCCAAGCCTGTTCAGCTTCACTTCGAGTGAATGCGGTTCCCTCACAACGAACGACACAATTGCGCCCCTTCTCTTATCATCATCCGGAGTTATCGTTGACAGCCCCTTTTCGTGACCAAGCTCAAGAGCCAGGCGCGTAAGACGCCGAACTGCTCCCTCGATACTTTCCGTGCCTCTTTCAAGCACCACTTTAAGCCCCTCGATACTTGCGTAAAGCGCTGGTATGCTCCAGGTACCGCTTTGAAACCTTAACGCGTCATCGGCGTACTCAAGCGCCTCAGCTCCGAAAAGAAACGGATCCTTTTGGGAAAACCAACCTGTAAAGGCGGGCTCGAGCTGGGAAATCAGGTCGTGTCTCACATACAGAAACGCCAGGCCAGGAAGGCCTAGAAGATACTTGAGTGTACCGGATGCTAGGTAGTCGGTATCAAGTTTGCGCACGTCAATGTGCAGGTTCCCCGCAGCCTGATAGGAATCGACGTATACCTCCGCACCCGAGGCATGCGAAAGGCGTATCACTTCCTCAAGTTCCTGCCTGTAACCGTTAAGTGAACTCACCTGAATTGCGGTGACTAGCCTTGTCTTTGCGCCGATGTAACTTCTGTAGTCGTCAGGCGTCAGGGTGTATCCCCTGCTTTTTATCGTGACCGTTCTCGCCCCGTACCTTTTCTGGGCAAGAAGTATGTAGTTTGTGGTGGGGTATTCGAGGTCAGAGGTAACAAGCTCGTTCCTCCCCTCGTAACTGAATGAACTCAGTAGTGCATCAAGACTTGTCGAAACCGAAAAGCCGGGTGCCACTTCCTCTTTGGAAGCCCCAATGAGCCTCGCAAACAGCGAGCGAGCCTCGCTGACCTTCTCGACCCACAGGTCCCATGGATTGCCGTACTCTATAAGATCTCGTTTGTATTCCTCGATCGCGCGTATCATACCTTCGTATACAGGAGAGTGTGAACACGCCGCAAGATACACCTTTGAGGTGGCGAGCCTGAAAGCGCACAATTTTTTCACATCTCGCTTGCCTACATGCTTCCCTTTCCTTGCTCAGAACGCACTGCTATCCGCTTAACAAGCTCGGAGAACTCCTGGTCAGTGAGCGCCCTTTTGTTCGTCTCGGCGAATGTCTTTACTTCTTCAAGTAGAATTCCCATTTCTGCCTCCGAGAGCGTTGCGCCAAGGGCGAGCTCGTTTATCTTGTACTCGATTGCATGCCTGCCGCTCTTCTTACCCACAAGCACACGATGCACGTTTCCCACGACCTCTGGAAGGAGAGGCTCGGAGCCGAGATTGTACTTCGCCCACCCCGCGACCGAGATTCCGCTTTCCCGCGCAAAAGCGTTCTCGCCGACAAGAGGCTTGTTTGCGGGCATGCGGAAGCCTGATCGCATTTCGACCAGCTTAGAGAGTTTCTTAAGACCCGCCATGTCAACGCCCGTACGTATCCCAAGCATGAGCTCAAGGTTTGCCACAACTTCATCGAAAGAAGCATTTCCAACGCGCTCGCCAAGGCCGTTCACCGCTGTGTGTACGACACCCGCCCCTTCAAGCACAGCCGCAACGGTGTTCACGACTGCAAGCCCTAGATCGTTGTGGGTGTGCACTTCGATGGGCTTTTTGGTAAGCTGTCTTAGCCTCCGCACCAAGTAACGCATCCCGTCGGGCGTTATGCACCCGAAGGTGTCCACAACCGCGAACGCGTCTGCCCGACTCTTAACAACCTCTTCCATGAGTCCAAAGAAGCCTCCTTCGTCCGCACGTGTTGTGTCAACCCCAAAGTATGTGACGTAAAGCCCGTGGCTCTTTGCATAGTCTATCATTTCAAGTGACATGTTCATGACCTGCTCGAGGCCCCAGCCAAACTGTCTGAGCTTTGGCACGCCAACAGGTGCCTCCAACACAGTTCCGTACACCTCCGACTGAGCGGTGGCCTCAATATCTTCTTTCCTCAGTCTGCTCAGAGTAAACACCTTTGCCCTAAGTCGCTCTTTGACGATCGACCTTATCGCGTTCCTCTCTTCTCCAGAGATGACCGGCATCCCGGCTTCAATCCTTGCCACGCCAAGTTCGCTGAGAGCTCTTGCGATTTCGACCTTGTCCGCCGAGTTGAACACAACACCCGGGGTCTGTTCGCCGTCCCTTAGCGTCACGTCATGAAACTCGACCACCCGGGACGCCTCCGGGTACTTCGACACAAAATTAAAAGGACTCACCCACCACTTTTCGCTTTTGTAAGCCTCCAACTTTTCTCGATGTGAGGGACGGAGAACCCATATAAAAGGTTAGACCATTCCTAGACTCCGTCTAGCACGGAAAGTCCTCAATTAAACTAAATACACCTATATAATCTTTATATGGAAGCGCAGGAGTTAAGCAACACAATGACTGAACACAAACCTGAAGGAAATCCGGAAGGTCCTCAGGCGAACTCGATACCAGGAAGCGCTGATGTTCCAAGCAAAGACGGTGGCGACATCAAAAGACAGGCGTCAACCGGAAGCCCCGTGTTTCAGAAACAAACGGCTGGTTACCTTGCCTTTACGGCCGTGGTGATCTACCTCGGCTGGGGGCTGATCAACACAGACGGCAACCTCATACTGATATTGTCAACACCTATCACCCAGTCCCTCAACCTGAACATCACACAGTATAGCTACATCGTTTCGGCCGGCTTCTTCTCAAGCTTTGTTTTGAGCCTGATAATGGGCCCGCTCGGTGACCGCGTGGGCAGAAGATTCGTCCTTCAGCTCACACTCATCGGTACAGCCTTCATCTCTATGCTACAGTACCTCATAAACAGCTTCATGAGCTGGCTTCTCATCAGGATAGGCGCTGGCGCGTTCACTGGCAGCGAATGGGGCGCCGGCGGGACAATGCTCTCAGAGACCATGAACAAAAGGATTAGAGGCGTCATACTTTCCGTGATGCAATCCGGCTGGGTTTTCGGTTATGGACTTGCAAGCGCAATCTCTCTTCTTGCACTCTATATCGGCAAACCTTCCTACGGAAATGAATGGTGGCGGGTTGCGTTCCTCTTCGCCTTTCTTCCCGCACTTCTTGTACTGGTAATCCGGTCCAGACTCAAGGAGTCCCCGAGATTCGAGCACCTCAAGGCTCTTAAGGAAGCAAAAAGGAAAGGCGACCAAAAGGAAGTCGACAGGTTGCTTTCTGTGTACAGCGTTGACCTCGGAA